>ENA-OQKE01001288-OQKE01001288.1-human-gut-metagenome-genome-assembly--contig:-NODE-1288-length-10157-cov-3.491567_pt1 | contig 10157 bp, 10 predicted proteins | sample MGYA00242620_ERZ504787 | MGnify/ENA primary metagenome ERZ504787 (study PRJEB26092, sample SAMD00036349) | human gut metagenome | host: Homo sapiens | study: EMG produced TPA metagenomics assembly of... | reverse complement strand
GCCGTCACAAATCCTTCCGGCCATGCATCCGCATCCTCTCGCAAATATGAATTTCCATTTTCAGCAACATAGAAATATAAAGTGCAAAATACATCAGCTTTTTCTGCGGCTTTACCTCACCCCGATATACATCGATAATGTAGGAAAGCGCCTGAAATGTATAAAAAGAAATCCCGATCGGAAGCGGCAGTTCTCTGTATGGAATATCAAACGGAAGAACTGCATTTACGGATTCCATCAAAAAGCCGTAATATTTGAAAAAGCCAAGAAGCAGCAGGTTTACAACCACCGCAAAAATCAGACTGTTTCGTTTTTTTCTGTCATCATCTGCCTTTTCGGCAATATCCAGACCGCACACATAGTTCAGACAAATGGATAGAATCATCAAAATGACATAAACAGGCTCTCCCCATGCATAAAAGAAAAGGCTTGCGATCAGCATGACCAGATTCTTGAACCGATACGGAACAAGAAAATATACTGCCAGTACAATCGGCAGAAATACAAATAAAAATGTTATACTGCTAAACAGCATCTTTTGTTCCCCCTGCGTTTCTATAAACTTTTTGAAAAAACAGACTTATAAGTCTCTGCTTTTGGAGAGACTGCGTAAAATACGAACTTCCCTCTTACAGAAATCTGAGCTTCATCCAAAAGCTGCACCTGGTCAGGCGCATAACCGTCAAAGTCATTCCTTCTGTTCGCACGGCGCTGTTCTACAGCTGCCTTTACCTCTTCTGCCTGTTCCGTGGTCTTTGTTTTGACCAGTAAGATCTCCTGTGCTGACATACTGGATTCTGCCGTGTAGAGCATTACACCTTCATAATCTGCACTGTTGAGCCCATAATAGCGCTTCAGCCCCTGCACTCCTGCTTTTTTCATAGCCTTCGTATCCAGAGATGCCTCTACTTTTTTCTCTACCGCAGCAAAGCTCTTCGTACTGCCGCTGGTGAAAATCAGTAACAGTGCCACGTAAACAACGATCACTGCCACCAGTGCATACTTGATCACCACTGTTTTTTTGAGATTTTTTATCTTATCTGTCATAAAGTTGCTACCTCCGCCATACGTTTGAGCCAGATTGGATAAAAATCCGCCTTGAAATGAATTCCATCCTCTTCATAATAAGTATCTGAAACCAACGAAGTATTATCTAAAAATGCAATCTGATTCTCATCACACATCTTCTGCAGTGCCGCATTGTACTCCGGAATCTTCTGAAATACAGGCTTTTCTTCCTGCTTCGCCGCACTGACCGGGAAGATAGAATTCACATACAAAGTTGTATCCGGCAATTTTTTACGCAGCTGGTCGATCACTGCTTTATACTCTTTGATAAATAAATCCGTATCCCCATTTGTTGCAATCACGTCATTCATCCCATAGGAAAGAAAAATAACCTGAGGGTTAATGTCTGCCACTGTTTTTATCTGATCATCCAGCTCATCCAATTCTACTCCGATCTTGGCAACCACACTGGATGCATTCAAAAGATCATACTCTGTAAATGCCTCAGAAATCGAATCTCCCATCACGACCGAGCTGGAAAATAAGCTCTTATAGTTGATCTCACCACTTGCTTCCTGACTTTCCAGCTTGTCTTTCGTGTCCAGCTTGTTGATCTTTTTTTCAATATCCTTTACATTTTCTTTTTCTGCCGCTTTTATGATCGCAAGTCCCTCCTTCGTGTCCACTGTTTCAGCGGAAAAATAGCTGATTCCTTCCGCGATCAGAGTAACTGCAGCAAGCACTGCGACTGCACCGGCTCCGATTATCACATACTTTTTTTTCTGTCTCTTCATCCGTATCTTTTGTCCCCTTATTCTTACCATCTTATCTTATTTTATAATACGTTTTCCATGCTTAAAAGTCAACGTTCCTGATGATAGATTCTCTCGCTGATCTCTTGCATTTTCATGTCGATCGTATGGAGCTGTTCTGCGCAGATTCCCAGATCTTCTGAAACAGAATCCGGAAATCCGTCCGTCTGTTTCTTATAATACAGTTTATGTTCTATACTTGCCCAAAAATCCATCGCGATCGTACGCATCTGCACTTCTACCTTCATCGGTTTTTTCTCATTCATAAAAAATACCGGTACTTCCAAAATCAGATGCAGACTTCTGTAACCGTTTGGTTTTGGATTCTTGATATAGTCCTTTCTCTCGATCAGTCTGATATCATCCTGCTCACATATTTTTTCCGCAAGCGTATAGATATCTTTCGGAAAACAGCAGATCACACGGATACCTGCAATATCACAGATATTTTCTTCTATGGCCTGTACACTGATCTCTATATTTTTTCTTTTCATCTTCTCCAGGATACTAATCGGTTTCTTGATTCTGCTTTCAATTGATAAGATTGGATTCTGATCAGAATTGATCGATAATTCGTGATTCAACACTTCAAATTTTGTCTTAACTTCCAGCAGTGCACACTGATACTGCATGATCAGCTTCTGAAACGGCATCGCTGATTCTAAAAGCCTCTCCGGTTCTTTCAACTCTGTCAATTCTTCAAATTTCATTTCTTCCATATTAACTGCCCTTCTCTTCTGTACTGATTCCATATAAAATAATATCCAATAACTCTGATATCTTCAGATTATGTTCTTCTATAAATCGGGAAAAATCTCCTGTACGGCTTGCTTTATTCTGGTAATATCCATTGTACATATTCTGAAACAGACTCAGATATTCTACTGCCATTTCCATACTGATTCCCTCTCTTAAACGAATCTTGGACAGCAAATGTCGGTATTGCTTTCTTATATAGGCATCATATCTTTCCATCACACCAAAAAGTGCTTCTTTTAAATGCTCTGCCGGATATAACATCACATTAAAAAATATATTTCTGTCATACGGATTTTCAGCAAAAAACACTTCCCGTCTCTCCAAAAAAATACGGATTTCTTCCCTTGCTGTTTTTGCCTCTTCTTTCCCTTCTTCCATATAACTCATCAACTTTTCGAAGCTTTTCTTCACACAGTACAGATATAGCTCATCCTTATTTTTAAAATTATGGTAGATCAGCCCTTTTGCAATCTGATACTTGCCGCATATCGCATTCAGCGAAACCGCATCGTAAGATCTGCTTCCAAACTCGATCGTAGCTGCATGTACAATTTTTTCACAAGTCTGTTTTGTCTTTTCTTCTTTTTTCATGCTGTTATCCTTTCTTTTTGACTATACAGTCTATAATAGGATACTATACAATTTTCTTACAATCAATATTTTTGCCTGTGTTTTTTTCTCTTTTTTATGGTATGATAGAGGAATCAATACTTATATTTTTTATCAGGAGGACATCCTTATGATCGCGTTAAAACTGACGAATGTCAAAGCCTGTATGTCTCATCTTCTTCTGATGGACACCTTCGATTCATTCCTTCTGATCGAAGGAGAGATCATGACATTCAATACGTTCAAAATAGACGGTTTTATTCAAAAAAACTTTTATACTTCTGAAGAACTGGAACAAATGGGCACACTCCCTGAATACGCTTACTGGAAGCAGCTTCGGGAATACTGCTTCTCCCTGATCAAAGGGAAAAAGACTCCGCTTGGATTTCGTTTTGTATTCAGTCTGTCTCCGAAAAATATTGCCCGCCTTATCGAGCAGAATAAACTCGGCCTGAATGCCGATGACATCCAGGGACTCTATTTGAATCTCCGCTATGATTCCACCGGACTTCAATGCATTACCGGTACATCTTTCAAATCCTTCTCCATGGACAAGTCGCTGGAACACGCCTGGGACAACATGGTACAGAAGTTTTTCCAGAAAAAAGGACTGGATTTCGAAATTTTGTAATCTGTAATTTTAGTTCAACGAATATCATTATATAAGACAGATCCACATTTTAATCTTAAAAATTATGAAAGTTTTTCTTAAGATTACAAAGTGATTTTATTGCCTTTTTCGTAAATGACATCTACGGTTTCATCAACTGGCATCGGATGGGACAAAGACAGGGAAGCGAAGCTTTCTAAACAATATAAAAGGGAGTCCGAAAAAGAAATGGTTCTAATCCCTTTCTTTTTCGGACTCCCTATATTTTTTTATTTTGTCAAAAGCATCATAATCTGATTACTTCTCTGTACAAATGCTGTCATCTCTTGTGGACTCAGTGGTTTGTGGGCAAGCAGCGCCAGATCATACAGCTGCTTACAGATCAGCTCTACATTCTCACCTTCTTTGTTCTCTACCACATACTGCACCAGTGGATGATCTGCATTCAGGATCAAGGACGCCTGTCCGCCGAACATACCGGTATCCATACCACCCATTCCATACATCTTCATCATCTCTTCCATACGTCTAGACTCTTCAGACAACACGGCCATGGAAGCAATATTCTCATCTTTTAATTTTTCTACTTTGACATCCAGTTTCTCATTATTCAGCACTTTTCTGAAGATTTCTGTCAGACTGTCTGCATTCTTCTGGAATGTCTCTTTTTCTTCTTCTGCAACTTCTGCTTTCAGAGACTCATGAACATCTGCATCGATTCTCTGGAATTTTACATTGTCATGCTTCTGCTCCAGATAGGTAATGAATGCAGAATCAATATTATGTGCCAGGATCACTGCATCCTGCCCCTGCTCTTTGAACATATTGATGTACTGACTCTGCTGCTGTTCATTCGTCACGTAGAAAATATTAGTCTTTGGTGTCTCTTTCGTCTCTTCTGAATCCGTTGTCTCCTCTGCCTTTGTCTCTTCTGCTGTTTCTCCGCCATTGGCCTTGATACAGTCTTCCAGAGTGAGATATTTGTGGTCAAGATTCTTAAACAGCATCGAATCTTTTACTTTTTCTCCGAATTTTTCATCTTTCAGACATCCAAACTTGATAAACGGACTGATATCATCCCAGTATTTTTCATAATTTTCTCTGTCTGTTTTGAACATACCGTTCAGTTTGTCTGCAACCTTCTTAGAAATATAGTCTGCAACTTTTGTTACAAATCCATCATTCTGCAGTGCACTTCTGGATACATTCAGAGGCAGATCCGGACAGTCGATCACACCTTTTAATACCATCAAAAATTCCGGAATCACTTCTTTGATGTTATCTGCAATAAATACCTGATTGTTATACAGTTTGATCTTTCCTTCAATGGAATCATACTCTGTATTGATCTTCGGGAAGTACAGGATTCCTTTCAGATTAAACGGATAATCCATATTCAGGTGAATCCAGAACAGTGGCTCCTTGTAATCCATAAATACTTTTCTGTAGAACTCGATATAATCATCCTTTGTGCAGTCGCTCGGATTTTTTGTCCAGAGTGGATGAATATCGCTTAAGGAAACCGGACGTTTTACAATTTTAACTTTCTGTTTCGGCTCACCTTCTTCACCTTCTTTTGGCTCTTCTGTAATATGTTCTACCACTTCATCCGTATCCAGAACATCTGCCTCATCGATTGTCTCATACTCCGGCTCTGCATTGGCCTTGGAGAGGAAAATCTCTACCGGCATGAATGAGCAGTATTTTTCCAGCACTTCTCTTGCACGGTATTCATTTGCAAATGCAAGACTGTCCTCGTTCAGATATAATGTAATCTCTGTACCAACCTCTGTACGGTTTCCTTCCTGCATCTCATACTCTGTACCGCCTTCACTTACCCAGTGTACTGCGGCTGCACCCTCTTTATAAGACAGCGTATCAATCTGCACTTCGTCCGCTACCATAAACGCAGAATAGAATCCCAGACCAAAATGTCCGATCATTTCATCCTCTGTCGTCTTGTCTTTATATTTCTCCAAAAACTGTGTGGCACCGGAAAATGCGATCTGTGTAATATACTCTTCCACTTCTTCTGCTGTCATACCGATACCGTTGTCAATGAACTTCAGCGTCTTTTCTTCCGGATTGACAATGACCTGAATCTTTCCTTTATAATCATCGGGAAGCTCACACTCACCCATCATATCCAGCTTTTTATATTTTGTGATCGCATCGCATCCGTTGGACACTAATTCACGAATGAAAATATCATGGTCAGAATATACCCATTTTTTAATGATCGGAAATATATTCTCGCTGTCGATAGATAAATTACCTTTTTTTGTTCCCATATCTAAACACTCCTCTTTCTTTACAAACTCACCCGTCCTGCGGGTTTTCTTCTGTCTATGAAGTATTTTAGTACACCATGTTTTAAAAGTCAACAGAAAATTAGCACTCTTTTCAGTTGAGTGCTAATAAAATTATGAACTCTATAAACTTTTTATAAACAAGAAACAAATACAAAATACTCCTGTCAAGTGGTATAATCAATTCTGTCAGCTTATTCACTCTTTCCAAAGAAAAGGAGGTTTTCAAAATGGAACAGAATTTTTCACTTACTCCGGTGCATACTGACAAACAGATTCAGGAAATTTCCAATCTTGCTTCTGTTATCTGGCATGAGCACTTCACTCCCATTATCGGCATACAGCAGGTAGAATATATGCTGGAAAAATTTCAGTCTTTTCATGCCCTGAAAGAACAGATGGAAACCGGATATGAATATTTTCAGATTTTTGACAATACAGAGTTTTGCGGGTACTGCGGGATTCATCAAGAAGAAACTACACTGTTTCTAAGCAAACTCTATTTAAAAAAAGAGGCGCGAAACCGACACCTCTCTACAAAAACGATCCAGTATTTAAAAACTCTCTGTCAAAAACGCGGTCTCTCTTCCATCTGGCTTACGTGCAACAAATACAATACGAATACCCTTGCGGTCTATCATCATCTTGGATTTGAGACGGTTCGTTCACAGGTAGCGGATATTGGAAACGGATATGTCATGGACGATTATATCCTGGAATGCAGAGTCTGACCGTACTCTGCATTTTTCTTTTGTCTATTCTTTATAAAACTCTCCATAATCAGTAGAACCAATTTTCTCACTCGGCTCAAGCGTAACGGCCGCCCCTGTTGTCTGTATTTCTGTTCCTTTTGGAATCGGTACATTCTCATAACTGAGTTCCAATTCTTTTGGTGCAAACGAAATCACCTCTACTCTGTGTTCTTCATCTGCTGCAAATTCTGATAAAAATGAATCCGGAAGTGTCATCATAAGATCATTCCAGTCCGGTTCAGACTTCACATTATAAAGCCCCTCTGGAAAATCACGCCCCGCAGTCATTGTCTGTCCTACTTCTACTCGCACTGAATCCTGCAGTGGATTTGTCTCTCCATGAAGCCTTTCTGTCTGCGCACAATCCGAACGGAATTGAAGTGCTGCCCCGCTTTTCACTTCCAAAAGAGCTCCATCGTATAAACGCAGATCATCCATCACAGCTGCCTGATTCGGATTTTCAGGGTCATTTCCAATCTGTTGCCAGATGTAAATTCCATTCTCATCATCGATCAAATAAATCGCACTTTCCCCATCCTGCGCCTCTACTGTATAAATTCCCTCTGGAATATGAACGCCAACCTCATAATATCCTCCGGTAAGAACTTCATCGTATGCTTCGCCTGTCTCAGAAAGCTGTCTCTTTGCAAACTGATATTCATCATATTCCTCTCCCGACTGACTCTGCCCCTTCTCTTGTTCCTCGAAATAACTGTTCAGTGCAACGGCACCAACTGCTGCCACAAGCAGGATTACGCTTCCGATCGCCAGACCCTTCCCGATCTTCTGCACCGCATCACGCGGCTGTGAATCCTGCATCTTTACGCTTTCATTAAGATGATAGACTTTCTTTGTGTTTTTTTCATTATCAAGCCCGCATTCCACGCACCGTCCGTTTACCAGTTTTCCACCACACAGATAACATCTCTTTCCCCCAAGCATAATCCCTCCCATTCCTGCTGCTTTTTCAGCTTTGCAGACACATCATTTCCTGTTATCATTTACTTTTTACAACATCCAGCGCCTTCTGCAGCTGATTATCACTGGTCGGATTCGCCGCATCGTAGGTATATTCTACCTCCACATCCGGCTGAATTCCTTTTTTATGGATGTTTTCTCCACTCGGTGTAAAATACTCCGCCGTCGTGATCTTGATCATCGTATCATCCTCAAAACTAAATAATTCCTGCACGATTCCCTTTCCGTACGTCGTGGTTCCCACAAGGGTACCAATTCCGTAGTCTTTTACGGCACCGGCAAAAATCTCTGACGCGCTGGCACTGTAGCCATTTACAAGCACTGCCAATGGTTTCTGAAATTCATGCTTTCCATCGCAGTCGTAGGTTTCTTCATTCCCGTATTTGTCTTTAATAGAAACGATTCTTCCTTCCGGAAGGATCAGTTTCAGCATCTCTACAACAGTATCCAGGTTTCCTCCCGGATTATTCCGAAGATCGATAACAAGTCCTTCCATCCCCTGAGCTTCCAGATCTTCCAGTGCAGACTTGAACTGTTCGTAAGTCACATCTTCAAACCCCTGCACAGAAATATATCCTATCTTATCTTCCTTCATCTCATGCTCGACTGTCTGTGACTGAATTTTTTCTCTCACAGCTGTCAGCGTGTGCTCTTCCCGGTCTTCTCCTCGATAAACGGAGAGTTTCACCTCTGTTCCTTCTTCACCTTTAATCCAGGATACAACCTCAGACGTATCCTGATCTTCGATCTTATGGTCATCGACCTGATACAGGATATCTCCTTCTAAAAGCCCTGCCTTTTCTGCCGGACTGTCTTCATAGACCGTTGTAATCGTGATCTCCCCGGTCTGTACATTCTGCATCATAGCGGCTCCGATCCCCGAATATTCTCCCGAGGTGCTCTCTTTGATCTCTTTTGTCTCTTCCTCATTGTAATATACCGTATACGGATCATTGAGTGCACTCAAAAATCCGGCATACACTGCATCTTCCAGATCCTCCTGCTTTACATCATCACTGTAGAGATAATACTGATCGATCATTTTTTCAATTTTTTTAAATTTTGCTTCGGTCTTTTTCTCTGCCCGCTCCTGCTTGGCAGTCACACTGTCCTTTTGCAAAAGCAATCCGGAAAGCTCCGGTACCTTTGTGCAGACTCCTACTGCAAATAACATAATAAGGGCGCCTGTGAGCGCCCCTTTTATAAAACTTTTATGTCTGTTCATACTCTGTTACCAACTTTCGGTATTTTAGAAATACTGATCCGGACTGACTGCAACTCTATTTAACTCTACCTGGAAATGCAGATGTGGTCCTGTGGACTGTCCTGTAGAACCAACCGCACCAATCTGCTGGCCTCTTTCCACATACTGTCCCGCACTTACACAAATACTGCTGTGGTGCATATATTTTGTCACCAGACCGTTTCCGTGATCGATAACTACCCAGTTACCGGCGCTGCTGCTGTATCCGGCGATGATCACACGACCGGCTGCCGCGGCATATGTAGGTGTTCCGGTCGGCGCAGCATAATCGTTTCCTTTGTGTCCGCCGACTTCAAACTCACGGATTTCTCCAAAATAACTGGACTGGTAACTCATTCCCGGACACGGATGTGTGAAATAACCACTTCCGCTGGATACATTGCCGGATGACGGAGGTGTCACTGTGGAACCGCCTCCTGTACCACTGCCTGTATTATTATTGGAATTATTCTGATTCTGCTGCTCTTGCTGCTGTAACTGCTGCTGTCTTGCTGCCTCAGCCGCTTCTTCCTGGCGTCTCTTCTCTTCCTCCACCAGCTTCTGCAGTGTCTCCATCTTGCTGCCGAGCTGACTGCTTAAATCTGCCAGCTGAACATCCTTTTCTTTTAACAATGTCTGCGCCTGTGTCTGCTGGTTCACAAGATCCGTCTGAAGTGTATTTAATTCCTCATACTCTTTCTGCAGCGCCGCTTCCTGCTCTTCCACTGCCTTTACTGTCTTCTGGAATTCTTTTAACTTATCTCTATCATATTCAGACAGCTTGGAAATATACTCTGTTTTATTCAAAAAATCACTGATATTTTCACTGTCAGCAAGAACTTCAATAAATTCCATATTTCCATTCTCGTACATATATTTGATGCGGATCTTCATACTCTGGTACTGTGTATTTTCTTCTACTTTAGCCTGCACCAGATTTTCCTCTGCTTCTGTGATCTCCGCCTGCTTTGCATCCAGCTTGGACTGTGTCTTTTCCATCTCTTCTGCAATCTTTTTCAACTCTGTCTCAACAGTCGTCTTCTCTGCCTGCACACTGTCCTTTTGCTGCTGCAGCTG
>ENA-OQKE01001286-OQKE01001286.1-human-gut-metagenome-genome-assembly--contig:-NODE-1286-length-10192-cov-3.947998_pt1 | contig 10192 bp, 7 predicted proteins | sample MGYA00242620_ERZ504787 | MGnify/ENA primary metagenome ERZ504787 (study PRJEB26092, sample SAMD00036349) | human gut metagenome | host: Homo sapiens | study: EMG produced TPA metagenomics assembly of... | reverse complement strand
GTGAACCAGAGGATTAAATTCTACTACGGGGATGATTATGGAATCAAGGTGTACAGTACGGCGGGCATAGGCACTATTGTGGAAATCATTCTTCCAGCAGCCGCGGATTCAAAGGGCGGTGAGTCATGAGGATAGAAAAGATACGGCTGGATGAGGTGAAAAAGACCTATGGAGATATAAAGGCCCTGGAGGACATCAGTCTTTCCCTGTACCAGGGGGAGCTGCTTTGCGTTGCAGGGCTCAGCGGAAGCGGCAAATCCGTGCTGGCGGATATCATCAGCGGCAGGACGTCAAAAGGCAGGGGAAGGATGTATGTGGACGGCAGACCGGCTGTATTTACATCCATCAGCCAGGCCCAGACTGCCGGAATTTTCTGTGTGCGGTATAGGACATCGGTCATCAATGATATTTCTGTGGAGGAAAATCTGTGCCTGCTGCAGAAACAGGGCTGTATGTCCTTTCCGGCCAGGCAGGGAATCATCCGCATGAGGGAGACACTTAAAGCATTGGAGGTTGATTGCAGGCTTCAGGCCCCGGTGGCCAGTCTGAGTCTGATGGAGCGCCATACCATAGAAATATGCAGGGCCTTCTGTGCCGGCATGAAGGTACTGATACTGGATGGGATTGCAAGGGATTATACACAGAAGGAAACCGAGTATATGAAGAGGCTGGTCATACGTCTGAAAGAGAAGGGAATATCCATATTGTGGATAGATACAAGGCCGGAGATCATGCTGGACGCAGCGGACCGTCTGGCTGTCCTGAGAAAGGGACGGCTGGCAGCCGTATTGTACCGGGAGGAATTTGACCGGCAGATGATCGACCGTATTATAATCGGTGAGAACCGGAAGGTGGGGCGGGAAATCATCCGGTCCCAGGCAGAACCCGGAGGGCGCGGTATGCTTCTGTCTGTGCGGGAGGTGCGGGCCACGGAACTGCGGGATGTGAGCTTTCATGTGTGTCCCGGCGAGGTGGTGGGTTTCATCCATCCGGATGACACATACTGCCGGGAAATCGTACGCCTTCTCAGCGGGGAGCTCAAGGTGGAATCAGGAAGCGCGTGGCTGGCTGGCCGTCAGGTGGAGCTGGCAGGTGGAAGAAAGAACATGGTCAGATACGGTTTTGGATATATTGAGGATTACAAGAAGAGTCTTTTTCCAAAGCTGGATGTGGCCGAGAACCTGACCATTGCCGGTTTGGAATACTTTGCTCCCGGAGTGGGGGTACGGGAGAAGCTGGAACAGGCGGTTGCCTGTGATTATCTGGCGCTGCTGGATATCCGGGAGGAAGATCTGAAACGGCCCATTGAGACTCTGAGCCACAGGTGCCAGCTGAATGTGGCTTTGTATAAGTGGATTATAGCCAAGGCAAGACTGATTGTCATAGATAATCTGTTTTCGGGTACGGACATATTGATGAGAAATTCGGTCAGGGAATTTCTGGAATTTGCAAAGGGCAGGGGAATCGGTGTTGTATACTGTTCCCCCAATGAAAGCGAACTGTCGTCCGTGTGCGACAGGCTCTATGAATTAGCGGAAGGGAAGGTTTCCTGTAAGTAGCACATACAGGCAGCCTTCCCTGTTTTTCTGCATTTTTTCGTTTTCTGATACTCTTACGGCAATCTATCTGACTCAGATACAGTGATGCTGCAGGCGTTTTGGAACACAGCGGGAAGGTATGATTCCTGTTCATATAATTAAGAGACATGTAATAAAAAGTTCATTGAAAAAGTAAACTTATTTATGTATGATGTATCATGTATCCTATTTTGGAGAAAGTTGGGAGGAATTCATAAATGAAGAAACCATTCGTTAAAGGAGGTAAGGCCCTGACCCTGGCGGCGGCCCTGCTGTGCGGTGCGGCGTTCCTGGGAAGCTTTACGGCCTTGGCAGCTCAGGCGGAGAGTCAGACAGGCGCCCAGGCAGAAGCCCAGGTATTCACGCCGGGAGTGGCAGGCCAGATTACCTCCTGTAAGATTTCAGGAGATAAACAGAACGTTGAGATTGGATTTTCCAGCAGCGGGGATGTGACGGGAACAGACGGAAACATCTACGTCTTTGAGATGCAGCCTTACGAGGAAGAGCTGGGAAGCCGCAGCAATTTCATTGCTTCCTCACCTGCCTTAAGTGCTGCCTCGGTAAGCGTGCCCCTGAACCTGGGCACACCGCAGGATAAGCTTTACAGCCGGTTTGTCCTGGCTGTATTTGACGGAACTAAGTTCATCAAGGTCAGCCAGCCCCACTACATAACCAATCCGGAGCTGATTGCTAAGAACCAGACGCCTTTTAATGACCCTCTGACTAAGAAGGGTCTTGTGATTGAGATTGACATGCTCAGCGACGCCTTTGACCTGGGCGTGAAGCATGTGACCACCAATATCGCATTTTCCCAGATTATGGGAACCGGAATTGATTACCAGTATGACGGAAAGACGTACCATTTTAACAAAGGCGTGGTGGACGCTTATGACAAGACCATCAGCGCGCTGTCCAACAAGGGGATGACGGTTACGGTTATCCTGCTTAATGACTGGAATCCCAATACACCGGATTTGGTGTATCCGGGCACACAGAAGAATTCCAATGCATTTTATTACATGTTCAACGCGGAGACCGAGGCCGGATTTGACCAGACCAAGGCAATCGCGTCCTTCCTGGCTCAGCATTACAGCGGCGACAATCCTAATTACGGCAAGGTGTCAAACTGGATTATCGGCAACGAGATTAACAACCAGCAGTGGAATTACATGGGGCCCATGGACCTGACGAATTATGTGAAGGCATACCAGAAGGCATTCCGGGTCATCTACACAGCCATCAAGAGCACCAATGCCAACGACCGGGTATATTTTTCACTGGACTATAACTGGATGAACGAGATTGACGGCAAGCTTAAGTACGGAGGCAAGGAGATTGTGGACAGCTTTAACTCCATAGCCAACACCCAGGGACAGATGGACTGGGGTCTGGCCTACCATCCATATCCATGCCCCATGACAGAGCCGGAATTCTGGGATGATCCGCAGTCCACAGGGCTGTTCACAAATGACTTTAACTCACCGGTTATCAATTTTGCCAATCTGAACGTGCTGACAGATTACTTTGTACAGGATACCCTGAGGGCGCCCGCAGGCAATGTGCGCCACATCATCCTTACGGAGCAGGGCTTCACATCCTACAGCCCTACCAGGGGAAACATTCCGGAGATTCAGGCGGCGGCCTATGCTTACTCCTATTACCTGGTGGACAGCAACCCATATATTGACGCCTACACGGTCAGCCGTCAGGTAGACGCGCCCTCCGAGGCAAAGGACGGATTAAAATTCGGTTTGTGGGAGTGCGACATGAACCAGCCCAATCTGATTGTGGCTACCAAGCGCAAGAAGATATGGCAGGTATTCCGGGATATCGACAAGAAGAACGCCACCCTGGAGGCCACTGAATTTGCGAAGCCAATCATCGGCATCAGCAAGTGGTCGGATGTGGTTCCCAACTTTAAGTGGAAGAACCTGGAGAAATAACAGTTAAGGCCGGATTCGGTTGACAAACAAAATCCAGCGTGTAAAATATTTAAATATAAGCGCTTGCTGGCGGCGGCCTTTGGGGCCGCCGCTTTTTGGCGGGATACAATGTATGGACGAAAGGAATAACATATGGGCTTAATTGTACAGAAATTCGGAGGAACCTCTGTGGCTGACGCCGCCCGGCTGCGCCATGTGGCTGAAATTATCACGGATACATACAAAGCCGGCAACCAGGTAGTGGCAGTGCTGTCTGCCCAGGGGGATACCACCGACGAGCTGATTGAGAAGGCAAATGAGATCAATCCCCTTGCCTCCAACCGGGAGATGGATATGCTCTTGTCCACCGGGGAGCAGATGTCCGTGGCCCTCTGCGCCATGGCAGTGGAGGCGCTGGGATATCCGGTTATTTCCCTGACCGGATGGCAGGCGGGAATGGTTACCAATACCGTGGCCAGGAATGCCAGAATCAAGAAGGTGGATACGGAGCGCATCGAGACAGAGCTGAATCAGAAGAAAATCGTGATTGTCACGGGATTCCAGGGAATCAACCGCTATGAGGATATCACCACCCTTGGCAGAGGCGGATCTGACACTTCCGCGGTTGCGCTGGCTGCCTCCCTTCGGGCGGACCTGTGCCAGATATACACGGATGTGGACGGGGTATATACGGCTGACCCCAGAATCGTGAAGGACGCAAGGAAGCTGGATGAGGTCACCTACAATGAGATGCTGGAGCTGGCTACCCTGGGGGCCCAGGTGCTCCACAACCGTTCCGTGGAGATGGCAAAGAAATATAATGTGAAGCTGGAGGTGCTCTCAAGCTTTACAGGGCATCCGGGTACAAAGGTGAAGGAGGTTGCAAAACGCATGGAGAAATCATATATCAGCAGTGTGGCTAAGAATGTTAATATCGCAAGGATTGCCCTGATAGGGGTGCCCAATGAGATTGGCACATCCTTTAAGGTGTTTTCCCTGCTGGCCCAGAACCACATTAACGTGGACATCATATTACAGGGAATCGGCCATGAGGAGGGCAAGGACATCTGCTTTACCGTTGCCCAGTCCGACCTGGAGGCGGCTTCCGTGCTCCTGAAGGAGCATCAGGAGTCCATTGGCTTTGGCCATCTGGAGACCAACAGCCATATTGCCAAGGTTTCCGTGGTGGGAGCGGGTATGATTAATCATCCTGGCGTGGCTGCCACCTTGTTTGAGGCTCTCTACGACGCCAACATTAATATCAACATGATATCCACCAGCGAGATTAAGATATCCGTACTGGTGGATGAAAAGGATGCGGAAAAGGCCGTACAGGTCATTCATGACAAGTTTTTTTCCATGGGTTAAGTAAATAATGGGTTTGTGACAAAAAAGAGTTGCGGCGGTTCACATATTTCGTGAAAGCCACAGCTCTTTTCGTATTTGCGAATCATGAATTTCGTTAATATTTTCACCTTTTTAGTGGAAAAGAGCTTGCTATTTGACAAATTTATTATTATAATTGTATGTGGCAATATTTCTGCTTTTTTTTGCGACGGGCCTGAGAATGGGTTTTCCGTTGCTTAGATATTGTTAAACTTATGAATGATGGAGGACTGGAAAATGAGTAATTCAGCACAAACTTCAGCAAGCAGCCGCATAGCAGCCCTGCTTGATGAGAACAGTTTTGTTGAAGTCGGAGCCTATATAACGGCCAGAAGCACTGACTTTAACATGACTGAGCAGGAGACCCCCGCTGACGGTGTGGTTACCGGCTACGGTACCATCGGCGGATGCCTGGTGTATGTATACAGCCAGGATGCGTCTGTATTAGGCGGCTCCATGGGCGAAATGCATGCAAAGAAAATCTGCAACATCTATTCCATGGCTATGAAGATGGGAGCACCTGTAATCGGTTTGGTAGACTGTGCAGGTCTGCGTCTTCAGGAGGCGACCGATGCCCTGGACGGCTTCGGCAAGCTGTACTTAAGCCAGACCATGGCTTCCGGCGTGATTCCTCAGATAACAGCAATCTTTGGAACCTGCGGCGGCGGCATGGCAGTATCTGCCGGCATCACAGATTTCACCTTCATGGAAGAGAAGTCCGGCAAACTGTTTGTTAATTCACCTAACGCCATTGACGGCAATTATAAAGAGAAGTGTGATACCTCCAGCGCAGATTTCCAGAGCAGGGAATCCGGACTGGCAGACTTCACAGGAGATGAGGCTTCCATTATCGCTCAGATCCGCGCCCTGGTTTCCATCCTTCCGGCCAACAACGAGGATGATATGTCATACGGAGAGTGCCAGGATGACTTAAACCGTATCTGCGATAATATCGAGGGATGCACTGGTGACACGGCTCTGGCCCTGACACTGATATCCGATAACAGCTTCTTCATGGAGGTTAAGAAGAATTATGAACCTTCCATGGTGACCGGTTTCATACGCCTGAACGGGACAACCATCGGATGCGTGGCTAACCGCACGGAAATCTATGAGAACGGAGAGAAGAAGGAAACATTTGAGCCTGTCCTGTCCGGCAAGGGCTGCGACAAGGCAACTGATTTCATTCATTTCTGCGACGCATTCAATATTCCTGTACTCACACTGGTGAACGTAAAGGGCTACAAGGCCAAGATGTGCAGCGAGAGAAGGATTGCAAAGGCAGCCGCACGCCTTACCTATGCTTATGCCAATGCCAGCGTTCCCAAGGTAACAGTAATTGTTAAGGAAGCATTCGGAAGCGCATATCTGACCATGGGCAGCAAGTCCATCGGCGCTGACGTGGTATATGCATGGCCTGGTGCTGTCATCGGTATGATGAATCCGTCTGAGGCAGTGAAGATTATGTATGCAAAGGAAATCGCCGCATCCGGTGATGCCGCCGCACTCATCAATGAAAAGACAGCAGAGTACACCGCACTTCAGTCCAGCGCTGTAGCAGCAGCCAAGAGAGGATATGTAGATGACATAATTAAGGCAGGGGAGACCCGTCAGAGGGTAATCGCAGCCTTTGAAATGCTGTTCACAAAGAGAGAGGACCGTCCGTCTAAGAAGCATGGCACGGTTTAAAGAGAGGTGACAGGTATATGAGACGATTAATGAAACGAGTGGCAGCAGCAGTTCTGATGGCCGCCTGCCTGTTGAGCCTGTCAGCCTGCTCAGCAAAACAGGATGAAGCCGGGACAGCTCCCCGGATTGCCACGGACGGAACTCCTGTAGATGATATGATGGCAGAGTATGCCAAGCTGACAGCGGTCCAGTCTCTGGGCGTCAGCACGGATGGGCTGATTGCACAGAAGGTCATGTCGGAAGCCCAGGGCAATGCAGTTATGGCAGCCATCTGTGAAGAGCAGATTAATGCAAGGAAGGAACTGGGGGAAGTCAGAAGCATCGACATTGAAGACGCAAGCGTGGTACAGATGGCAGATGGTACCTATACCGTTATGCTGCCTGTTGCATTCACCGAAGGTTCCATGCAGTATGTCATGAATCTGAATATGATTTCCCAGCAGATAGTTGATGCGGAATTCACTGAGCTTGCTTCAAATGAAGAAGAGGGCAAGACCATCGGGCAGCTGATGGAAACAGCTACCGTATATGCGGTAATCGGTATCGGCACCGTGTTCGCGGTCCTTATATTCATCAGCCTGCTGATTGCCTGCTTTAAGTTTATCCACAAGTGGGAGACAGGCCAGAAGGAAAAGGCAGCGCCAGCACCAGTTGCACCAGCACCGGTTAAGGCGGCAGCACCTGTACCTGCGGCAGGCGAAGACCTGATGGGCGACGCCGAGCTGGTGGCAGTGATTTCGGCAGCCATTGCAGCATATGAGGGAACTTCTTCTAACGGACTGGTGGTTCGTTCCATCCGCCGTGTACAGAGGTCTAAAGGCAGATAAGAGGACGGGAAACGTTCCATAACTATTTTCATTCAGGAGGAATTGAAATCATGAAGAATTATACAATCACAGTTAATGGTAAAGCATATGCAGTAACCGTAGAAGAAGGCGCTGTATCCGGCATTGCAGCAGCCCCGGCAGCACCAGCAGCTCCGGCTGCACCAGCCCCGGCCCCCGCAGCAGCTCCTGCTCCTGCAGCAGCTCCGGCAGGTGCAGCAGGTTCTGTCAGCGTATCCGCACCTATGCCTGGCAAGGTAGTGGCTGTTAAGGCAGCGGTAGGACAGGCTGTGAAGAAGGGTGACGTAATCCTGGTTCTGGAAGCCATGAAGATGGAAAATGACATCGTGGCTCCTCAGGATGGAACCATTGCCAGCATTAATGCGTCCACCGGCGATTCCGTTGAATCTGGCGCGGTATTAGCTACTCTGAACTAATTATAGAGATGAGCCCATAGCAATGTGGGATTCATTATGGAGGGAACATTATGGATTTTGGCAATATAATTAACAACCTGCTGAACCAGATGGCGTTTTTCCATCTGGGAGCAGGCAACTATGTAATGATCGTAGTGGCCCTGGTGTTCTTATACCTTGCTATCAGGAAGGGATTTGAACCCCTGCTGCTGATTCCGATTGCATTCGGTATGCTGCTGGTTAATATTTATCCGGATATCATGTATTCTCCGGAACAGACGTCCAACGGAACAGGCGGACTTCTGTGGTACTTCTTCCAGCTGGATGAGTGGAGCATTTTGCCCTCCCTTATCTTCCTGGGCGTTGGAGCCATGACAGACTTTGGCCCCCTTATCGCAAACCCAATCAGCTTCCTTATGGGAGCTGCCGCACAGCTGGGTATCTACTCTGCTTATTTCTTCGCCATCCTGTTAGGGTTCTCCGGCAAGGAATCAGCAGCCATCTCTATCATCGGCGGTGCGGACGGCCCTACATCCCTGTTCCTGTGCAGTAAGCTGGGACAGACCCAGATCATGGGACCTATCGCGGTTGCGGCTTACTCCTACATGGCGCTGGTTCCAATCATCCAGCCGCCATTTATGAAGCTTCTGACAACTGAGAAAGAGCGTAAGATTAAGATGGAACAGCTTCGTCCTGTATCCAAGCTGGAGAAGATTCTGTTCCCCATCATCGTAACCATCGTTGTATGCCTGATCCTGCCATCCACAGCACCTCTGGTAGGAATGCTGATGTTAGGCAACCTGTTCCGTGAGAGCGGCGTTGTGAAGCAGCTGGCTGATACGGCAAGCAATGCCCTGATGTATATTGTGGTTATCCTGCTGGGTACTTCCGTAGGCGCTACCACCAGCGCAGATGCATTCTTAAATGTAACCACCATCAAGATTGTTGCCCTGGGCCTGACCGCATTTATCTTCGGCACCATTGGCGGTGTGCTTTTAGGCAAGCTCCTCTGCAAGATTACAGGAGGAAAAATCAATCCGCTTATCGGTTCTGCCGGCGTGTCCGCAGTTCCTATGGCAGCCCGTGTATCCCAGAAGGTGGGAGCAGAAGCAGACCCGACCAATTTCCTGCTGATGCACGCAATGGGACCAAACGTTGCAGGCGTTATCGGCACCGCAGTTGCGGCCGGTACCTTCATGGCAATATTTGGGGTATAATGGCATAATATATTGACAATGACAGCCGTTTCGCCTGGCCTGTGAAAGCACCGGACGGGCGCGGGCGGCATGTATCGCACAAGCGCCTTAAAGACGGCGCCAAATGCTCATAACGAGGAGGATTATAACTATGGCAGAGATAGAAAAGAGGCCAGTGAAGATTGTGGAAACCGTCCTTCGTGACGCCCACCAGTCTTTGCTCGCAACCAGAATGTCCACAGAGCAGATGCTGCCCATTATTGATAAGATGGACAAGGTAGGCTACCATGCGGTTGAGTGCTGGGGCGGCGCTACCTTTGATTCCTGCCTCCGTTTCCTGAAGGAAGATCCATGGGAGAGACTGAGGAAACTGAGAGACGGATTTAAGAACACCAAGCTGCAGATGCTGTTCCGCGGACAGAACATTCTGGGATATAACCACTATGCAGATGATGTAGTGGAGTACTTTGTACAGAAGTCCATTTCCAACGGTATTGACATCATCCGTATCTTTGACTGTCTGAACGATATCCGCAACCTGGAGACAGCTGTAAAAGCCACCAACAGAGAAAAAGGACATGCTCAGATTGCGCTGTGCTATACTCTGGGCGATGCCTATACACTGGATTACTGGAAGGATATTGCAAAGAGAATTGAGGACATGGGCGCTGACTCCCTGTGTATCAAGGATATGGCAGGTCTGCTGACACCATATGCGGCAGCAGAGCTGGTACAGGCGCTGAAGGAAGGAACAAGCCTTCCTATCGACCTGCATACCCACTACACATCAGGCGTTGCTTCCATGACTTATTTAAAGGCAGTAGAGGCAGGATGTGAAATCATCGACTGCGCCATGTCGCCTCTGGCTCTGGGAACCAGCCAGCCGGCCACTGAGGTTATGGTGGAGACCTTCCGCGGCACCCCATATGACACCGGCTATGACCAGACACTGCTGGCTGAGATTGCAGACCATTTCCAGCCCATACGTGAGCAGGCCCTTAAGAGCGGCCTTCTGAACCCGAAGGTTCTGGGAGTTAATATCAAGACCCTTCAGTATCAGGTGCCGGGCGGAATGCTGTCCAACCTGGTAAGCCAGTTAAAAGAGGCCGGACAGGAAGACAAGTACCGCCAGGTTCTGGAGGAGATTCCGAGAGTGCGTAAGGACTTCGGCGAGCCTCCGTT
>ENA-OQKE01001257-OQKE01001257.1-human-gut-metagenome-genome-assembly--contig:-NODE-1257-length-10511-cov-18.239889_pt1 | contig 10511 bp, 10 predicted proteins | sample MGYA00242620_ERZ504787 | MGnify/ENA primary metagenome ERZ504787 (study PRJEB26092, sample SAMD00036349) | human gut metagenome | host: Homo sapiens | study: EMG produced TPA metagenomics assembly of... | reverse complement strand
GGGTTCTCGATGGTCTGCAAGGCTGCCAGCATGGTTTTCTCGTCCCAGATGGTGCGTTCCTCGATGTTGACCTTGGGGGCATCACGGGGCAGGGGAATTTTGTGAATCAAGTCCCATTCCACCGCATAGGAGAACGCCGTTTTCAGCAGCGTGTGGACTTCATGGATAGAGGTGCTGGACAGCAACCGCTTCTTCTGCTTTTCGGTCAGAGGCTGCTTTACGCCGTGGACGTACTGCCCGCAGGGAGTCTTGGCAAGGGTAGCATAGAACTTCTCAATGTCGTAGGTGCGCAGTTCCTGTACCTTCCGTTTCCCGATATACGGCACGATAAGGTTCTGCACCATCGCCACAGACTGGGTGTAGGTCTTGGGGGACCATTTGTGCTTGGTGGACTGGATCGGAATCCATTTGTACAGCATCTCCTCCACCGTCATGGTGTCGGGGACGAGGAATGTGCCGTCCAGCAGTTCTTTCTCGACCGTGATCTTTCGCTCCTGCGCCTCCTTCTTGGTCTTGAAACTCTCCCATCCCTCGCAGGGTTTGCCGGAATGGTCTTTGTACTTGTAACGGACGGAGTAAGAATCTCCGCGCTTCATAATAGATGCCATAGATTACCTCCCTCAGACCGCCGCAAACCAGTTGTCGAAGCTCTGCTTGTTCACCCGGATGCTGGTGCCGATGCGCAGCACCCGAAAATCCTTCGTGGTGTTGCACAGGTTGTACGCAGCGCGAGGAGAAATCGCCAAAAGCTGGGCGATTTCCTCCACCCGGTAAACAAGAGGTTCGTGCTTGGCTACTTTGGTCTGGTCAGAAGATTCAATGGCAGGGGATTTGTCCGAAGCTCCGTCAGAAATCGCTTGAGATTTCTGACAGAAAATTCGCATGGAGCAGGATGCTCCTGACGCTTTCATTGTAACCGGGTTCGAGTCCATTTGCAAGGATTTATTCGTATAATCTTTGTATTTCGCATCTTCGGTCATGTCAGGCCGATTCATATTCATAGGCAGACCTCCAATTCCTTGTAACCGGGTGCCGGGGCAGATAGTGCCAGCTTTCTGCCCCGGACGCTCCCGATGAGGTTCAAATTTCCGAGTGCCCCTCCTGTGTGCGGGGTTGTGCCGCTGGTTTGTTTTGTGCCTGTTCTGCCTGCAAGCGGTTCAGCAGTTGCAGAACGGAATCCCGTGCTCTCTCCTTGACCTGCTCCTTGCCTTTCTGCCGGGCCTCCGACTTCAGGAGCTTCTCTTGCAGGTGGGCGGCGGTAGTCTGCATAGTCTTGAGGAACTTGTCCAGCACGGTGTCCAACCGATGGGCGGCATACTCTCTCGTGGACTGCGGAGCCTTGCGTTCCGGGGACAGCACCCACTTCTTCGTGTCCTCGATCATCCGCATATCTTCCTTGCGGGTCTCGGTGCGCACCACGTCCGTCACGACCTCCACCGCCTTGTCATAGGCCGTAGCCGAAACATTTTCCAGCAGGGTCTCCATGTCCGAAACTTTCAAGGTCAGTTCGTCCAACCTGTTCTGCTGGGCGGCAAGCCGCTCCTTTTGACACAGAGAAAATTGGCTGAACGGCTCAATATGAACGCCCGTACAATCATAGATTTGGAAACCTGCCAGAGTAACCCCAAATTTGAAACGGTGGCTCTTGTCGCCAAAGAGTTAAATATCAGCGTGGATGCTGCCATTTTTCCAGACATGGTAAATCAGACGGTTTCAAAAACAGTTGTAGACTTCTTTGCCGGGAAAAGTGAGGCGGAAATTGAAAAATATATTGCGTTTTGCAAACAGGCGGAAGCATTTCAAAAAGACGAATAACGCGGCCGGGTTCGATGTGCCCGGCCGCGTTACTGTTTTACCCGTTTGCTATGCGGGCGGATCATTCCTTTTTGGTTTTATAGGCATCGCGCAGACGCTCGAAGGACTCCTAGCTGATGACATGCTCCATCCGGCAGGCGTCCTTTTCCGCCGTTACCGGGTCTACGCCGGCCTCGATCAGCCGGTCGGTAAAGAAGCGGTGCTTTTCGTAGATCTGCTCCGCCACTTCCCGGCCCACATCGGTCAGATGCAGGAAATAGTCGCTGTCCATCGTCAGGAACCCCCCGTCCCGCAAGGTAGCCACTGCATGGCACACGCTGGGCTTTGAAACCTCCACGTACCGAGCAACATCCACGGAGCGCACCATGCCCATCTTCTTATGGAGAACAAGTATGGCCTCCAGGTAATCTTCGCCGGATGCCCGAAGTTTTACGGTGCGTTTATCCATAGATGTCAGCATGGTTGGTCTCCTTCCTTTAGGAACAGGATTCCCTTCATTCAGATCAGCGCAGCGTTGGAAAGTTGTTTTTTTAGAACTGTTTTCCCAAGCATACTGCCCACCAGAGCCAGTACAACAGTTGCAGCAATCATAACCGGCAGCATCCATATCTGCGCAACATTCTGCATGACTGCCGCATATTCGGCCGACATTTCCTCTGTGGCGCGTGCAACCGTGTATTCGGGGAACACCCAGATATAGAGAGGATTACCGAACATACCAAAGGAAAATATGACATGACTAAAGAGTGTCGTCTTAAGATTGTGGTAACCGCCAACTTTCCGTACGCCCTCTGCAAGAACGGTGGTGATAATTAAGGTAACAATGACCAGATTGGAGAGTTCCCCGGCAATAAAATAGATTACACCTACGATCAGGTTCATTAAAAACACAACACCGGGTTTCGCTTCCTTTGCCACAATATACAGATATGGGATTCCCGTAAAAAAACCAATTAGAGCTGGCATAAAAATCCACAGAATGGGCGTAAGTGCCCCGGACATCATGACCACCATGGTTATCATAAAGTAAACCAAGGAAATCCCGGCTGTAATCCCGAAATCTTTACCAGTCCATTTACTATTCATATAGAATTCTCCCTTTCGTCCATCCTCTGTTTATCCAATGGCCCAACCCTCAGCTTGTTCGCGGATGGAGATAAATCGTTTATACAACCCATTTTGCGAGACAAGCTGCTGATGAGTTCCCCTTTGGACAACCTTTCCCTCATCAATCACCAAGATCTGATCTGCGCTTTCAATAGTCGCAAGGCGATGGGCAATCACAATAATGGTTTTACCGTGAGTAAGATTGCCGATGGCTTGTTGAATAAGATGTTCATTTTCTGGATCAATGCTGGCAGTTGCTTCATCAAGGATGACAATGGGGGCGTTTTTTAGCATAGCCCGAGCAATCGAAATGCGTTGCTTTTCTCCACCAGATAGGGTAGAGCCACCCTCACCAACGACTGTGTTATAGCCATCTGGGAGCGCCATAATAAAATCATGGCATCGGGCGGCTTTGGCGGCGGCAATTATTTCTTCCTCGGAGGCATCGGGTTTTCCGAACAAAATATTGTTGCGAATTGAATCGTGGAACAAATACACATTTTGGAATACCATACTGATATTTTTCAGTAGAGAATCGCAGGTAAATTCCCGAACATTGTGGCCTCCCACTTGTATTTCTCCATTCTGTGCATCATAAAACCGAGCCAATAAACTGCAGATTGTGGTTTTCCCGCTGCCGGATGGTCCTACGATCGCTGTTGTGGTGTTCTGCGGGATACGGAAGGAGATATGGCTTAAAACTTCCCGACTATCATAGCCAAAGGACACATCCTTAAACTCGATATCGTACTGGTTAATAGAAACATCTTTTCCGTCTTTATCAATGAATTCAGCATCTTCAATACTCTGAAGTTTCTCCGCTACTGTATCCAGCATTTCCAGAATGTGAAGGGAATTATTTGCCGACTCAATCGTGTTAAACATGATATAACTGTAAACGATCAACATAATCGCCATATACAGTTCCATTTCCCCTTGGAGTGCAAGAAGGGCTGTGATGCAGGTGATTGCCATGGTGCCCATGTATAGGCCGAGCCGGTGCAATGCGTCACAAGGAGCAAAGTTCCGTTCCATCTTAATGTTAATTTCTTTCGATTTATGATAGGCCCGGTAGAGGCCGTCAGAGGCTACACCTTCCTGCTTGAAAGATTTGACAACAGCCATCCCGCGGACATACTGAACAATCTCATCTGCCATCTCATTGATACTTTCCTGCCGAATCGGGGAATTTTTACGGCTTTGGCGCTCGATAAGTTGCAGCCCGGCTGTAGAAATTGCCACAGCCAATAGCGCGGCGCCCCCCAAAAAAGGAGAAAAGCATAGCAGCCATATTACCGTGATTGCAAGAAATATGTAGCTGTCAATAATGTTATTGACAACATTCATCGTCTGCATTTCAAAAAAAGCCAGATCTGTGGTGATAGCAGTGGTAAATTCCCCCATGTTTTTCCGCTGGAGAAATCCCAGCGAAACCCGCTTAAGAATATCACCTATCTTCAGTCGTTCTGCACAGGTTACCTCATGAGCAATGCTATCCTGCCGGGTTGCCCGGATATAGGCGAACAGCCATCGGAGCAAAACTGAACCAAGGATGATTGTGGTGAGTTGGAGAACATATACCGGTTCCAACACTGCTGCCCCGTTGCTGTCATCAAGAATCAGCTTAATTGTCCAGACTCCGCAGATAATAGGAACAATGCCAAGAATATTGGAGATCATTGAGAGGGCAATGCCAAGATAGAGCCGCCCCTTGTACTGACTCATCAGACGGAACAGCCGTTTGAGAATTCTAATCATGCGAAAACCTCCCCTCTTAACCCAACTGACCATTTCTTTGCGCCAATGTGAGCCTGCCACATATCTCTATAAAGAGCGCTGCTTTCCAATAGTTCCTCATGAGTACCGCTTTGCGCGATTCGTCCTTTTTCAATCAAAAGGATCCTATCTGCATTCTTGATTGTGGAGAGGCGGTGGGCGATGACCAGAAGCGTTTTACCACGGGTCAACTCTGCGATAGCTTCCTGAATTTTGGCCTCATTCTCTGGATCAGTAAAAGATGTGGCCTCGTCCAAAATCACGATGGGAGCATTCTTCAAAATAGCCCTGGCGATTGCAATACGCTGTCTCTCACCACCAGACAGCCGGTCTCCAGCCTCGCCTGCGCTGGACTGATACCCCTGTTCCAGCTTGTTGATAAATTCGTCGCATTGTGCCTTTCGGGCCGCCTCCAAAACCTGCTCATCTGTGGCTTGCGGATTGCCTAGCCGGATATTTTCCAAAATGGAGCAGTTAAACAGAAAATTATCCTGCGTAACAAAGCTCACCTGATCGGCCAACTCTGTCAGAGGAATGTCTTTGATATTTACGCCACCAATCCGGATGGCTCCCTCTGTCGGATCCCAGAAACGTGCCACCAGGCGGGCCAGTGTCGATTTACCTCCACCAGACGGGCCGACAAGAGCATAAAATGCCCCCTCCGGGATAGCAAGATTTATGTCATGGATTACATTTTCTTTTCCGGTATAGGAGAAGGTCACATGCTCCATTAGGATGTCATGAGCCGAGATTGGTTTTTCCTCCATTGCCAATGGCAATTCTCCAATATCAAAGGTCTTATTTACAATATTGACAGAATACTGAATTGATTTTAGCTGATTAAAAAACAGAATCATGCGGCCCAAACTGCTGACCATGCCCATAGAGAGCAGCATTGCCATAGTGATTTTTGGCAGGGTTGTGCTGCCATAGAGATAAAGCAGCGTGCCAATCGGCAATACACCCAGTAGAGTTGTCGGCAGAATACTGGCACCAAGGGTAGTAAATTTCCATGTTGATTTGTACCAATTCAAGGTGGTTTGCTTGAAGTTCTCTACCGCTTTCCGATATTTCTCATAGGACGAGGTCGACTGGTTGAAAGCTTTCACAACTTCAATGCCTTCCATGTACTCAACCACTACATTGTTCATGTGCTCATTGGCTTCCATATAGACTTGGTAGGTTTTATTGTAGCCGCCCAACATCATTCCATATGGAATAAGCGCCAAAGGGATGGTAATCAGCGATGCCAGAGCCAAACGGAAATCAATCATACAGAGATAAGAGAATACCGCTATCGGCAATACCAGCGCCCCGGCGCCCTCTGGAATCACATGAGCCAGGAGGATTTCAATATTCTCAATCTGATCTACCACAATATTCTTTACGCGACCAGCGTTGATTCCTTGGGCCACTCCAAGCGGAGCCTTCATCAGTTTCTCGGCGACCCGCTTTCGCATCAACTCCAAAATGGTATATGCAGAAATGTGGGAAAGCGTAGTGGAGATGGCATGAAACAGAACCTTGCCGAGAAAACCGATCGTGCCAACAATGGTCCAGTAAAGGATCGTCTCCGCCGTGGCGGTTTGGTTAAAAAACAGGCAAATAATACGGTAAGCGGCAACATAAGGGATGATGCCCCCTGCAACCGACAGTAATGCACAAATTACAGATATAATCAGTTTTCCCTTGCATGGCGTAGCATAAGACAGGATACTACCTGCAAGACCTTGCTTCTTCATAAAACAACCTCCTTCTGAAAGAGAATAGAATAGATCTGCGGTGTATATCTGGGTTCTACAGGAAAGAAACTTTCCACCCTGCCGTTGAGCAGATAGCAAATATGGGTGCAGGTATGCATTAAAAATTCGTAATCATGGGTGGTCACCAGGAGGGTCTTGCCCTGTTCTGCCAGTTCATGTAGAAGGGAAGAAACATTGACCATACTGGAATAGTCCAGGCCGCTGGTAGGCTCGTCGAAACAAATCACATCTGTGTCTTTCATACAAGCTACCGCAATGCAAAGGCGCTGCTTCTGGCCGCCTGACATTGATGCAGGATGTTGCTGTCGATAATCCAATAATCCCATCCGCTCCAACAGCATACGGCCTTTTTTTTGCAGTTCCTCATTGCCGTCATTACCCAGAAACAGTTCTTTTTCCACACTTTCTGTAAAAAGCTGGTAGTCGCTGCTCTGCATGACAAGAAAAGTATCGCGCACCCTAGTTTTACTATTCACCGCTTGGCCACCAAATCGAACCTCCCCATTGGTTTCTTTTTTTAAACCACACACAATTTCCAACAGCGTACTTTTCCCTACGCCGTTGGTTCCGACGATACCAACGATGTCTCCTTTCCTGGCAGAGAGGTTCACATTTGCCAGCGTCTCACTTTCTCTGGTATAGCGGTAGGATAGATTTTCCAGACAAATTTGTTCCTCCGCTCCGGTTTTTTTCTGCGTCACAGGTGGGCGTATACTTAGAAGATCCGTACTCCTTAACCCCATTCGGTTAGCCTCCTCGTTGGAAAGGGAACGGAAGGCAGAGGCATCCAATTCTCTTGTGATCTGTCCATATTCAATCAAAACGGCACGATCTGCAATGTCTTTCAGATAATGGATGCGGTGCTCAGATATAATAATGGTATACCCCTGTTGTTTGAGTGTATGGAGAATCTTCATCAAATGCTCGGTGGCTGCAGCATCCAGATTAGCAGAGGGTTCGTCCAGCACCAGAATTTTAGGGGCAAGTGCGTAGACTGAGGCGATAGCAATAGACTGCTTTTCACCGCTGGACAGTTCAAAAATGCTGCGCTCCAATAAGCGCTGAATTTGCAGGTCGTTAGCCGCCTGTTCAATACGCCGACAGATTTCTTCTCTTGGAATGCCCACATTCTCACAGGAAAAGGCAATTTCTGCTGTTGTATCCGTGGCAAAAAACTGAGACCGTGGATCCTGAAAAACGGAGCCTACCACACCAGCCAAATCCTGGATTGACAGTTCATCTGTATTCTGCCCATCTACAATGACCCTTCCTTCCAACTCCCCTTCAAAAAACTCTGGAACTAAGCGGTTAATCAACCGGGTGATGGTCGTTTTTCCACAGCCCGAGGAACCCAACAGAACTACAAATTCCCCTTTTTGGATAGTAAGGCTCACATCCCGCAAGGCCGGTTCCTTTGCATTGGCATACTGGAAGGAAACGTGTTCAATTTGAATCATATCTTTACCTCCCAAGCAAAGCACTGCCAGTAATTCCAGCAATTACAGCGGAAATAACGGCGCCTGCATATAAAAAGTCGGTCACTCGTAAACGTACCTCCCGATAAGAGGTGCGCTTTGATTCCAAATCCAACCCTCGTGTCATGGCTGAAGCGGCCAGTTCATCCGATATCGTCATACTCCTAATAATCAACGGAACAATGGCATATTCACAGGTTTTAACTGGGTGAAGCAGCACATTTCGCACTGTCAGTCCAATGCCGCGTAGCATCATAGTATTTTTGATAGAACGGAATTCATCCTGTACTGTCGGGATGTAACGGAAAGCTACCGCCAGTGCGATAGTACCACCTTTAGGCACGTGCATATTCTGCATCGCAGTCACAAAATCACTGACTCGTAGCTTGCTGCCCATCCACGCTCCCATGACAAAAAACACTACAACTCGTTCCAGCATGAATAGAATCATACCCACGCCCGCAGCGAATTTGCTTTGCGGTACGAAAGAAAGAATTAGGTTTATTAGCAGGAACACAGCAAACAGCATTGCAGTCTTTTTTGCGCCCAACCAAAGACCACGAGCCAGATACAGAACTACAACCAGCAGATACATCCAAATCAGGGCCAACAGATTTGGCGCACTAAAAGTAGCTGACGCAAAGACAACCACCAGCAAGAGCTTCATTCGTGGGTCCAGCTCTAAAAAACGAATGTGTCTGATATCCCTGCTCATACGATCCCCGCTTTTTGAAAGTGTTTTTTCAGCAACAGTTTTCCAAGAAATGCTCCAACCACACATCCCACCACAGTGGCGGCAAGACCCACAAAGAACATTGGCCCGGTAAGCATATCAAACACTGTGGAGTAGAGATCCGCATAGGCGGATACTGCGGCTAAATACATATCTTTCATAAAAATAAGTGGAATCGTCATGCCCAGATAGAGAAATACCACCTGAACGGTAAAGCACAGCAACATGGTAGAAAACTTGTGCCGATCCAATGTGCGCCAAAAAAGTTCAGCAATCACCGCGCCAACGGCAATTACCAGCGCAACACCCCAAAAACTCATAAGCTGCATTGCCGCCCAAATTAACCCAAACAACAAGACGATTCCTTTCTTATTCACTTTCGTAAACAGAAGCATGAAAATGGTTCCCCAAACCACTGCACAGGCCGCAAAGACAAACAAGCTGCCAGCGACGGTCATACCAATGGGTGCGCCAACTCCCGCATAGACCAGAAACATAAGCACATATAAGATGGCGGCGGTTATGTAATCGCGGACATTCATTTTGTCTGATTTTTTAAATTTTGCATTCTTACTTTTCATTGTTTTCTCCTTTCTCGTTAGCGGTCGCTAACCAATGCGGATTTTTTTGGCTTTTAGCCTATTAAGCTAAAAGCCAAAAATAGCTTGCCAGTTAAATAGTTTTGCCACATATTCACAGTGGCGTAATGCTTTTTCCAAAGGCAAATCATGAACGATTGGCTCAAACAGCGTAGACCAAAAGGCTGTCAGCAGCATGTGGATTTCCTCTTCATCAATCTGGTTGTCTCTACCATCTTGCTGGGTAACTGCCTCTAAAAATTTGACCGTTTGCTTTGCGTGGTGAGATACGAAATCATGTAAGAAATTTGCGTGTGTCGAACCTTCCGAACGACACAGGAGCAACTTGAATCCATCGTATCGCTCATAGGAAAAACGCACAATCGTTTTAAGTGTTGTGCTTGACATATCCCATACGGATTGCATTTTGCCATGTGCCAGCTGCTCGTAATCGTACCGTTCGATATTAAGCGCCATCTCCTCAATATCCTGAAGTGTTGGACCAACTACTGCTTCAAACAAAGCTTCTTTGCCAGGGTATCGCTTATACATGGCTCCTGTTGTTACGCCGGCTTTTTTGCATATTTCCCGCAAGGAGGCATCTGCAAACCCCTTTTCCATAAATTCTTCTTCTGCACTTTTAAGTATCTTGGGATCAATTCTCCGATCCGGCAACGACATTCTATCACCCCTTTAGATAACATTGATATCGGTAACGCTGTTATCAGAATAGCACAAGTGTATTCGCTTGTCAACAACAAAATATTTGACAATGGGCAAGCCATTCTTACCAGTTGAATTTGTAGTATTAGTAGGAGGGGGGAAAACGAGAGAAGGGGTGTTGTAGCAAGCAATGCAACTTGGTAGCAACTTGCGATTTTTGAATCGGATTTTTCAAAATCCAAATTCAAAACGCTTGTTGGGCTGTGCCCAAACCCCTTGTGTTCTGCATCCGGTGGATGCAGGCTGCGCATTTTTGCAAAATGCTTTTTTGATCTGAGTGCCGATGCCTGTGGTATCGGCACTTTTTGCACAGATGGATTCCCAGAAGCAGAAAATAGTGCTATGCAGCACATTCAAGATTGTGCTATACTTAATTTACACAAACCTGTTTGTCTTAAAGAGTTGGAGGTGTTCATGGCAACACGAACCATTTGTTTTCCCATATCCGGCTACCCCTATTGTAAAGAACAGCCGGTGACATTCACATGGATAAAAGGCAGCAAGCGGCAGAATATCCGTGCCGTCCATGATGCCGTCCATA
>ENA-OQKE01001256-OQKE01001256.1-human-gut-metagenome-genome-assembly--contig:-NODE-1256-length-10523-cov-3.357266_pt1 | contig 10523 bp, 7 predicted proteins | sample MGYA00242620_ERZ504787 | MGnify/ENA primary metagenome ERZ504787 (study PRJEB26092, sample SAMD00036349) | human gut metagenome | host: Homo sapiens | study: EMG produced TPA metagenomics assembly of... | reverse complement strand
ATGGATATACATGCCACGGCGCACACATGACTCTATATTTAGGAAATGGACACAGTTCAGGTGTCATTATACGTAGGGGTCAATTTCCAGGACACCGATTCCCTTGGTGATGATGTGTTCTGTCAGCTTTGCCATTTGTTCCGGTGTTTCCTTGAGGCCTGTCTGGAGCCAGTACTGTACCAGGCCGATGCATCCTGACACGATGAAGGAGAAGAATGCGTCAAAGGCAGCTGCATTGCCGGAGCGGAATACCTCCATCCAGTCCTTCAGGCACTTTTCACGTATGAGCTGTTTCAGACGGTTTACAAAATTCAAATCCCCGTTTTCCCCCAGAAGAATCTCAATCAGGTCCGCGTTATCATATACTAAGGAATATATTTCATTGAATATGACAGAAGGGCGCTGTTTTAGATCCACGGCGTCATGTTTACAGACCAATTGGTTGAAATCTTCCTGGAGCTCTGCTTCTGTTTTTTCCAGAAGGTCAAACACATCCTTATAGTGGAGATAAAAGGTGCCCCGGTTTAAGTCCGCCATGTCGGTCAGCTCCCGAACCGTGATATCCTGGACCTTTTTCTCCTTGAGCAATGTTATAAGACATTCACGAAGCTGTCTTCGGGTCTTACGCACCCGGCGGTCCACAGGTTCAATGCCCATTATCTGTTCCTCCTTTTGTTTATGTGGGTTTGCGTGTATTTACAAAGATTTAACAATTGTATTTTGCACAAAAATGAAAAAAATGTTGATTAACCATCAAAATGAAGGAAATTAATCATTGTATTTTTGCCATAATTTATTATAATCCATTATAGTCAATAAATAAACAAAAGTCAATTAACAAAATGGACGTTGTTTAACAGTATAAAAGGTGTATAATGGATATATATATAAGGAACGGGGGCAAATGGCATGAGATATAGAATATGTGCAGTCATTCTGGCTGCTGCGGGAGCTCTGTGGGCCTTTGAGGGGACCGGACCCGTGACGGCTCTGGCAGATGAACAGGCGCAGGAGATAAGCGTTTCATTTGTACCGGGCTGGAACCAGACAGAGGGAATATGGTATTGGCTGGAACCGGATGGAACTTTACACAGGGGATGGCTGCAGGCAGACGGAAGGTCCTATTACATGGATGAAAATGGGGCCATGGTTACAGGCTGGCGGGAATTGGACGGGGAGTGGTATTACTTCCACGAAGATGGGGGCATGAACCTGGGAGAGCTGATACTGGATAACGGGAAATACGAGTTTTCAGCACAGGGAGCCCTGGTTTCGGCCGGCTGGGTGGAAAATACAGGCGGAGGGGCTTATGACGCAGGATGCTACGACCATATGGCCCAGGATTTGTTTGACCAGCTGAATGAGGAAAAGAAGGATTTATTCTTTGAGGAATACCCGGACCGTGAGGATGAATATGACGGTGATATGCACCGTGTCTATGACCGGTACGCGGGCTTTCAGATGGATATGACCCTCAACAAGGCGGCGGACCACAGGCTGGAGGGAGCCATGGCAGGGGGCTATGCAGATGACAGGATTCCCGGAGAAGGTACCATTAACGATTACCTCTCCGTTATCAACTACAGAAGGAGTGCTTCCTGTCTGGAGCTGTACGTGAGGGACTGTGAGGACGCGTCAGAGGCATTTGATAAAATAAAGGAAAAGCTGGATAAACGTTTCCAGTCAAAGACCGACCGGAAGTATTCCCTGGAATATTACCGCAGCCTGGGGATGGCCCACAGGGAAAAGGACGGGAAGCAATATTTTGTGGTGATTCTGATGCGGTGAGCGTAAGGATTTTGTGGAGGAATATTGAAGCAAATTGCCGGAGCGCAAATATCGCAGCGGTAATGCCGAAGCAGAAACGCCGGAGCGGAAATTTAGCAGCGGTAATGCCGGAGCAGAAACGCCGCAGCAGAAATACCGGAGCAGAAATACCGCAGCAGAATTGCGCGGCACAGGGTATAAGGCCTGCAGGGCACAGCCGCAATGGGCGGCAGCATAAGGAGCATGGAAATATGGGACAGAAGCTGTTTGGCAGAATTAAGGACAGAATGCACAGGGTAAAAGGCCGGGAGCCGCAGGAGGGGGATAAGTTTTCCTTCCGTATGGCCCGGTTTATCATACATAAAAAAGGCTGGATTGAGAGCGTATTTGTGGCAGGGTGTGTTTTCTCCCTGATAGCGATGCTTTTTGTAAATGTGAATTATGACCTGACGGAGTACCTGCCTGCATCGGCCAGATCCTGTATCGGACTGGACCTGATGGAGGATGAATTCGGCTATCCGGGCACTGCCAGGCTGATGATTAAGGATGTGAGCCTGTATGAGGCAAAGCAGTACAAGGATAAACTGGAAGCAGTGGACGGGGTGGACCAGATTCTCTGGTGCGACAGTACGGTAAATATCTATTCAGGCGAGGATTTTATACGCCAGAAGGATATTGAGGACTACTACAAGGACGGATGTGCTGTTATGGACATCACCTTTGACCAGGGGGATACGGCAAAGAAGACATCCCAGGCCATTGACCAGATGAAAGCCATTACAGGGGATAAGGGATATTATGTGGGAATGGCTGTACAGAACAAATCCCTGACGGAAAATGTGGAGAGCGAGATGAACCTCATTCTTACGGTTGCCGTCATTATGATATTTGCGGTGCTGTGCATCAGTACCACCGCCTGGTCGGAACCATTCCTTTTTCTGCTGGTTATGGGTGTGGCTATTTTGCTGAACCGGGGCACGAATATTTTTATCGGGACAGTCTCGTTCCTCACCAATAATGTGGCTATGGTGCTGCAGCTGGCCACCTCCATGGACTACTCTATTTTCCTGCTGGATGCATTTTCCAGGGAAAAGCAGAAGGGGCTCTCAGAAGAACAGGCCATGATCAATGCCATTGACGCTGCTATCAACTCCATATTTGCCAGCAGCCTGACCACGGTGGTGGGCTTTCTGGCATTGGTATCCATGAAGTTTACCATTGGATTTGATATGGGACTGGTGCTGGCAAAGGGAATTGTGTTCAGCCTTATAACCGTGCTGTTCTTCATGCCGGCTATGATTCTCAAATTTTCCAGGTGGAATGATAAGACCAGGCACCGTGCCTTCCTGCCCTCCTTCCGGAAATTCAGCGAATGGGTCTACAGGGTGCGTTACGCATCCCTTATCATTATGCTGATTCTGGCGCCGCCCGCTTATGTAGCCCAGGGAATGAATGATTTCCTGTACGGCAACAGCGCGGTGGGAGCCAGCGAGGGAACCCAGGTCTATGCGGATGACCAGGTAATCTCCCGGGAATTTGGAAGAAGCAATATGATGCTGGCCATGTATCCCAATACTTCGGCTGTAACGGAGAAAGAGATGTCAGATGAGATAGAGGATCTTCCCTATGTAAAAAGTGTGACGTCCATGTCCAATACCCTTCCGGAGGGAATACCCGAGGAGTTCCTGCCATATTCCGTTACCAGTGAGCTCCACACAAAGGATTACTGCAGGATGCTTATTTACATACGGACCAAGACAGAGAGCGACCAGGCATTTAAGGGCGCGGATGAAATACGGGATATTCTGGAGCGGTATTATCCCGAGAATGCCTATCTGGTGGGGGAAACACCTTCCACACAGGATATCAAGACTACGATTACGGCGGATAATTCCAGGGTAAACTTGTTATCCATGCTGGGCGTGTTCCTGGTGGTCATGTTCAGCTTCCGGTCCTTTGCCATACCTATGATTGTCATGGTGCCCATTGAGGCTGCGATTTTCCTCAATATGGCCATGCCTTACCTGGCAGGGGATACCATGGTGTTTATGGGGTACATCATAGTGAGCAGCATCCAGCTGGGAGCCACAGTGGATTATTCTATTCTGCTCACCAACAATTATGTGTCCTGTAGAAAGTCCCTGGAGAAGAAGGAAGCGTGTATCCAGGCGCTGATGCTGTCCTGTCCCTCTATTTTTACTTCGGGAACCATTATCATATTGGCTGGATATATCATTCATTTCATATCAACCACAGCGGCTATAGGGGACCTGGGCCATTTGATAGGACGGGGAGCGCTGTTCAGCGTGATTCTGGTGCTGACTGTGCTGCCGGCCCTTCTGGTGCTCTTTGACCGTATCATTACCAGTAATGAATGGGACCGCCTGCAGAAGTATCTGAAACGGCGCCATGAAAAGCGCAAAGCCCTGATAAAGGCAGGGATAGGTACCATTGTCAACAAGGCGTCCGCATTGAAACGGACTGATTTAGAACCAGCGGAGGTGGAAAGCGATGAAAATGAAATATAAGAGAATCATGGCAGCGGGAATGGTCTTTGTCATGCTTTGCACCGGCACTGGCACCGCGCCTGTATACGGAGCACAGCCTTCTGTGGACGTGGATGAAACCATGTATGTGAACCTGGACTATTACGGCAGGGTGGATAAGATTAATGTGGTAAAGGGGGTGGGCCTCAACGGCCAGACGGAATTTACGGATTACGGAACCTATGAAAATGTGATTAACATGTCTAACAGCATCGAACCTGTGCTGGGGGACGGAATGGTGACGTGGCAGCTTCCGGAGGACCAGAGGGGAAGATTTTATTTTAAATGCTCTGTGGATAAAGGCATGATGGTACTGCCCTGGGACTTTGACGTATCTTACAAGCTGAACGGTGTACCCATGGACGGCGATAAGCTGGCAGGAGCTTCCGGGCTGATTGAGATCAATGTGAAGGCAGAGCCCAATGACAATGCCGGGGAGTATTACCGCAACAACATGATGCTTATGGTGGCTGTGCCCGTGGATATGAGCAAATGCTACAGCGTGGAGGCTGAAGGGTCCCAGACCCAGAACCTGGGTGAAACCACAGCGGTGGTATTTACCGCCCTCCCCGGGGAGGACGGGGATTACACGGTGCGCATCGGCACGGACAGCTTTGAGACCATTGGCGTGATCATGGCCATGGTACCGGGTACGGTGGAGGATCTGGAACATATCAAGGACCTGAAGGAAGCCAAGGATACGTGGCAGGATGCAGGGGATGAGCTTTACGACAGCCTGGAGCAGATGGCAAAGTCTGTGGAGAACATGCGGCAGGGCGTGAACCAGGTCCGCCAGGGTATGAACTCAGCGGAGAGCGCCAGACAGAAGTGGAGTAATTCCAAGGACAGCATACTGGCCGGAAATGACCAGACGCTGGCAGCGCTTACATCGGTGTCACAGCAGATGGATACCATGATTCCCCATCTGCAGACAGCCAAGGACTGTGCCGAGGTGGTTCACAGCAGCATGAATGACATTGTCAACACGCTGGGAGACATGCAGGACCCTTTGAGAAAGCTGCAGACCAGGCTTAAGAACATAGAAAACAGCGCAGGCGGTATCAGCAGCGATTTGCCGGAACTCCAGAAGACCATGGAATCCATCATTGCGCTGGATACCCAGCTTCAGGCATCCCAGGACACACTGCTGACGTATCTCAGTCTGTATAAGAGTTCCAGTACCAAGGCCAGAAGGCTCTATGACGAGGAGCTGGATGAGGAAGAACTGGAGGACATGGAGGATGTGGATTACGGGGCATCAAATGGCGGGAGCCATTCGTCATCCGGCGGAGGCAGCAGCCAGGAAAACACCCAGAATAATAACCAGGGGAATGACCAGGGAAGCGGAAATTCCGGCGGCAGTACGGAGGGGAAGGATAACCCGGATGGAAGTGCCGGAGGAAGCGGAAGCACAGACGGAAACGGAAGCACCAGCGGAACTGGGAGCGGGAGCGGAAATACGGACGGAGGAACAAGCACGGACGGAAGCGGAACTGGAGCCGGAAGCGGAAATACAACCGGAGGCGGAAGCACGGACGGAAGCACAACCGGAAGCGGAGGCGAAAGCACCAACGGAAGCGCAACCGGGAGCAGCAGCGCAAGCGCAGCAGAAAGTGGAAATTCCAGCGGAAATTCCGGCAGTAACACCCCGGATACAGGCACTGCTATTAGCTCTGCCATAAATACAGGAAACACCGGCCTGGCAGGCATGGCGGCCACCGCATCCATAGAGAAGAAAAACATCCCTCTGGTAAGCAGTATCGACCAGCAGGCCGCCGCAGAAGCCGCGATAGCCATTGAACAATCCCTGTATGACAAGGTGGCAGTCCTTCAGGATTTATCTGCCCGGAGCAAATCCCTGACAGATAAGATGGCGAACCTGATGGATGACACGTCTGATTCTGCGAAATACAGCGCCGAGATAGTTGACAATATGGATTATCTGATTGAGGATTTAAAGGCCCTCAATGATTCTCTGGACGTATATTATCCGGATCTCCAGACTGCCCTGGATGACTCCCAGGAACTGGTAAGGCGTACCACAGATGCACTCAACAATGGAATCAGCACCCTGACTATCATCCAGAACACATTAAAAGACAGCAGCGATGATTTTGACGCGGCTGCCAGGGACAGCCTGCGCGGCAGTATGGAACTTCTGGATAAAAGCCTGAACATCCTGGACAGCACCACGGTGATGCGCCAGGCCGGACGTACCATGAAGGATACCATTGACAATGAGCTGGATAAGTTTGATACAGATAACCGTTTCCTGTTTATGGATCCGTCCGCAGACAAGGTATCCTTTACCTCGGACCGGAACAAACCGCCCAAGACACTGCAGATTGTCATGCGCACCGATGAGATCAGCGTGGACGACGACACGGCCAAGACCGCGGATGCAGAGGTGGAAAAGGCCAAGGAAAGCCCCTTAAGGCGGATGTGGAATGTGCTGGTACAGATGTGGAAGGCAATGGTAAGCATTTTCAAAAACAGGTAGAAGCCTGTCTCAAAATTTGATATACTGTCCATAGAAGCAGCGGGCAGTGCGGCGCGACCATGGCTGCACTGCCTGCCGCCGTGTGGGGATAAGTTACAAAATGACACAGGTACCGGGGCGTTTTTATCCAGTACCTGCCGCAGGAGGAATACCATGGCCGTTACAGGAAAGCAGGAGAAAACAAAATACAAGCTGGCTGAATCTGTTAAGGAGTGCATGAAGACAGCGCCCGTGGATAAGATTACGGTCAAAAATATTGTGGAGGGCTGCGGCGTGACCCGGCAGACCTTTTACCGGAATTTTCTGGACAAATACGATCTGATAAACTGGTATTTTGACAAGCTGGTGCTTCAGTCTTTTGAGCAGATTGGCATGGGGCATACGGTGGGGGAGAGCCTGACCCGGAAGTTTGAGTTCATTCTCAATGAAAAGGTGTTTTTCACAGAAGCGTTCCGCTCCGATGACAGGAACTCATTAAAGGAACATGATTTTGAACTGATTCTCCAGTTTTATACGGACCTGATTGCAAGAAAAACCAGCCAGCCTTTGGGCCGGGAGCTTCAGTTCCTTTTGGAGATGTACTGCCAGGGCTCCGTATACATGACGGTGAAGTGGGTTCTGGGAGGCATGAAGGACACACCCCGGGAAATGTCGGATAAGCTGGTGGAAGCCATGCCGCCAAAGCTGGCAGAGGTGTTCGGAAAATTGAAACTGCTTTAAGCCCCGGAAAGTCCCGGATATCCCCAGCCGCAGCAGAGACAGAACATGGTGATTATGCATAATCCTAAATGGTGAAACTGCACAAAACTTAAAGGAAAGTGACAGACAGGGATGTTTGTCACTTTTATTTTAAAACAGGACTTGTTATAATATTAACAAAAGCAACCAGGTAAATCCACGGACACTTAAGATGGGTCCGGCGGTGTACTGTCAATGTAAAGGAGAAGAAAATCATGGCAAACAGAATCGTATTAAACGAGACATCCTATCACGGCGCAGGTGCAATCCAGGAGATTGCAAATGAGGCAAAGGCAAGGGGATTTAAGAAGGCTTTTGTATGTTCCGACCCTGACCTGATTAAGTTCAATGTAACCTGCAAGGTGACAAAGGTACTGGAGGATGCAGGACTGGCCTACGAGATTTATTCCAATATCAAACCTAACCCGACCATCGAGAACGTACAGACCGGCGTTGCGGCTTTCAAGGCATCCGGAGCCGATTATATCATTGCCATTGGCGGCGGTTCCTCCATGGATACCTCCAAGGCTATCGGCGTTATCATCACCAACCCTGAATTCGAGGATGTGAGAAGTCTGGAAGGCGTTGCTCCGACCAAGAATCCGTGTGTGCCGATTATTGCAGTTCCCACCACAGCAGGCACCGCGGCGGAAGTTACCATTAACTACGTGATCACGGATGTGGAGAAAAAGCGTAAATTCGTATGCGTGGATACCCATGATATCCCGGTAGTGGCAGTGGTTGATCCGGAGATGATGTCTTCCATGCCCAAGGGACTGACAGCTGCTACCGGTATGGATGCCCTGACCCATGCAATCGAGGGCTATACCACAAAGGGTGCCTGGGAGATGACCGACATGTTTAACTTAAAAGCCATTGAAGTAATCGCCCGCAGCCTGAGGGATGCGGTGGAGAACAAGCCTGAGGGCAGGGAAGGCATGGCTTTGGGCCAGTATCTGACCGGAATGGGATTCTCCAACTGCGGTCTGGGCATTGTGCACTCCATGGCTCATGGCCTGGGCGCTTTATATGATACCCCCCACGGCGTTGCCAATGCCATCATCCTTCCAACCGTCATGGAATACAATGCGCCATGTACAGGAACCAAGTTTAAAGACATTGCCATTGCCATGGGCGTGGATGGTGTTGAGAATATGACACAGGAGGAATACCGCAAAGCAGCAGTGGACGCGGTAAAGAAACTGTCCGCTGACGTGGGAATCCCTGCTGACTTAAAGGAAATCCTTAAGCCAGAGGATGTGGACTTCCTGTCACAGTCCGCCATGGATGATGCCTGCCGCCCGGGCAATCCAAAGGATCCGTCCTTTGAGGATATCAAGAACCTGTATCTGTCACTGATGTAATTACATATACAGCCGCCTACGGCACAAAAAGGCCGCAGGACATGCCCCTGTTAGGGTATGTCCCGCGGCTTAACATTTGCCTGCGGCAAAGTCCTGCATGGGCCGGGAAACAGTCTGCGGCAAAGTCTGTTATCACCCCTGCAGCCACGCCTGTCCAGGTGTCAATTTCTCGCAGAATATACGGCCCTGGTCTTTTTCATATTTTGCCTGATGATATTTAAAAAGCATGTTTTTGTCGGGCATTTGGCCCAGGATTTCGATTTTGCCGGTGACGTGGGACATGGCGTAGCGGATGCATTTGCCCTGGCCGTTCTGCATGTTTTTTGCCTCTTCCACAATGCGGCAGCCCTCTGTCAAAGGAATCTGGAACTGACTCTTTACCCCGGATACGGGACGGCACTGGAAAATGTAATAGGGAATGACACCGTATCTTGTCAGATTCTTTAACAGGGTTCCGAGACTCCCTGCGTCATCGTTGATTCCTTTTAACAGAACGGTCTGGTTCTTTACAATGATACCAGCGTCCATCAGGCACCGGATCGCTTTTACTGCTTGCGGAGTCAGTTCATTTGAATGGTTAAACTGGGTCACCACATAGATTTGTTTGATTTTTGTATAGCGGGCCAGAATATCCAGAAGTTCCGGGTCATCATAAATCCGCATAGGCAGCACCACCGGGGTGCGGGTGCCGAAACGGATTAGATCCAGATGTTTAATGGAGCTGAATGCCTCCAGATACCGGCGTATGATTTGATTGCTGTTCAGAAAGGAATCCCCGCCGGATATGAGCACATTGGTTATTTCAGGGTGGGAGAGGATGTAGGCAGCCATCTGGTCCACATTTCCGGCTGTCTCGCCGCCGGAGATTCCCACCAGCCGCTTGCGGAAGCAATGCCTGCAATACATGGCGCACCGGTGGGTGGACAGGATGAGCGCCGTCTGCCTGTACTTGTGCTGCAGGCCGGGCAGCACTGTGTTATCCGCCTCCCCGCTGGTATCAAAGTCCCCCGACAGGTCGGTTTCACGAATGGAGGGTATAGACATCCTGAACACAGGATCCTGTTCCGGATTGTTCCAGTCAATAAGAGACAGATAGTATCTTGTGACTGTCATGGGAAACTGTTCCAGGATTCGGGTCATGTGTTCTTCCTCCTGGCTGGTAAGCCTCATATACGTTTTCAGTTCCTGGGCGCGGGTTACATTGTTTCTCAATGTTTCATTCCAATTCATCCAAACATCCCCTTCATTCATTATTTTTTCCATTATACCATCAGCAATATCAGGTTCTGATGAATAAAAAGTGAAGGTTTTGTAAATATTAGAATATTCGCTAATGCTTAAAATATTATAAAATTTCGCCTTTTTTGTATATGGTATTCCCTGGGACTCCATGGTAGAATGAAAGAACCCAAAAGAAATTGTTGGAAAGAGGAGTGTGTAAATATATGGGAATGCAGATTACAGTGAAGGATAAAAACGATGCGGTAAAGGCGGAGGCCGCAGGCAGGAAACAGGCCGTACTGGCATGGAAGGGCGAATATGAGGAGGGGGATAAGATTATATTTTCCTTTCCGGAAAAGAACCGCTTCTATATCATACGGGTGGATG
>ENA-OQKE01001249-OQKE01001249.1-human-gut-metagenome-genome-assembly--contig:-NODE-1249-length-10562-cov-2.945064_pt1 | contig 10562 bp, 8 predicted proteins | sample MGYA00242620_ERZ504787 | MGnify/ENA primary metagenome ERZ504787 (study PRJEB26092, sample SAMD00036349) | human gut metagenome | host: Homo sapiens | study: EMG produced TPA metagenomics assembly of... | reverse complement strand
GTTCCGGCCGCTCCGAGAAAATCAACCTAGCCATCCGTTCGGTCGTCCCCACCGGCGATGTAGACTCGATCACGTACAAATCCCCCTCCTTCAACAAAGGAAGCACCATACGGGTAGCCGACTCAACGAACGATACGTCCGGCTCATGATCCCCCTTGAAAGGAGTGGGTACCACCATGAAATAAGCGTCGCTCACCCGAGGCTCGGTGTACGCCTTGAAATGTCCGGAGGCCAGTACCTCCCGCAACATCTCCTCCATACCCGGCTCGATGATATGCAATTTCCCCTGGTTGGTAACCTCCACCACTTGAGCGTTAATATCCACGCCGGCGATCTCCACCCCGTGCTTTGCGGCAATAATAGCCGTGGGCAGGCCAATATAGCCCAACCCCATGAAACATGCTTTCATAAGAAATATGTGTTATTTTTTAAGTAAGATATTAGGCAGATCAAGAATGGTCCAATAACGATCAACCGATTGTATAAGAAAGTCTCTTCACAAAATGAATACGAATTGTCTTAGATAGGTGAAAACGGTTATACGTAAATGACACTTGGTCATCTACAATCTCGACAGAGGATGCGCCGGCCACTCTTATCGCCGCGATACTCGTCACTATCTCATTTCGTGAACAAGATATGATCTCCACATCCGGAGCCAGATGGATCAAGCTTACGGCTTTCACGGCTGTTGAGACAGAATCCTCTATCCTAAAACGATCCTTATCAATCGTAAATTTTCGCAGATGCCTACCCAATGAGCCAAAACCATCATGCCAAGCCTCTACCTCATTCGGAGAATCTTTAAGAAGCGTCACCCTTGCCCGCCTCCCCACACGAAAGCCTCCCCATACCTCGCTAGAGTTCTTATCCCCTAGCACCACCGTATTATGGGCCGCCGTGCCACGCTCGTATTGCCTACGGGCTGTCTTTTCATACGTAGAAATTCCGGTATCCATAACGAAAGGCTTACCCCCTATCCGCAACTCATAATTGAACGTATCCGCATGCGAATGGCCGGGTTGGTAAGAGGCCCTTATGTCTCCAACATCCACGATAGCCTCCCAATGGCCCGCCATCAATTTTCGATAGCCACACGCTCCCATCGGAAGCTTTTCCCAGTCCATATCCAATCGCTTAGCGTATGCAAACAATTGAGTCGGAGAAGGCGCGATTCCCTCAGCGGAATCATTCAGGAGAGGTATCGTATTATCTTTATAAACGACAGAGGCTAAATGTCCCAACATACCACCGGCTTTTTCTCGTAAGCGTTCATTCAAACCTTCCTGCCCTATAAACCGCAAATTATTTACAGAGACATTATAGCAATCCAGCAATCGATCCAATAATATACAATGATACATCGGTGATTGCTCGTAATGAGCGCCATCCGGAAGGAGTTGCTCTTCCAGTTCCCGCAACAATAAGCCTTTCGCCTTTTGATAGATCGGCTCATCCTTAAAATAAAGCCCGGCCCATAACAAGGAGAAAGCGTCTTCCAATAAGTGATTCCCTAAAAGATGATATTCCAGATTATCCAGTAAAATCTGATATTGGGCATACAAGGAGGAATCCCATTTTCGTTTATTCTCAGCCAGAATATAAGGATGATATTTCGACAGGAACTTGATCCAATTGATGCCTCGTAAAGCGATCGGATAAGGTTCCAGACCATTCCTATTCCCCTCTATTTCATCGACAAACTTATCGATCCAGCAAACGGCCTGTTCGAAAGATATAGTTTCTTGATGAAGGTAGTCCATATAATTTAGATTATAGGACCATAACTTACCAAAGCTCTCATCGTTCCATCCTAGAAAAGCGGATTCCGTACCCAAGAAAGAGAAATGCCCCGTAACACTATCCAAGTCCGTATATTTCGAGATGAAAAGTTTAAAAGACAAAGGATGTCCCACTCTCGGTAATGACAATACATACCGAAAGCTCCTGTATTTCCTAATATATGCCCGTAGCCTATACCAGACTTGATAACGAACTTGGCGAGATCTCAAGTTCCGAAGAGTAGAAATATATAATTTTAGAGATTCACCCAACATCTCTCTTTCAAGCTCGTAATGCAAGCGAAAGTAGCTTTCGTCGTATTCAATATACTCTCAAATGGAATCAATGGCTCACCGCCCTCCCGGATACGTTCATTCAACAACGTAAATTGACGTTTTTGCCCTTTATCCATACCGGCCTTCATCGATGAGAAACCCTTAAAACCATACCCGGTCAATTTACGCCAGTTATCCAAGACCAAGACCCTCTCCTGAGAGAAAACCTCCACACGTTCCTTGGCGTACGATTTCGAGCCGTTCGCAAAGTAATTGATCACGGCGTTCGTCCCATTCGCGTAACGAAGCAATATGCTGGCATTATCCGTATTCTCCTCCGGATTTTCGCCTAACGCATTCATGCAGACCGCCACGACCTCCGAGCCCGCCAAGAAGGAACATAGATCGATAAAATGGCAAGCCTCTCCAATGATCCGCCCTCCACCTATCTCAAGATCATGCACCCACACTTCCCGCGGGATAAATCCGGCGTTCATCGTCGCCACTATATTTTTAGGTCCGTCACCTAGCAATCGCCTCATCTTCTCGGCGAACGGAGAGAAACGCCGGTTAAAACCAACCGTCAAGGTCGTGCCCTCAGGAGCCCCTTGATAAGCCCGTATGATATCATCCAATTCCGTCTCATTCAAGCATAACGGTTTCTCCACGAATACGCTTTTCCCATTCCGTAAAGCCTCTATCACCATCCGGGCATGCAGGTTATGGCGTGTCGTGACCATCACCAAATCCACCTCCGGATCTTTCAATATATTTTGATAGTCCGACGTGGCGTTCTCCGCCCCCGCCTTCCTCGCCAATATCTTGGCGGACAATCCTTGGGCGCTCGCTATATACTTGATTCTAGCATGGGCCTTAGCCAAGCAAGGTATGATCATGGCGGAGGTATAATTACCCGCCCCAATAATCCCGATCTTGCCATTTCCACTCACAAAGGCATTACTGCCGATAGAGACAACTGACTCCATCTTCGAATCAGCGGGAAAACGTAATATGGAAGCGATCGATCCTTTCTTACGCATATCGCCGTAAATCTCCTCATAATCGGCCAAGTCCACCTCTTCCGTTATCAACGACTTGACATCCAACGATCCGGAAGAGATCGCGTGGAGTATCGTCTCAAAATTACGCTTTTCCGTCCAGCGGACATAAGCCAACGGATAATCGTGCCCCTTGTTCTCATATTCCTCGTCATAACGTCCGGCCCCATACGAGCAAGATACCTGAAAACTCAACTCCTTCTTATAGAAGTCATCCCTTCGCATATTCAATCCGACAACACCCACCAAAACGATCCGTCCCCTCTTACGGGACATCTCACTCGCTTGATGGATCACCTCATGGTTTTGCGTGGAGGCCGTGATCAAGACACCATCCGCACCGATACCCCCCGTATAATCCTCCACGAACCTTACCGGATCCGTACCTCTGCCCGGATTAACAGCCACGATTCCCTTCGAGGCGGCCATATCCACCTTCTGCTGGTCAAAATCCACCCCGATAACCTTACAGCCGTTCGCTCTCAACAACTGCGCCGCCACCAGACCGATCAATCCCAGACCGACCACCACAACCGTCTCTCCCAACTGAGGATTCAGCAAGCGGATTCCCTGCAAACCAATCGAGCCAATCACCGTAAAGGCCGCTTCCTCATCCGTTATATCATCCGGCACCTTCGCCACCAGATTCTTCGGCACACAAACAAACTCCGCATGGTTCCCGTTCGAGGCCACCCGATCGCCCACCTTGAATTCCGCAACACCTTTCCCGACTGCTACTACACGTCCGACATTGCAATATCCCAAAGGCAAAGGCTGCCCTAGCTTATTGAACACGGCCTCCAGTGTCGGTTGTAAACCATCCGTCTTTATCTTGTCCAAAACTTGCTTCACCTTATCCGGTTGTTGCCGTGCCTTATCAATCAGGTTCGCCTTTCCGAACTCCACGAGCATACGCTCCGTTCCTAAAGATACTAGCGTACGAGTCGTTTGGATTAAAACATAGCCGGATTTTACTTGAGGAACAGGAACTTCTTCCAAGATGGTTGATCCGGATTTGAGGTCTTGAATTATTTGTTTCATAAAGAATTATATATTTTCAATATTTCATTTACAACATCAGGTACATTTTCTCTAAAATCTATAGTCTCATATTTATCCTTCTTATAGATTTTCAACACTTTATCCTTTAAATCTAAATAGTTTCTGTTTTCAAAAAGTAATGTTCCCGCAGGTCTCTCACATACATCACTTGCTATAGCAGGAGTATTTACCCACAAAGCCTCTTTTACAGATATCCCCTCGATATCAGTAGTAGTAGGACGAATAAAAACATCTGAAATCTTCCAATATTCAAATGCGTTTTGTATTACACCAGAAACTATCTTCACATACTCTTTTAAATGATAATTCTCAATTCTTTTCTGAAGCTCCTCATAATATTTTTTATTACCTATTTCTGGCAAACAGAATAACAAACCTGCATTAATACCATCCTTCCTTAAATCATAAATCAAGTCTATCAAAAGATCTAATCCATATAAATCCAAACCATCTTCAACAACCAAACGAAAAGCATTTGCAGAAATCAGATAATTACATTTTTTTCTAAATTCTAACACCCCCTTTGGCAATCCACAAGACTCAGACTTCATCGGAGGAATAAAAGCAGGAATCACATGCAATCGATTTTCTGACAATCTATACTTTTGAACAAGAATATCTGAATACTTTTTACTATTCAAAATAATAAAATCCGCTCTATGAAAAAACGATGTAAACACAAATTGTTTAAACGAAGACTTCATCCTCGCTATTCTTTGATTATGTAATGTCACACCAATCTTATGACGAATTCCAAATAGCAAAAGGAGTAAAAATATTACATATGAATTTGAATGAACATGTATAATCCTTCTTCTCTTCCACAATAAAGAAAAAATATAAAATGGCAATGAATGTATATTTTCTATATATTCAAAACCTTTCACTTTAGATCCATAATTTATTAGAAAGATTAATCTATATTTATTTAAGCCATGTATTAATCGCTTAACATGAATAGACACACCTCCTAAAGGCGGAGGATAAACTCCTAGAATATTAATAATATTAATAGAATTCATTACAACTTATTTATTAGATATTAAATATTCATCTATAGTAATGAAAGAACGAGGAGAATTACTGAAAGATGGATCCTCCTAGCGTCAACCTTTACCTCGGCTATTCTTTCACGAATAACCTTATACCACTTTTAAAGATATTACAGGGCACTTTATTCTTTTCACAAAAGGACTTAAGAGAGTCACTACTTGGTGATACCTCTGATTGATACTAAAAAAATCGTTCTAAATATTCGATGCTATACATAATTTTTATTTTTTGTAAGTAACGAATGTATTACTTTTAACTATGAGCCCTTTATTGAGAGTTTATCACCAAGTAAACTATAATAAGTAATAAATATTCACACTCCGGAATCACTTCCATATTGATTTAGTTTATTAGTTCCTTTATTACAAAATTTTCTATATCTACATCCAAATCAGAAAGAGAACGAGCATTGCGATAAGTATCTAGAGCACCATCACACAATTTCCGATGGTAATCTGTATCTACACATAGTTTTAAAATGGATTTTTTAAGATCCAATATATTTTTATCCCTCACTAATATGCCATTTCTATCATTTTTTACTGTAAAAGGTATAGCTGAATTGTCAAACGCTATCACTGGCAGTCCGTAAGACATTGCTTCAATTAACACCATACCATAACCTTCCAACAAAGACGGAAATACAAAACAATATGCTCGAGAATAATATGACTTCAATTCTTCATCTGATATACGTCCTACAAAAGTTACAACATCCTCCAACCCATATAAGTGAACCAAAGACAACAGACGTTTATAGTATTTTTTGTAAGAAAGATCTCCCACAATATCCAAATGAATCCCAGATCTTTCCTTTTCAGACATCTGTCCTATTGCCTCCAGTAGATATAAAAGTCCTTTCCGTTGATATACAGTACCAACAAATAATAACCGTTTTAACACATAGCAAGAAGATGTTGGAACATCTTTCTTGAATGCCATTTCGAGAAAAACAGTACGACTATCTGGTCTCATCTGCTTTATCAAGGAATGCGTATATGGATTGGGAGTTATAACAGCGAAAGACACCCCCAGCCCCAGCCATTCCAACATGTATTGTAATAGTCTTTTTATTCCAGACATTTCCTGATACCGAAAATGATGATGAATAACGTAGACTTTCAACTTAGGATAAAATATTCTGAAAAAATAAAGCAACCAAATAGATTGAGCAACCAACTGCTATTTAAGAATACAGCATCGTATGAACCGATTCTCCTACACGACCAGAGTATGTATGCAGGCAACAACCACTTATTAATGTGTCTAGTATGATCCTTTGTAAAAAAGGACATATCTATCTGTCCAGAAAAAAGTATTCTTTTAAAAAGATAAGAATCATATAATTCTCCTCCTGTCGTAGGATATAGATAATTCCCCGATGGATATAACACAAGTACTTTCTTTTTCTTTTTCATTTCCATATTATTATGTTTGATATAGACAATGTAAACCATATTATCAGCAGGGTATATATAGTATTAGAAAGAGCTGAAATATCTCCACTTGTAGCAAACTCTATTGTTAAAATATAAGCAATTCCAGAAGCATTTGGAAATCCTATCCTCTTTGTTAGATTAAATATTATAATAAGAAGAAAAGTCATCAGAAACAGGTTAAAAAGAAATATGTAAGGAGATTTAACATATGACATTATTAAAACCCCTATGACACCAGGCATAGTTGAACTGTTTTCTAATTTTGAATGCTTTATTTGCTCTTCCACATAGAATCCAGTACTCTTAAACTCAGGTCTGTATCCCCAATAATGTAATGTATCATAAAAGTAAAAAAAATCGGGGATTAATTCCAAATCATAAACATTTTGTGACGAGTTCTGTAAAATATAGGCACTGTTGGAAAAACTACTTATTCGTCCACATAATTTCCCAACCATTATATCAATGTTTGAAGTTTCACTCATCCCTCCTTGTCCCCTTAATTGTGCACGAACATTATAAGCGGAAGAGACAACAATCGGAACCAAATAGAGTATCGCTAATACAAACAAGAAATTTCGCTTCACAAAAGATTTCACCTTCTTGCCTTGCCTAAACAATAAGATGAGTAATAGAATAAAGAACCCTCCTAAAGAATGAGCAAGAATCGTGTGAATAGAAAACAAAAGAACAGTTACAGCAAGATTTTTACGGCTATTGGAAATCAGCAAATAAGCAATAACCCATGGACGTACCATCAACTTGAAGAAAGCCGAACGGATATAAGAAAAAAATCCGCCGTCTATTTCTATCGAAGTTCCCATTTGGCCATATCCAGTAAAAAGTAGACCTATATGAACCAACAATAAAAGCCATGTAATATTGCGAATTATCGCAACCTTGAACTTATCGGGTACATTTTCTGTCTCTTTAGACCTATACCGTTTATACAATCCATATATACCTATATAAGGAATGATAGTCAATACAGCTATAACCAACAAAGCAGGTAACGGAAATAACACATCACGTTGTATGAAATCCCCGTTATACACTCCCAATATAATGGTATACAAACAACTGCCAATTATTGCCAACATATATGGCAGTAAAACCAGCTTTGCACCATATGTATCTATTCTTGAGACATCAGACATAAAACTAATAAAATTGCTAACTGTTTATGATAAGATTCAACAATAGTTAACGACAAAAAGTATAAAAAAAACGTGCAATATAAGGTGATATATAGAATGCTATCCAAAAAAGAGTCTTCCTCTTAAAAGAGAAGTTTTGATGAAGAATAGCTTTTCTCACACCTTCAAAATCTTTTTTAAATGTTACGATATATGGGTTTTCTCCTGCAGATGTTAGGATAACACATGCTTGCCTATATCGTAAAGCAGGATAAATTTCTTTAAATTGATTCTCTGATAATTTGCAACGAAGTAAATCGCAGAGTTTTTCACATTGCTCTACCAAAATTTTCACAGGACGACGTGTTAACGAGCTGTAATTTACATTTTGGACATAATGATAAAATGCTTTTGGTACATATGCCATCTTTATAGGATGTGCCAACAGGCATACACTGACATAAGTATCTTCTCCATATGACAACCCTTCCGGAAAATTCACATCATATTTGCTGTAACAAGCTCGCTTAACGAGCTTGTTACAGCAGCTGCCATGCAGCTGCTGTAACACATCTTTTAGCATCACACAATGCTCTAATATAAATAACCGTTGCTTCACGTAAGTAGATTTCTTGGAAGTATCCCGCCATACATCACAAATTATCATATCTGCATTTTCTTCTTTTGCCTTTCCGTATAGTTCCTCCAGCATATTCGGTTCCACCCAGTCATCTGGGTCAGCGTGTATCACGTACTCGCCTCTTGCATTGTTCATTCCACACTGTCGAGCGGACGCTACTCCACCATTCTCTTTATGGAATACACGGACACGATTGTCCTTCCGGGCATACTCGTCGCAAATTTCTCCGGAACGATCGGGACTCCCATCATCTACCAGCAAAATTTCATAGTCTTGAAAAGTCTGTGCTAGCAGGCTGTCTACACAACGCCGCAAGCAGGATTCCGCTTTGTAAACAGCAACAATAATAGAAATTACAGGTATCATTTGTTATATTTATTAAACATTTTTTACTTTGAATATTATAAACCATACAGCCTATCTTAGCTAACTTTTTAATGTATCATACAACCTATATATCACTATACTATTTTCTCCCATTCATCATACTTTGAATTCTTCGAATAAAGCGATTCAAACCAAGTCCTAAAAAATAAAACATAGATAAAAGAATGAGTGTATACAAAATCGTAATAAACACTCCATATACAAAAGAAGATAAAGCACTTTCAAATGAGTGCATTGGGACAAATTTCAATACAGAATAAATAAGTATTATACTAACAATTGCAACACTTAAATGCTTAACGTACATAATTATATACAATTTCAATCGTTGTTTCAAAGCTTTTCGAAACAAATAATAAGGTTTCCAACAAAAAACAACAAGAAATAAACTTATCAACACACCCAACAATACACCATTTAACCCCCAAAAATATCCTAATAACACAGACAAACAGATATTGATAGAAGCCTCCGTAACTGGAGCAAAAATATCACCAAACAAACCATAAGCATTGATATAAGCATCCACGGTCGTACGGTTTAATTGAATAAACAAAGTAACAGTCATCAATAGCAATGTCATGGTATCCATCACATATTCATTACCCACCCAAAGTATTATAAATAAAGGAGTCAACATAAACACTCCAAAACACATTATACAAGTGAATAGAAAACGAACAGAGAATAATTCCTCAAACACCGACATAATCTGTTTACGATTTCCCTCTGCCACTAAATTCCCAATTCCTGCGTTCATGCTATTAAAAATGGCAGTCATCAAAGTTTGAATCCCAAGGATAACCAACATGTAATTGCCATATAACGCCACTACAGTTAGTGTAGTGTAGGCGTAAATAATGATCGGGCTAGTTTGTGTCAAAGCAAAGCTACCGATCTTATGAAAAAACAATTGCTTAACTTTCTTAATAATAGCTGGATACTTTCTCGATAATTCCCGACCTCGTCCTAATTTAGTTTCTAGAAATGGATAAGTCTGCCGGACCATTCTATTTAACACCAACGAAGCTACGATCGCAAACACAATCTCCAATACCAACCACCATACATAACCGTCTCTCAAATATCGAATCGCCAATATCTGACAAAGGGTTTTAATCAACATCGAGGCCTTATAGCTATACTGGATCTTATACTCTTTCTGGTCAGCGGATAAAACGATCTGCTTATAATTAACAAAATAACTCAGCAATGCACTAACTAGCAGCACTCCGAAAGAAGCATACGCATACCATAAGGGTAACGGCATCTTAGCGAAGATCCAAGGGAAAAACGCCATCAACACGAGACTTCCCACTATCACGATCCATGCGATACGCCGATACAACCAGCCTTGCAAGGAAACAATCTCATTGATAGCAACCGTATCCTTCTCTAATAAAGGCTTATATAATGTACAAGCAATGGCTGATCCTATTCCTAATTCCGCAAGGTTCAAGAACTGAAGCAAATTGGTAGCCGTAGTATTCAGTCCCAAGATCTCTGCCCCAAGATAATCCAAGAATACCTTACGGGAGAAAAATTGAAGAACCAGATTAATAAAATAAAAAGCCAAGGCTACCAAACTATTTTTTATACTTTTCGAAGTTCGTGAGTCTGTTACCATTGCTACAAAGAATTGTGTTTAATACAAAAATTGCTCTCCATGATAAAGAGCATACGCACGTAGAGGAACAGCGTATTCTTAGCTATCCGCTTATTATTCTCTG
>ENA-OQKE01001246-OQKE01001246.1-human-gut-metagenome-genome-assembly--contig:-NODE-1246-length-10568-cov-2.392432_pt1 | contig 10568 bp, 13 predicted proteins | sample MGYA00242620_ERZ504787 | MGnify/ENA primary metagenome ERZ504787 (study PRJEB26092, sample SAMD00036349) | human gut metagenome | host: Homo sapiens | study: EMG produced TPA metagenomics assembly of... | reverse complement strand
GCCTGATTTGTGCATCAGACTCCCTTATTTTAATTGACCGAGTGGTTGTACACAAGTCTGCCCGTGTATAGTAACATTTCTCCAACTTCGTTAAACACTGGCAAAGCAAATCTTGACTCATAACGATACCAACCATACATTGCATCTATAGTATGTTTTTCTTTATAATTTTCAGTAAATTTCTTTCCAGCTGCAATTTCAATCAATTCTGGTAATCCCTGTGCGGCATTAGCTTTTGCCTTCGCATTTGCTCCTTTTAAAATATGGGTATAATTTGAGTGGGTATACTCATCCGGTAAATCTGTTCCAATATAAACTGCATCATTGCTATCATCAATTGTGTAGATATCACCTACATATTGTTTTAGATATTTTTCAACATCCTCCCATTTTACAGATCTTTTCCCTTTGAATATGATGTCATGAATAAATACCGTTTTCTTTCCATCTATATCCTCGATTACATTTACTTTTCTTTCCACGTCTACCTCCTTCTGTTTTACTTGAATATACGCATTGCGTTATGTTAGAAGCAAAAAAATAAAACATTACATCACAGTTAATAATAAACAGTCATTAGTAAAATTGTTCTATTTACCTGTTCTTTCGATTCGACATTCTATCTCTGCTCTATACTTTAATAAACGTAACAAATAATCCGGAAGTTCTCTTTTCTCTGCTTCCCAATCTTGAACGGTACGATACGGAATACCATAATAATCACTAAATTCACGTCTGTTCATTCCCATTTTTTCTCTTAATTCTTTTACTTCTTTTCCTCTACTCATGATAAAACTCTCCCATCAAAATAACGCATTGCGTTATTTAATGGTACCCGATATATGCTCTGTTGTCAATCCGCTATATTCTCACCTCTCATCATATTTTCGCCCATATATCTTTATGAAATTGAAAAGACAGGTCCGAATCCCTTGTAAATCAAGGCTTTTCGTCCTGTCATTAATATAACATGTGCTCCAGTGGCAGAGATCAGTAACGCCCGCTCTTACCTTCACATTCGTTCTTTTTTATTATTTTGTAATACATCAATCCCACAATATCTGCCAATGCCCATCCGATTGGAACCGACCACCAGATGCCAGTCACACCTATTGCCGGTATTGCCGACAATACATATGCCAGAGCTACGCGGGTTCCCAATGAAAAAATTGTAAGTACCACACTCATTCCCGGTCTGCCTAATGCCCGATACAGACCATATAACAAAAACAGCCACCCGATCCCTATATAAAACGCACCTTCTATACGCAAATAACGGACTCCTTTCATGATAATGGCAGTTTCTTTAGCATCAACAAATATCATCATAAGCTGCTTTGCGAATATGCACACAAACACAGATATCACTACACAAAAGATTGCGGATATACACACTGCCGCTTTCAGTCCCTGCTGTATTCTCTTCTTTTCTTTTGCTCCATAATTCTGTGCAATAAATGTAGAGAACGCATTTCCAAAATCCTGCACAGGCATATATGCGAAAGCATCTATCTTTACTGCAGCCGCAAATGCCGCCATAACAACCGTTCCAAAACTGTTTACCAGCCCCTGTACCATAAGTATTCCAAGATTCATGACTGACTGCTGGATACATGTCAACATTGAAAAAGAAATTATTTTGCTGATTCGTTCCTTTTTCAGGCAGCTGATCTTCAAAATTGCATTCACTTGTTTATAATACACAAATGTATAGATCATTATACCAAGGCCTGATAGATACTGTGCGATCACTGTTGCCTGCGCCGCTCCTGCTACTCCCATCTCCAAGCCGATGACAAACCAAAGGTCAAGAATAATATTTAGTACAGATGACGCCGCCAGAAACACAAGAGGAATAACAGAATTACCAATTGCCCTGAGATATGAAGTAAAATAATTATATAAAAAAACAGCCAGAATACCCTTAAAGATTACAGACAGATATTCTCTCATAGCTTCCCACACTTCATCTGGAACTCTTAGAAAAATACGAAGTCCATCAAGACTCACATAAGCAATAATATTCAGAAGTACTGTCACTACAGCAATAAAGAAAAAAGATGCACAAATATCCTCTTTCAGCCCATTTTCATCACGTTGCCCAAATCTGATAGAAAATAGTGCACTGCTTCCCATGCACAATCCAAGAATAATTGACGTTATAAACGTCATAAGTGTAAATGATGAACCTACTGCTGCAAGTGCCTTTTCTCCAAGAAACCGTCCGACAATAAGTGTGTCTGCAATGTTATAACACTGTTGAAGCAGATCCCCCAATATCATTGGAATAGCAAATAAGATCATTGACTTTACAACAGGTCCTTTTGATAAATCCCTATTCATTATGCATCTCCAAAGTGTAAGTTTTAACTTTCGTTATGTAATGAATTATACGTATTTATAGCACTTAAGTCAAGCTACTGTTTACTTTCAGCAACATAAATGATATGCTATTTAAGGAAATTTACTGCTATCATTTTACTGGAGGTAAGTTTATGTACCTAAATGGTTTAGATGAACTGGATCAGAAGATCATCCAATTACTCATAGAAAATTCTCGCATCTCTTACTCTGATATTGGTGAAAAAACCGGTATTTCCAGAGTTGCAGTAAAGGCCCGGATTCAGGCTTTAGAGAAAAAAGGTGTAATTGAAGAATATACAACAATAATAAATCCCCAGAAAATCAGCGGTGCAGTATCATGCTATTTTGAAATTGAAACAAAACCAGACAATCTGACACCGGTGACAAATATATTATATCAAAATGATATCGTCACACAAATTTACCGTGTCACAGGAAGAAACAAGCTTCATGTACATGCCGTTGCCTCGTCAAGTGATGAAATGGAACTCTTCCTGCACAATATCATTGATACACTGCCTGGTATTATCAGCTGCAGCTGTAATATGATTTTATCACGTATCAAAGATATTAAAGGATTGCGGCTATAAACATCATCCCCCATTTTTTGCTTTACCAATCTTCTCCAAGCTCATCCATTGCATCATCTACACCATCCGCATAATCGCTATCCCTGTCGTATCTGTCATAGTCATAATCGCCGTCCATATAGATATCATCATAACCATCATCATAAGAGTCATATGTACTCCTGCTGGTGGTTGTGTTCTTTTTAATACCACTGCTATATGATGATTTGTTTGTAGAATTTGATTTATTGCTGTAATTACTGCTTGTACTGCTCTTAGAAGTACTGCCGTATGATTTATTGCTGTATGACGAACTGCTATGTGATGTACTGCTTCCTGTATATGGTTCATGCAGATAGCAATAACTGCTTCCTCTTGTCTGTTTATTATCACAGCCAGTCTTAATGCACTTAGGCTCACTTGCTTCGCCTATTAAACCAATAACAAGCAGGGCACCCACTATCACAAAGAACGCTGCCAGTTTATATCCAAATAAATTCTGTTTCATACAAATCTGCCTCCTTTGCAAATATCTTAGTCAAAATCATCTTCTGAGTCATCCTCAAAATCCCCGGCATCTCCAAATAATGCTTCATGCTCTTCTCTGCTTGTACAAAGCATTTCTTCTGCGAACATCATTTCTATGCTATCTATTTCGCCATCGTCATTTAAATCCATCCAATCTCTCATTGCTATTACCTCCTCATATAATCAAGTATTATCATGGTTATTTGTTTCTATATTACTTATATTGATTGATCAACCTCTTAACCTCTGCTTTCATCTGCTCCACTACATTATCCAGACCAACAATCAAAAAAATATATTTTCTTTGATGGTTATAGTATAGAACAATAGGTGGTCTATAAAAACCCCATCTTGTTTTGGATCATATCCATTTATGAGCTTGTTGTTAACTGATGATTCAAGTATAATAAACTCTATACAAGAAATACATGTCCTGCATGTGGATTTAAATATTGATAATTCTCATGTTCGGCGATATACGGGGAGGAAATTCTCATGGGTAAACAATCTACCAAGGAAAACAAAACAATTTACCAGCTTTGCCGGGAAGCCGCAGGACTTACAAGAGCAGAAGCAAGTGATAAAATGGAGGCTGTCTCAGATTCTAAAATCGAAAAATTCGAATACGAAACGCAAGAACCTACTCCTTACGATATCATTCAAATGGCAGATGCTTATAAAAGACCAGATCTCTGCAATTATTACTGCTCACATAAATGCGAAATAGGACACCGATACGTTCCAGAAGTAGAAGTTACAGATTTGTCAAATATCATCCTGGAAACCATTGCTGGTCTAAACGAGATCAACCCTCTTATCAGTTGTCTGATCCAAATCGCCCGCGATGGTAAGATCAGTGATGATGAAATGAAAGATTTTGCTTTTATCAGTAAAAAATTAGATGAAATTTCCTTAGCCATAGACTCTTTGAATCTTTGGGTAGATAAAACAGCCAGTGAACAAGGCCTCAATCTTGAACTTCTAAATGCCGAAAAAGAAAAGTTAAAATCTATAAAAATTAAGAACTATCTGTAAAAGCAGAAAATGAAAACGCTTTACAGATAGTTCTTTTTATTTCTCAGGTGGGAAATTTCCGTTTTCATCCGGCTGTACGCGGAACCAGTAAGTATAAAGCTGCTGGAATCCAAGTGATCTGTATAATGCCCGGGCATTGTCATTTCCCTCTACAACCTGAAGATATGCATTCTGTGCCCCTTTTTTCATTCCTTCTTTCAGAAGTCCTGTGCAGATCTGACGGGCATAGCCATGTTTGCGGTATTCCTCTTTGACATGGATGGCGTAAATACCGATGTAGTCTCTGTCCAGGATACCAAGCCCTGTTGCAATGATCTGCCCGTCTATGCGGATACAGGCGCAAATGGTTTCTTTGAGAATTGCCTGATACATGGATGGTACAACTTTTCTGTGAATCGGATTTATAGTATTTTTTAGATTGAACAGACTTTCAATCCATTCAGACGGAATGTTATTGTAGAATGTTACATCAGGATATGGAGTATCCAGATGTGCGGCGTTCATGCTCATTGCCATGACATTGGTGGTATGCTGGATGGCATATCCCCGATTCTCCAGAACATAATCAAAGTCAGGAGAGACAAGAGGACTGATCTTAAATACAGCGGGGGTTCCCAGACGCTTATATACGCTTTCACAGTATGGGATTTTTTCCCGCCAGGTGAGGGTGGAATTGCCGAACTGTTCTACGCTGTTGGTTCTGTGTGTATAAAAATAAGAAAATCTCAGGATCCAGCCGTCGTATAATTCCATCTTGTGAGATGGCCAGGCATTCAGAGACATATCTTCAATCTGTTTAATTGTAGTTTCCATAATATAAGGAAGACTCCTTTCCATAATAAGTCCGCAGATATGAGCGAGGACAGTGATTTATTATACAAAGTTCCGGGAAAATGCGCAATAGCTTATCTGTTCAGGGATTGTTATCAATGCTTTGAAGGAGAGGGAACAGTTTCTCGGCCAGAAGCTTATGTCCATACAAAGTAAGATGAATCCCGTCCGTTGTTATGGCATCAAATCCCGATTGAGTTGCTTCCTTATTAAAATAGTTATGCAGAGTCAGAAATGGAAGTCTGAATCTGACAGAGAGCTGTCGGATAATATCAGACATGGTATGGACATAGGGAATCCATGTCTCATATTCTTCCGGATGTGGAAAGATAAAGGGTTCCATAAGGATTACCTGCCTGGCATCTGTAGTGAGCAGATTTAATAATTCATTGTAATGAGTGACAAACTCTCTCATCATCTGTTCTTTCTGAGAATCCGTTCGGTCTGTGTTCATTATCAGACCGATATCATTGATGCCGATCAGCAGAGTTATAACAGGAGAGTGATGCAAGAGAATACGGTGTTGACGGATATTTTCAAGGACTTTTGCCACAGTGAAGCCATCTATGCCACAGTTCCTGAAATGTATGGCACCTGTTGATTTATCTGTTAACTGTACAGCGCTTGATGAGCGTCCGACGGTATCTGCGGATATGGAGAAAGAAGGAGTCTGATTACGGAACATTTCTGAGAGTATCTGTACATACCCATTTCCCAGAGGAAAATCTTCAAATAAATGATTACAGTCCGTAATGCTGTCTCCCAGACAAATGATTTGCATAAAAAACCTCCTGTTTGGTATTACCAATATAAGGATTGGTAAGTGCAGAGATATAAAATTTATATAAAAACCATATAAAATAATATCATCTGCTTACAGTTCGGTCAATGAAAATTGCCTTTTTTTCGTGAAAATGCATTAAAAAAATTATGAAAATCTATTTTTTAATCAAAATGTCTGGATGAAATGCACAAAAAGAAAATCTATTTTTGCCAGAAATAGTCAAAATAATTGTTGACTTTTTAACGGATTTTAATATAATAATCTCAAAATCTTGAATTGATGGAAAGCTTATGAAATATTTTACAGACATAAGTTTAGGAATCCTGGCTGAGGCATCTGAGGCAGACAGCATAAAAAGCCAGAATATCTTCCGGAGATTTAAATAGAAAAAGGAGGGAAAAGAAACGGGTAATTTAGCAGACACGTTAATGGAAGAACTTCAATGTAAGGCAGTTTTTACCATACCGGTGTTTGGAGGAATACCAGTTGCAGAGTCAGTAGCAGTGACATGGGTGATCATGGCAGTGCTTTTAATTTTGTCATTGGTGCTCGTAAGAAACCTGAGTGTGGAAAACCCCGGTAAGAAACAGATTTTGTTGGAAACCGGTGTCAGTTTTCTTCATGATTTCTTTAAGGATATCCTTGGAGAAGAGGGAAAAATGTATATTCCCTATCTGATGACAGTTGTCATTTACATTGGAATTGCAAACATTTTCGGTGTGTTTGGATTTGTACCGCCTACAAAGGATTTGAACTGTACGATCGGTCTTGCACTCACAAGTATTTTTCTGATCGAGTATGCAGGATTCCATAAGAAAGGTCTGAAAGGCTTTCTTAAAAGCTTCGCAGAGCCGGCACCGATTATGTTGCCGATCAATATTCTGGAGGTCGCCATTCGACCCACATCACTTTGTATGCGACTTTTTGGTAATGTGTTAGGAAGCTATGTGGTTATGAAACTTCTTGAGTTTATATGCCCGGCAATTATTCCTATCCCATTCAGCCTGTATTTTGATTTCTTTGACGGATTCATTCAGGCGTATGTATTTGTATTCTTAACTTCTTTATTTATCAAAGAAGCTATTGAATAAAAAAGACTACTGTTCATACAGGAATATGACACCTATATAAGACCTGAGATGCGGGACATAAGGGATAAGACAGCAGTTATGAACAGCAAATGCTGTCCGGATATCCGGTGGGTCATAACGGTCATAAACAACCGTTGGTACAGACATCTGTTGCACAGGCATCAATGATCTCATCGGAATATCGACAGGATAGCATATTGTGAAGAAAGATTTGTAATATTTAGTTTATTTCAGTTAAACAACAGGAGGAAAAAGTTATGTTAGTAGCTATTGGAGCAGGAATCGCAGTTTTAACAGGTATTGGCGCTGGTATCGGTATTGGTATGGCAACATCCAAAGCAGTAGAAGCAATCGCAAGACAGCCGGAAGCAGAAAGCAAGATCAGCAAATCCCTTCTTTTAGGATGTGCCCTTGCCGAGGCAACAGCTATTTACGGTTTCGTTATCGGTCTTCTGATCGTTATCATGCTTGGCTAATTGATGGATAAAGAATAACTAAGAAAGGCAGGTGGGACAGGTGATCGAGATTAACATCAACCTGGTCTTTACAATTATTAACCTGATTGTTCTTTATCTTTTAATGAAAAAGTTCTTATTTGGTCCGATCCTCAATGTGATGGAGCAGAGAAAAAACATGATCGACCAGCAGTTCGCAAGTGCCAAAGATACAGAAGAACAGGCATATGAACTGAAAGGCAAATATGAAGATGCACTGAAATCTGCGAAAGACGAATCCATGCGTATTGTAAACCAGGTAAAGGATGAGGCAAAAGTACAGGCTGAGCGTATTGTAAAAGATGCAAACACACAGGCTGGTGCAATGCTTGACAAAGCAAAGGCAGATATCAGGACAGAGCAGGAAAATGCTATGAAGGCTATGGAAAGCAGAGTGGCAGAGATCGCGCTGGATGCAGCCTCAAAGATCATGGGAGAGAAAAACAGCAGTCAGCAGGATTTGTCCCTTTATGACCAGTTTATAAAAGAGGCAGGTGATTCCAATGACGGAAACAAGCATTAATTATGCAAAAGCATTATATGAGCTTTCTGTCCCGGAAGAAGCTGTTTTGGAGACAGAAAAGATTTTCAGGGGTACCCCGCAGTTAAAAGGTGCCCTTGAGAATCCACTGGTTTCTTTAAAAGAAAAAGAACATGTAATTGACAGAGTCTTCCCGCAGGAGATGAAAAATTTCCTGAAGGTGACCTGTAAATATCAGAAAATCAGCAGCATTTATGATATCCTGGAAGCATATGGCAATTACAGCCGCAAGCAGAAAGGAATCCTGAAAGCTGTTCTCACATATGTAACAAAACCGGAAGAAGCCCAGAAAGAGAAGATGGAAGATTTCCTTCGCAGGGAATTTGGAGCAAAGGAAGTAATCCTTACTCTCAGAGAAGACAAATCTTTGATCGGAGGCTTCATTCTTTCTGCCGGAGACAAAGAGTTCGACTGGAGTCTCCGCGGACGTTATAACAATTTAAGACAGAAATTGACACGGAGGTGAATAAAAGTTGGCTGCAATGAATCCAGATGAAATCATTTCGATTCTGAAAGAAGAAATTAAGAATTATGACGAAATCAGCAAGGACCAGGAAGTAGGAACAGTCATCTCCGTCGGAGATGGTATCGCCACGGTACATGGTATTGATCATGCTATGTATGGCGAGGTTGTAACCTTTGAGAATGGTCTGAAAGGTATGGTTCAGGATATCCGTGCAAACAGCATCGGATGTATCCTGTTCGGTAAAGATACAGGAATCAAAGAAGGAACAAAGGTAGCAAGAACCCAGAAGCAGGCAGGTGTGCCTGTAGGTGACGCTTTTATCGGAAGGATCGTAAACGCTCTGGGAGCGCCGATCGATGGTAAAGGTGAGATCAAGGCAGACGGGTATCGTCCGGTAGAGAATCCGGCACCTGGAATTATTGACAGAAAATCTGTAACAGTTCCTCTGGAAACAGGTATTCTTTCCATTGACTCCATGTTCCCGATCGGCCGTGGCCAGCGTGAGCTGATCATCGGTGACAGACAGACAGGTAAGACTTCTGTTGCACTGGATACCATTCTGAACCAGAAAGGCAAAGATGTAATCTGTATCTATGTTGCAATCGGACAGAAAGCTTCTACAGTAGCTAAGATTGTATCTACTCTGGAGAAACACGGTGCTATGGACTATACAACAGTATTCTCCTCTACAGCCAGTGACTGTGCACCGCTTCAGTATATTGTTCCTTATGCAGGTACTGCACTTGCTGAGTACTTCATGTATAAGGGAAAAGATGTATTAATGGTTTATGATGATTTATCCAAGCATGCAGTTGCATATCGTGCACTGTCATTGCTTCTGGAACGTTCACCGGGACGTGAGGCTTATCCTGGAGATGTATTCTATCTCCATTCCAGATTACTGGAGCGTTCCAGCCGCCTTTCTGACAAGTTAGGAGGCGGTTCTATCACTGCGCTTCCTATTATTGAAACTCAGGCGGGAGATGTATCTGCCTACATTCCTACCAATGTAATATCAATTACAGACGGACAGATCTTTCTGGAAAGCGATTTGTTCTTTTCAGGAATGAGACCGGCAGTAAATGTAGGTCTTTCTGTGTCCCGTGTAGGTGGTGCTGCTCAGACAAAGGCTATGAAAAAGTCAAGCGGAACCATACGTGTAGATCTGGCACAGTACCGCGAACTGGAAGTATTCACCCAGTTCAGCTCTGATCTGGACGAGATGACCAAGGAGCAGTTAGCTTATGGAAAACGTCTGATGGAACTGTTAAAGCAGCCTCTTGGACGTCCTCTTTCCATGGCCGAGCAGGTCATTACTTTATGTACGGCTACCCATAAACTGATGCTGGATGTGGATGTAAAGAAGATTAAAACATTCCAGATGGATCTGTTAGGCTGGTTTGAAAATAAGCATCCGGAGCTTGTAAATGAGATCACGGAAAAGAAAGCTTTAAGTGATGAACTGACAGAAGATATCTTAAAAGCTGCAAAGGAGTTTAAGGAGGCAGTATGGCAAACGCAAGAGAGATCCAAAACCGAATAAAAAGTATTCAGGACACACGTAAGATCACCAATGCCATGTACCTTATTTCTTCGACGAAGTTAAAAAAGAGTCGGAAGCTTCTGGAAGATACAGAACCTTATTTTTACACACTGCAAAGTCTGATCCGGCGTATCCTGCGCCATATGGGAGATACAGAACATCCTTACTTTAATGCAAGAAAAGAGATCAAAGAAGAGAACCGTATCCGGGGGCTGGTGGTCATTACCGGCGATAAGGGACTGGCAGGTGCATACAATCACAATGTGCTGAAGTTGGCTCATGAATGGTTGGAAAAAAGCGAAAATAACCGTTTGTATGTGGT
>ENA-OQKE01001243-OQKE01001243.1-human-gut-metagenome-genome-assembly--contig:-NODE-1243-length-10609-cov-2.779814_pt1 | contig 10609 bp, 8 predicted proteins | sample MGYA00242620_ERZ504787 | MGnify/ENA primary metagenome ERZ504787 (study PRJEB26092, sample SAMD00036349) | human gut metagenome | host: Homo sapiens | study: EMG produced TPA metagenomics assembly of... | reverse complement strand
TGGACAATCTCCTCTGCCTGCAGCAGCATGGCGTCGGCATTTTCCGACAGCAGCCCCGGCCTTGTTTCGATGGAAACACTGACCGTTCCCGTATCGTCCGCTGTCATAAGCTCGGTTTCCATCCCGCTGGCCAGAAAATAGGCTGCAATCACCAGGATTACAGATGCAATCATGATAATGGCCTTGTGGTTTAAAAGTCCGGGCATGATGCGGCGGTATCCGTTCTGTATCCGCTCCATGGGCCGCGACATCGGCGCCTGCATCCTCTCCTGGGGCTTATACGCCATATATGTAAGGGGAACAATGGTAATAGCCGACAAAAAGGAGGCGAGCATACAGAACACGATAACGTATCCCATGGAGCCGAACATCTGTCCCGACATACCCTGCAGAAATACCAGCGGCAGGAAAACCACGCAGGTAGTCACCGTGGAGCCCAAAATGGACTGCAGCACAATGTTTGTACCTGACAGGGAAGCCCTGGCATATCCCAGAAGGCCCTTGTCCTCCTCTGTCTCGATGGCCCTGAAACAGCTCTCCAGCACCACGATGGAGTTATCCACCATCATGCCCACGCCCAGCACCAGACCGCTCATGGTAATGATGTTCAGAGAAAAACCGGCGCTGGTCATCAGAATCAGCGACACCAGTATGGAGGTGGGTATGGAGCTTCCTACAATCAGGGACGCCTTATAGTCCCCAAAGAAAATGAATATGATAATCATGGAAATCACGGCTGCCAGCACCAGGGTAAGGGCCACATCCTTAAGGGAGCTGAGAATGCTGTCCGCGCTGTCCCTGACAATCCTGATATTCAGGTTCTCGTCGTCCGCCTCCAGGCTTTCGATAACCTCCTGGACCTCGGATGACACATCCATGGCCGTGCTGCTCTGCTGCTTGGTGATGGAAATGGAAATAGTGTCCTGGCCGTTGTAGCGCGAGATACCTCCCCGGCTCTCCTCTGCCTCATAAACCTTGGCAATGTCCTCCAGATACACAATTTTTCCGCTGGAGGTGGTGATGGGGACTTCCTTCAGAGCTTCAATGGTCTCATGCTCCAGGGACGTTGACACAGAAAGCTCCAGTTTTCCGGATACAGCATCGCCGGATGGGTAGGAAAGATTTGCCGTGCTCATAGCAGTGGACACGTCGCTCATGGTCACCTGATACTGGGCCATCTCGTCGGATTGAAGTTCAATTTTATAATATTCCGACTTACCGCCCATGGCCTCCACCTCTGCCACAGAGGAAATCTGTTCCAGCAAAGGCACCACGGTCTGGTCCACATAATCGTACAAATCCTCCTGGGAAGGATTTGATATGGAAAGCATCATGGTTGTTCCCGCATTGTTATTCATCTCCATGACAGAGGTCTCCGCGTCGTCAGGGAGCTGGCGGCTCAATGCATCCAGACTCTGGGATAAATCATTATATGCGTCATCCATATCGGTGCCGTAATCATATTCCAGCATAATCATGGCCCTGTTTTCGCTGGAAGTGGAGCTCATGCTTTTCACGCCCTCTATGGTCCCCACCTGGTCCTCTATGGGCTGGGTCACAAGTTCATCTATATCCTCAGGACCAGCCCCGGAATAAGACGCTATGATAATCAGCATGGGCTGATCCGTGTCCGGCATCTGTTCCAGCGTGGCATTAAATACGGAAGAAATACCGAATACCAGAAGGCAAAGCAATGCCATAATCGTGGCCACCGGACGTTTTAATACAAACCTTGTCAATCCCATGGGTTATGCCTCCTGTTCCGCCTGTGATGCTGCATGTTTGCTGTCTTCCCCGCCGGGTGCTGCTGTTTCTCCGGCCTGTGTTTCCTCTCTAAACTGTGCCTCTTCTCCTGGCTGCACCTCATCCCTCAACCGTATTTTCGCCCCCTCATACAGGTTGGAGCTCCATGTGCTCACAACCATGTCATCGGCTGACAGGCCGGAAAGAATCTGGGCATGTTCCTCGTCCTCCAGTCCCACTTCCACCTGGGCCATGGATGCGGTGCCGTCCTGGTACAGATAAACATAGGCATTGCCCCCGCTGTAATAGATGGCATCAATGGGAACCACCATTGTATCCAGTGCCCGTTCCGTCACAAGATTTAATTTCACCGTGCTTCCGGCTGCAATCTCCTGTGTGTTTTCAATCTGGGCCTTTACCTTGAACAGCCCTGTATCCCTGTCAACCATGGAGTTTATTTCGCTGATATATGCCTTGTAAGTAGTTCCGTTCTTCTGGATTTCCAGCTCATCGCCCACATTGGCGTTCTGCATCATGCGCTGGGTCACATAGAAGGAGACTATGTTCTCTCCCTCGCCGGCAATCACACACAAATCCTGGGACTGGCTCACCCTGTCATACACCTCCACATCAAAGCTTTCAATCTTCCCATTGATAGGAGCGGTGACGGAACTGTACTGCACCTGTCTTTCGTAAGCCAGTTTAGCGGACTCATACTGGAGCTGCGCGGACTTCACCGCATTGACATACTGCTCGTATTCCTGCTCAGACAAATCGCCGCCGCTGTAAAGAATCTGCATTCTTCTCAGGTTGCTCTGGGCCTCTGAAAGGGATACAGATGCAGCATCCATGGAGTTCTTTGCCGTCTCCACCTGCTCTGTATCAATCTCAAACAGGACCTGGCCCTGTGTCACCATGTCCCCTGCCTTCACATATACCGCCGTGACGTCACCTGCTGCCTTTGCATAGATATGAACCACATCAGAAGGCTCCACTGTGCCGGTAAGCCCTGTGGTAAGGATAATATCGCCGGAGGACGGCTGTTCTGCCCTCACCACTGTGACAGAAGCCTCCTGTCCCACAGGCATACCGCCCTTTGATTTTTTTCCGCCCTTCGTCATAATCATTGCCACGGCCAGTATGACGATTATTCCGGCGGCAATGCCAATCTTTATTTTCCTGCTCTTGCTCATATCCAATCTCCTTTGCTGGTTTACTCAACTGATTCCTAATATTAAAGGTTGAAGATTAATTCAACATTAACAAAACAGGTATGAATGTCATTTATTTCACGTGATTCTGTGAATTTTTTGTGACTTTACCTGATGTCTGATGCAGCAGCATAAGCTGTCCGAAAACAGAACTAAAAGACAGGCAGGTACACACATACGGTACCTGCCTGTCTTTTAGTTCTGTTTGGACTTGCGATGGAGGCGATGACAGCCAATGTAAATTAAACTGCTCCATTGACGCCGGCATCCCTCTTAAGCATTTTTTCATAAGCATATTTGACACTGTTATCAAACCATATGGTTCCGCAGTAGTCAAAACCGTTCTTTTCCAAGACATGTCTCATAATAGCATTTTTCTCATCGGTGTCAACCCGAACGCTGTAAATTCCATTTTGAATACACAGCTCTTCAATGAGCTGAAACGCAATACTTGCTATACCATGCCCACGGTAAGCCCCGGATATTGCCATACGGTGGACTACCGCATAGGGAAGATCGCTTTTCCAGCTGCCCTGCAGCGTTTCATAGGACGCCTCACCCGCAAAATCAATGCAGAGGTATGCCGCAGCGTCAGAGCCCTCCTCGATAAAATATCCCCGCCCATGCGCCAGGTCCCCGATGATGGTTTCCATATCCGGGTATCCGGTCTGCCACTGGTCAATGCCCTGCGATTTTAAGAACTCTTTGGCTTCATCGATCAACGCCATTGCTTTCTCTGCTTCTTTCCTATTTGCTGGCTGTAAAATAAATCGTTCCATACGTTGTACCTCCGTCATTTTATTTTTGACTCTCCTGAATTTTCATTCCGCAAAACCATGTGAAAAGGAAACCAGCTTTGACAAATCGAACTTGCCCTCCTTCCTCTTGTCTGTTATAATAACACAAAACAATGCAGCGAACAAATCAAAGTATTTATATATATAGTTCAATTTTTTCGAAGTATTGGAGGAAAACCCATGGATCTTAAATGTTTAAGAACATTCCGCACGATTATTGATGAAGGCGGTTTTTCCAAAGCTGCCAAAAAGCTGAATTATACACAGTCTACCATTACGTTTCAAATGAATCAGCTTGAACGCGACTTATCCACAACTTTATTTGAAAAAATCGGCAGAAAAATGGTTTTGACAAAAGCAGGAGAGCATCTGATTCCTTATGTGGATGACATTCTCCAGTCCGTGGACAAGTTATCTTTTTTAGGCGAACATTTATCAGAATGCCAGGGAGATATCCAGATCGGTGTTGGCGAAAGTCTGCTATGCTACAAGCTCCCCGCTATTTTAAAGGAATTTCACAGGCAGGCTCCGAAAGCCCGTTTGTTCCTGCGCTCTATGAACTGTTATGATATTCGGGATGAGCTTTTCAGCGGCGGATTGGATTTAGGCGTATTTTATGAGGATGTGGGAGGTTTTGGCTCGAATCTTGCGGTTAAGCCTTTAGGTGATTTTCCCGTGGTTTTGGTGGCGTCCCCCGAAATACAAAACAGATACCCGGATTTTGTGACACCGGACAGAACCATTCCGCTCCCTCTCATCATCAATGAACCGAACTGCATTTTCCGGCAGATTTTTGAACAATATCTTCGTGATAAATCAATTATTCTCGACCATACCATTGAGCTGTGGAGCATTCCCACAATCAAAAATCTTGTTAAAAACAATGTGGGGGTTTCCTTTCTTCCCGAATTTACAGTAACAGAGGAATTAAACCATGGTGAATTGGTGAAAATTCCAACCGCTATTTCAGGCACAAAAATCACTGCCGTCTGCGCGCACCATAAAAACAAGTGGGTCAGTCCGCTCATGCAGCTGTTTATCAGTTTATGTGATTCGGTTTCCTGCGGCGGGGAGCGGTAACCGGCCTCTCTGCGTCTGGTATCGCGATTGTAAAACATAAACATCCTAAATAAAAAAATAAATATTCTTTCATTTTCTGATGATTCGTTTATGTTTACTTTATAAAAAGGTGTTATATATGTATAATGAAATGTAGCAGAGGGAGGTAATGGAACATGTTTCAGATACTGGTTGCGGAAGATGACAAGAATACCCGGCGGCTGATGGAAGCTGTACTGAAGGAACACGGCTACCATCCCATCCTGGCATGCGACGGCCTGGAGGCCTTGAAATTATTAGATACCCACCATGTGGACCTGGTTATCCTGGACATCATGATGCCGGGCATGGACGGCTATGAGTTCACCAGACAGCTGAGGGCTACAGATTACACCCTGCCCATTCTCATGGTCACCGCCAAACAGCTGCCGGAGGACAAACGGAAGGGATTCATTGTTGGAACAGATGACTATATGACAAAGCCCGTGGATGAGGAGGAGATGATTCTGCGCATCCGGGCCCTTCTGCGCAGGGCACAGATTGTGAACGAACGGCGCATCACCATCGCAGATGTGTGCCTGGATTACGACTCCCTGACCGTAAGCCGAGGGGATGAAAGCCAGACGCTGCCCCGCAAGGAGTTCTATCTTCTTTACAAGCTCCTGTCCTATCCCGGCAAGATATTCACCCGTATCCAGCTCATGGATGAGATATGGGGCATGGAATCCCAGTCGGACGACAATACCATCAATGTACACATTAACCGGCTTCGCAAGCGTTTTGAGGATTATCCCGAGTTTACCATTGAAACCATACGCGGCCTGGGCTACAAGGCGGTGAAACATCTATGAGACACAGGAGAAACCGTAAACCACTGGGTACCATGACCCTCATACTGACCGCAGGTATCTTCTTAATCATGCTCACGGTCATGACCCTGCAGGGATTTTTGATGTACCTGTACTGGAAGATTTTCTACCAGGCTGATATTCCCATCCCCCAGTTCTGGCGCCCCATTCCCCTGCTGGCCGTGCTCAGCGCCGTGGTTGGCGCCGGCCTCACCCTGCTCTTAAGCCGCATCCCCCTTAAGCCCATCCGCGACGTGATTGAGGCCATCAACCAGCTGGCGGACGGCAACTTCAAGGTGCGCATCCACCTGGACCTGAACCGTGAATTTGAACGCCTCTCCGAAAGCTTTAACCGCATGGCCCAGGAACTGGAGAACACGGAGCTGCTGCGCTCTGACTTCATCAATAATTTTTCCCATGAATTCAAGACTCCCATTGTATCCCTGAGAGGCTTTGCCAAGATACTGAAAAATGACAGACTCACAAAGGAGGAACGGGACGAATATCTGGATATCATCATAAGTGAATCCAACCGCCTGTCCCAGCTCTCCACCAATGTGCTGAATCTGTCCAAGATAGAAAAAATGAGCATCCTGTCCGATATGGAATCTTTTGACCTGTCGGAAGAAGTGCGCCAGTCTGTCCTGCTGCTGGAATCAAAATGGCAGAAAAAGGACCTGGAACTGTTTATTGATATGGATGAACTGGAATACCGCGGAAATAAGGCGCTCCTAAACCAGGTATGGATTAACCTGATTGACAACGCCATCAAATTTTCTCCTCAGAACGGAAAGATAAAGCTGAAGCTGCATAAGAAGAAGGACCAGGTGGTATTCCAGATTCTGGACAATGGATGCGGCATGGATGAGGAGACGAAAAACCACATATTTGACCGTTTCTACCAGGGAGACAGCTCCCATACTGCGGAGGGAAACGGCATTGGCCTCACGGTGGTGGAAAAAATCGTACACCTCCACAAAGGTCAGATCCGGGTCATCAGCGAGGCCGGTATCGGTACCACCTTTACGGTGAACCTTCCTATTATCCCGCCATCTTCCGTTCTGTAAGTTTCTGTGAATTTTTCCGGTGTTTTTTCCGGTGATGTTCTATGTGAATTTCCCCGGCGTGTATATAGCCATGAATTCTGCCATGAGTTTCCCCGGTAAATTTTCTTTGACATACCGCACATTTTCTGATATGATGACTTTACTTTACAAAAGCCACTGCACGAAGCCCGGAAAGAACCCGCTAAGTGCCGGTGACATGTATCGCATGGAAGCGTCTGAAGGACAGGCGCCAAGTGTTCATAACAAGGAGGGCGTTTGATGTATTTATCCATTCGTTTAAGATAAGCAGCAATTAAATAAAACCTGATATGGTTTTTTTGTTGTGCCTGTTTTACGGATGAAATGCAGATACGCCTGATATATTTTTATGTAATATGTGAATTGCCCGCCGCTGATCCGGGGGACAGTTTGTTTTCTACATACAGGCAAGGCAGATAGAACCGTAATGGCTTTATCTGCCTTTTCATGTTGTATTTATATTGTATTTATGCTGTATGTATGCTCTATACAGCCAAAACAGGCTTTGGGACAAACCCAAAACAGGACGCCATGTCAGGTCAGATACAGAATACGGAAAGGATTTTTTAATATGAATGATTATTCAAGTTGGAAACAGAAATTTCTGACCATTGCAGCAGGCCAGACTGTCTCCCTTATTGGAAGCTCTGCTGTCCAGTTCTCGCTGATTTGGTGGCTGGCCAGCGAAACCGGCTCTCCCATGATGATGGCGTTATCCGGCCTGGTGGCATTTCTGCCCCAAATCTTCCTGGGTCCCTTTGCCGGGGTGTGGATTGACCGCCTGAAACGGAAACATGTGGCCATTGCAGCGGATATGTTTATCGGCCTGGTAGCCGTGGTCTTTGCTGTCCTCCTGTGGGTGGGCCATCCTCCCTACTGGTCTGCCTGCGCGGTTCTGGGCATTCGGGCCCTGGGAAGTGTATTCCATACACCTGCCATCCAGTCCATCGTGCCGCAGCTGGTACCGCCGGACAAGCTGGTCCGGGCCAATGGCTGGAACCAGTTCATGCAGTCCGGCGCCTTTATGCTGGGACCTGTCATAGGAGCTGCCATGTATGCCGCGCTGCCGCTTCCGGTCATCCTGCTGACTGATTTTATAGGCGCATGTGCTGCCAGCCTTACAATGGCGGTGGTAACCATCCCTGAACCGGAACACAGCCATCAGGAGGCCCCTCATTTAATCCGGGAAATGAAGGAGGGGCTTAGCATCTGCATGAGCGACCGCAGGCTGATGAAGCTGACTGCGGCCGCAGCCGTTACCATGGTATTTTATCTTCCCCTGGCCTCCTATTATCCGCTGATGTCCAGCACTTATTTTAAGGCCAGTGCATGGCATGGAAGCGCGGTGGAATTCCTCTATGCCCTTGGCATGATGGTATCCGCCATCATATTCGGCAGCCTGGGCAAGGTAAACAATAAACTGAAGGCCTCCTACCTGGGACTGGCCGGAAGCGGCATCACCTGCTTTATCTGCGGCATCCTGCCCTCTGATATGTGGGCCTGGTATGTTTTTGCAGCGACCTGCATGTTCATGGGCGGGGCCGGCAGCGCCTACAATATTCCATTCGTGGCCTATCTGCAGGAGACCATACCTGCAAAAGCCCAGGGACGGGCCTTCTCCCTCTTGGGAAGCATCATGTCCTTAGCCATGCCTGTGGGGCTCCTCATATCCAGCCCTGTAGCCCAGATTTTCGGGGTAAATATGTGGTTTTTGGTATCGGGAATCGGTATTCTGGCTGTGGTGGCTGTATGCTGGCTTTCAGGAAACGATTAAGGGAAGGCTTACCTTTGTCAGGAAAAAACCGGCTTCCCGGCCGCTGTAAAAACTTCCGCCATGGTCCCCAATGATTTTAGCGCAGGTCTTAAGGCCGATTCCGGTGCTCTCCTTTTCCTGCGCGTCCTCTGCCACATAATTGCCAAAACAGATGATAAGACAATCCGCCCGCTGCTGATAGGATACGGTTACCGGGCGGTTCCTGTCTGCGTATTTGAGCAGATTGGAAAATATATTTCCGAATACCCGGCGGCACAGATTAATGTCCGCCAAAAGCCTGCAATTGATTTCATCGGAACTGCGCCTGATGTCAAAGCCCTCGCTCTCCATGTCAAAAAGGCTCTCCTCCACGATTTGGCCCAGGAATTCAGCCCCATTAACCTCCTCTGCCTCAAGCTCTTCCCTTTTTCTTCCATAAACAATGAAATATTCAAACAATTTATCTGAAAGTTCCTTTATCTGGTATGCCTTATCCCGAATGGAATTTAGATACTTTCTCTGCTGCCCCCGGTCTTCCCCTTTCTCCATCTGAAGTATGTCCACATAACCTAACAGGGACGTCAGAGGAGTGCGCAGATCATGTGACATGGCAGTGACCAGTTCACGGTTGGCCTTTCCCGCTTCCTCCTCTTTCTGCTGCCGTTCCTTGATGGCACAGCGCATGGCATCAATTTCCGCTGCCAGGGAGGCAAGCTCATCCTTCCCCTTTACCGTAATCCGGTAATCCAGGTCCCCGCCTTTTAATATCTGTATCTCCTGTTCCATCAAATCTATGTACCTGATTTTTCCGCGAATCAGCATGACCAGCATCAGCGCAAACACTGCCATGGAGATCACGCCTCCCAGCACACTGGCGGCAGCATAATATCCATATTCCACATAATAGCTGACCCCTGCCTGGGCAGTCCCGTCTGCAAATTTCACCTCATAAAGCCATGAGGTATCTTCCCACTCATTCATTTCCGGAACCATCACCATCACCTTGGCGTCATTGCTGTACCGAAACCTGCCGTCTTTATAGATGGTTATGAGAAGGTTCTTTTCTCCCAACGCCCACTTGTCCAGCATTTTACCGTCATTCGTGGACAGTCCGTTCTCTGTCACATACAGCTGAAGCCGCTCCACGCAGGCCTGTTCCCTCAGAATCATTCTGTCCTCACTGAAAAGCACACGGTCCAGGATACCAAAAAGCAGTGTATTAAGGGCCATGTAGAGAGCCAGTGAAACAAGGGCCGACGCCACTGCCGCCAGGGTAAGCTCTGTCCCCAGCCTGCTGATTCTCCTGCTCTTACTCAATCCGATACCCCTTTCCCCATACATTGACAATATACTTTGGATTCTTTGGGTCCGCCTCCAGCTTCCTGCGGAGATTCCTGATATGTACCATCACCGTGTTATTGGCGCTGTAAAAATAGGCTTCCCCCCACACGCTCTCATAAATATTCTCAATGGTAAACAATTTTCCCCGGTTGGACGCCAGCAGTAAAAGGATGCGGTATTCCAAATCCGTAAGAAGAATTTCCCGGCTGTTTTTCATGACCTCATTAAATGATTTCTGAATGACCAGATCCTTAACAGTTATGGATTCCTCCCCATCCTCCTCCTTGCCTTTATACACATGGTACCGGCGTATCATGGCCTTTACCCTGGCCGCCAGCTCCGCATAGGAAAATGGTTTTGCCAGATAGTCGTCACCTCCTGCCCCAAATCCCATGGTCTTGTCGGAGTCCTGGGTGCGGGCCGTGAGGAACAAAATGGGCGTATTTAACTTCCTTCGTATCTCTGCGCAGGCAGAAAATCCATTACGTCCCGGCATCATTACATCCAGTATAATCAGGTCAAATGTATCGTCTGCCGCAGACGCAGCCTGCTCCCCGTTCTCTGCTTCCACAACCTGGTATCCCTCACTTTCCAGCAGGATTCTCACTACCTCCCTTATCTCCGGATCGTCATCTGCAAATAAAATCTTCCGCTTGTCCAACCTGACACCTCTCTTTATAATGGCGTGTTTCATTTTTAACCATCCGGGTATGGATGTTCCGGGATGGCCAAACTATCTTCATTATATCTCAGATATTCTCTTACTTCCACC
>ENA-OQKE01001227-OQKE01001227.1-human-gut-metagenome-genome-assembly--contig:-NODE-1227-length-10713-cov-3.272941_pt1 | contig 10713 bp, 9 predicted proteins | sample MGYA00242620_ERZ504787 | MGnify/ENA primary metagenome ERZ504787 (study PRJEB26092, sample SAMD00036349) | human gut metagenome | host: Homo sapiens | study: EMG produced TPA metagenomics assembly of... | reverse complement strand
ACTGCGATGGGAACCCTGCGTCTTGGAAATGCAAAATTCCTCCACGGCTGCATCGGTATCAACCTTGATTACCTTGCAAGACAGGCATTCTGGGAGAGAGGTCTTGACTTCAATCACGGAACCGGCCACGGCGTCGGCTATCTCTTAAATGTCCATGAGCGTCCAAACGGTTTCCGCTGGAAAATGGTTCCGGAGCGCATGGAAAATGCCGTTCTCGAGGAAGGTATGCTGACCTCCGACGAACCAGGTATCTATATTGAAGGAAGCCACGGTATCCGTACCGAGAACCTGATGCTCTGCCGCAAAGCAGAAAAGAACATGTATGGCCAGTTCATGCGCTTTGAGTTCGTTACCATGGTTCCGATCGACCTCGACGGTATCGATACGCAGTATATGACGGAGAAAGATGTCGAGCTGCTGAATAATTACCACAAAGAAGTGTATGAGAAGATTTCTCCTTATCTGGAAGGAGACGAAAAAGAGTGGCTGAAAGAAGCTACCCGCCCGATTTCCAAATAAGTTCTTTCTATAACATCAAAAAACCGATGTTCTGTGCGTGTTATTTTCACAGAACATCGGTTTTTCTCATTTCTTTTCCTTATAATACTTTCGATAAAAATTCTCTCAGGCGCGGGTGCTGCGGATTTGCGAAGAATTCCTGCGGCGTATTCTCCTCCTGAATATTTCCCTCGTTGATAAAGACGACGCGGGTTGCCACCTCTCTGGCAAAACCCATCTCGTGTGTAACAACGACCATGGTCATGCCCGATTCGGCAAGCTCTTTCATAATTTCCAGAACCTCTCCTACCATCTCCGGATCGAGTGCAGAAGTCGGTTCGTCAAACAGCATGACATCCGGATTCATCGCAAGGGCGCGCGCGATGGCGATTCGCTGCTTCTGTCCGCCGGAAAGGCTTCCCGGATAGGCATCTGCTTTGTCCGGCAGTCCGACACGGGTCAGAAGCTCCATCGCTTTTTTCTCTGCTTCTTCCGGTGTCATTAGTTTTAATGTCACCGGAGCGAGCAAGATATTTTCCTTAACGGTTTTGTGCGGAAACAGATTGAACTGCTGGAATACCATTCCGATCTTCTGACGCACATGGTCAATGTCAGTTTCCGGCGCCGTGATGTCAACGCCCTCGAAGTAAATTTTTCCGCCGGTTGGAATTTCCAGACGGTTTAAGGAGCGCAAAAACGTCGATTTTCCGGAACCAGAAGGACCGATAACGGCGACAACTTCTCCCTGACGGATCTCTGTGCTGATTCCGTCTAAAACTTTATTATCCTCGAAGCTCTTCTGCAGATTTTCAACTTTAATTAATACTTTTTCGTTAGTGGTCACTCTTACGCAGTCTCCTTTCCAGTTTGTTCATAAAGAATGTAAGCAGCATCACCAGTGCCAGATAGATCACTGCCGCTGTGATTAATGGAATAAATGCCTCAAATGTACGGCTCTGAATTACCATTGCCGCCTTTGTCAGATCCTGTTCTCCAATATATCCGATGATCGCAGTCTCTTTGATCAGCACGATCATCTCATTGACCAACGCCGGGAGTACATTTTTAAATGCCTGCGGCATAATGATCAGACGCATCGTCTGTCCATAGCTGAGCCCAAGACTTCTTCCAGCCTCTGTCTGTCCTTCCGGAATCGCCATAATACCGGACCGCACGATCTCAGCTACATAGGCTCCGGAGTTGATCCCAAATGCCAGCCCTCCGATAACGATGGAATTCAGGGAAGAAGCCCCGAACACAACGAGATACATGAACAATACCTGGATCATGCTCGGTGTTCCCCTGATAATGGTCAGATACACTTTACAGATTGCATTTAAAATTTTGAATTTTCCGGTCTTATCATGCAGAGAACGAATGATCGCCACAGTAAAACCAATGATCACACCTACTAAAAGTGCAAACAATGTTACAAGGATCGTAACTTTCAGACCGTTTACCAGCAAAAGCCACCGGTCATCTTCAATAAAGTTCTGATATAACTTTTCTGAAAAGCTCATGTTTTTACCTCTCTTGTATGTTTCTTTAACAGTTCAAAACAGGGCTGCCTGATTTTTGTCCCGCACCCCTGTTATTGTATCTCATTACCATTCTGTGATTATTTTCTTACGATCACTACCTGGCTTGCATTTGCATATGTGTCTGTGAAATCTGCATTTTTCTGACGCTCTGCATCCACTGTCATGCCGGCTGCACCGAAATCTGCCTTTCCTGCTGCAATGGATGGAAGAATAGAATCAAATTCCATATCCAGAATCTCCAGATCATATCCCATTTTATCACAGATCGCTCTGGAAAGATCCACATCGATTCCTACAATTCCGTCACCTTCATGATACTCGTATGGTTCAAATTCTGCATTCGTAGCCATAACAAGTGTTCCCTTGGAGTGATCCACATCTGCCGGAGATTCATACTGATATTTTCCGGTGTCATCTCCAATATAGTTTCCGATGATCTTATCAACTGTACCGTCTTCTTTCAGTTCTTCAAGCGCTTTGTTCATCTCATCCAGCAATTCCGTGTTTCCTTTTTTCACACACATTGCATATTCTTCTGTTTCAAAAACGCCGTCGATAATCTTCAGATCCTGATTCTTTTCTCCAAATTTTGCTGCCGGCTCAGAATCGATTACGACACAGTCGATCTTTCCGTTTTTCAGCGCCTGTATTGCAGTTGATCCTTTCGGATAACGCTTCATCTGAGAGTCTTTCTCTACCTGATCGGAGCTTAAGATATCTCCTGTCGTTCCCTGCTGAACACCGATCGTCAGTGTCTTAAGATCTTCCGGTTTCTCAACATTCACTTCTTTTTTCTCTGAAGAACCACATCCTGCAAGCGAAACCATACATGCCGCTGCCAGAACGATTCCTGTCAACTTTTTCATTTTCATCTTTCATTCCTCCCAAAACAAAATACACATAGTCTGTATAATCATTCATTTTATACATATATGATACCATGTTTTCACGAAATTGCAAGACTAATTATGCATAAATTATCATTTTTATACGTATATTTTTTGTATATAATTCATTTTTATGCAAGCAGTGCATAAATCCCGAAATACAGGAACACAATAATTCCAAGTACGATACGATAATATCCAAATGCCTTAAAATCATGATTCTGAATGTATTTTAATAAAAACTTGATCGCCAGAATGGACACAACAAATGAAACAACACATCCAAGCAGAAGAAGCCCAAGCTCAGTCCCTGTAAAGTCAAATCCAAAGTGACGAAGTTTTACAAGGCTGGCACCTGCCATTGCCGGAATCGCCAGAAAGAATGTAAAATCCGCTGCTGCAGTTCTTGACACGCCCAGTGCCAGTGCTCCGATGATCGTTGCTCCTGAACGGGAAGTTCCCGGAATCATAGCAAGCATCTGGAATACTCCGATCCAGATCAGGACCGGAACTCCCATCTGGGAAATCTTGGTGATCTGAGGTTTCCTTCCTTTGTGTCTGTTCTCGATCACAATAAACAGAACACCGACTACGATCAGCATCGTAGCAACTACATAAGAATTATTAAATTTTTCTTCAATAAAATCATTAAACAGGATTCCTACCACTCCTGCCGGTATGGAAGCGATCACTACTTTCACCCAGAGCTGCAGCGTCATTTTTTTCTGCTTTTCTGTCTTTTTCGGTGAAAACGGATTCAGCCGGTGAAAATAAATCACAACAACTGCCATGATCGCACCAAGCTGGATCACCACGTTAAACATATCCAGATACGACTGGCTGAAATTCAGCTTCACAAATTCTTCTACCAGGATCAAATGTCCTGTACTGCTGATCGGGAGCCATTCTGTAATTCCTTCCACAATCCCCAGTATGATTACTTTTAATGCTTCTAACATATCTCTCCTCCTATCTCAAAGCAAACTTTTCGACTGCTTTTGCCACGCCTTCTTCCTCATTCGTATCCGTCACATAATCTGCTACCGCTTTTACACTTTCCTCTGCATTGCCCATGGCAACTCCAAATCCCACGGCCTTTAACATTTCAAGATCATTGTCCCCGTCTCCGCATGCCATAATCTCATCTCTGTCAATTCCAAGTCTGTGCCCAAGCTCAATCATTCCAATTCCCTTATCGATTCCCTGAGCATTAATCTCAATGTTATTTCCAAGCGATCCCGTCAATACCAGCCCCGGAATCTCTTCCAGCTCTTTTCTGGCACGCTCTATATCCTGCATATCCGCAAACATAAGCTGCAGTTTGTCTGCATCGCGCTCTGCTTCGCCATACCATTTTACAATAGACGGAACTACAGTCCTGGTAGACCTTACATACTCCCACATATGCGGATTCTTGTGATAACGCCAAATTTCCTGTAGCTGATTTTCCTGCGCATATACCTCCCGGTCAAAGTACGCCTCTTGTAATGTATCATACTTTTCTGTGATTTCCAACGCTTTCTTTCCTTTTTCATAAGGAACCGGATGCGAAAGAATCGTTTTTTCATGGATCAAATCGTAGATTCTCGCCCCATTGGTCGTCAGCGCATACTGCATTCCCTGTATCGCTCTTACCTGTCCTGGAATACCGGTAAGCGGCCGCCCGGTCGCTACCAGCACAATGATCCCCTGCGCGATGGCCTCCTCCAGTACACTCTTTGTATGATCAGTTACCTCTTTTTTTGAATTGAGCAAAGTCCCGTCCAAATCCAGTCCTATCATTTTTATCTTTTTCATGAAGCCTACTCCTCATCTTTCTGTTACTGCTCACAGTAACCTCTTTCTTAAAGTTTTGTAACTTATTTTATCAAAATTTGCGTTATTTCGCAATTTATAGTATAATAGCGAAACAGACTTTTTTATAGAAAGGAATTAAAGTTATGAAATCAGGCTTAAAACGCAGGCTGCAAACAGGTGCTGCACTTATTTGCTCCCTCGCAATGGCTTTTTCTGTTCTCCCTGTTTCCGCAGAGGAAAGCACCCAAAGCCTCGAAAGCAAAACTTCTGATCTGGCAGGCCAGCTGGCCGGTATCAATCAGGAACTTGTCGCCATCAGCGATCAGATATCTACGACTGAGATGCAGGTTGAGATTACGAATGGCGAGATTCAAAGGACAAAAGATTCCTTAGCCGACGCACAGGCAAAAGAAGCTCAACAGTATAATGACATGAAGACACGTATTAAGTATATGTACGAGACCGGAAGCGCATCACTTCTGGAAATGCTCTTTTCTGCAGAGGATATGACTGACTTTCTGAACAAAGCAGATTTTATCCAGAACATCAGCGACTATGACCGCAAGATGCTCACTGAACTGCAGGAGACGAAAAATCAAATCGCAGAAGAGGAAAAGACTCTTCAGGCACAGCAGGATTCTCTGGTCTCACTCCAGACAAGTCTGGATAAGAAGCAGTCTGATCTCGAAGCGAAAGCCGCTGCTACTTCTACTGATCTGGCTACATTTCAGGCACAGCTTGCAGCACTTAGAGCACAGGAAGCTGCAGAACTGGAAGCAAAAAGACAGCAGGAACTTCAGCAGCAACAGCAGCAGAAATCGGACAAGCCTTCATCCGGTGACGGTAACTCAACAGTGACTCCGACACCTCCGACTACACCGGATTCCGGCGGAGATATCATTCAGGGAGGAGGCTCTGATGCAACCCATGATGAGCTCACTACCTTTGCCGCTTTATTGGACTGCGAGGCCATACATGATTATAATTCCATGCTGGCTGTAGCGACCGTGATCATGAATCGTGTGGAAAGTCCGCTTTTCCCGAATTCAATTCACGGTGTCATCTATGCAACCGGACAGTTTGAACCGGTCTGGAGCGGAAGACTTGATTCTGTTCTGAATTCCGGTCCGTCCAGCCTGTCACTTCAGGTTGCCCAGGACGCAGTCAACGGAGCAAGACTTTCTTCTGTCATTGACTGCTACTACTTCCTGTATGCAGGTGCTACCGATCGTCCGGGAGTCAATGTCGGCGGGAATCTTTTCTTCCAGAGCTGGTAGAAATTTATACGTACATAAAAAGAAGGCTGAAAATCGGTTTGTTAATACCGATCTTCAGCCTCTTTTCTATTGGTAATCCATAACATCAATCCATCTCATCAGGAAATCTTTCTCAAGCGCATTTTCCTTGGAAAGCTGTGCTGCTGCGACGATCGGAAGCCACTGCTGTACATACTGCATTGCTGTATCACTCTTCTTACAGAAAATCTTCAGGTACAGATCTGCTTTTTCCTGACTTTCCAGTGCAAACAAAAGATAGGTCATAGCTGCATCCGCACTTGCATTTCCCTGTGTCACATGAGCCCAGTCAATCACAGTCATCTTACCGTTCTTTCCAACGATCACGTTGCTCGGATTAAAATCTCCGTGACAGATCTTGTCATGCTTCGGCATACTTTCCAGTCGTGTCATCAGTTCATATCTTGTCGTCGCATCCAGGACTTTTAATCCATTGATCTGCCGGGCAAATTTATCTTTCATCTTGTTTAAAAGAGGTGCCTTTTTACTTGTAACACTCAGCTGCAGATCCACAAAATCATTCATATATTTCTCCAGATTTGTAGGATCGACCTTCATCATCTCTTCCATTGTCTTACCATCTTTGTACTCGATCACCAGAGCCCATTTTCCATCGATCTGTGTCACTTCTTTTACACTCGGGATATCCAGTCCTGCTTCTTCAACACGGGCAGTATTTAAAGCCTCATTCAGTACGTCTGACTTCGGATGCTCTTTTGCAAATACTTTTACAATTCCTTCTTCACATTTGTACACTTCTTTGTAAGAACGTTTTACGATTAAGTTTTTTTCTTCCAGTTTCATAAAAATTGCCTCCTGTCATACATTCTATCCCGCCCGGTAAATCCTTCCGGTGTGGTATCTGTTTTTCTTTTACTGACCTTATTATAGCTCCTGCTTTTTTGAAATGTAAGCCCCTAAAGTTAACTTTGTGCAATTTTTCACGATATTTTTTTACTGAATATAATTGTTAATTTCTTAACTTTTTTTAACGATTTTCTTCTTTTATATTTTCACAAAAAGAGGACACTCCTCCCGTCATTTCTGGCGTTTGGAATGTCCTTCTCTCTTATTTTCCTTACCGGAAATTATTTTCCATAGTAGCATTTCAGGTAAAGTTCTTTGATCTCTTTCATCAGTGGGTATCTTGGGTTTGCTCCTGTACACTGGTCATTGAATGCCTGCTCTACCATGTCATCCAGTGTGTCAAGGAAGTATTTCTCATCGATACCATACTCTTTGATGGATTTCTTGATTCCGATCTGTTCTTTTAATACTTCCAGTTTTGCAAGGAAGTTCTCAAATACTTCTTTGTCATCTTTTCCTGTGCATCCTGCAAAACGTCCTAACTCAGCGTATCTTGCAAGTGCATGTGGATACTGATACTGAGAGAATGTTCCCATCTTAGTTGGAACCTCAGATGCATTGTATCTCATAACTTCTGTCAGAAGTACTGCGTTTGCAACACCGTGTGGCAGATGGTGGAATGCTCCCAGTTTATGAGCCATAGAGTGGTTCAATCCAAGGAATGCATTTGCGAATGCCATACCAGCCATACAAGAAGCGTTTGCCATCTCTTCACGTGCTTTCGGATCATTTGCTCCGTTCTCATATGCAGATGGAAGGTTTTCAAATACCATCTTCACTGCTTTCATAGCAAGACCATCTGTGTAGTCTGTAGCCATGATAGATACAAATGCTTCGATCGCATGTGTCATAACGTCGATACCTGATGCACTTGTCAGTCCTTTTGGCTGTGTCATCATGTTGTCAACATCAACGATTGCCATGTTCGGAAGTAACTGGTAATCAGCCAGCGGCCATTTTACACCTGTCTCTGCGTCTGTAATGATCGCAAATGGTGTTACCTCAGAACCTGTTCCTGAAGATGTCGGGATTGCTACGAAGTATGCTTTTTTACCCATCTCAGGGAATGTGTATACTCTCTTACGGATATCCATGAAGTCCATAGCCATATCTTCAAAGTTTGCATCCGGATATTCGTACATTACCCACATAATCTTAGCAGCGTCCATTGCAGATCCACCACCAAGAGCAATAATTGTATCAGGCTCGAAAGAACGCATCATGTCTGCACCTTTCTGTGCACACTGCAGTGTCGGGTCCGGAGCTACTTCATAGAAGCATGTGTGCTGGATTCCCATAGCATCCAGTTTCTCTTCGATTCCTTTTACATATCCGTTTTTGTACAGGAATGAGTCTGTTACGATGAATGCTTTTTTCTTGTGCATGATTGTTCCAAGTTCATCCAGTGCAACCGGCATGCTGCCTTTCTTGAAGTATACTTTTTCAGGTGTTCTGAACCAGAGCATGTTCTCTCTCCTCTCTGCAACTGTCTTCACGTTAATCAGGTGTTTTACTCCAACGTTTTCTGATACGGAGTTTCCGCCCCATGAACCACATCCCAGTGTAAGAGATGGAGCCAGTTTGAAGTTGTAAAGATCTCCGATACCACCCTGAGCTGCAGGAGTGTTGATCAGAACACGGCATGTCTTCATTGCTGCATAGTGTTTTTCAATCTTTTCTGTCTGTGCCGGATGAACGTACAGAGCAGATGTATGTCCATATCCACCGTCTGCTACAAGCTGTTCTGCTTTTGCAAGTGCTTCGTCAAATGTTTTTGCTTTATACATAGCAAGTACAGGAGATAATTTTTCGTGAGCAAATTCTTCTGAAATATCTACAGACTCTACTTCACCGATCAGGATTTTTGTATTCTCAGGAACATCCACACCTGCCATTTTTGCAATCTCATATGCAGATTTTCCAGGAATTTTGCTGTTTAATGCACCATTGATGATAATTGTCTTACGAACCTTATCAAGCTCAGCGCCTTTTTTCAGGAAGTAGCATCCACGATACTGGAATTCTTTCTTCACTTCTTCATAAATGCTATCCAGAACAGTAACTGACTGCTCAGAAGCACAGATCATACCATTGTCAAATGTTTTAGAATGGATGATAGAGTTTACTGCCATCTTGATATCTGCTGTATCATCAATGATAACAGGTGTATTTCCAGGTCCAACACCAAGTGCCGGTTTTCCTGAAGAATATGCAGCCTTCACCATTCCAGGACCACCTGTAGCCAGGATGATGTCAGAATCTCTCATAACCTGATTTGTCAGTTCCAGAGATGGAACATCGATCCATCCGATGATTCCTTCCGGTGCTCCGGCTTTTACGGCTGCATCCAATACTACCTTTGCAGCTTCGATCGTACATGCTTTTGCACTTGGGTGTGGACTGATGATAATTGCATTTCTTGTTTTCAAGCAGATCAGTGTTTTAAAGATTGCTGTAGATGTCGGGTTTGTTGTCGGGATAACAGCCGCAACAAGTCCAATCGGCTCTGCCACTTTTTTGATTCCGTATGCAGTGTCTTCTTCGATCACCCCACAAGTTTTTGTATCTTTATATGCATTATAGATGTACTCTGCTGCATAATGATTTTTAATGATTTTATCTTCAAGAACACCTCTCTGTGTCTCTTCAACTGCCATTTTAGCGAGTGGAATACGCATTTTGTTCGCTGCCATTGCTGCTTCATAGAAAATCTTATCAACCTGCTCCTGAGAGAATTTTGCAAATTCTTTCTGAGCCTCACGCATTGCTTTCATCTTCGCTTCCAGTGTTTCTACGCTGTCTACGATTGCAGGTACTCCCATCTCTTCTTTTTTCTTCGCCATTTCAATAATCCTCCTGTAATTGACTTGGTTTCTTAATTACAGGTATTAGTATACTTTCTTGTTAAATAATTGTCAATATAGCTTTTGACAAATATTTAACGTTATCTTTTTAACATCAATTGGTACATTTGCACAAAAAATTAATTTTTTATCACCAATGGAAGATTACCGGTGTCCCTGGTTCGATCATATTGAAGAGCGCCCCCGCCTGATCTAACGGCATATTGATACAGCCATGAGACCCTGTTCCCGGAATCTGATACAATGTCCCGCCAAATGCAGTCTGCCAGGTCGCATCATGAAAACCGACTCCGCTTGACGTCACCTGCATCCAGTATTTTACCTTTGTTCTGTATGCCGGTTCTCCGGTATCTGGATTAATATCTCCGACCAGAACAGAATTTGGCTGCTTCCACATCAGGGAATACACTCCTTCCGGTGTAATCTTGGACGGAATCGGCTCTCCTGTCACAACATCCGTCTCCAGCACCACCTGTCCATTCTGAACATACCACATATGCTGTGCACTCATATCCACTTCTGCATACGTATTTCCCCAGTCCTGCCCGGAATGTGCTGCGGCAGTACCGCCCGCATAATATGCAGGCTCCCTTGTGACTACTTCCCCGTTTAAAATGCTGTTCTGCAGATTCACAAGCTCTGTATCCTCATCAATCGACCATCCATAAGTCCCGCCCGTCACAGTTGCGCTCTTTCCGGCCGGCGTTGTAAAGGTTCTGGTCGTTCCCTGTGTATCATACTTATCTCCAAAGGCAGTAAACCACTGCTTCATCGCCTCTGTATTGAGAGAAACCTTCATTTCTCCGTCTACCTGTAGCCACTGTGAGATCAGCGCTTTATCTACTACGACTGGTTCATTCATCGGATATGTGATACTTGCATTTACATAGTGTCTGCTGATTAAGCAGCTATCTGTAACTTCCAACTCTTATATCTGTTCCGGTCATACCAGAATCGGAACAGA
>ENA-OQKE01001225-OQKE01001225.1-human-gut-metagenome-genome-assembly--contig:-NODE-1225-length-10737-cov-3.557223_pt1 | contig 10737 bp, 8 predicted proteins | sample MGYA00242620_ERZ504787 | MGnify/ENA primary metagenome ERZ504787 (study PRJEB26092, sample SAMD00036349) | human gut metagenome | host: Homo sapiens | study: EMG produced TPA metagenomics assembly of... | reverse complement strand
GAGGATACCAGAATAAACAGATCTATGATCCACTTCGGTCGGTGCAGAACAGACGTCCATAAGGAAGTTATGCCCCCGGCAGGGCGCAAGGGGACTTTTGATGGACGGTACGGCTGTCGAAAGTGCTTTTGCGTTACTTTTGACAAAAGTAACAAAACCGCCGTATCCGGCGAAAGTTCCTTAAATATCGCCATGTCTGGCGTAAATAAAAATTATGTGCCATATCTGGCACTCTAACAGAGAAGAGGTGATAAAACATATGATAAAACGAACAATCAGTGGCATGATCGGAGCCGGTTCACTGGCTCATAACAGACGAGATTTTGTAGCAGAAAATGTAGATTGGGACAGAGTACAATTGAACATTTGTTATAAGAATGAGAATCTGAAAGAAGTTTATAAAGAGCTGTTTGACGATGCAGTGGAGAGATACAATGTCGGGAAAAGAAAAGATCGGCAAATTGCAAATTATTATGAAAAAATCCGTCAGGGTAAACAGGAGAAGCTGTTCCATAAAGTAATATTCCAGATAGGAAATCGTGAAGATATGGCAGTGGGAACGTCAGAAGGAAATCTGGCTGTAAAGGTACTGGACGAATATGTGAAAGACTTCCAGAAGCGGAATCCGACACTTCGGGTATTTAGCTGCTATCTGCATCAGGACGAAGCTACTCCACATCTGCATATTGACTTTGTTCCTTATGTGACCAACTGGATGGGAAAAGGAATGGATACCAGAGTTTCACTGAAACAGGCATTGAAAAGTCTTGGATTTCAAGGTGGAAATAAGCATGATACAGAGCTGAATCAGTGGATAAACCATGAGAAAGAAGTGCTGGCAGAAATTGCAAAGCAACATGGAATCGAATGGGAGCAGAAAGGTACACATGAAGAGCATCTGGATGTTTGTAATTTTAAGAAGAAAGAGCGTAAGAAGGAAGTGCAGGAAACTGGAACAGGAAAAAGAAAATCTGACAGCAGAGAATAAGGGACTGACTTCTCAGATTGCAGAAGCAAGAGCAGACATTAAGCTGCTGGAAGAAGAAAAAATTCAGTTTCAGATAGATAAAGAAACAGCGGAAAAACGTGTGAAGAAAGCAGAAACAGAATTGAAAAAACTGGAGGACAGAAGAGAATCCCTGCAACCGGTGATGGATAATGTCAGTAAGGAAATAAAAGAATATGGAATGATCAAAACATTTCTGCCGGAAGCTACAGCATTGGAACGTGCGGTAACTTACCGGGATAAGAAAATAAAACCATTGTTCATTGAAATGAAGAATAAAATCGGTGCGCTGGCTGCACAGATTAAAGAACTCACCAGAGAAAGAGATAATTGGAAAAGTAAGTTTCAGAAGAAAAAGAAAGAGCATGAGAACACAAAAAAAGAACTGGCAGAAGTTCAAAAGGATTATCAGAAATTATCCAGTGAGAAAGAAATTCTACAGGGACTTGCAGACAGATATAACCGACTTTTACGCATGTTGGGGAAAGATATGGTAGAAAGACTGGTACAGGACGATATACGAATCCAGGAGGAACTTGAAGCGAGAAAACAGAAAGAGCAGATGCCGAAAAAAATAGGTGACCGCATACAATGGGCACGAGAACGAAGTGAAGAACACAATGCACAAATTAAGAAGAATAAAGCAAAATACAGCGGAATGGAGTTGTAAGAATATGAAGAAACAGATTTATGATGAAAAGAATGGACTGAGTTACACATTGCATGGAGATTATTATCTGCCGGATCTGGAAATCAATGAGGAAGAACCCACATATGGGAAATATGGAATAATGCGAAAACAGTTTCTGAAGGAACACAGGAGTGCTAGGTATCAATATCTGGTACTGACCGGGAAACTGACGGAGCATCTGAATCAGGTTGATAAGGAAGTAAGAGAAAAAGTTGAGATGCTGGTGGAGCAGATGGCTGAACAATGGGGAGTGACAGATGAACTGAAGATGCAGGATCAGATGGAATGGGTGAAGAGGATGAATAATATTGGGAGTATAGTTGATAATCAAATTTATATAGAAATAATAACAAAATGAATTGACAGAACTTATGTTCGATAATATAATTATTTAAAGACGAGAAATAATGTACAAAAGAAAAAAAAGTGTGTATAATATAATCGGAAACTTATATATTATCATTGCTTAGAGGTGGAAAAATGAACGATCAATTGCCTTACGATGTTGATATTCAACTAGCAGAGAATGAAAATGTAGAGATTGATGCCAGTCATTCTGATGAGAATGAATTTGAACATAAGAGAGAATTATTAAAGAAAACAAAAATTGTTAAGCAAACATGGTCTATTTTAGAAATTTTTCAAAAAATTAAAGAAGGAAAACTTTTATTAAATCCTGAGTATCAGAGAAATGTAATTTGGGATAAGGCAAAAAAGACAGCATTTATAGAATCTTTATTTATGGGAATTATTATACCACCAGTGTATGTTGTTGAAATTCCAGGAGATAATATTTTGGAGGAAAACACATATGAGGTAGTTGATGGAAAACAGCGTTTATCAACTGTTGATGACTTTATAAAAGGAACTTTGGTATTGCAAGAGAAGTCATTAGAATATTATCCGGACTGGTTTGCAGGAAAAGCATTTTCTGGTATTAGACAAGAACATTCAGAAATGGTGAACGAAATGTTGTCATCTGTGTTAGATATATATGTAATAACTGCAAACTCGCCGGAATTTACCAAATATGATATTTTTTCAAGACTAAATAAAGGTGCTGAGAAACTTAAGGTGAATGAAATTCGTAAAGCAATTTATCGTTCTGAGACTTTGAAGATAATTGAAAATTATGTGAATGAACATGTGGAAGACTCGCAATATAAAATGGTTTTCACAACAAATGATATTAAAAGATATGAAGATTACGGTAGATTTTATAGAAGTATTGCTTTTTTTGTTAGAACAAATCCAGAAAAAAATTGTGTTGAACGATATAATTCTAGACCAAGGGAAATGATTAATGATGTTTTATATGATATACAACAAAGAAATATAATTATGGATCCAGAAAATGTATTGAGCATCATTCAGCAAACCATACAGTTGTTAATACGATTTAAAGAAAATAGTAACAAACAGTATTTAATTGATGCATGCATTCATTATGCAGTACTCAATCCACAAAAAGTCATGGAACTTGCAAATGCTATTGAGACAGATGACGTGATATTAGAGTCTTTAGAAAAATCACCTCAAACGACAACCAATGTTAATAATAGAGCAAAACGTGTTCGTGAATTAATGAATAGTTAGAGATAAAAGATGAGTAACCAAAGAGAAATAACAGAACAATTAGATGCCTTAAGTATATATCATTTTCTGTTAAACTATACAACTTTAGAAGAAATGATCAAGAGTTTATATGTGGAAAAATGGCCTAACTTTAATAATGAAGTTCAACAACGCCTTATGTTTTATCAAGGTGGATTGAATATGCAGAAGAGTTTTATAGAGTATGATACATATTCCGTAGTTACACAACATCATAAGTTTGATGTGGAGGCAATGCTTAATAATTTAACATTAAATCAAATGATAAAGGTTGAAAGAAAAGAAAATCAGATTTCAGAGTTGAAGTTTGATATTCAATCATTACAGAATAGGACGATTGTATATCCGTGTATTGATTGTATTTTGAAATTATTGAACATGCGGAATATATTAGCTCATAAAATGAATGACTTGAACTTTAAAAATAAAGAATACATTGATGTGCTAAAGAATGAAATTATACAGCAAAGAAACATGGGGTGGTTAAAGATGTATGACTTAAATTTATTATCAGAATCAGCACGATGTATTGTAAGTAATTATATATATATGAATATAATATATGAAAAACTTAGGAGTTGAAGAGATGATAAAACAATGGATAATTGAAAATATACCAGATTTTAATACTACAATACATACGGAGGAGGATATGAAGATAAAAATCCTCTTACCATATTTAAAATCTTTAGGATATGTAGATGAAGAATTAAGGTTTGAAAACGGAATAGATGTTCAGATTGGAACCAAAAAGACAAAAGTTTATTCAGATATAGAAGTAATAATCAACGGTAAAGTCGAAATGGTCATTGATGCAAAAAGACCTAGAAGAGCACTAGCTGAAAAAGATTTATTGCAGGCAGTAAGTTATGCTAAACTAATAGATACACCGCAAGCAATGTATGGGGTTGTATGTAATGGAATAGATTGCGTAGTGACAGATACATATACGGGAAGAAGATCAGTAGAAATACCAACAAAACCGCAACTGTTGAGAGCAATAGACAAGGCAAAAAAACCTATTATGAAGGAAGTAGATCTCAGGGAGGTTGAAAGTGTTCTCTTTACATTACATAATTCAAAAGAACTATATAAAGTAATTCAAGATAGTAAAGATGTTATAGAACGTAGGGCATTGATTCGGAGTGATCAATCTTTTAGAGAGATGACAAAAGTTTTGTTGGTAAAAATGAATGAAGAGCGAAGAGTTCGTGCAGGGGAGGGAAATAATAGATTTAATATAGATTATGTTTCATCAAAAGCCAGGTTAAATGAGGTTGAGGAAATAGTTGTTTTTAAAGAATTGTTTGAAGATGCAAAGGCAAAGTATCCTAATATTTATACGGATGAGAATGAACAGATAAATATTACAGATAATTTGTGTATATGTCATCTTATAAAGAATTTAGAGCCATTTTCTTTTCTTGGGACAGGCGATGACATAAAAGGAACAGTCTACGAAATATTTTTAAAAGCAACGTTAAGAGGTGAATTTGATCAATATTTCACACCAAGAGAAATAGTTGAGTTTATGGTGAAATGCGCTGATCCAAACATTGGTGATGTTGTTTTGGATCCGGCATGTGGATCTGGTGGATTTTTGATTCAAGCATTTAATTATGTTAATGCCCAAATTGCTTCAAGTAATGGATCAGAAATCGAGAATAATAACAAATTCAAGAATTTAATTGATAAATGTTTGTGGGGGCATGAAGCAGATTATGATCTTCATGTATTAGCTAAGATCAATTTGATTATGCATGGTGATGGCTGGAACAATATTTATCAGGGGGATACTTTAAGTAGTGACAAGTTACCAGATAATTATTTTGATGTTGTGCTTGCAAATCCACCGTTTACGATTCCATATAGTTTTGAAGATGTTCTTCAGAATTATGAGTTGGGACTTGATAAGACTGCCGAAGAATTAGATATATTATTTGTTGAAAAAAGTATAAACGTGTTAAAAGAAGGATGCGATCTCTATATAGTTCTTCCAGAAGGTTTATTGAACAATAAAAAATATCTGTATTTTAGACAATGGTTATTGAAAAAAACAGATTTGTTAATGAGTATATCATTACCAGAAGGTGCATTTATACCATTTGGAGGTTCTGTATCAAAGACTTGTATACTAGGTGTTAGAAAAAAATCAAGTCTAAGTTCATATGTTAGACCACAGCATGTTTTTTTAGGCAAAGCAGTCGAAATAGGATATGAACTAGGAAAGAAAAATTATAAGCCTCATAATAAGAATGATTTCGCAGAGTTTGAGTATATGATGAGTGAAATTTTTCAAGGGTTAAGATATACTTCAAATAAAGCAGAATGTGGTTGGATTGATCAAACAATGGTTTCATCATATAGAATAGATGCAAATTATTTGATGAATAAAATTAACAGCCAGTTAATGAAAGAACAATATGGAAAAGTTGTGCCGTTAGGTGAGGTTTGTACTATTGAAAATAACAGCGTAAATGTAAAAGATGATGTAGATTATTATTATCTGGAAGTTCCAGATATTTCTCCACAAACTGGTACAATTACTAATATTAGGAGAGTGAAAGGAAGGGATATAGGAGATTCATTTCATAAATTTTATACAGGAGATATTCTTTTTACGAGAATCAATCCACGTATTAGTCGTGTCGCAATAGCTCCTGAATTGAAAGAGTATGGAATTGTTTCTAAAGAAGTATACAGAATTGTATATAAAGATAATACGTATATAAATGAAAAAAACAAGTATGTAATATGTGCACTACTTCAGAACGAGAATGTTATAAAACAAATCGTACGATTATCAACAGGTTCATCATCATCAAGGGCACGGGTTCAAGTAGAAGATTTATTAAATGATGTGTATATACCAATTCTGAGTGAAATGTCTCAAAAACAAATTAGCGATTCAATTTATAAAATGTCAAAAGAAATATGGGATCAATCTCAGAAACTTTTGGAAACATATCAAAAAAATCAGGAACTATTGGGAAGTAAAATTGACATAAATGAGTTCAGGGGAATATAGGTCAATGATAACACCATGATAACAAAATCCCCAAAAACCATACGGACACAGCGGAAAAATCCGGATTTACCCTCACAAAGCACACGAAAGATCATCATTTGCACACCACGATACGCCGGTCTGATATCGTGAAGGTGGACGTACAGTAGGATCTGGACGTGTTGCTACAATCATCGAGTAATTGCTAAAAGCAGATTTTATAGGACTTTCTGAAATTTCAGAAAGTCCTATTTTGCGTATGACGGGCATGCCGTCAGTCTGTGGTGAAAGTCCACAAGGGGCGTAGTTGCCGACGAACCCCATAGCGACTCCCAAGGTCTACATCGTAAGGTGCAAGCGAGAAGAAGGGATAGCGAAATCGCAGCCTGACGAACAGAAATCTGATATAAGGCACACATGGCGGATAAGCTGGCGCGAGACAGTGAAGTCCGAAAGGCAACCGTAACCCATGTGTGTAAATCAGGCAGGTAGACGAGGAAAGATTGGCGGGCTTATCCCGTGAGGTCTCACAGGCGGGGAAATACCGTAGTAACAACGAACTGTGAGAAGTCAGCAGAGGCCGTAGTAGGCAAAGCCCTGGAATGGGAAGTGCTGAAGGGCTGAACAATGTAACCGTGTAATCAAATGTATGCTCCATGGAATACCTGACAGCAGGAAGGGCAAAACGTAAATGAGCAGGTACTGCACAACTTAGGGCGAATCCATGGGAACGGAAAGGAGAAAGCACACAAGGCAATGTCAGAACTGTTGGAAAAGATACTGTCCAAAGACAATATGAACACTGCATACAAGAGAGTCTGTGCCAATAAAGGCGCAGGAGGAGTAGACGGTGTATCAGTCGAAGAACTTGGCGATCATATCAAAGAGAATTGGGAAAGTATCAGAAATCAAATCAGGAGCAGGAAGTACAAACCACAACCTGTCAGGAGAGTGGAGATACCTAAGCCAAACGGTGGAATGAGAAAACTCGGAATCCCTACGGTAATGGACAGGGTAATACAACAAGGCATCGTACAGGTGATAAGTCCCATATGTGAACCTTTGTTTTCAGAGTGGAGTTATGGTTTCAGACCGAGCAAGAGCTGTGAAATGGCAATCAGGCAACTGCTCGTATATCTAAACGAGGGATATGAATGGATTGTGGACATCGACTTGGAGAAATTTTTCGATAATGTACCGCAGGACAAGTTGATGAGTCTGGTTCATGACATTATCAACGATGGCGATACAGAATCCTTAATCCGTAAGTATCTGAAAGCAGGAGTTATGACACCGCAAGGTTATGAGGAAAGAAAACTCGGAACCCCACAGGGCGGAAATCTATCACCATTGCTGTCAAACATCATGCTGAATGAATTGGATAAGGAACTGGAGAGGAGAGGACTCCGGTTCACAAGATACGCAGATGACTGTGTCATAGCGGTCAAAAGCGAATCGAGTGCCAAAAGAGTGATGCGGACGGTATCAGACTGGATACAGAGGAAACTGGGGTTAAAGGTCAATATGACCAAAACGCACATCACAAGACCGTCAAAGTTGAAGTATCTTGGATTCGGATTCTACAAGGACAGTAAGACAAATGAATGGAAGTGCAGACCCCATCAGGATTCTGTGAAGAAGTTCAAAAACAGACTGAAAGAACTGACCTGTAGAAAAATGCCGGGGACAGTCACGAGCAAGATTGAGAAAATCAATCAGGTGACAAGAGGGTGGATTAACTACTATGCCCTTGGCTCTATGAAAACAGCAATGACAGAGATAGACGCCCATTTAAGAACAAGACTCAGAGTCATCATCTGGAAACAGTGGAAAGTGCGGAAGAAACGCCAATGGGGATTGCAGAAACTGGGAATCGGAAAAGACCTTGCAAGACTGACAGCGTATTGTGGAGACCGCTATTACTGGGTAGTGACTAAGACATGCGTTGTCAGGGCAATCTCTAAAGAGGTACTAACCAAAGCAGGGCTTATAAGCTGTCTTGACTATTACAATGAGCGTCATGCTTTGAAGTTATGTTGAACCGCCGTATGCCGAACGGCATGTACGGTGGTGTGAGAGGGGAGAGAAAATCTCCCCTACTCGATTAAAGTCATAATCTTGATTTCAATTAAATGACCCTTTTCTTTTCTGACTGTGGCAGATAAGAGTAAGTAGGGATAACTCTACCCGTATTCAATCGTTTGAAATCTTAATGAGGTTACTGGGGTATGGTCTTTTCCCCGTAAGTACATCATCATATAATTTCTGCTTTGTATCGATATATTCGATACTATTGTTTATTTCCTGCAATTTTTCCAAAATTTCTGAAAAAAGCTTGACCGGTAGTTACTACCGAGTTTTACAATCTGATTGTATTCTGAAGAACACAAGATGTCAAAGAGGTTATGATTATGGAGTTGTAACATTAAATAACGGAGTAAAAATGCCAAAACTCGGTTTTGGTGTATTCCAGATTACAAAGGAAGATTGTGAAAGATGTGTGTTAGACGCTATAAAGGTAGGCTATCGTCATATCGACACAGCTCAGTCTTATTTTAACGAAGAAGAAGTCGAAAACGCCATCAGCAAATGTGGATTGAAAAGATTTGTTTATCACAACGAAAGTATGGATTGACAATTATGAATATGAACAAGCCAAAGAATCCGTCTTGAAATCTATGGAGAAGCTGAAAGTCGATTATCTTGAGTTAGTCCTTTTACATCAGCCGTTTAGTGATTATTATGGTGCTTACAGAGCTTTACAGGAGTTCAAGTAGAAGTCAATCCATTACATCAGCAGATACCAGCACAGGCTTTTTTCCGATGATATAATTCAGTTCTTTTGCAGAAAGAGGGGATTATGAAGCTATCTTCTTTTGGGGAAGTCATCAAAGCAATGTAACTATAAAAATTTTATTTGCAGAAGATAAAAAACTATTGACGAACACATGTTCGACTGCTATAATACGAATTACAGAACAGATTTAACTGGCCAGAATCTGGTATCTGTAAGAGTTTCGGCAAAGCAGGATTTCAGCAGAGCGACTCTGTCGGGCAGCACAGAGCTGTATCAACGGTTTTCTTTCCCTTATCCGTGATGCTGATGATGATTTTGCGATTACCCGGAGGGTGAAGATAGGGATGAGTTTGATGTCAAATAAAGAGTTGAAAGTAAGCGCGCAGCAAACTGAGGATGCAGTCTGTTTATGGAATGCAGTATGTGAAATTACTGAGCGAGGAAACAATGCGGAGATTAAACGAAAGAAGGACGGGAGTTTTACCGTATATGAAGTCAAAAAGAAAATAGTGGCAGTTTGATAAATCGGTATCGAACGAAGGACTGATAGGAGTCAGAAATCAACAGAGTGAACAATGTGGTTTCCGGCTCCTTTTTATGATCCGCAGGATTGGTAGTGTAACAGAGAAAAGAAAGGAAGGTGTGAAGATGGAAGCAGGGGAAGTAGTTCAATTAATGAAGTTAAACGATTTTACACAATTTAAGAATCAGGACGTCTTAACTATTATAAAAGGCTGCCACGAAAAAACAAGAAGTACTTTTTTCGGAGATGCCCAAAAAGTTGCAGATGTTGATAAAACGTGGGTGAAAGTAGCAATCAATCTTCTACTATTTGCGATCAGCCAGACAGGCAACAACATGTACGGCACGACAGAGGGAATCCGGGACATGAAATACAGGGATAAAGTCGGCAGGCTATTTGAAGGGGATACGTCGCTATGGAAAGATGTGTTTCAGAGATACTTGTCCCACATTGGTGTGAGTGTAAATGAACAGTTGATGGAGAGTTTTTATACAGAGACTTCCAAATTAAACTTTATCATGGGAATGAAAGAGCAGCAAATGGAGGAATGTATTGGACTTTGTTTTGCGCTTGTCCGAATTTACTATGAAAAAGCATTTTCTTTATATTGTCAGAAATGGGAGGATGTCTTAGGAAATGAAATCGTAAGTTCCTACACCGGTGAACAAACTCTATATGAATATGTAGAATCACCAGTTCTGGAAGATGCGGTGCGCCTTTACGTAGAAAATGCAATTCATACTGTTACAGACAGTAAAAACTGGGTTTCCCAGGAGAAAAGAAACCGGGGCATTGCCACAGCGACACACGATGTATTTGTCGTGCATGAGGTAAGAGAGGTCTATCATAGCGAGTATGATCAGGGGAGGGCCGTTTGGAGCTGGCTCCAGGATCAGGAAGTGAAAAGCTGTATCCCTGAAATGAAAAACATTCCGGATTGTCATATTCACAATCAGTCTTATGGAAACTGGTACGATGCTCCCCGCCCAAGTGGAGGGTGTGTGACAGGGGACACGAAAATTTGTCTGAGTGATGGAAGAGAGATTCCCATTTCGCAGATTCGAGAAGGTATGGAAGTGCTCAGTGAAAATGGAACGGT
>ENA-OQKE01001216-OQKE01001216.1-human-gut-metagenome-genome-assembly--contig:-NODE-1216-length-10813-cov-3.396610_pt1 | contig 10813 bp, 7 predicted proteins | sample MGYA00242620_ERZ504787 | MGnify/ENA primary metagenome ERZ504787 (study PRJEB26092, sample SAMD00036349) | human gut metagenome | host: Homo sapiens | study: EMG produced TPA metagenomics assembly of... | reverse complement strand
TTCAGGAAAGGTTGGACAAAATGGAGAAGAGACAGGTAGAGATACTGGCACCGGCAGGGTCATTTGACAGTATGAAGGCAGCAGTGGCAGCAGGAGCTGACGCGGTCTATATGGGGGGCAGCCGGTTCGGAGCCAGGGCCTACGCGGATAACCCGGATGAAAAGGGGCTTTTGGAGGCCATCGACTATGTGCATCTGCACGGACGCCGTCTGTATATGACAGTCAATACCCTGTTCAAGGAGGATGAGCTGGATGAGCTGGAAAACTACATGCGTCCCTACTGCGACAGGGGATTGGACGGTGTCATCGTCCAGGATCTGGGAGCCCTGGCTTTCATGCGCCGGCATTTTCCGGGGCTGGAGCTTCATTCCAGCACCCAGATGACAGTGACCAGCGTATACGGGGCCAGGATGATGAAGGAAATGGGATGCAGCCGGGTAGTCACCGCCAGGGAAATGTCGCTGGAGGAAATACGGCGGATCCATGATGAGACAGACATAGAGATAGAGAGCTTTGTACACGGAGCCCTTTGCTACTGCTATTCAGGACAATGCCTTATGAGCAGCCTTATCGGCGGCAGAAGCGGAAACAGGGGACGCTGCGCCCAGCCCTGCCGTCTTCCCTATACAGTGTATGAGCCTGGAGATTTAAGCCGGCAGAAAGACAAACATTGCGCGCCTGAGCAGGCCGGCCAGTCAGGAGCCAGGTCCCGAATCATAGAACAGACCGGAAAAAAGAACCGGAACCAAAAGCCGGCCGCCTCCGGCCGGACAGGCCCATCCCCTCTCAATAAAAGCAGCGAGAGATACGTGCTGAGCCTGAAGGATTTATGCACCCTGGACATCCTGCCGGATATCATAGAGGCAGGCGTGTACTCCCTAAAGATAGAGGGCAGGATGAAAAGCCCCAGATATACGGCGGGTGTGGTGAGCATTTACCGCAAGTACGTGGACCGGTATTTGGAGCAGGGGAGGGACGGATATTTCGTGGAGCCCGAGGACAGGAAAATGCTCCTGGATCTCTTTGACAGAGGCGGGTTCACAGACGGCTACTATGCCCGGCACAATGGACGGGGCATGGTTGCGCTGAAGGAAAAACCGGAGTTCAGGGAGGGAAACCAGAAACTCTTTGAATATCTGGATAAGACCTATGTGGTGGCCGAACTGAAGGAGAATGTACGGGGGCATGTGGAGCTGGCAGAGGGAGAACCCAGCCGCCTGACGCTGGAGAGCCGCGGGGAAAAGGTTCAGGTTCTGGGCCAGGCGCCCCAGGCTGCTGAACATCAGCCCATGACCCGGGAGAAGGTATTAAAACAGCTGAATAAGACGGGCGGGAGCCCCTTTAGCTTCGAGACACTTACAGCCCAAATAGAAGGAGATTTATTCCTTCCGGTCCAGGCCCTCAATGAGCTGCGCCGCACCGGCTTTCAGGAGCTGGAGAAAAAGCTCACCGGCGCCAGGGTGCTGACAGGTGAAGGGGGCATAGGAGCGCAATTCCGGCCTGTTCCCACCAAAACCGCGGCCCCGCAATCCCAGTCTGTCCTCACCGCCTTCCTGGAAGAAACAGCCCAGCTTTCTCCTGTGCTGGCCCGCGGTGAGATATCGGTGGTCTATCTGGATGCGGACGGTTTTAATCCGGACCAGTGGAGGGATATTGCAGACCGCTGCCACGACAGGGGAAAACAGTGCTGGCTGGCCCTTCCGCAGATATTCCGTTCCCATGCCCAGAGGTACCTGGGAGCGAACCGCCGCCTGCTGTGCCAGGCAGGCTTTGACGGCGTGTTGATCAGAGCGCTGGAGGAGGCCGTATGGCTGAAGGACCTTATGGAACAGGAAAATCAAAAGACGTCCCTTCCCTTTGGCATGGACGCCTCGGTATATGGCTGGAACAGCCGGTCCGCAGAGGTGCTGGCCTCTATGGGGACATCCCTGCTCACCATGCCCTGGGAGCTGAACAGCCGTGAGATAGAGCCTGTTCTTGGGGCCTGCCGCGGCCTGGGGATGGCCAGCGAGCTTATTATCTATGGAAACGCGCCCATGATGGTATCGGCCCAGTGCATTACCAATACGGTGAAAGGATGTACCCATAAACGGGGAACACTTATGATGAAGGACAGGACAGGCGCCTTACTTCCGGTAAAGAATCACTGTTCCTTCTGCTATAATACCATTTACAATCCGGCGCCCCTGTCCCTGCTGGGCAGCGAAAAGCTGGTGGGCCGGCTCATGCCGGATCGCCTCCGCCTTCAGTTTACGGTAGAGGGAACAGAGCAGACAGAAAAGGTACTGGATGCATTCATCGGTTCCTTTGTATATGGCAGGGATGTGGAAGCCCCCTTCAGAGACTTTACCAGGGGACACTTTAAGCGCGGAGTGGAGTGAGGCTTATGACCAATCTGATTGTAGAAATATCCAAATACCTGATGATACTGCTGATGGCAGTCTATACCTATGCGAATTTCCGCTTCTTTTCCTTCCCGGATATGGAACGCAAGCGCAGGGTATGTGCCAGACAGAACCGGGCCATGTTCGCCATACATTTTCTGGCATACCTGGTCATGTTCCTGAAGACAGAGGACGAGGGGATGCAGGCCATGCTTCTGGCATTTTACGGGGCGCAGGTGGTCTTTTTCCTGTGTTATATTTACCTGTACCGCCTGTTGTACCGGAATGTGTCCAGACTGCTGGTAAACAACGCCTGTATGCTGTTATGCGTGGGCTTTATCATGCTTACCCGGCTGTCCATGGCAAAGGGCCTGGACAAGGCCCTGCGCCAGTTTGCCATTGTGGTCATATCCGCGGCCCTGGCCTGGCTGGTGCCCTATATCATGGAGCGGGTATGGCAGCTTTATAAGCTTCAGTGGGTATATGCGGGGGCAGGGCTCCTGATTCTTCTGGTGGTATGGGCTGCTGGAAACGAGAGCTTCGGCGCCCAGTTGTCCCTTACCATAGCAGGAGTATCCATCCAGCCGTCGGAATTTGTGAAGCTGACCTTTGTGTTTTTTGTGGCGTCCATGTTCTATCAGTCCACGGATTTCAAAACCATTTTCCTGACAACGGCCGTGGCCGGCGCTCATGTTCTGGTTCTGGTGCTGTCAAAGGATCTGGGAAGCGCCCTGATTTTCTTTGTCACTTACCTGCTGATGCTGTTTGTTGCCACAGGAAGCTGGGTGTATCTGATAACGGGAAGCGCCCTGGGAACAGGAGCTGCCCTGGCAGCCTACCAGCTGTTTGACCATGTGCGCCGCAGGGTGGCGGCCTGGAGCAATCCGTGGGCCGATATAGAGAACAAGGGATACCAGATTACCCAGTCCCTTTTTGCCATCGGCACAGGGGGATGGTTTGGCATGGGACTCTGCCAGGGAATGCCGGGAAAGATACCGGTGGTGGAGAAGGATTTTATCTTTTCAGCGGTGTCAGAGGAGATGGGAGCCATTTTTGCCATCTGCGTACTTCTTATCTGCCTGGGCTGTTTTATCCAGTTCATGATGATTGCAGCCAGAATGCAGGCCGTGTTCTACAAGCTGATTGCATTTGGCCTGGGGGTGGAGTATATTGTGCAGGTATTCCTGACGGTTGGCGGGGTGACCAAATTCATACCGTCCACAGGAGTGACGCTGCCCTTTGTCAGCTACGGAGGAAGCTCCATCCTGGGAACCTTCCTGCTGTTTGGCATTATCCAGGGGCTTTACATTCTGAAACGCAACGATGAGGAAGAAACCGGAGAGGAGGTGATGCCGTGATGAAGAAGGCGGATGCCGGGCCAAAGCCCAATCCAAAGCCCAACTCAAAATCCAACCGCAGCATTCTGGGCATCACCTATGTGGTGGTGGCCCTGTTCCTGGGGCTGGCAGCCTATCTGGGATATTTCCTCCAGGTAAAGAGCGAGGATGTAATCAACAACTCCTACAACGCAAGGCTGGACAGCTTTTCGGACCGCATCGTGAGGGGCAGGATTCTGGCATCGGACGGCACGGTGCTGGCCCAGACCCAGATGGACGGCGGGGGAAACGAGACAAGGGTGTATCCCTTCGGGGATATCTTTGACCATGCGGTGGGCTATTCCACCAAAGGCAAGACAGGAATCGAGGCCCTGGCCAATTTCTATCTGCTGACCTCCCATGTGAATCTGATGGAGCAGGTGGGAAATGAACTGACCGGCAATAAGAATCCGGGGGACGATGTATACACCACCCTGGATACGGAACTCCAGCAGGCTGCCTATGCCGCGCTGGGAGCCAGGAAGGGCGTGGTCATTGCCATGGAGCCGGATACCGGCAAGATACTTGCCATGGTATCCAAGCCCGGTTACGACCCCAACAGCCTGCTGGGGGACTGGGAAGCCCTGACCGCCCAGGATAATAAGGAGGGCCAGCTTTTAAACAGGGCCACCCAGGGGCTTTACCCACCCGGCTCCACTTTTAAGATAGTGACTGCGCTGGAATATATGCGGGAACATCCCGCGGATTATAAGAATTACCAGTTTGACTGCGGCGGCGTGTATGAGAACGGGGAATACCGGATTAAGTGCTATCACGGTACGGCCCATGGCCATCAGGATTTCACCCTGGCTTTTGCCAATTCCTGCAACGGCGCATTTGCCAGCCTGGGCCTTACAATGGACCTGGGAAAGTGGAACAGCACCGCCGGGGACCTTCTCTTTAACGGACCGCTTCCCCTGAGCGGGATTCCTTATAAGGAGAGCGCCTACAACATGAAACCCGGAGCCGGAACCTGGGAAATTCTGCAGACCTCCATCGGACAGGGGACGACCCAGATTACTCCCCTTCACAATGCCATGATTACGGCTGCCATAGCCAACGGCGGCACTCTGATGAAGCCCTATTTTCTGGACTCTGTTGTCAGCGCAGGGGATGAAACCATCAAAAAGTTCATGCCCGCCGCGTACGGAAGCCTTATGAGCGCAAAGGAGGCGGCAGGACTTACGGAGCTTATGAGGGCGGTTGTCACAGAGGGAACAGGGTCTGCTGTGCGTACGGATGCATATACGGTGGCGGCCAAGACAGGATCGGCGGAGTTTGAGACAGGAAAGGAAACCCACGCCTGGTTCACCGGTTTTGCGCCGGCTGAGTCCCCGCGGCTGGTGGTGACGGTTCTGGTGGAGGAAGGCGGCAGCGGGGGGAAGGCGGCCGCCCCCATAGCCAGACAGCTCTTTGATATCTATATGAGCCGTTGAATATCTATATGGGCCGATCGGCAGGATGATCCGCAAACAGCTCCTTTAATTCCCGGATAAACTGCTTCTCCCTGGAATTCATGGTGTAGGAGGCGTGATACAGGCAGTAGGCGTCCATGCCAAAGGGAGCGTCCACAATGGAAATCTCCACGCAGTCCTCGCTGTATGTATCGGTAAAGCGTTTCATCATCACAGTGACATACCGGCTCTGGCGGATGGCGTCGATGAGGCCGCCCCGGTCGAACACATATAAGATATTATTGTCATTTTTAAAGTTCAGAATTTTCAGCCATTCGTCAAACTTAAAATTTTCATACATGATGAACTTATAATCGGTTATACTGTCAAAAGGAATCTCCTTCTTACGTGAAAGGGGGTTCTTTTTTGATGCCAGAAGGATCAGGGGACGGTTGCGGGCAATGGGAATCAGCTTCAGATTATGCTTTTTGGCAAGAGCGTAATAGGTATCGCTGACCGTGTCAAAGCAGTAAAACAGGGACATCCGGTACCGCTGTTCCACCACATCGCGGATGGTCTGGATCAGGCCGGTTTCCTTAAATGAGTCCTCGCAGGCTGTGGGCGGTTTTTTCTTCTTGAATTTAAGAAAATGGTTCATGAAGTCAAATGAATAGGTGCAGGAAATGGAAAGGTTGTCCTTGTGGCTGAACATGGACGGAATGTTGTGGATGGTTTCCAGTTCCGTGGCAATCTTCCTGGCGGATTTAAGAAACAGTTCTCCTTCATTGGTGAGGCGTATACCGCTGTGCTGCCGGCGGAAGATGGGAAATCCCAGTTCCTGCTCCAGATTCTTGATGCATACGCTAAGGTTCGGCTGCAGCATCTGCAGGTTCTGGGCCGCCTTGTTGATGGAACCGCATTCCACGATTTCAATTACATATTCAAAATATTTGATATCCATAGATAACCCCTCTGTCATATATGCAGCTTTTATATAGTCCCTACCTAATTATATGATTTTCCATATAACATATCAAGTATTAATATAACACAGAAGGCCTTCCAGATGGTATGCTGTTGTTAACGGAAAATTGCCGACAATAAGTCCAATAAAACTAAAAGTGCGCACGAATCAAATTAAATACAGTTAAATAATATGGAGGGTTATATAATGACAGATATTAAACAACCGGCAAGTGCCTTATCATCACCAAGATTTTGTAATATGGGAACATTTATGAGAATGCAGAAGGTGGACTCAGCAGAAGGTCTGGATTTCGCTATTGCAGGGGCCCCCTTTGACACCGCCAGCTCCTTCCGATCCGGCTCACGCTTTGGCCCCAATGCAATCAGGAATATCTCAGCCATGATGAAGCCTAACAATGTAATCATGCAGGTAAACATTATGGACGGGTTAAAGGGCGGGGACATAGGCGATTTCAATGTGACTCCTGGCTACATACATCCCACCTATCAGGCAATTGAAGAAGGGGTTGCCAATATCCTTAAGGAAAATGCATGTCCCATCGTACTGGGCGGCGACCATTCCATCACATTGGCAGAGCTTCGCGCGGTTGCGAAAAAGTACGGTCCGGTTGCCCTGGTGCACTTTGATTCCCATTCCGATTTATGTGATGAGGTATTTGGCCAGAAATATAACCATGGCACGCCGTTCCGCAGGGCTTTGGAAGAAAATCTGATAGATGCGTCCCATTCCATTCAGGTGGGAATGCGCGGCTCCCTGTATGACCCGGATGAGCATAAGATGGCGGCAGAGCTGGGAATGAAGCTGATTCCGGCCCACAAGGTAAGGGAGATGGGCTTAGAGAACCTGATTAAGACGATTTTGGAGCGCGTGGGGGATAAGCCCTGCTTCCTGACCTTTGACATTGATTTCGTAGATCCCGCTTATGCGCCCGGAACAGGCACCCCGGAGGTGGGAGGCTTTACTTCCCTGGAAGCCCTGGATCTGGTAAGAAAAATAAAGGACCTGAATTTTGTGGGATTTGACCTGGTGGAGGTATTGCCCGCATATGACCACGGTGAGATAACCGCTTATCTGGCAGCCAACATTGTATTTGAATATCTGTCCATCCTGGCAGTGAAGAAAAAGGCAAAATAGCGGCAGCTGCAATGGAGGATAAGGCATGGAAAATGACAATAATGTGAACGGGAACCTAAATGACAACTCGGTATTAGATGCGTTGGTGCTTACCAGGGAACAGTGGAGAAGCGGGATAATAAAGGCAGTCATTTTCACCCTGATTGCAGTCATCATCTTTTTTGTCCCGGTCACTGTAAGGGGAAGCACGGATGTCACCTTCGGCATCATATATAAGAATATCAAAGCCGGCCTGGGACTTGCGGGACTCTGGATGGGAGGAATTATCATCATGGGAAACGGACTGGCCAGCGTATACGGAAAATATTTCTGCAAAAACAAGGATTCAGCTGTTTACAGGTATTATCAGGAGGATTCGGTGCTGCATCCGCTGTTTTACCTGCTGGGCAGTATATTCGCCCTGATTCTGATGCTGCACTACACCTTTCCCTCTTTTGAGGGACCGGCTGCCATCGTCAGTCCCGACATAGGAGAAACCGTATATTCCATTGCCACGGACGTGGCCTGGATTATTCCGGTCAGTGCTGTGTTCATGCCGTTTTTACTGAATTACGGAATCGTGGATTTTATCGGTAGCCTGATGGAGCCGCTTATGCGGCCTGTGTTTAAGATTCCCGGAAGAAGTGCTGTCAATGCCATTGCGTCCTTTGTCAGTTCTGCCTCTGTGGGGGTTCTGATTACCAGCAAGCTGTATCAGAAGGGGATTTATACGAAAAAGGAAGCGGCTCTCATCGCCACGGGATTCAGCGCGGTCAGCGTGGGATTTGCCTATAAGGTGATAGAGACAGCAGACCTTTCGGAATATTCTCTGCCTATTTATTTTATAGCGCTGCTGGTGACTCTTATAGTCAGCTTCTTTATGGCCAGAATTCCCCCGCTGTCCCGCAAGGCGTCTGTGTTTGCAGACGGACGGCAGCAGACAAAGGAAGAAATTTTGGCGGAGCGTGTACCTGCCAGGGCAGTGCTTAAGACAGGAGCCTCCAGGGCGGTCAAGAAAGCGGCCACTGCGCCCAATCTTTTGAAAGAAATCCGGTCCAGCCTTTTAGACAGCTGTTATGTGCTGCCAAAGGTAATATCACTTCTGACGGCCGTGGGAATCATAGCAATGCTCATCGCCACCTATACCCCGGTATTTAACTGGATTGGCAAATTATTTGAACCCTTGCTTGTCCTGTTACAGGTTCCCAATGCGGCTGAGATTGCGCCTTCCCTTCCGGTTGGAATCGCGGAAATGTTTTTACCCGTGCTGATGATTGCCGATAAGGTCGGCACCCTGGCCGTGGGGGCCAGGTACATGGTAGTCACCGTGTCCATGGTGCAGATTATCTTCTTTTCTGAGACCATCGTGGTCATGATGTCAACTAAGATACCCGTATCCTTGAAGGAACTGATTATCTGCTTCTTTGAACGGACCATTGTGGCCATACCAATCAGCGCATTGTTCATGCATTTATTATTTTAAAGAATAACGGTATATGTAGAAAACAGGGAGATTTCATGATATAATCTCCCTGTTTGCTTTATTTTAGGGCGTGTATTCACGCATTTGACAAGAGAGGAGAATCTACGTGTTCCGAGCAGAGGATTATGTAAAAGTGGACAGTCTGTCCGAGGCGTATGAACTATGCCAGAAGCGCAGCAGCCTGGTTGTGGGAGGCATGGTGTGGCTTAAGATGACCAGTGTGACCAAACGTACCATCGTGGACCTGTCCGGCCTGGGACTTGATAAAATCGAGGAAACCAAGGAAGAATTCAGGATTGGCGCCATGTGCACCCTGCGCCAGTTGGAGACAGACCAGGGGCTTGACCAGTATTTCGGAGGCGTTTTTAAGGAATGTACATGCCATATCGTGGGCGTTCAGATGCGCAACCTGGCTACAGTGGGAGGCAGCATTTACAGCCGCTTTGGATTTTCCGACATCCTGACCTGCCTGATGGCCCTGGATACATATGTGGAGCTTTATCACGGAGGCATAGTGCCTCTGGAGGAATTTGCCAAACGGCCTGTGCGCCGGGATGACAGGGATATTCTGGTGCGCATCATTATAAAAAAAGACGGAAGAAAAGCAGCCTATACCACCCAGAGGAATTCGGAAACGGATTTCCCGGTCATAGCCTGCTGTGTATCCCGGTGGGGCAATGACTGGTATGTGGCGGTGGGAGCCAGGCCGGGACGAGCCCAGGTCGTGAAAATCAGGGACGACGGGTATGACAGTCTGGCGCAGCTTGCCGGGGAGGCGGCTGATTCCTTTACCTATGGCAGCAATACGAGGGCAAGCGGACAGTACCGCCGCCAGCTGGCTGCTGTGTATACAAGACGCCTTATGGAGAGACTGACAGGAAGGAGCGTAAGCAAAGGATGAATATAGAGTTTCGGTTAAATGGAAAAAATGTGCAGGCAGAGGCTGAGCCGGATGACCTTCTTCTGGATGTAGTGAGAAGCCTGGGCTGCTACAGCGTGAAACGCGGCTGCGAGACAGCCAACTGCGGCCTGTGCACCGTATGGCTGGACGGAAAGCCTGTGCTGTCATGTTCCATCCTGGCTGTCAGGGCAGACGGGCGCCATGTCACCACTCTGGAAGGACTTCAGAAGGAAGCAGAGGAATTCGGCATGTTTCTGGCAGCGGAAGGCGGGGAGCAGTGCGGATTCTGCAGCCCCGGTTTCATCATGAATGTGCTGGCCATGGAGCGGGAGCTTAAAAACCCGGATGAGGAGGCCATCAAGGAGTATCTGGCCGGCAACCTGTGCCGCTGCAGCGGATATATGTCCCAGCTGCGGGCAGTTAAGAAATATCTGGAATCGAAACAGGAGGTGTGAGCGGATGGGATATACAGAAAATAAGACATCTGACAGGACATGCGGCACATGCGCCGGTACGGATGGTACATGCGGTAGCATATGCGGTACATGCGGCAGCACATGCGGCACATGCGGCAGCGCAGGCGGTGCATATGCCGGAAGAAATTACCGTGTGGTAGGCGCTCCCTTCATCAAGAAGGATGCCAGGGCCCTGGTGACAGGCAAGCCGGTGTTTACGGACGACCTGGCATTAAAGGACTGCCTGGTGGTAAAGGTGCTCAGAAGCCCTTACGCCCATGCCATGGTTAAGGAGATAGACTGCGGCGTTGCCGCCAAGATACCGGGTATTGAGTGCATTCTCACATGGAAGGATGTGCCCCAGAGCCGTTTTACCATGGCGGGGCAGACCTATCCGGAGCCCAGTCCCTATGACCGGCTCATACTGGACCGCAGGCTGCGGTTTGCCGGAGACGCGGTGGCAATCGTGGCAGGCAGGGATGAGGCTGTGGTGGACCATGCCATGCGTCTCATACGTGTAAAATATGAAGTCCTGGAGCCTGTGCTGGACATGCACGATGCCAAGGACGCAAAGATACTAGTGCACCCGGAGGAGGACTGGAAGAGTCTCTGCGATGTGGGAGCTGACAACAGACGCAATCTCTGCGCCTCAGGCATTGAGGGTCATGGGGATCTGGAACAGGCATTTGCAGGCTGTACCCATGTGATAGAGCGGGTGT
>ENA-OQKE01001205-OQKE01001205.1-human-gut-metagenome-genome-assembly--contig:-NODE-1205-length-10902-cov-3.743464_pt1 | contig 10902 bp, 10 predicted proteins | sample MGYA00242620_ERZ504787 | MGnify/ENA primary metagenome ERZ504787 (study PRJEB26092, sample SAMD00036349) | human gut metagenome | host: Homo sapiens | study: EMG produced TPA metagenomics assembly of... | reverse complement strand
AATCAAAAAACATATTGCAAGTATTATTATCTTGATAACACTGATAATAACAAGTATAGGAACTTATTTATGTTATCCTTTCATAAATCAAGCTACTCAAAAATCTAGTTTTGAAAGCCGTGATATTTCGGATTATATGTCTTCTTATCTGATTGAATACAGTTATGCATCTGATTTTCTACTCAAGGAAAGTCAAGATCCATCTGCTTCCATTTATGATTATTATCAATCTTCACAAGATGAAATCAATGCAGATTATTATTATGACTTCCAGTCAGCTGTAGAAGATAAAGTGAATGAACTCCATCAAAAAGAAGATATTTTCTTCCATATCACTGATCATCAATCACAAAAACAATTCTCTAATACCAATGATCCCATTTCTCAAATCTCACAAAACAAGGATTTACAAAACAAATATCAATGGTATATGCAAATTGAATTTGATAACAAAGGTGTTCCAAAAGTTACCCATACAAATGATGAACATATCAATATTTATTCTCTAGAATCTCTCTTCTCTTATAACACCACATTTTATGATGATTATAGTCAAGAAGATATCACGATTCGCTATCAACCTTTACAAAATATCACTATAACACTTGCAGTTAGTGATCAATTGCATATGACCAGTCAAATTGGTTCTTATCTGATGAATATATCACGTAGTCAATTATATCTCTACTCACTTCCATATATTTTCACTGCAATTGTGGTCTGTTGTATTGTCACATTATGTATTCCTATGAAATATCTTGAACAAAGTCGTTTCTTATCCTTTGTGATGCGTATTAAATTTGCCTTTCTGGCTATTATATGGGGAACATTAGCTATTATGATGTATGCTGGTACGGCAATTATGATTGCAGGTACTATTCAAGATCAGTTCCAATATATTTACCAGCAATTTGCGATTGAAGCTATTGGTCCCTATTTAACTCCAGCCATCAATATCGCTTATTACTTTATTTTCTATCTCCTCTTTATCATCTTAGCTTACTTTATTAAATATCTTTTCCATAAGGGACTCAAAAAATACTTTTGGGAAAATACATGTCTTGGATGGCTGATTACTCATGGCTATCAGATTATGAATAAAGTCATTGATTTTGATCTAGATGATTCTTTAAACAAAACTGTCTTAAAAATCGTTTTATTCAATCTCTTGATTATAGCAGGATGTTCAATATTCTTTGTTTTTGGTATATTCTTTGCAGTGATTTATTCTATTATTATCTTTATTTTAATAAGAAAGAAATTTCAAGATATTCAAAATGATTATCATACATTATTAAAAGCGACTCAACAATTATCTAATGGTCATTTTGATGTACAGATTAATCAAGATATTGGTATCTTCAATCCTTTAAAAGATGAATTTGTTCATATCAAGGATGGATTTGAAAAAGCTGTGAAGGAAGAAGTCAAATCTCAAAGAATGAAAACGGAATTGATTTCTAATGTTTCTCATGATTTAAAAACACCATTAACTTCTATTATCACTTATGTAGATTTATTAAAGAATAACAATCTTAGCAGTGATGATCGTCAACATTATTTAGATATCTTAGAAAGAAATTCTTTAAGGCTTAAAAATTTAATTGAAGATTTATTTGAAGTCAGCAAAGCCAATAGTGGAGATGTCAAATTAAATCTTGTGGATATAGATATCATTTCGCTTATTAAGCAATCTCAACTAGAATGTCAGGATAATTTAGATGAGAAATCTTTATCCATGAAATGGAATTCATCCCAAGACAAGATGATGTGTCATTTAGATAGTTCTAAAACTTATCGTATTTTTGAAAATCTATTTATGAATATTAGTAAATATGCTTTACCACATACACGTGTTTATATTGATATTCACGATCATGATGACCATGTAGAAATTATCTTTAAAAATATATCTGAAGAAGAAATGACATTTAATGAAAATGAAATCGTAGAAAGATTTGTTCAGGGAGATAAATCAAGAAATACGCATGGTTCTGGTTTAGGACTAGCCATTGTCAAGAGTTTTACTGAAATACAAGGTGGGCAATTCCATGTAGAGCTAGACGGTGATTTATTTAAGACTATTGTCATCTTCCCTAAGTGTTCATAAAACAAAGAAGTTTTCGATTTGAAAACTTCTTTTTATTTGCATATTCATTGACAAGATTCTCTCTACGCATTAAGATATCCAAAGAATAGAATGGGGAGGTTCATTCAATGAAAAAATTAATAAATGTTTCAATGATTTATATGATAGCAGCTCTTGTGGCGGGTGTTTTTTATAGAGAATTGACTAAATTTAATCAATTCACAGGAAAAACAACATTAAGTGTTACACATACGCATTTATTTATTTTGGGTGTCTTTGTTTTCTTGTTGTTGGCACTCTTTATTAAAAATGATAAAGATATATTAGAAAGCTCATTATTTAAGAAATTCTTCATTTTATATAACATAGCTTTACCATTTTTTATTATCATGTTGATGACAAGAGGAATTGTTCAAGTCTTGAATATTCAATTATCAACTGCAATGAATGCGATGATTTCTGGTATCGCTGGAATCTCACATATACTTTTAGCTATATCTTTTGTTTTATTCTTTATCATTCTACGAAAAAAGGGGCTGTAACGAAATAAATATTCGTAAGGTCACCTAAAAAAGAAAACGACAATGATTATCTTTAATGATTATCATTGTCGTTTTTGGTATAATTAGATTATGGAATCTTTAAATTTTATGCAATCTAATTACACTGATAATTATAACGCAATTCAGTTATCTTTGCCACTAGATTTGGGTATAAAAATTAATCCTGACGATGAGGTTGTTTCTTTCTTAAAGGCGCTGGAAGGAGTGAATCTTAAGAAATATCTAAAAAGAGATGAGCGTCGTGGTAGAAAGGGATATGATAACGTATTGCTTCTTAAGGCTGTTCTCCTTGCAAGAATGGTCAGTGACTGTGATGTAAGAAATCTAGAATCTTTATGCAAACATGATATTAGATTTATGTATATCATGCAGGAGGCAACTCCTAGCCATATGACTTTTGAACGACTCATGAAGAATTATCTTATTGATGATATTGACCATATCTTTTTTGATATAGTCAACAATATCTGTAATCTCATGAATGTTGACAAATCAATTCAATATATTGATGGTACCAAAATAGAAGCCAATGCAAACAAATATTCTTTTGTATATAAGGCAAGAATCCTCAATGCAAGAATGAAACTGTTTTCTAAGATAACAGATTCAATCATTCAGATGAACATGGAAAGAGGATTTGACTTTCCATATCATTATTTTTACTGTGCACAGGAGATAGGCTATATAGTACAGTATCTTATGGAAACGATGATTAATGATGATATAAAAATGGTATATGGCAGAGGGAAAAGAAAGACAGAAATTCAAAGATGGTATGACCTGTTTCTTGGATATTATACAAAGCTGGATGAATATGAATTCTGGCTTTTTATCATAGGAAATGATAGAAACAGCTGTTCTAAGATAGATCATGATGCGACGATGTGTGCAACTAAGATAGATTTTTACTGCAATACGGGATTAAGCAGACCATGCTATAATGCACAGATTGGTGTCAGCGATGGCATTATAGTAAATGCAGATCTATTCCAGCGACCAGGAGATACCAAGACATTCATACCATTCATGGAAAGATATAAGGATTTCACAGGAGAGCTGCCACTTTATCCAATGGCAGATGCAGCTTATGGAAGTTACGACAACTATATGTATTGTTTGTCAAATGGAATGAATCTCTACATGAAATATTCAATGTATGCCAAAAAGAATGAAAAGGAATTCAGGAATAAAAAATTCAACACATTGAACTGGGAAAAAGATGGAAAAGGAAATAGGATATGTCCAAACGGTCATGTATTTGATCAGAATATAGGAGATATTTATGATGAAAGAGGAGAATATCTGCAAATCAAACAAAAAATGACAAGTGATGAAGGTTGCGAAGGCTGTCCATTCATTGATGAATGCTGTAAAAACAAGAAACATCAGAAAATCCTGACAAGAGATGCAGTGCTAGATGAATTCTATGCAGTTGTAGATGAAAATCTATCAACGAAACTTGGAAAAGAATTAAAGAAACAGAGAAGCGTACAGGTTGAAGGAGCATTTGGAGTCATCAAGCAGGACATGAAATTTACAAGATTCACAAGAAGAGGACTAAAAAATGCGAAAATGGAATTTCTCATTGTATGTCTAGGCTATAATTTAAGGAAATATCATAAATATCGCCTGAGAAGTGAGAAAGAAAAAAGGAAAAAATTGCTTCTCAATTAAAAAGATATGCACATGAAAAAAACGAATTTTGAGCGATATAGGGATATTGCGCCCAAAAATAGGAAAAATAGAAGAAAAATTAACAAAAATAATACATCTTGAAATCAGAAGAAGAGAAAAGATGTTTTTTTATTGCCTAAAAACAGAAAAAGAAAAGAGTTGAAACAAAATCAACTCTTTAAAAAGTTATTTCGTTACAGCCCCTTTTTTACTAAAACAATAAAGCAATCAAAATGAATGCAAAGATGATTTGTGATGTTCCTGTTAAACATCCATATAACATAGCTTTAGGTCCTTCTTTAATAAGATCAGCAAATTTAACACGCATCCCTATGGCTGCTAAAGCAATAATCTCAAATTGGGAACTTACCATTTTTGCAGATGTAGAAATGATGGCTGGTAAAATACCTGTACTATTGATAATACTAAAAATAAAGAATCCAATAACAAACCATGGGACTTTGGCTTTAACCTTAGCTGCTACTCCTTCTTTTTTGGCAAACAATGGCTGATTTTCATCAAGATTCATCTTGGCATATGTTAAAGCAACGACAACCACAAAAATGATTCTGACAATCTTAAAGATTGTCGCAAATTCCACAATCTCCTGATTCACAAGTGATGCTGATGCAATGACCTGTCCAATAGATTGCAGTGTTCCACCAATCATCGCTGAAGTTTGAAGTGTTTCATGATGATATAATAAGCTTGTTAAAATAGGTAAGACAACCATTAAAATTGTTCCCGTTACATTCACAATTGTAATTGAAATACCTTTATCTTTACTGTCAGCTTCCACAATTGGAGAAACTGTTCCAATGGCTGAAGATCCACAAACGGCATTTCCTGCACACATTAACAATGAAAATTTCTTTGTGAATTTTAATCTTCTTCCAATAAAATAACACATAGCGATAGTCAATATCATTTGTAAAGCAATAAAGGCAACACCTTGTATACCAATTCCCATAATATCTGTTAATTGTAATGTTAAACCTGTTAAAACAATAGAATATTCTAATAAACGACTTTCTGAAAATTTCGTTCCCACATTAAAAATATCTTTATTTAAAAATGTATTGCCTGCAAGCATTCAAATCCCAATCGCAAAAAGTGCAGCACCAATACTTGGAAAAAACTTCGCAATCTGCTGAGCTATAAGTCCAATAGCCAAGCAAACTATAAATCCTGGTAATATATCTTTGATTTTATTCACTTTGTCATCTCCCCTTATCAACCAGGGTTATATTACCACAATTTTTCTATAAATAAAAATTATGATATTTTATTTATTATAATAATATATTATAATGAATATGAGGTGATTTCATGATAGATGATAAAATGAGAACATTTGTAGAAGTTGTTGAATGTCAAAACTATACTCAGGCAGCTAAAAATTTACATATTACTCAGCCTGCTGTTACACAACATATCAAAGCTCTAGAAGAACATTATCAACAAAAGTTTATTGATAGCACTCATAAATCTTTCCATCTCACCAAAATGGGTGAACTTTTATATCACTATGCCAAAACACAGATTCATAATGAAGATCTTTTTCAAAAACAGCTCCAAACAGCTTATCCACCTTTAACTATTGGCTCAACATTATCCATTGCCGATTATTATATTCCTCATATGATTGCGAAAAAATTCATTCAAACTTCTCGTCCATGTGAAATTGTTGTTGCTAATACGTATACTTTAATTCAAAAACTCATTAATGGTGAAGTTGAATGTGCTTTTGTAGAAGGACAGTTTGATACACAATTATTTGATTATCATTTATTAAAACAGGAAAGATTTATTGCTGTTGCAAGTATTCATCATCCTTTAGCTCATCAAAAAATAACATTTGAACAGCTTTTTGCATATCCATTACTCATTAGAGAAAAAGGTTCAGGAACAAGAGATATCCTAGAAAATTATTTACAACAGACAATCTATCCTCTTTCACGTTTTTCACATTTTATTGAAGTGGGTAGTTTATCTATGATAAAAACATTGCTTATGGACAGTCAGGCAGTTACTTTTTTATATGCTGGCGTTGTGAAAGAGGAAATACAAAATCAACAATTAATTGAATTACAGATTGAAAACTTTCATATTTCTCGTCCTATGCACTTCATTTATCTCAAATCACATATTCATAAAGATGAGTATCAGCAATTATTTCATATGATGACAGAATGAGAAAGGAGTTTTCTATGATTTATTTCCTTATTATCAATTGTATTGGCTTTATAATAATGAAAATAGATAAATCCAAAGCCAAGCATCACTTATATCGTATAAGTGAAAAAGCACTTTTTACAGTTGCCATTATCGGTGGCAGCTTAGGCGTATGGCTAGGGATGTATCTATTTCATCATAAAACTAAACATTGGTATTTTGTATGGGGTATTCCTATGATTGTCATCATACAGATGATAATCATATATAAACTGCATTTTCATCTATGATTGATTCACAATTTGAAAATCATCATAAGTTAAATCGAGAAATGGAATATTTGTATTTTGACATTGATAAAAGAGTGAACTTTCTTGAGATTGCATCAGATCTTCAACGCATCTTAAAAGAAGATTTTCAAAGACTTGGCGAGCAGGTGCTGAAATAGGATGATAAATATCTCTATATTCACCTTTGATTAACTGACTTGGCATGGCAATAAAATATCCATTTTCTTTTTCTATAATTTTAATATCATGTAAAGCAAGAACGCCTCCTATTGTTAAAGTAGCAGAGGCTTTTAAACTTCCACCATGATAAACCTTTGTTATTTTTATTGTATCTATCATATAATCTTTCCTTTCTGTATTTTCTTTTTATTCTTGATTTGTCTTGTTCTCTTGAATGGCATCACCGAGAATTTTTTGAACAACTTCACTTTTGGCATCAGCATAGTTCTGTACATATTTCCATGTTTTCTTTGCTAACTCTTTTTTTGTATTCTCATAAAGTTCTCTCGCATCATCGTGTAAGCGTAAATAATTTCTAAACAAGAGATACTTTTCAATTTCTTTTGACCCTTTTGAAAAAACATGTAAATGAATATCAGTATCTGGTCCTTTAAACATATGATGATTTTCAAAATCTGGTTCCCTCACTCTTAAAATATAACCATGCCGACATAAATCATCCATATAATCTTCTTCTTTGCCTGCATCTTCAACAACAAGTAAAATATCAATAATAGGCTTAGCCATTAATCCTGGCACAGATGTTGAACCTATATGTTCAATCATCAAAGCTTTATCTTTTAATATTTTTAAAATTCTTTCCTTCTCTCTTTCAAATAAAGCAGGCCATTTTTCATCATATGGGTTTAATTGAATGGTCTGATTATGCTCAACATTACCATTGACAATCACTTTTTGAATATATTCATCGCTTAATTTCACCATATAACATCAACCTCCTTTCAACATGTCAATGAACTTCTTATAAATCCTAATCATATTATACATGGATTCAAGCTAAATAAAAATAAGATTCAATCTCGAATCTTATTTTTAAAAACTCTAAATACTATCAAACTGTTGAACACCCCATGTATGAATCATATAATAAAGAATAATGTCTAATAGAACCATCACAATAATCACACTATACATATACATAGACACAGACATAAGATTGATCAACCATAATCCATAAACCATTGCGATAACAATCGCAACCCCCATTGAAATAAACAGCGTTAAAACAACAGGTAAACTCTGTTTCACACAGACTGTTTCATTAACCCAGTCAAACTTAGGCTTCCATAAATTGAGTAATAATCCTAAAAAATCAATCAATAGTGTAAATAAGATAGGAACAACCAAGACAAGTAAGCTATCAATCATTCCAATACCTGTCACATAAATCAAAGCGACAGAAAGAATTAAACCACCGGGAATACATAAGAAAGCATGCATAGCTAATTTTGAATTTAAAATATCCTGTGTTGTTATAGGGAGTGATTTAATAATCCAGAAACGATCTCCTTCTAAAGAAATAGAGGATGCACTGATCATATTTAATGATGATACAGCAATAACCATTAAACATAACACTGGAGTCATATATTCTTGAATCTGAGGAATAGAAGCAATCATTTGAATTTCATCTTGATAAATCAAGACAGCTCCCGCAGCGATGATACAAAGAATAATACCCATTGCTCCATTCAACATCACCATCGCATTAGAAGTAAAATGTTTGATTTCTCTGATGACAAGAGCTTTAAACATTGTATTTTGTTTCATTGGTTTTGCTTTATAAATAACTTTTTTCATCTTAGGTTTTGAAGTTGCCATCTTTGTAAAGTTAACTGACAATAAGTAAATAACCAAAACAAATGGTAAAACGGCACATAACAAGTAAATCACAAAACTTATCACATTACCATCTGTCAATGCAATACTTAAATGATAAAGTGGGAAGACGGTATTCTCAATCGCTTGAGCAATCGTTTTTCCATTTTCAACAAGCCATACAAGATATGTCTGTAAAGAGTTCACAGCATACATATATAAACCAAAGAAACCTACAAATAATACAATAGAAATAACCGTTTTGAAGCGATGAATTTTGACAAGCACATGAGCTAAAATCCAGCTAAATAAACAAGATAACGCTAAAACAAACAATGGTAGTGTCAAAACAACAATAATAAACATAAAGATTTCAATCATCGTCATACCGACATTGGTAATATAGACATAGAAAGCTGGTATCGCAATCAAAGACTCATAGACATAATTTAAAATCAAAATTGTAAACACACGACTCAATAAAATATCACTATTTTTAATAGGCATAGCCAACAACAATTCATTATCTTTAGCTTCATAAATTTCATGATGTGTTAAGAAAATACTTCCTATAAAGCAAAGCAAAATAATGAATAATGCCATTAAAGCAAAGTATAACCATTCAATCCCCATCATTGAAAATGGTTCAATCAAAGAATAAAACAACATCCCAAACATGCCAATAAAGACAACACCTACATAAGCAAACAATAAACCAAATAATATCAGCTTTCCAATACTGTTCCCTTTTTTCTTAGAACTTTTTGTTTGTCTTAATAAAATACCCTGCAATCTAATCTTAATGAGCGTCATTAACATTGTCATCATCCTCCAACTCTAAGAAAACATCTTCAAGTGATTCATCACCAATTACATCTTGAGTCTTTCCACTGACAATCAATTTTCCTTGTTTAATAATCGCAATACGATCACATAACTTTTCAGCCACTTCCAAAACATGTGTTGAAAAGAAAATGGCACCACCACGATCACAATGATCACGCATGATTTGTTTTAATAAATGTGATGCTTTAGGGTCTAATCCAACAAATGGTTCATCCATTAAAATTAATTGTGGTTGATGTATAAAAGCTGAAATAATCGCTAACTTTTGTTTCATCCCGTGCGAATAAGCACTAATAGGTTGAGCCAGATCACTTGTTAATTCAAATAAATCAGCATATTTTGATATACGTTCTTCTCTTTGTGTTTTTGATACCTGATAAACATCTGCCACAAAATTTAAATATTGAATTCCTGTGAGATATTCATACAAATCTGGATTATCTGGTATATAAGCCATGATTTGCTTACATTCTAAAGCATGACTTTTCATTGATTTTCCATTAATAATGATTTCCCCTTCATCAAAAGGCATAATACCAGCAACAGCTTTCAATGTTGTTGTTTTTCCTGCCCCATTATGACCAATAAAGCCATAAATATGTCCTCTTTCAATATGCAATGATAAATCATTAACAGCTTTATATTGATCATATTTCTTTGTTAAATGTTCAATCTTTAACATCTTATATATCCTCTCTTTCTATAAATAATTATTAATATTATTTATATTATATATTTTTAATATTTAATCGTCAATCTTTTGACTACATTTTCTAAATAAAAAATAAGAATACACATAAATAAATATAGTCATACCTATAATACCAATCATCAATACCAGATAAGTGTAAGAAAAATGTACTAATGCACTTATACCATTTATTAATCCAATCATCACAAAACAATATCCACTTATTTTATGCGTCTTTTTCCAAACATATTCACTTGCTAGTGTCCATGGTGTTTTGACACCAAAGAAGTAATTTTGTGGTATTTTAGGTAAATAATTACCCATTCCTATTAATAAGACAGACACTAACAATAACACAAACTGTTCACCATCTTGTTGGGGATTAAAAGCTGAATATTCAAAAAAAGCAGCAAGAATCAAAAAGAATACTGTTAAACCATATTGAAAAAGGCGATATGTTTTCTTTCTTTTTTCCAAATTCATTCTTTTAGGATCAATATGCTTTGTAAGTGACATCCCATAATAGATGGCCATTGGTATAAAAGCCAGAATCAAAAACATATAACGACTGCCATAACCATCAATTTGCCAGTTTTCATCCCAATGTAAAGGGACTGTATCTGGCATCAAAAAGACAGTCACTACCAAAAGAAAAGTCACTCCCCACAAGATTCCATCAAAAACTTTTATTCTCATTTTTCATCCCCCATATCAATAAAATTCATAAACCACTTC
>ENA-OQKE01001202-OQKE01001202.1-human-gut-metagenome-genome-assembly--contig:-NODE-1202-length-10967-cov-3.314784_pt1 | contig 10967 bp, 8 predicted proteins | sample MGYA00242620_ERZ504787 | MGnify/ENA primary metagenome ERZ504787 (study PRJEB26092, sample SAMD00036349) | human gut metagenome | host: Homo sapiens | study: EMG produced TPA metagenomics assembly of... | reverse complement strand
AGCCAGCTGGAACTGTGTGTTCTGGAATTTTGCAATGGAACGTCCGAACTGCTTACGAGCTTTTACATAAGGAACGGTTTCATCAATTGCACCCTGTGCAATACCAAGTGCCTGCGCAGCGATACCGATACGTCCGCCATCCAGTGTCATCATGGCAATCTTGAAGCCTTTGCCTTCCTGTCCGAGCAGGTGGTCCTTGCTTAAACGCACGTTGTTGAAGATCAGCTCACTGGTTGCACTACCGCGGATACCCAGCTTCTTTTCATGCTGACCAACAGTGAATCCAGGCATTCCCTTCTCTACGATAAATGCAGAGATACCATGAGTTCCCTTTGTCTTGTCAGTCATTGCAAAGATTACATAAACATCTGCTTCCCCAGCGTTGGTAATGAAGATTTTTGTACCGTTCAGGATGTAATCGTCACCGTCTTTTACAGCCGTTGTCTGCTGTCCGGCAGCATCTGTACCGGCATTTGGCTCTGTTAAGCCGAATGCAGCCAGTTTCTTGCCTGTACATAAGTCAGGCAGATATTTGTTTTTCTGTTCTTCTGTTCCGAAGTGTTCGATTGGCCATGTTCCAAGAGATGTGTGAGCAGACAATACAACACCTGTTGTACCGCATTTCTTGCTCAGCTCCTCGACTGCCAGAATATAGCTCAGGTAGTCAGCACCTGCTCCGCCGTATTCTCTGCTGAACGGAATCCCCATCATTTTGCAGGCTTTCATTTTTTCGACGTTTTCTCTAGGGAAACGTTCATCTTCGTCTACTTCTGCTGCAAGAGGTTTTACTTCTTTTTCAGCAAACTCAGCGAAAAGTTTCTTCATCATCTGTTGTTGTTCTGTTAACATGAAGTCCATAAGTGTTCTCCTCTCCTTGATTTACTTGAACTTAGGATTGCTTGCATGCGCCTATATAAATATAGTATAAGCAGCGTATTCATCGCGTTGTCGAGAATACATAATCCATCTACATTTTAGACCTCTTTTTTGTTCACGTCAATATGTTTGTTAAAGTTTTAACAAGTTTTTGTTACAAAATTAACAAGTTGACATTTGTTCAGAATATATTCCTACATTCTCATTTGTTAATTTATTAACAAGTTTCTTGACAAACGTTTTTTCTTCCGTTACCATAGCCTTGACAAAGGGTCCTCTTCCCCTTCCCCAAGGAAGACCAATATAGAAAGCGGAGGTTATTACATGAGAAAAGCATATGTCGTAGCAGCAAAGCGAAGCGCTATCGGAAGCTTCATGGGCGGGCTTACCAACATGCCCCTGGTAGATCTGGGAGCTGCTGTTTTAAGCAGAACCATCGAGGAGGCAGGCATTGATCCTGCCAATATCGACGAGGTGATTGTCGGAAACGTGATTGCGGCAGGTCTTGGTCAAAACATCGGACGTCAGGTCAGCATCAAGGCCGGTGTCCCTGTTGAGGTATGTGCACAGTCCCTGAATATGCTGTGCGGTTCCGGATTAAAGGCGGTTATGGAAGCCACCATGCGCATCCAGTGCGGATTCGGCGATATCTTTGTAGCCGGTGGTGTGGAATCTATGACCAATGCACCGTATCTGGTGCCTAGTAAGGTGCGAAACGGTGTGAAGATGGGTGACATGAAGATGGTGGATTCCATGCTGCATGATGGATTAACAGATGGTATGTATGGGATACACATGGGTGTTACCGCAGATAATATAGCGAAAAAGTATTCCATTTCCCGTGAGGATCAGGACGCCTTTGCCTATGCATCCCAGCAGAAGGCAATCGCTGCCATCGATTCCGGGCGCTTTCAGGATGAAATCGTGCCGGTAGAAGTACCCGGCCGTAAGGGCAGTGTGACGGTATTTGACACCGATGAGCACCCGAACCGTGCCTCCACGCCGGAAAAGCTGGCAAAGCTGCGTCCCGCTTTCACAAAGGACGGTACCGTTACTGCCGGAAATGCTTCCGGTATCAATGACGGTGCCAGCTTTACAATCATCGCCAGTGAGGATGCCGTTAAGAAACATAATCTGACACCGCTTGCGGAAGTCATCGGCATCGGTCAGGGCGGTGTAGATCCACGCGTCATGGGTCTTGGTCCTACGCCTGCTATTCTGCATGCGCTGAAGTATGCTGACCTGTGCATCGAGGACATGGAGCTCGTAGAGCTGAATGAAGCGTTTGCTGCACAGTCTCTGGGTGTCATTCATGAACTGGAGGAAGCAACCGGCATGGATCGTAACGCCTTTATGGAAAAAACCAACGTCAATGGCGGAGCAATCGCACTGGGACATCCGGTCGGTGCATCCGGAAACCGAATTCTGGTGAGTCTGCTTCACGAAATGCAGAAGCGCGATTTGAAAATCGGACTGGCTTCCCTGTGCATCGGCGGCGGACAGGGTGCTGCAGTCATCATCAAACGCGTATAAACAAAAGAACAAGCTCACAAGGGCTTGTTTTTCCTGCTTTTGTGTTTCAAAATCGTAAAAAGAGAAATCCGACAGATGCATTCACTTATGAATTTTTTCACAAGTTATTGACAAATGCATGAATTTTCGTTACTATGTTGATGTATTGAGTGTCGTATGCGACACGTTACATTGAAAGAAAGACAGGTAGAGAAAAATGAGAAAAACTTATGTTGTTAGCGCTAAACGTAGTGCAATCGGTAGTTTCTTAGGATCTTTAACTACCGTAAAACCAGTTGATTTAGGGGCTACAGTAGTAAAGGCACTGCTGGAAGATGGAAAGGTTGCTCCTGAGCAGGTAGACGAGCTGCTGTGCGGGAACGTGCTGAGCGCTGGTCTGGGACAGAACATCGGACGTCAGGTTGCCCTTGCTGCAGGAATTCCGGAAAGTGTATGCTCACACTCCGTGAACATGGTATGTGGTTCCGGACTTCGTACCGTTATGGAGGGTGTTATGTCCATTCAGACAGGATTTAATGACATTGTCGTTGCCGGTGGTGTGGAATCCATGTCCGGTGCTCCTTACCTGATTCCTGCAAATACACGTACAGGAAACAAAATGGGAGATTTCAAGTGTGTAGACCATATGATCTACGATGCCCTGACAGATGCTATGAACGGTATCCACATGGGTGTTACGGCAGAGAACATTGCCAAGAAATACAATATCACACGTGAAATGCAGGATGCATTCGGTTATGCTTCTCAGCAGAAGGCTATCGCTGCTGTTGATTCCGGACGTTTCAAGGACGAAATCGTTCCTGTTGAAGTGAAGCTGAGAAAAGAAACAATCGTATTTGATACAGACGAGCATCCAAACCGCAAATCCACTCCTGAAAAGATGGCAAAGCTGCGTCCGGCATTCGTTAAGGACGGTAGTGTAACGGCTGCCAACGCATCCGGCATCAACGATGGTGCTTCCTTCGTTCTGCTGGCAAGTGAAGAAGCTGTCGAAAAATACAACCTGACTCCGCTGTGCGAGGTAGTCGGCATCGGTCAGGGTGGTGTGGATCCGTTAACAATGGGTCTGGGACCTACTCCGGCAATCCGCAATGCATTGAAATATGCAGACATGAAGCTGGATGAGGTTGAACTGGTAGAGCTGAATGAAGCATTTGCCGCTCAGTCTTTAGGTGTTGTACACGAGCTGGTGGAAGAGCACGGAATCGATCGTGAAGCATTCCTGGAAAAAACGAATGTAAACGGTGGAGCAATCGCTCTGGGTCACCCGGTTGGTGCGTCCGGAAACCGTATTCTGGTTACACTGATTCACGAAATGATCAAGCGTGATGCGAAATCTGGTCTTGCATCTCTGTGCATCGGTGGTGGACAGGGTACCGCTGTTATCGTAAAGCGCCCATAATATATAAGAAAAGAGGAACTCACACACGGCTCCTCTTTTTTTGTACCCGTTTATTTGAATTTATCTTTCTATAACATACATGCGCTCCCTTTACAAATCATCAAGGATCGGCAGACATAGTTATACCAGCAGAAAGATATGCGCAAGCAGATTGATTCCCATACACAGCAGGATACCAAGTACGGTTGGCAACAGAAAGCTGACGGCAGTCCATTTCCAGCTTTGTGTTTCCTTGCGTATGGTGAGCAGTGTAGTAGCACATGGAAAGTGTACCAGAGAGAACATTAGGGTGCAGATGGCGGTTACCCATGTCCAGCCGTTGTTGACGAACAGCTCCTTTAATACGGCAAGATCACCGATATCCGTCATCGATCCATTTGCCAGATACGCCATGATCATGATCGGTACAACGATTTCATTTGCCGGGAAGCCCAGAAGGAAGGCCAGCAGAATGACACCGTCCAGCCCCATCAGATGAGCAAAGGGATCCAGAAACAGCGATATATGCTGCAGCAGGCTTGCATCCTGAACCTGAATATTGGCCAGCAGCCAGATAATTGCTCCGGCAGGTATGGCAACACTCACTGCCCTGCCCAGCACGAACAGCGTACGGTCAAAGATGGAACGCACGATCACCTTGCCAAACTGCGGTCGCCGATACGGAGGAAGCTCCAGTGTAAAGCTTGACGGCACTCCCTTCAGCAGCGTTTTCGACAAAAAGCGTGAGGTGAGAAAGGTCAGGATGACACCAAATACAATAACGCCCGTCAACAGCAGTGTTGACAGAAGACCATTCCACGGTGCCGCCACCACCCCTGCAAAGAACATCGTAATAATACTGATCAGCGTAGGAAAGCGGCCATTGCAGGGTACAAAGGTATTGGTGATAATTGCAATCAGACGCTCCCGCGGACTGTCGATAATACGGGCTCCACTGACCCCGACGGCATTGCAGCCAAATCCCATACACATCGTCAGCGCCTGTTTCCCGCAGGTGCAGGCCTTTTGAAAGAAGCCGTCCAGATTAAAAGCGATTCGCGGCAGATAACCAAAGTCCTCCAGCAGTGTGAACATCGGAAAGAAGATTGCCATCGGCGGCAGCATAACGGAAATTACCCAGCCGCAGGTTTTCACGACTCCATCCACAATAAAGCTGGTGATATATGGATTCATACTCCAGGAGGCAAATAGCTGATGCAGCCATACCTGCAGATCCTCAAACATTCCTGAAAGCATTTCGCTTGGAACATTGGCTCCGGAAATGGTAATCCAAAATATTACAGATAACAATACGACCATCCATACCAGTCCCCAGCCTTTGCTGGTAACAACATGATCAATACGCATATCCCGGTTCTGGTAGGATGCATTGTTAAATATAATACATTCTTCACTGATTTCCCTTGCTCTTTCATGCAGGGCGTGTACTACGATATCTTCAAAGCGTTCATACAAATCCTTATCCTTTAAGCGAGCAATCTGTTTTTCCACCTCTGCCCTTGTTTCCTCCTGGTTTTCGATATCCTCATAAAACAGCGTGCTGTCAACCTCCGGATCCAGCAGCTTCAAGGCCGTGAAGCGTGTATTGAGCCGCCGTGTTTTCATAACATCAGCTACCGCAGCAATGGCCTGCTCCAGATCTTTGGCATAACGGACTGCAGCCCCTTGCGTATCACTTACACGGTTTCCCACCTCTTCAATGGCTTCCTTGACATCCTCAAAGCCCTCATGATTGCGTGCGCTCATTTCTACGACACGAACCTTCAAAAGCTTGGCAAGCTTTTCCGTATCAATCGTAATGTTCTTCTTTTTGGCTTCATCCATAAGATTTAAAACAAGTACGACATGATCTGTGATTTCCATCGTTTGCAGAACCAGGTTCAGGTTACGTTCAAGAACAGTGGCATCACAGATAACCAGGCACACATCGCATGGCTCAAAGCACACATAATTTCGTGTAACCTCCTCCTCACTGGAGTGTGCAAGCAGGGAGTAGGTTCCAGGAAGATCTATCATCTGATTCTGGCGATACCTATGTGTATAGTGTCCTTTCGCAAGCTCCACCGTTTTCCCCGGCCAGTTACCGGTATGCTGATTCATGCCGGTAAGCTCATTGAATACCGTGCTTTTACCAACATTGGGATTTCCAAGCAAAGCAATGGTATATCCCTTGCGCTGCTTCAAGTACATTTCATTGATATTGTCGTTCGCCTGAACGAGCTTTTCAAACAGCATATGCAGCCTCCTTCCCTTTTATCAGAATCCGCTCACTGTCTTCACTGCGTAAAGCGATTTTACAGCCCTTGATCAGATAGGCACGCATATCCCTGCTGGGACTTTCCAAAACCGGTGTCACTCCAGTGCCCGGTACGAACCCAAGATCCATCAGCCTGCGTTTCATCAAAGCTGTATGCTCGATATCTACCACAAAAACCTCTTCGTTGAGAACAGCATCTTTTAAACAGTTCATTTCTACCCTCCTGCACCTATACTATCAACCTACGGGCAAATGCGCCTCCACAAATGCCTACAACCACCATCTCCCTTTCCGTAAGCAGGCAGAAGCAGCAGCGTCAAAAAGTGGAGTTTCTCAGGTATGCTGCTTACAGGAGACTGTGCAAATACTTAAAAAAATGATAGAGGTACCCCAGCACATACGCAATAAAAGCTGACAGCATAAGCGGCTCTTTTGCTCAGCTTGCTGTCAGTGCCACATAGCTGTAATTTCTGCAATGTAAATGGAAGACTGCTTAGAAAGGTTCACTAAAAAAGGAATGCCGCCATGATATCACGCGAACACTCCTGTCTGTATTTATGAGTTGCTTTTCATGCTTAGCTTTGCTCTTAAGAAGCTCCATATCGCTGCTCATATGTGCCAGATCCTCACGTATAGCGATATGCTGTGGACACAGTGCTTCACATTTCCCGCATTTCTTACACTGGCTGCTTCTTTCTTCCTCCTTCATTTCTTCAAAATAACGTTTTCTTGCCACTTCCGTATTTCCATATTTTGCATGCTCATTCCAGATGCGGAAATTCTTTGGAATATCCAGACCAAATGGACACGGCATACAGTACGCACAGCCTGTACAGCCGTTCATCGTTCTCGCCTTGATTTCTTCTGCGATTTCCTTAATCAACCCCTGCTCCGCTACGCTCAGCGGTTTAAAATCTTCAAAGGTTGACAGGTTATCGAGCACCTGCTCCATGGTGGACATGCCACTGAGTACCACCTTAACATTTGGCTTACTGGCTACCCAGCGAAGCGCCCAGGAGGAGATGCTGCTATTGGGTGCAGCCTCCTTTAAGCGTGAAGCAAGATCCTGTGGCAGCTTGGAAAGCGAGCCGCCCTTCACCGGCTCCATGATGACCATCGGAATTCCCAGTTTCTCAGCCAGGGCATAGCCGCGATCTCCGGCCTGCTCTTGTGTATCCACATAATTATACTGTATCTGGCAAAAATCCCATTTGCGATAAGTCAGTATCTCTTCAAATACGTCGTATTCATCATGAAAGGAAAAGCCGAAATTCCGTATTTTTCCCTGCGCTTTTAATTCTTCACAATATGCAAGAATGCCCAGCTGCTTTGCTTTTTCCCATTTCGCCTTATCTACCGCATGGAGCAGATAAAAATCCACATACGTTACATCAAGGCGCTTCAGCTGATTTTCAAACATCGCTTTCGCATCCTCCAGCGTGTTCAAATCCCAAAGCGGCAGCTTTGTTGTCAGATAGTAGCTGCTTCTATCGTATTTTTTCAGCACACGGCCTACAAACGGTTCACTATCTCCATGATGATACGGAAACGCTGTATCGATATACTTCACACCATGTGCGATTGCGGTATCCAGCATCCGTTCAGCTTCCGCCTCATCAATCTTCCCCTGTGCATCCAGCGGGAAACGCATACATCCAAATCCCAGCAGGGATGGCTGATACTCCTCATTCAGCTCTCTGTATTCCATACTTCAAACTCCTCCTTTAACCAGCATCTTATAATACCTATATTATAAACGCAGAGGAAGAAAAAGGAAACAGAGCAGGCAAAAATATCTTACAAAAAGCTGTCCGACACTTACAATGGTGTTTCAAAATGCAGGATACAGTTCAGGGAAAGCTATTGTTTCCTTTGCAAGCCATCCTATCTGAACAATGAAAGCTGCAAATCATCAAAATAACTGGGGCACATCCCTTGCTTGCTATGCTGTCTATAGGGTCTGATTTGTCAATGCTGCGATCTCATAACGAGTATCTGAGAAATAAAAAAAGGATAGAAATCATCCAATCAAAGCTTGGTTTCTACCCATTCGCTCGGTGACTGCAGATAGATGTTTCGATTAACAGGCTGTTTAAACTCATCGTTCATTGACTTCCTGTATTTTTCAAGAAACGCAGTTCTCTGTGAAAACGGCCTGCACCTTAAGCCTGTTACAACACACAAGGCACTGGATCTCCATGGCATGTATACCCTGTATCATATCAGGATATTATTTCTATTCATACAGACGCTGCAGCCACGTTATGTTCTTGTTTATAAGCACTTAATTCCTGCAGGTCATACGGTGTCATCTGATATACGTAATTCAGCCAGTTGCGATACAACAGATTTGCATGAGAACGCCATGTTAAAACAGGCTCCTGCTGTGGATCATCCTCAGGGAAATAATTAAAGGGAAGCTGAATTTCCTTACCCTGCGAAAGATCGCGGAAATATTCCTGCGCCAGTGTTTCCTTGCCATATTCCAGATGCCCCAGGATATAAATTTCCCGGAAATCTCCGGTCGCAACAATATTGCTGCCGGTTACATCCGAGCGGGATAAAATTTCAAGGGCTTCCTGCTTAGCCAGTGCATGTTCATCAATGGCAGTATGGCGGGAATGCGGCGTGTAATGTATTTCATCAAAGCCATTTGTCAGAAAATTGTATTCATCACATAACGTTTGCGGATAAATACCAAATACCTTCTGCTTCATCAAATGCTTCTGAATATGATAATGATAATACAATCCTGCCTGTGCACCCCAGCAGATATGCAGCGTGGAGTACACATGAGTTTTGCTCCATTCCATGATTTCACAAAGCTCGTCCCAGTAATCGACATCCTCAAATTCCAGATGCTCCACCGGTGCACCGGTTATAATCAAACAGTCATAACGGTTCTTTTTCAGCGTCGAAAAATCATCATAGAACTTCAACAGATGATCAGCACTCGTGTTTTTGGAAACATGATTGCTGACCATCATAAAATCGATATCCACCTGTAATGGGGATTTGGATATCAGACGCAGAATCTGTGTTTCCGTTTCAATTTTTTTTGGCATCAGATTGAGGATAACAATTCTCAGCGGGCGGATATCCTGCTTTCTAGCTACATCCTCTTCCAGTGCAAAGATTTTTTCACTTTCCAGAATCTGCTTGGCTGGCAGGCCATTCGGTATATTGATCGGCATGCTGTTTCATCTCCTATATCTGTGCGAACGCCTGTGTTAAATCTTCCAGGATATCATCAATATGCTCTATCCCGCAGGACAGTCGAATCAATCCCGGTGTGATACCGCAGTTTACCAGCTGTTCATCCGTAAGCTGCCGGTGTGTTGAGCTTGCCGGATGCAGAATACAGGTGCGAATATCCGCAACATGGACTTCCAGAGATACCATCTTCAAATGATCGATGAAAGCAGCTGCGCGCTCTCTTCCTCCCTTGATGGAGAAGGAAATAACGCCACAGCATCCCTTCGGCAGATATTTTTGTGCCAGGGCGTGATATTTATTCTGCTTGAGACCCGGATAGTTTACAAATTCCACCGCGTCCTGTGATTCCAGAAATTCAGCCGTTCTTTGTGCATTCGCACAATGACGTTCCATACGGACTGCCAGCGTTTCCAGCCCCAGATTCAACAGGAATGCAGAATGCGCAGCCGGATAACAGCCCAGATCACGCATCAGCTGAACTCTGGCCTTGGTGATATAAGCTGCTTCCTTGAAGGTATCCGTATACACGATACCATGATAGGAGGCATCCGGTGTGCTCAGACCCGGGAATTTGCCGTTTGCCCAGTTGAAGGTTCCCCCGTCAACGATAACACCGCCAATCTGCAGGGCATGTCCATCCATATATTTTGTTGTGCTGTGAATGACGATGTCCGCACCGAAACGAAACGGCTGACACAGGACAGGCGTCGCAAAGGTATTATCGACAAACAGCGGAATATCATGTGCATGTGCGACACTGGCAAATTTCTCAATATCCAGTACATTCATGGCAGGGTTTGCCATAATCTCTCCAAATACCGCTTTCGTATTCGGGCGAATCAGCTTTTCGATTTCCTCTGCAGCCGCATCCGGATCCACATAGGACACTTCGATGCCGAATTTTCGGAAGGTGATAGACAACAGATTGACTGAACCTCCGTAAATGGTAGAGGAAGCAACCAGATGGTCTCCGCTTTCCAGCACATTCATTAAAGCAAGGAAGGTTGCGGACTGTCCGGATGTTGTACAAAGTGCTCCGACACCACCCTCCAGTGCTGCGATTTTTTTCTCTACCGCATCCACCGTCGGATTGGAGATACGGGAATACATGTGTCCCTCCGCTGTCAGATCAAACAGCTGTCCGACAAAGTCTGTAGAGTCATATTTATAGGTCGTACTCTGGTAAATCGGCAGAACACGAGGTTCTCCGTTTTTCGGTTCATAGCCTGCATGCAGACATTTCGATTCAATTTTCATTACAATTACCTCACCTTTCACTGCGTATTATTTTACTATTTTTATGAAAATTATTCAATCCGTAATGAAAAACTTTCAGAAATTTTAAAGAGATTTCACATATTCCAGAACTTTCATAATTTCCATGCTCTGCCGCTCTCCCAGAATCGGGCTCTCCAGCAGCCCCTGCTGTATGCATGCCGCCGCATGCTCCACCTCTCCGGTAAAGTCGGATTTCATGTCAACCTCGATGGGGGTACAGATACCATCCCTTTTTAGAATCGCTCGGGTATTCTTCCAGAAGTTTTCTGTCTCAATGCTTCCCTTACTGCCATACAACACTCCGCGGTTATCCATCCACTGCTTCCAGCCGCTGCGCACACTGGCAATTACGCCGTTATCGTAGGTGAGCAATGCCTGTGTGAACATATCATAGCCCCCTGCTGC
>ENA-OQKE01001191-OQKE01001191.1-human-gut-metagenome-genome-assembly--contig:-NODE-1191-length-11063-cov-11.496905_pt1 | contig 11063 bp, 10 predicted proteins | sample MGYA00242620_ERZ504787 | MGnify/ENA primary metagenome ERZ504787 (study PRJEB26092, sample SAMD00036349) | human gut metagenome | host: Homo sapiens | study: EMG produced TPA metagenomics assembly of... | reverse complement strand
GTCTGCGATTAGTAAACATTTGTTTGCACGAAAAGATTTGTTAGAAACTACTATATGCTTGTCGAATATTGCGACATTGAAAAATGGTTACGCATTCCAGAGTGGTAAGTATAATGCACTGGGCAAATGGAAAATCCTCACAATAACAAATGTGCCTGGCGAGCGATATATAAACGATGAAGATTGCAATTGCATAATCAACTTGCCGAACGATATACAAGACCACCAAGTATTAAAAGAAGGAGATATTTTAATATCTCTTACGGGTAATGTTGGGCGTGTTTCTCTTTGTAAGAATGGAGACTATTTACTCAACCAACGAGTTGGTTTGTTGCAACTTTCAAAAAATGTAAATCGAGAGTTCCTATATCAAATTCTATCTTCTCAAAGATTTGAGAATAGTATGATAGCTTGTGGTCAAGGTGCTGCCCAAATGAATATTGGTAAAGGGGATGTAGAAAGCTATGTGTTACCGTATTCCTCAAATGGTAATAACATTCTTTGGGTCGCAAAAATACTACACTCATACGATGAGCGCATCATTAATGAGCTACGAAGACTAACCTTGTTAACCATGCAGAAGCAATATCTCCTTACCCAGATGTTCATATAAACATCTGGGACAAAAGATAGTTCTTTTGCTTATTGAATAGTTTAAGTACTGATAACTCATTGTCGATTTTTACATCAATGCCTTGCAGTGTTGACGCAATTTCCATATTGCGACTATGTCCATAAATTGGAATCATTATTCCGCGAATAATATCAGCGTTGATATTGCTTTGTGTTCCAGTTTCAAGATACTTGTGGATGTAGCGATACTTAAAGTATGACAAGTAGTAGTACAGATAATCCAATAAACCTTTGTCTTTTAGTTGCATTGCAAACATTGCCTGGCTTGTTGTAGTAGGTATTTCATTTATAGTTACCAAGCCAACTGATGCGTACATTGACATTATTAAACTATACTTTGGAACTACCCATGCCGAAGAGTTTTCTAATCCACTTTGGCTCAAATGATTTTCTGTATATCGGACATACTTACCTTGTTTTGTTATATCGTTAATACTCAAGAATGGTATTTCTCCATTATAGTATTCTTTATTTGTGGAAGTCGGAGTACCACCAGCCTTGCCTTTTGAGAATAAAGTATCTAATCTACACCATCCATTAGGCTCTTGAGCAAATACCTGTTTACTAATCGCAGACTTTAGCTTTTTCAAATCCTCAATGATTTTGTTTTGAGTAGCAATACGCTCATCTATCAACGACAATAACTCTGCTATCTTTTGTTGCTCAACATCAGATGGAACTGACACTTGAATTTTACGAACTTCATTTGCCGAAATTTCTAAAAAGGTTGACCCACAAGACTTCCTGATTAGATCTTTCTTCTTTGTTTGTATCAGATAATAGAGAAAATCAACATTGCATTTTTTAGATACAAGACATTGAAAACCTTGGTTTGTAGCACATTCTCTGAGAGATAATGAGCATTCTCCAATGGTGGCACGAGAACTTAAAAGTATCGTATTGGGAGGCAAAAGTTTTGCGCTGGAATTGTTTAACCCCACTTCTGTTATGGTACGCAAACTTGAATCAACATATTTATTTTTACCTATTTCAGAAGGGGTAAACCATTGTATTTCTCCATCCCAATATGATTTTACAGTAGTATCAGGCGTTCCACCGCCAATAACAACCGCTAAATCGTTTATTGATTTTGTTACCCATTCCCCACTAAACTCAGGGAATCTCAAATGGGGAACATTGCCCATTATATTTCTCTAATTATAGGAAACCCCTAAAAAAGCAATTATGACAAAGAAATCAATTAGAGAAATTGCGATGGCTTGGCGAGAAGACAAGCGTCCGTATGTGAAGCAATCAACATTTGCAGCTTATATGTTGATTCTGGAAAACCATCTTTTACCATATTTTGGTGAAAGTGATGCGTTAAGCGAGAAAGCGGTACAAGATTTTGTACTACAAAAACTCAATGGTGGTATGAGTGTAAAATCGGTAAAGGACATTCTTATTGTGCTCAAAATGGTGATGAAGTTCGGAGTAAAACACGAATGGATGAATTATTCAGAATGGGACATAAAATATCCTACAACAGAAAAGAACAAGGAGCTGGAGGTGTTGACTGTAGCCCATCACAAGAAAATATTGGACTACATTCGTCAAAATTTCACATTCCGTAATTTAGGCATCTATATAAGCCTAAGCACCGGACTTCGTATTGGTGAAGTTTGTGCTTTACGCTGGAGTGACATTGATGTCGATAGCGGAACTATCAGCGTTCAGCGTACCATAGAGCGTATTTATATTATCGAAGGTGAAATGAAACATACTGAGCTGGTTATCAATACGCCTAAAACAAAGAACTCCTGCCGTGAAATTCCTATGAGCAAGGAGTTGCTTGCATTGGTGAAACCACTGAAAAAAGTGGTAAATGCGGATTACTACATACTCACCAATGAACCATTGCCCACAGAACCACGAACATATCGCAATTATTACAAACGGTTGATGGAGCACCTTGGTATCCCCAAATTGAAATTTCATGGGCTTAGGCATAGCTTTGCGACTCGCTGTATAGAAAGCAATTGTGACTATAAAACAGTCAGTGTATTGCTGGGACACTCAAATATCAGTACCACGCTCAATCTTTATGTCCATCCAAATATGGAACAAAAGAAACGTTGTATCGCCAAGATGTTCAAGTCGCTTGGCAAATAGCATTTTACTGGTATGTAACTTCTGTGCGATCATTTGGAGAAAAACGGTCTAAGTTAGCAAGTCCAAGTGAAAATGCACTAAGCTCAGTCATTGTTAAATAAAACGTAGAAGATGCCCGACATGTACCCGACAAGTTCAAAGAAAATAGCTATGTTGATTGAAGTATAGCTTGTATGCACTTTTAGTTCAAATGTCAAATCGCAGAACTATACAACAATTCCGTAACCACCGTAACAGTTACGGCGGTTACAGGATTGTTATAGCCTATGATACGACCAAACAAATGCCAATGATAGTTGCTTTCTAAAGATTCGTAAACTTTCAATTACGTCCATTTATCCAAAATCTTCGGTACGATTATAGCCATGGCAATCCCCAAAATTGCAATAAGAATATAGATAACGACTGCTTTCCATATCAACGCTGAATGCAATATTTCTGCATTGGCCACTATCATGCTGACGAAAAAAGAAGATAGGGCTACCAGTATTATAATGGTGATATAAAATGTGGTAGCCGGAATATGGATGGCATTGTCGGCTTTCTTTATTCTCCGCTCGGCTTCCTTGCATTTGCTTTCAATCTGACTGAGAAAATCACATAGAAGCCTTGCGCCAAATTCTACTGCCATCTTCTGCATTTCTTCAGAAATGATAGGTTTACACTCTCGTATAGAGTTGGACAGATTTTTAACATCCGTTCTCAACTTGAACACGTTGTCATTCAGCTTGACAAGTTCTTGTGCATTGATATCGAGTAGGCGATTTTCTTCCTCCTGATATTCATTCTTAGGATTGGACTTTATGGATTCCGCTTCTGCCATTTCTGCGGAAAAATCAAATTTCTTCTTCATGCGCTTATCGTTTTAATCCTATTTTCGTTTTCTTTCCTAACGAACGACTGGCAGCACGAGCGCATCTGCGAGCCCATTGCAAATCGTCTTCGTCTTTATCTCTCCATGGAAGCTCGCTTTGCGAACCTCCGCCACCTCCGCCGGTTGCTACATTCGACGTATCAAGCAGTCCGACAAAAATAGCCACGGCCATATCAGCCAGTTCATGCGAGTTGGAAACGAACCTGTAATTAAATTCGTCGTTGAAACAGTCAAGCACTTTTTCCGGAATATAGAACTTGTGTTCCTTATCTTTATGGGTAAGGGTGTAGGGAATCATATCCGAATGGTCTGGGCGATATTGGGTGTAGTCAATAGGTGCAGCCTTATGTTCTGCTATTTGTTGAACCTCTAAGGGTGTATTGTTTCTAATGGCAATTGCTGGCTGATGGTACAGTTTCTCCCATGTCGCAGGAAGTTTCGAGACCATTAGGTTCCTGCCGACTCCCAATTCGGAAGCCTTGTATTTGGTATTCCCATGCACGAGTGCATATCCACGAAGAATACCCTTCTTGTCCTCTCTTTCATGGACGGTATAACCTTTCCGTATAAGAGCACTCTTGTATTCATCCCATGACCATGATGGCATTGCTTTCAACACCTCCATACAGTCCCGGTTCACTTGTGGAATGTTCCAATTTCGGATTTGCGCTGCAGTTGTCCAGCCTCGTTTCTTTGCCACTCGCTCGGCTGCACGTTGTGCACGAAGATGAATGTTATGGTCGTTGTTGATATTGCCATCTTCATCCAAACGGCAAATCGCAGCATGGAGGTGAGGGACTTCGCCTTTGGATTCCGTATGCAACCAAACTGAGTATTTGCTGCCCGCCAAATTGGTCGGACAGGAACGGACTTTTCCGTTCTTGCCAGTAATCACTTGTCTGTCGAACTCCTCGGCGAATTCCTGCCAAAGTGTTTGCCAATCTTCAATGTCATAGAATTGGGTATGTTCGGGCGATGGGCTCAACTCGATTCTGATTACAGAATTCTTTATAGGCCGATATTGGGATAAGGTCAACTGCATGGAGTTCCATATCCCCATAGCGTCTGGTTGAGAGGGTAACAGATTGTCCACTACTCGATAGATTTTCTCCGGATGTTTCTTGTGCTGTGATTCTCCGGTAATATAACGGAGGTCGTTTATTCCGTGCGATATTGCTTTGGCTTTTGCAATCATTCTTCTTTGGATTTAGGGTTAGACGGAATGTTGTTCTTCTCTTTTGCAGCATTCAAGAACTGGCAGACACTTTCGGCTACATTGCCAAGCTCCTTAAGCCAACCGACCATGAACGGAATCTGATTGAACATTATCATGCGTTGCTTTGTGGACATTCCATGAAGTGCAGATGTATATTTTACGAGGTCTGACCGACAATCGTCCAGATTCTGCAACAGAGCAGCTTCTTTTCTCGTGAGTCTTGCTTTGGGTTTGAAGTTATACGCGCGTGATAATATGTAGTCACTTACGGTCATGCCGCATTGTTCGGCCAGTGATTTTATATGTTCTTTCTGGCTGGGAGTGACTTTAGCTCCGATAAAGACGCTTCTTGTCTCGTCAGAGGAACTGGATGAATTTTCAATATTTTCTTTCATATAAATAGTTCTATAATGGTGAATAGGTGCGAGCTTGCGAGTACCGCACCGGCGGAGTCTATGAGCCGGCGAGAGCGCCAATGTACAACCGTAACGTAGTGAGGTTATACCTTGGCATATCTCGCAACAGTTACCTGTTGATACTTTCCGGCAAACCATATCGGATGTACATAGCGAACTGGCATCCGGATGGTATAAGATACATCTCTAAAAGAGGGGAGAGAATGAATGTTTTCAACTACTATCTTCACAACTTTGCTTTATCCTTATATGTATGCCCCGATAATAAAGTAAAGTCAAACTTAGTAATGGTATTCGGGGTTGATTTGATACTCTTTCCCCACTTTTATTACCATGCGTTTGTTTCTGAGAAAAGTAGCGACCTTGACCGCTTTGTTGTGACCGAGATTTACGTCTTGCAATCCATACCCTATTTTCAGTCGTTCCAGATAGTCATTGTAGTTGCTGATGTTGCCGTTTGCAAAGGCGGCATCCAACGCAGCCTGATGTACATTCTCAGGGATTTCCTTGTACGGTTCAAACGGCTCTTTGGTTGGTCGTCCGATCTTTTTCTCTTTGGGCAGATAGGACTCTACCAGTTCGGGTATGGCTTCCTCGTTTATGCGGAAAGCGAAAGGCTCAAACTCACGGTCACGGATATGGACGGCTTCGACCACGCTTACAGTCTTGTCCTCTTTATCCACTTCGATCTGCATGATGGTTTCCGCTTTGTTGTTAAGTTCCGTGCCGATGTGACCACGGGCATGTTCATCATTCTTGTTCTGATGCAAGACGGTATGAATATGGATTTGCCTGTCATCCGTCCACTGCATGAATTTGGAGATTATATTGGTGGCTTCATTCGGAGAATTGATGTCATACATAAAATCCCTGATGCCATCTATAATGACCAGACCCAAATTCGGAATTGTGCCAATGGCCTGTTCGACTATTGCAAGCCTCATTTCGGGAGAATATTTGCGCAGACCTAACATAATCAGATTGTCAGAATCGGCATCCTTTGGTAATCCGGCCAAACATAGAATGCGTTGTAGCACCTTTTGGCAATGAGGCTCTCCTTGTTCGGTGTCGATATACAATATCGTCCGTTTATTTTCCGGGAACGATGAACGGTAATGGAGTACTGTGCCATTGGCCAATGCGGAAGCGGCAATGGCTGAAACATTGAAAGTCTTCTTGCTTTTGGCTTTACCGATGGATGCACTGAAGTTGCCCAATGTTCCGATAATGGAGTTATCCACCATCAACACCACAGGCGACTGTTCATATGTGTTGGTTACGCTCACGGTAGCCTCCTTTATGTAAATAGCCAGTTCCTCGGCTGTCGGAATGTTATTGTTCGTCTTCTCCATAGCTTACCAATTTTTATTGTTTGGTTTACGACGATGGGAAGCGAGCAGCGCATCATTCTCTTCCTCGAAACTTTGCGGAATAACGGTCTTACGGGACGACTCCAACCATTTATCCAGCTCATCACGATAGATGTAGAGGTGCTTGCCTTGTTTTATAACCGGAATATCGTCCCTTTTAACTTTGTAATAAAAGGTCGATAGCGGCATTTTGAGATAGGCGCAAGCCTCCTGCACGGTCATGGGGACGTGCGTGTTCTCCTTGACCTCGTTCTGCTTGGAAAGTTTCTCTGTCAGCAGACTTTCCATACTTGCAATTCGGTCGCATAACTCTCCCAGCACTTCGGGAAGGTCATTGAATGTGAATTGATTCTTAGACATGATTCAAATGTTTTATTTGTTAAACATGCTGCAAACCAACACAATGATCCTATGCAGACCTTCGTCAGCAGAGGGTAATTTTCCCGTCAGCGACGGAATCATTTCAGTCGGTCAGAACCAGCTGTCTCATCGTCTGCTTTTTTGAGGCAATTGAAATAATACTCTCCTTTTAGGGGAATATCAAGTGGGATTTTACAAATACCTGTAGTCCGTAGATTTTTTGATAAATAAAACAGAGTAGCATTTTTCAATTCGTGTGGGAATATGGTTTTTATGAATTCTGCGCATTTTTCCACCGAGATATTCAACCTTATACCGATATTCCATACAAAATGCCGTATATCGAGAGTGTTTAATGGGTTGTCGAATTTGGAACGTATGGACTTGTATAAATCACATTGCCCATGGGCAAAGCACTCTATGTTTTCGTGAAGTGTAATAAGGTCGTCTTTTGAAAGGAACTCAGCCATACTATATGTGGTATATTCGTGCATAACACGCATAATGTCAGCTTGCTGCTCTGCCTTTTCCCGTTCTATTTCAGCTATGCGTTCGTCATAACCATCTGTGTAATCATTCCTTGCTGTCGGCACTTCTATAACTTCTACTTCCGCGGTAATGGTATCAGATGGCTGCGTGATTTCAGGTGGGATGGATTCTTTTTGCTTGCCAAAAGAAATACATACGTTATTCTTGATAAGGTAGCGATAGAAAAATCTTTGAGAGAACGCACATGAAAGAGTTAAGATCACAATACTCAATATAATAGGTGTGGTATATTCCATCAGGTTTATTTGATGGCAGTTGTAAAGATAAGTGGCGATTACCGAGTATGAAGTAACGCTTACCGCAAGTATGAAACTTGCCTTTTTTCTGTGAATTTGAATACTATCTGTCATAATCTATTGTTGTTTAGATGAAATGATAGTGCAAAGTTATAAGCACATTTCCAGATAGTTATAAATAAGTGCAGTAAATCGGTCAATTTTTAAGAAAATATAGTCTTAGAGTATGATAATCTCTCGAAAATCATACTCTAAGACTATGTAATGGGGCAAAATAGGGGAGTTCAACCCTTGCGTGTCAAAGTGATTTTCTTGCTGGCTTCACGCTTGTTGCTGTCCACGACTTTCATGTAACGCATCGTGGTGGTGATGCTTTTGTGCGCCATCAAGCTTTGTATGGTACGGATGTCTGTACCGGCAGCACCTTGGAGGGTTGCGAATGTTCTCCGATATGAATGGAATGTTATGTTCTTGGTTATTCCGGCAGAACGAATCCACTCTTTCATTGGTACTTGTGTCCAACTACGCATAAGTTCCTTGAATACCAGACCTTTCTTCTCAGAACTGTATCCTATCAGTCCTAATGCCTCCTCGCTGATGGGAATGATGTCTTCCGCTTTGTTTTTCTGTGTGATGATATGCACACATTTCCCTCCGGCAGAGTAGTCCACTATGTCTTCCCAGCGCAGGGCTAGGATGTCGCTGATGCGCAAGCTGGTCATACAGGAAAACAGCGATGCGATTTTCACAATAGGCTTTTTACATGGCGTTTCAGCTAACTGGTATAATTCTTCAACAGATAAAGCTTCTTTCATAGTGTCTTCTGTTTCAATCTTTTCCAAGAAGTCATTGACATTGGTCTTTATCATCCCATTACGATATAGTATTTTCAAGAATCCTCTGAAAGTAGACCAGTATCCTGATGCTGAGTTTCGTGTGATACGTCCGTTGCGTCTTAGTTTCTTGGCGCTCAGCAGATATTCCCGAAACTTGTTGCACAGGTCGATGTCAATCTCTTCAAAAGTGCATTTGCCGTGTACGAAGTTCTTGAAATGGAGATAGACGAACTCCCATTTCTGGTCGTGCTTGCGGAGCTGCTGGCGATAGTACTCCAAGAAATCACCCTTTAGTTTGTACCTGTCGAAGAAATCATAGCGTTCATTTACAACCGATTCAAACCTACGGCAACGGATGGCTTCGGCTTTCTCGGTCATTACATCGTTGAAATTCTGCTCACGTTTGTTCTTCGGGTTGGCATAGATATAAATGCCAAGCGACTCGTGACGGATTACTTTCATCGTTTCCTTGTCTCTATATCCCGGATAATAATCCAGATAGAATGACAACATTTTGTTCTTTAGAGGTCTTGTCCTCAATGTTACAGTTTTACATTCGTGCATACTCTACTATATTATATTGTTGTTAATAATTTGCTGCAAACCAACGAAATGGTTCTATACAGACCTATAATCGTCAGGAGTAATTTTCCTGTCTGTATGGAATAATTTTTCAGGTGACGGATTTTTCAGCCATCACCTTGTCAAAATCCTCTTTCAGCAGGAACATGGATTTGCCGTGGTGCATTTTTCGGATGTTGTTATAGCGTGCATAGTTATAGACATCATCTCTGCGCAAACCATATTTTTCCATCGCCTCGGCTACGCTGTAATACTTTTCGCGTTGGTCGAAACCTCCGTTCTTGATAGTGTCGATATGGTCTTTGGAGTATTGAACCTTGCCGTAAACTACACGGGAGGGGATTTTGTGGCGATGCACAAACGAGCATCTGGCATCTTTGCTCATGTCGTATATTTCTTCCATCTGTTCTGCGCCAATCCATTCTTTGATATTGTCAGCTGCCTTATATTTGACGAAGAAACGGTTTACTGCCAACTGTTCGTAGTAGTTGAATCCTCCGTGACTGATTTTAGGAATGTCGTTTTCACGGCACAGCCTGCAAATAGTTTTCTTGGTCATCTGATATGTGACTGCAATCTGTTCTGACGAATAATATCCGTCGGGGATTGTAAAAGGTTCTTTCTGCTCCTGCTGGCCGGATTTGCTTTCGCGCTTCTTGGGTGTATATGTACCGTTCCGGTGTTCACGATATACCTTGTCAAATTCGGTGCGCAATACCATAGTCCGGCTTCCTTGTTTGAACCTCGTTATATCGTATTTGTTGACATAGTAGCTGATGTTTATCTTGGTAAGCCCGTATTTCTCGGTGATTTCCGAATAGGTATAATAGTCAGGATTCAACTTGTCCTGCTTTTCTTTGATAGCGTCTATATGGGCACGGGAATAATACACCTCGTGGTGGCGGTTGATTCGGGGAATATTGTGCCGCAGGGCAAAGGTGACAACGGCATTACGGCTCATACCGTACTTTTCCATGACCTGCTCCGGCGTGTAATAGCAGTCCGGATTGACTTCTTCGGCAAGGTCGGCAAAATACTTGTCTATGAGGGTGCGGTTGTAGAACACACGGCTACCTTCTGCAACCTTTGGGATGTTGTATAGTCTGCAGCGACGGTACAGGGTTTTCTTCTGGATTTGGTATTTCTCCAAAATCTCATTCGTGGTGTAATAGAGGACGGTCTGCTTCCGTCCATAGCTGCGTTTCTTGTAGTCGGGCGCATTGTCGAACATCTTTTCAATGTCGGATTTGCGTATGATGGTACGCCCACGAAGTTGCAACGCCCGAATGATACCGGTAGCCATGTGTCGGTAGATGGTGGCACGACTGATACCTAAAAGGGTAGCGGCTTCGGCAGGGGAGAGGAACGGTTTGCCTCCCACAATGCCAACTTCCTGCATTGGCTGCTCGTTTTGCCTCGCTTCGTATTCCTGCAATTTCTGCTTGCGCTTCTTGTCTTTATACGCTTTTTCTGTACACGATTTGCTGCAAAACCGTGTTACCATCGTGTGTGCTATAAATGGTTTGCCGCACCACTGGCATTTTCTCTGTACCTCCATATATTAGTCGCCTTTAATTTCGTCGATTTCGTCTCAACGCGTCTCACAATTTCTCACAGCGTCTCACGCTGTGTCTTCTATAGCGGTTCCGCTCATTCTCATAGCGTCTCACATCGTGCCTAAGATGTCGCTATGATGAGTGCGAGGAGCCCGCTTATTTGTTCGGCGGTAGAATTATGGTACAAAAAGATGCTGAAAATTGGCAGTCTGTCAGAATTGACTGGAATAGACACAAAAATAAAAGTCGCTGGATTTCAGCGACTTTATTCTAAATGGTTATGGTTGCTTATGGCTGTTTACAAGCCATCATTTGCCGATGCA
>ENA-OQKE01001183-OQKE01001183.1-human-gut-metagenome-genome-assembly--contig:-NODE-1183-length-11153-cov-3.071416_pt1 | contig 11153 bp, 10 predicted proteins | sample MGYA00242620_ERZ504787 | MGnify/ENA primary metagenome ERZ504787 (study PRJEB26092, sample SAMD00036349) | human gut metagenome | host: Homo sapiens | study: EMG produced TPA metagenomics assembly of... | reverse complement strand
CACATTACGATGTTGTCCAGGGTCACGTCGTTGCGGTAATCCTTGGGGAACAGCGGACGCATGGGACGGTCGATAACGCGGCAGGTCAGGACAGCATTTTCAGAAGCCTTGCCCTCTCTCTTATTGAAACCGCCCGGAATCTTTCCTACTGAGTATAATTTTTCCTCATATTCCACGCTGAGAGGGAAGAAATCAATGCCCTCCCTTGGCTTGGACGACGCGGTTGCCGTGGAAAGCACCACCGTATCGCCATAGTGCATGAATGCAGCACCGCTTGCCTGGGCAGCCACACGGCCAACCTCAACAGTCAGCTTGCGTCCTGCCAAATCCATACTAAAACTTTTAAACATACTGGTATCTCCTTTACAATAAAAAAATAATAAATGTTACCGGTATGGTTGGGGCATGTCCGATTTCATTGGCATCCCCCGGGGCAGAAGACGCCGAAACTACTGATCTGCCTGCAGAATCCCCAATCCTGCAGGTACATCAGCGGTCTCGGAGTGATACCTCTGCCGCCCACACCGCTTCTTCCTCTCCATGATAAGCAAATATAGGGTGGAGTTCCCTCCACCCTAATCTTCAGAATTACTTTCTGATACCAAGCTTCTCGATTAATGCACGATATCCTTCCAGGTCTGTCTTCTTTAAGTAATCAAGAAGACCTCTTCTCTGTCCAACCATCATCAGAAGACCTCTTCTGGAGTGATGATCCTTTGGATTCTGCTTCAGATGTTCGGTCAGTTCTGTGATTCTCTCTGTCAGAATGGCAATCTGAACCTCAGGTGAACCTGTGTCCCCTGGCTTACGGCCATACTCTGCGATAATCTGTGCTTTCTTTTCCTTTGAAATCATGGTGTTTCCTCCTTAATATTATTCATCTCACCAAAAACCAGGCTGCCGGCTGGAGTCACCAGGTAACCGGGCATCGGCGTTATTTCATACCGACTTAGTATAGCATAAATGGGTGGGGTTGTAAAGTGCGAAAAAATAAATTTGGCGGGAGTCAATTTGGCATGAGGGCGTCTCCCGTCTCACCCCTGTGCAATCATCTCCGGATGGTTTTCATAATATGCATTGGCAAACTCTTTATCCTTCTCAATCCGCTCCTTCAGTTCCTCAAAGGAGGTGAATTTTTGTTCCGGGCGGTCGAAGGCCAGGAGCTGGACTTCTATATTTTTACCGTAGATGTCGCCTTCCAGGCCAAAGATATAGGTCTCCACGCCTGCGGGGTATTCTCCTCCTACCGTGGGCTTTTTGCCGATATTGGTGACGCCTTTATAGTAGACGCCGTCCACCAGCACCCGTGATACGTAAACGCCGTATCTGGGCAGACGCTTGATGGGAGGCGGAAGGATATTGGCTGTGGGGAAGCCCAACAGGCTGCCTCCGATGTGGTTGCCGTGCACTACTTCCCCGTGGATGGCGTAGGGCTGGCCCAGCAGCTGGTTGGCCTTTTCCACATTGCCTTTTTCCAGCTCCTCACGGATATAGGTGCTGCTGATGTCACGCCTGTGGTCCTTTTCCTTTTCTATGACATGGAGATGGTAACCCAGGTCACGGGCCATGGCAGAGAGCAGCTCTGCGCTGCCCGCTCCCTTGTAGCCAAAGCTGCAGTCCGGGCCTACCACGATTTCCCTGGCATGCATGCGGCCTGCCAGAATGTCCTTTACAAAGGCTTCCGGCTCCATATGGCGTGTTTCCTCGGTAAAGGGGTATTCCACCAGATAATCAATCCCCACCTTCTCCATGTTGGCCCGGCGCTCCATGTTGGTGGTGATGACGGTCTGGGGCTTTCCCGTGACTGCTGTTCCGGGAGCCGTTCCAAAGGTGAAGATGGCTGTGGGATACCCAGTCTCTGCCTTCAGCTCCATCATGGTTCTCAGTAACTTCTGGTGGCCTCTGTGCCTGCCGTCAAACTTACCCAAAGTCACGATGGTGGGCTCCTCTATCTGAAATTCTGTGGTGTCTGCAATATACCTCATCCTGTCACTTCCTCGTTTTTTCCTCTGTTCCAGATGTTCCGGCAGCGCTGCGCGGGCAGCTACATAAGGAACATCTTCCAGGGCTTCCACCAGTGCCTGTCCTTCTGGTACTGGTAGACCCCCGTAAATCTGTGATTGCTGTCATACATGCGGAACATCTGTCCGTCCTCAGCCCCGGCCTTCCACTGGTCTGACTGACTCCAGTCCAGATGTCTTGCAAAGCAGGGATTTCCGTTGTGTAAAAGGGAATCTGCTTCCGGCAGGCATCCAAGAGGCGGATAGGACTGCAGGGCTTCCTCCACCGGGAGGATGCAGCTCTCCACAGCTGCCTGGTCACGGAGCTGTTCCAGCTGGTCCAGTGTCAGGCTATCCTCAATGCTGAAACGGTCCACCCTGGTACGTGTGAGATGCTCCATACAGCCGCCGCATCCCAAAAGCCTTCCGATATCATGGCACAGGGTACGTATGTAGGTGCCTTTGGAACAGGTGACCTCCATCCAGACCCTGGGCAGTTCTATCCTGCTTACCTTTATGTCCAGAATCTGAACCGCCCTTGGCCGGCGTTCCACTTCCTTTCCCGCCCTTGCCAGCTCATACAGCTTCTTTCCGTCCACCTTAAGCGCGGAGTACATGGGAGGTATCTGGGCATAATCACCCTTAAATCCCATAACAGCTTCATTTACCTGTTCCTCAGCAAGGGACAGCGCCCCTTCCCTGTCTTCTGCCAGAATGGTTCCCGTGGTGTCCTGGGTATCTGTCTCACAGCCCAGCAGCATGACAGCCTGGTACGTTTTGGACCGGTCCGTCAGCATATCGCACAGCCTGGTGCCTGCCCCCAGACAAACAGGAAGGACTCCTTCAGCTGCGGGGTCCAGGGTTCCTGTATGGCCTATTTTTTTCTGCTTTAAAATTCCTCGAAGCCGGGCTACCACATCGTGGGAAGTATAGCCCGGCTCTTTGTATACATTTATGATTCCGTGATACATGGTATGTTCCTTACTCCTGGCTGCCTGATGCAGCATCCAGCTGCCTGGCAATGTGTACGGACAGATTGTTGATTACGTCGTGTATGCTGCCGCTCATAGAGCATCCGGCAGCCCTTACATGGCCACCGCCGCCGAAGAACGCGGCAATCCTGCTTACGTCCACCAGATACTGGGAGCGCATGCTGACCTTAAATTCCTGAGGTCCTGTCTCATAGAGGAAAATGGCAACTTCCACGCCTTCCGTAAGGCGCAGCTGGTCAATGATGCCGTCCATATCCTTGCCGTCAACCCCGTAAAACTCCATCTCGCTCTGGCGGATGGCGCTGAAGATGCACCGTCCGTCAAAAAAGGTGATGCTCTCCAAAAGAGCTCTGCCCAGAATCTGGTTCTGGATGTATGTTTTTCTGTAAAAGCTGTTGTCTATGATGGCTCCGAAGTCAATTCCCTTTCCCATCAGCTTTCCCGCTATCTCCATGGTGTGGGCTGAGGTACAGGAAAATTTGAACACGCCTGTGTCGTGGATGATGCCGGTGTACAGGCATTCCGCCGTATAACGGTCAAGTTTTCCTTCGTCCAGCTGGTCAAAAAGGACCTCGCAGGTGGAACTGGCCTCATCCGGAACCACGTTGGTGCCGCCGTAACGGGTATTGGTCACGTGATGGTCCAGGCACAGGCTTTTGTCAGCCTGGTCCAGGTAATGTTTAAAATCACCCAGACGCTGGATATCGCCGCTGTCCATGCAGACGCAGAGCTCATAGCATTCACCGTCAACCTGGTGGCGGATTGTATCATATCCCTTCAGATAACTGAATTTAGGGGATGACTCCTCCAGATACACGGCTGCCCGTATATCTGGATAATTAAGCCGGAGATAGTTATAAAGTCCCAGTGTGGAGCCCAGGCAGTCGCCGTCCGGGCGTATATGGCCCAGGATAGCGACGGACTTGGTGTCCTCTAACATCTGTTCAAGAATCGTCATTAAAACTCCTCCTTTGCTCCTTCCTCATCCTGTGTTTCTTCCTGATGAAGGTCTTTTGTCACTTCATCAATGAGTCTGGACATGTTGACACCATATTCAATGGACTGGTCCAATATGAACTTCAGCTCCGGCGTGTTGCGCAGGTTTACCCTTCTGGCAAGCTCCCTGCGCACGTACCCTTCTGCGCTCTTTAACCCCTGGATGGTTGACTTTCCCGCCTCCTCGTCCCCAAGAACGCTGATATACGCCTTGCAGAACTTAAGGTCTGGTGTAACCTCCACGGAAACCACACTGGTCATGGGATGAATCCTTGGATCCTTGATTCCCCCGCGGATGATCTCACTGAGCTCCCGCTGGACCTCCATGTTGATTCTGGTATTCTTTATGCTGTTCTTACGCATGTAACTCCTCTCTTAGCCATGATGCCTATCTCGGTACTTCCACCATGATGTAAGCCTCGATCTCATCATCTTCCTGAAGATCATTAAACTTCTCAAATACAAGACCGCACTCGTATCCTGCCGCCACTTCCTTTACATCGTCCTTGAAACGCTTAAGAGAAGCCAGAGGTCCTTCAAAAATCTGCTCTCCCTCTCTCTTGACACGGCAGCTGCAGTTTCTCTGGAACTTGCCGTCTAATACATAGGAACCTGCAATGGTGCCTATGCCGGAGGCCTTAAAGGTCTGGCGGATCACTGCATGGCCGATAACCTTTTCCTCGAATACAGGATCCAGCATGCCCTTCATGGCTGCTTCCACATCCTCGATGGCCTGATAGATAACCTTGTACAGACGGATATCCACCTTCTCGCGCTCCGCAATGGACTTGGCTGTTGCATCCGGACGGATGTTGAAGCCGATGATGATTGCGTTGGACGCGGATGCCAGGGAAACGTCGGATTCGTTGATGGCGCCTACGCCGCCGTGAATCACCTTCACCATAACCTCCTCGTTGGAGAGCTTGGTAAGACTCTGCTTTACAGCCTCCACGGAGCCCTGCACGTCAGCCTTTACGATAATCGGCAATTCCTTTACATTACCGGCCTGAATCTGGCTGAACAGGTCATCCAGAGACAGTTTTGCCTTTGTATCCTCTATCAGTTTGCTCTTTCCTTCTGAAATAAATGTCTCAGCAAAGTTTCTTGCTTCCTTCTCATTTTCAGTAGCCACAAATACCTCACCGGCATTCGGCACATCGTTGAGGCCCAGGATTTCCACTGGCGTGGATGGTCCTGCTTCCTTCACGCGGCGGCCCCTGTCGTCCATCATGGCACGAATCTTGCCGAAGCATGCGCCGGCCGCAATGGTCTCTCCCACTCTTAAGGTACCTTTCTGTACCAGAACCGTGGCAACAGGTCCCTTGCCCTTATCCAGCTCTGCCTCGATCACAAGGCCCCTGCCCTTACGGTTGGGGTTAGCCTTCAGTTCAAGGACGTCTGCGGTCAGAAGAACCATCTCCAGCAGATCCTTGATACCCTCTTTTGTATGGGCGGAAACAGGTACAAAGATGGTGCTGCCGCCCCAATCCTCGGGAATCAGCTCATACTCAGCCAGCTCCTGCTTTACCTTATCCACGTTGGCGCTTGGCTTATCAATCTTATTGATGGCCACAATGATTTCCACATTGGCTGCCTTTGCGTGGTTGATGGCCTCAACTGTCTGAGGCATTACGCCGTCGTCCGCAGCCACTACCAGGATGGCAATGTCCGTGGACTGTGCTCCTCTCATACGCATGGCCGTGAATGCCTCATGTCCCGGCGTATCCAGGAACGTAATCTTGCGGTCGTTTATCTCAATGACAGACGCACCAATATGCTGGGTGATGCCGCCTGCCTCTCTTGCAGTCACGTTGGTCTCACGGATAGCGTCCAGAAGGGAGGTTTTACCGTGGTCAACATGGCCCATAACACATACAACCGGTGATCTGGGAACCATGTCCTCGGTGCTCTCTTCATCTTCCTTCAAAAGCTCCGCTATGACATCAACCTTTACTTCCCTTTCACACAGGACATCGAATTCCATGGCTATCTCTTCCGCCTGCTCATAGTCGATTTCCTGGTTCAGGGTTACTACCTGGCCCTTTAAAAACAGCTTCTTTACAATGACAGACGGCTGAAGCTTCATCTTCTCTGCCAGCTCCTTGATGGTGAGTACATCGGGAAGAGTAATGGTTTTCACCTCATCCGCCTTGGACTCCTCCTTCTTAGGCTGGGGCATGATAAATGCTCCCTTTCCTGTCTTCGGCACTTTCTTCTTGCCGTCCTCCAACCTGTCGCGCTTATCAAACCTGTCATTCTTATGAGAATTCTTGTTCTGGCGGTTGCTGGTTGGCTTTGTCTGGATTGGGGTGTCAAAGGAAGATTTTCCGTCTCTGGCTCCTGCCGGGCGGCGGCTGTCATTCCTGCCTCTGTTATCCCTTGCATCCTTGTCATCTCCCGGACGGCCCTGATAGCCGCCCTGGGGTCTTGCGCCGTAGCCGCCCTGAGGCCTGTTGCCCTGGTAGCCGCCTCCCTGGGGCCTGTTGTTGTCACGGTTGCCCTGGTAGCCTCCCTGGCCTCCCTGATAGCCGCCCTGGCCGCGGTTATTATCGCGGTTTCCCTGGTAACCTCCCTGGCTCCTGTTATTGTCGCGGTTTCCCTGGTAGCCTCCCTGGCCTCTGTTGTTGTCACGGTTTCCTTGGTAGCCTCCCTGGCTGCCCTGATAGCCTCCCTGACCGCGGTTGTTATCGCGGTTGCCCTGGTAACCTCCCTGACCGCGGTTGTTGTCGCGGCTGCCCTGGTAGCCTCCCTGGCTCCTGGCTGTATCGCGGCTGTCCTGGGCAGTTCCCGGGGCTCCCGCCTGAACTCCGGCCTGTGGTGCCTGGGTTGGCTGAGGCGCTGCGGTTCTCTCTGAAACCGTATCCGCTGACTGAGCCTGAACCTGTGGTTTTGCAGACTCTGCCAAAGCTGCCTGGGGTGCCGGATGTACGGCCTGAGGCGCTGCGGCCGGGGCAGGAGCCGTATGGCCCTGTTTTCCTCCCTGTGGCTTCGGAGGAACCGGACGCTTAATCTGCTGCTGGGCGTTCTGCGGGCGGAACACGGCTGTCAGCTTCTTCTTAGCCGGCTCTCCCTTGGACGCGCCGTCCTGGCTCCTGACAGCCTCTGCCTTAGGAGCCTCTGTTTTAGGCGCTTCTGTCCTTGGTGCCTCTGTTCTTGGAGCTTCTGCTCTGGGGGCCTCTGTTTTAGGAGCCTCCGACCTGTGCTCCGGTGCGGCAGGTTTTGCATCCCTCTTAGGATTTGCAAAAGAGCGCACAATATTCTCCTGATCCTTTGTCACATTCGATGCTGCATATAATACAGCTGCTTTATCTTTCGTCTTAATAATTTCCAATATCTCCTTACTGGTCTTGCCCAGTTCATTTGCCAGTTCACTTACTCTCATTCAAGCTACCTCCGTTTATATTCATTCGTTCTACCATTGACTTTGCGAAACCTGCATCCTCCACTGACAGTGACGCCCTGAACTCCTGCCCCATGGCATGCCCCAGTTCGTCCTTTGTTCCAAACAGATAGATTGGGACTTTATAGTAAGTACACATGTTGGTAAACTTTTTCTTCGTGTTGTCAGAAGCCTCTTCCGATACGATTACCAAATGGGACTTTCCGCTCTTTACTGATTTCTCCGTCGAAAATTCGCCGCTGACCACCTTCCTGGCCCTTGTTGCAAGGCCCACCAGGCTTAACAGCCTTTTGTTATCTGCCAAGTTCTTCCATCTCCTTTTCCAGAGTTTCATACACCTCTTTGGGAATGGCCATCTTGAAGGAACGTTCCAGTCCCTTTCCCTTCACTGCCTTCTTCAGGCATTCCATTGATGGACACAGGTAAGCGCCCCTGCCGTTCTTGCGGCCTGTGGCATCCAACATAATCTCATCCTCGGCGGTTTTTATGACTCTTATCATTTCTTTCTTGCTCTTCATCTCCTGGCAGCCGATACACTGCCTGAGCGGAACTTTTTTCATGCTCACTTACATCACTCCTAACCTTCTCAGAGTATCCCTTTTACTGTTCGCTTCCGTCTTCCTGATAGTTTTCTTCATATTCCTGGTAGCTTTCCGGTTCCTCCTGCTCTTCCTCATAATTCTCAGAGGACGTGTCGCCGTACTGGAGTCCCATCTGCTCGAAGAGCCCCATTTCCCTGGCCTGGGTTTCACTCTTAATATCAATCTTAAAGCCCGTAAGCCTTGCGGCCAGTCTCGCGTTCTGGCCCTCCTTGCCAATGGCAAGGGACAGCTGGTAATCCGGCACAATAACCTGTGCTTCCCGCTCTTCCTCATCCGCCACAACGCAGATAACCTTTGCAGGGCTCAAAGCGTTTTCAATCAGGTACGCAGGATTGTCGTCCCAGTTAATGATGTCAATTTTTTCACCCTTTAATTCACTTACAATGGAATTAACCCTGGAACCGTTGAGACCCACGCATGCGCCTACCGGGTCCACATTGGCGTCATTGGATTTCACCGCAATCTTTGTCCTGGAGCCTGCTTCCCTGGCAATGGCCTTGATTTCCACTGTGCCGTCGCGGACCTCGGCCACCTCGGATTCAAAGAGACGTTTCACCAGGTCCGGGTGTGTCCTGGACACAGAAACTCTTGGGCCCTTTGGCGTATCCTTTACCTCGATGACATATACCTTGACCCGCTCCGTGGGACGGAATGTCTCACCCTTTACCTGCTCGCTTTCATTGAGGATGGCGTCCACCCTGCCCAGGTTAATGCTCACGTTCCTTCCCAGATAGCGCTGTACCACGCCGGTCATGACATCCTTTTCCTTCATATAATACTCGTTGTACAGTGCCTTGCGTTCTTCCTCGCGTATTTTCTGCAGAATCACGTTCTTTGCGTTCTGTGTGGCAATACGTCCGAATTTCTTGGAATCCAGCGGAATCTGTACCGTATCCCCAATCTCATACTTGGGATTCAGCATCTTGGCATCCGCCAGACTCATCTCCAGACAATCGTCCTCCACGTTTTCCACAACCGCTTTTTCTGCATATACTGCAAAGTCACAGGTATTTGGGTTCACTGTGACCTTTACATTATCGGCTTTTCCGAAATGGTTCTTACAGGCAGTGAGTAAAGAGTTTTCAATCGCTTCAATGAGCGTATCTTTGGAGATGTTCTTCTCTTTCTCCAATACCTCCATTGCCTCTAACAGTTCCTTGTTCATGTTTATCCTCCTATCCATGTCTCAGCATGTGAATGATCTAACTAAAAATCCAGCGCAAGCCGTATCAGGGCAATGTCCGCTTTTTCAAATACCATCTGGCTTCCGTCTTCCATGGTCAGCGTCACAGTATTTTCATCATATGCACTGAGGGCGCCCGTAAATTCCTTTTGCTTGTTAAGCTGACGGTAAAGCCTTACATCCACATCCTTGCCCATGCTTCTTACGAAGTCCTTTTCCTTCTTAAGAGGACGGCCCAGTCCCGGCGAACTGACTTCCAGAATATAGCTGTCGTCAATAAAATCCTCTTTGTCCAGCCAGTCGCTTAAGGCCCTGCTGATGACCTCACAGTCATCCACGGCAATCCCGCCTTCTTTATCTATATAAGCTCTCAGGTACCAGGTACCTGCTTCTTTTACATATTCCACGTCTACCAGTTCAAAACCATGCTCTTCCATCAGTGGAAGGAGGTGTTTCTCCACCCGGCTCTCATAGCTCTCCTTTTTTCCCATCGTTCCACCACCTTTCCTGTCTTTCCAAAACGAAAGAGTGGACTGGTGTCCACTCTTTTATCAGTAATTTACATTAGTTATCGTATACACTATATCATCATGCGTGGGGAAATGCAAGCACTTTTTGCTTTGAAAGTGTTGTCAGGCAACAGTTGTGTTACAGTACACGGACTCTCCATGCCCGCGCACTGTAACAGGATTTTGCCGATGCTCCGCATTCCGAATCGGCAAAATCCGCGGTCATAACTGTATCATACGGAATTTTCAGTTCAGAAAATTCCTACCCGTGAAAAGTAACACAGCTGTTTGCATTTATTATGGATGTCACAGTCTGATCAAATGTCCCTTTAGCCATAAAGCAGGGCTGCCGCCTGCGGGAATGGTTCCAGGCTGCGTTCTAAGACACCGTGGATATACGCGATGGTCATTCCGTAGTTAGTAATAGGAACATTCTGGTCGCAGGCACATTTAATACGGTACTTCATTTCTTTTCCATTTAACATACAGCCGCCGCAGTGTATGATCAGCTTATATTGGCCCAGATCATCTGGAAATTCCGTACCGGAGGTAAAGGTAAATTCCGGTTCTGATTTTGTGAACTGGCGGATCCAGTCCGGCAGTTTTACGGTTCCAATGTCGCCGCACTGTCTGTGGTGGGTACATCCTTCTGAGATCAGGATCTTATCGCCGGTTTTTATCTTATTTAAAGCCGCCACGCCAGAGATCATGATCTCCAGTTCCCCTTTGTATCTGGCAAAGAGGATAGAAAAGGAGGTAAGCAGGATATCTTCTGGTGTATCTTTTGAGACTTTTCCAAACGCCTGGCTGTCAGTGATCACCAGCTTTGGCTTTTTCCCAATATTTTCCAGTGTGTTTTTCAGTTCATTGTCCTTTACTACAATAGAAACAGCACCTGCCTCTAAAATATCGCGGATAGTCTGCTGCTGTGGAAGGATCAGACGGCCTTTGGGAGCTGCTTTGTCAATAGGAACTACTAAAACCACAAAATCAGAAGGATTTAACAGGTCAGCTACCAATGGTTTTGAAACCGCTTCTGTTTTTGCTGCTTTTGCGATCGTTTCTTTTAACTCTGTAATGCCTTCTTTTGTGCAGGCACTAACTGCAAGGACCGGGATGTTTTCCGGTGCAGTCCTTGGACAGACTGCCCGGTCGATCTTATTAAATACCACAATACAGGGGATCTGCTTATCCTTTATCTTATTAAGAAGCTTTTCCTCTTCTGTCCCAAAACCAGTCTGGCTGTCCACAACGATCACTGCAATGTCTGTTTTATTCAACACCTGATAGCTTTTTCTTACCCTTAATGCACCCAGCTCGCCTTCATCATCAATACCAGGAGTATCGATCACCGTTACCGGGCCTAAAGGAAGCAATTCCATGGATTTATAGACCGGATCCGTAGTGGTTCCCTTTACGTCTGATACCACTGCCAGTTCCTGTCCGATCACTGCATTTAATACACTGGATT
>ENA-OQKE01001178-OQKE01001178.1-human-gut-metagenome-genome-assembly--contig:-NODE-1178-length-11194-cov-29.723577_pt1 | contig 11194 bp, 10 predicted proteins | sample MGYA00242620_ERZ504787 | MGnify/ENA primary metagenome ERZ504787 (study PRJEB26092, sample SAMD00036349) | human gut metagenome | host: Homo sapiens | study: EMG produced TPA metagenomics assembly of... | reverse complement strand
CCGGCCTCCTCGGCCCGGAGGATGAGCTCCGTCTTATCGGGGTTGTACACCACGTCCAGCACAGCTTCCAGCCCGGGCATTTTTGCCACGTCCAGACTGCACACGCCCACGTTGGGGTACATTCCGGCGGGGGTGGTGTTGATGACGATCTGTGCGCCGCTGGCAACGGCCTCTTCATAGGAGAGCTGGCCTTTGGCGGCGTCGGGCGTCCGGCTGACGGTGAGCACCCTGGCCGCGCCCTTGTCGCGGGCGACGGCGCTGGTGGTGTTGTGGGTGCCGCCGGTGCCGAGGATGAGGACGGTCCTGCCCGCAAAATCGACGCCGTGGGCGTCGCACAGGTGGGCAAAGCCGAGATGATCGGTGTTGTAGCCGTAGAGCAGGCCGTTCTTGTTGACCACGGTGTTCACCGCGCCGATGGCCTTGGCACGGGGGTCGATGTAGGTGCAGTATTCCATCACCAGCCGCTTATAGGGGATGGTGACATTGATGGCCTTGAACTGCCGCCTGGTGAGGAAAGCCCGGGCTTCCTCTTCGGTGGGAAGCGGGCAGAGGTCGTAGCGATAGCCGCAGAGCATCTCATGGATGATCTTCGAGTAGGAATGGCCCAGTTTCGAGCCGATGAGTCCGTATTCCATCACAGTCCCTCCCTGCGGTAGCCGGTGGGCCGCTCCATCCATGCGGTGCCATAGCGGGCGGTCATCAGATCGCCCACAGCCAGCGCGGCGGCGCAGGTCTGGACGATGGCGGCGCGCGGCACGATGCAGGGGTCATGACGGCCCTGAATGGAGAGGGGCGCGTCCTGCTTTGCAATGTAATCCACCGTCTCCTGCTCTTTGTAGATGCTGGGCGTCGGCTTGACAGCGGTGCGGAAGACGACAGGCATTCCGTTGGTGATGCCGCCGTTGATGCCCGCGTTGTGGTTGGTGGCCGTGACCACCGAATCGCCCTTCATGCGGAAGGCATCGTTGGCCTCAGAGCCTTTCAGGTCGGCGAAGCCGAAGCCGGTGCCGAACTCAATGCCCTTCACGGCAGGCACCGAAAACGCCATGTGGGAAATAAGGCTCTCCACGCTGTCAAAATACGGCTCGCCCACACCGGCGGGCAGGCCGAGAATGGCTGTTTCAAGGATGCCGCCCACGCTGTCGCCCTCCGAACCGGCGGCACGGATGGCCGTTTTCATCGGCTCTTCGACGGAAGCATCCAGCAGGGCGAAGCCCTCGTCCCTGCTTTCCAGCACGCTCACCTGAGCGGCCAGTGCGGCGGCATCGTCCAGCGCAAAGGGCGTATCGGAAATGCCGGCACAGCGGGCGATGTGGGTGGTGATGTCGATGCCGGCGCGGTTCAGCGCACCCAGCACGATGGCACCGCCTGCCACCAGCGCGGCAGTGATGCGGCCCGAAAAGTGTCCACCGCCCCGGGCGTCCTGAAAGCCGTGGTATTTGGCGTAGGCGGTATAGTCCGCGTGGCCGGGGCGGAGAAGGTCAGCCGTCTTGGCGTAGTCGCCGCTGCGGGTGTTCTGGTTCTCGATCATCAGGGCGATGGCCGTGCCGGTGGTGTGACCGTTCACGACGCCGGAGAGCAGCTGAACGTTATCAGCCTCCACGCGGGGCGTCGAAAGCCCGTCGCCCCGGGCGCGGCGCTTATCCATGCAGGCGGCAATGAATCCCTCATCCACCGGCACACCGGCGGCCATGCCGTCCAGCACACCGCCGATGGCCCTGCCGTGGCTCTCGCCGAAGATGGTCAACGCCAATGCGCTGCCAAAGGTGTTTTTCATGGCTTTAGTCCTCCATGCCCAGCAGGGGGCGCAGACCCTCCACCGGGATGGTCTCCGCGCGCCAGCAGCCCAGGCCCGGCACCTTGATGACGGTGATCTGGCCGCCCTGTGCCTTTTTGTCGTGGAGCATCTCGGCGTAGACCTTGTCCTTGTTGCAGGCGGTACGCAGGGGCAGGCCCAGACGGCGGTAGACCGCACGGACGCGCTTCTGCAGTGCCTTGGACTCGATCATCGGCAGCATCCCCAGAGCCACACACTCGCCGTGGTAGAGGCCCACGGTGCGGCGCCCCTTGACGCCCTTGACGGCCTCGATGCCGTGGCCGATGGTGTGGCCGAAATTGAGGGCCTTGCGCATCCCATGCTCCGTCTCGTCCTGCTCGACGATGCTCTTTTTGAAACGGAGACTGCGGTAGATGATCTCGCCGATCTGCCCGTCGATGTCGCCCTTTTCAAAGATGGCGAACAGCTCCGGGTCGGCCAGCAGACTGGCCTTCACCGACTCGGCCAGACCGTTGATGTACTGGCGGCGGGGCAGGGTGGCGAGGGTGCTGGGGTCTACGATGACCAGCCTGGGCTGCCAGAAGGAGCCGACGATGTTCTTCGTCTCCCCCAGATCCACAGCGGTCTTGCCGCCGATGGAGGAATCGATCATCGAGAGGGTGGTGGTGGGGCAGTTGATGAAGTCGATGCCGCGCATATAGATGGAAGCGGCAAAACCCGCCAGATCGCCCACGACGCCGCCGCCCACGGCGATGACGAGGTCGCCGCGGCCCATGTTGAACTCCAGCATCTGGCGCAGGACGCTTTCGAGGATCTTCATGCTCTTGCTGGCCTCGCCCTGCGGGACAGTAATAATTTTTGCGTCGCGGCACTGGTCGGCCACACGCTGTGCGTACTCGGCGGGAACGCCTGCGTCCGTCACCACCGCCACCCGGCGGTCGAGGCGGGCAAACTGGTACAGATTTTCCAGTGCGCCGTTTTTCAGGATGATGTCATAGCTGCGCTCACCCAGATTCATGGTGAGCTTGGTGCCGATAAATCCACTCATTTTGTATACACTCCTAACAGCCGCACCGTGCGGCAGGTATGGTCCAGCTCACGCAGCAGCGCGGCGGTCTCGTCGGCGGAGGGGTCGCCCACCAGCTCGACGTAAAAATAATAATCAAAGGGGACATGGGGCAGCGGACGGCTCTTGATGGACTCCATGTCGTAGCCGAAGCGGCCGATGACCTGGATGACCTCAGCCAGCTTGCCGGGTTTGTTGTCCAGTGTGAACAGCAGCGAGAAGCGGTTGCCCACGGTGGGTTTTTCGCGGCTGAGGACGATGAAGCGGGTGGTGTTGTCGCCGTCGGTGTTGATGCTGGGGACGAGGACTTCCAGCCCGTAGAGGGCGGCTGTCTCGGCGCTGGCGATGGCGGCTTTGGACGGGTCGCCCGACTCGGCCACGAACTTTGCGGCCATGGCCGTGTTGGGCATGGCCGTGGCGGGCAGACGGAACTGCTTTAAGAACGTCTCACTCTGGGCGATGGCCTGCTGATGGCTGTAGACGTGCCTGAGCTGGGCCAGCTGGGTGCCGGGCAGGACGAGCAGGTTCTGGGAGATGGGCAGGTCGTAGACGTCCACCACCCACAGCTCGGGGTGGTTGTAGCACAAGTCGAGGACGGCGGAGACGTCGCCTGCGTGGCTGTTCTCAAACGGCACAACGCCGTGGGCGGTGTCGCCCCGGCTGACGGCATCGAACACCTCGTCCCACGTCGGGCAGCTGACGGCCTCCGCGTGGGGGAAGAGCGCCCGCAGCGCGATGTGGGCGAAAGCGCCTTCCACGCCCTGATAGGCGGCGCGGTTCCGGCCCAGCACCTCGGCTTCGTACTGCTTGGCGACGTTCATCATGTTCTGGACATGGTCTTTATAGTAAGGCCGGAGGGCGGCGTTTTGGATGCGGGCCGCAGCCTTTTCCAGCACCACCGCCTCCCGCGCGGCGTCAAAAATCGGCAGGCCGTGGGCCTGTTTGTATTGGGCGACGCTGAGCACAGCGGCCATCCGCCGCTCAAACAGGGCGGCCAGCTGCCCGTCCACCGCGTCGATCTCGGCGCGGGCTTGTTCCAGTGTGTCCATCCTTCCACATCCTTTGGGTAAAATTTCAATCCTTACAGTGATGATACTTAGTAAGTATACCATAACCCGGATGAGGAAACAACAAGCCCTTCTCTCTTTGAGGGTGGATAATATTTCAAATCCGGGGCCGTCAACGCGAAGAGATTGCAACCAGAACGCCCCCTCCGGCATTGCCGGAGGGGGCGTTCTTGCTTATTTGCGCAGGTCTTCCCTGCTGCGGGGGGTGCCGAACACCCGGCCATAGGGATTGTCGAGGTCGGCAGCCTTCAGAGATGCAGTTTTTTCGGCAGGCTTTTCAGGGATGCTGAGATGCTTTGCCTTCCCCTTGGAGAGAACACGGTACCGCATGGCTCAGCCCTCCGGGGCTGCCGTGGAGACAGCGCCTTCGGTCAGCTTCTGCCAGAATTCTTCGCCTCCGGCGAGGTTATCCGCAGTGCCGCTGTTCCACGCGCCCCGCATTCCCACATAGAACTGGGACATATACTCCTGACTGGAACCACTCCTGCTCTGGGTGGTGTCGGGACCGTAGTCACCGAGGTCGAGGCCAGCCAGGACCGGGCAGTCATCCCACTTGTACACCATGTTCCACCAGTCCTCGTCGCTGTCGGCGGCGGGCAGAGTGCCGTCGAGATACCGCAGCGAGCCGGTGCTCTCCTCAAAGCCCGCCGGGTCCCAGAGCAGAAAAACAGAGCTGAGGCCGCCCTGTACGTCGGCGGCCAGCTTGGTGGTGCCGGCCATGGTCAGATAGGCGGCGCTCTCGGTCTGGGTCTCCGTGTCGGAGTAGTCGAGGGTGTAGACGTTGAGGGTCACGACCACCTTGCCGTCGCCGTTGCGGTCTTCGCCGTAGGCGGCCAGTGCATCCTGCAAAGCGTTCACGGTGTCCTCGGGCAGATAGTAGGGGGCCACCACGGCCACGTTATGATCGGGCTTGGTGACGAAGAAATACTGTCCGATGAAGTTGTAGGCCGCAAAAGCCGCGGCGATGCCGATGAGGATGACCCATTTCAGGTTATAGTCCCACCAGTTGGCCCAGCGCTCCTTGCGGGTGTACTGTCTTTCCTTGCGGGGGGCAATGTCTTTCGGGTCGATGTCGCGCTCGTAACGGTAGCTTGCCATGAGGCAGTGTCCTCCAAAGTCTTAAAGCTCTGCCAGGATGGTCTGGCGGACGGCGTCGGGCAGCTGCTTCTGCTCGGCCCGGCTCATGCCTGCCGTCTGGATGGGCGGCAGCACCCGGACGTATACCGTGCCGGGGGTGGCCCGGTTGCCGTGGGCCTCGAACAGGCCCCGTGCGCCGGAGATGGCCACCGGCACCACCGGTGCGCCGGTCTTGACCGCGATGCGGAAGGCACCGGCCTTGAACTCACCGGCGCCGCCCTCTTCGCCCTTGTAGCGGGTGCCTTCCGGGAAGATGATGAAGCTCCGGCCGCTCTCCACGATGGCGGTGGCGTCGTTCAACGCGCGCACCGAGGCGCGGACATCGTCGCGCTGGACGAAAACGCAGCCCAGCAGCTTCATCCAGCGGTTGAGCAGAGGAATTTTTTCCAGCTCTTCCTTGGCGAGGATGCCATAGGGCTCATCGAGGCCGGCCAGCAGCAGCGGGATGTCATAGTAGCTGCGGTGGTTCGCCACAAAGACGCAGGGGCCATCCTTCGGGATGTTGTCCAGTCCCTCGACGCTGAGCCGGACGCCGGTGACGTTCAGGATGCCTTTGCTCCAATGGGGGATGTGCTTTTTTACCAGCTGGCGCACCGTCTCGGTGTCGCCTGCGGCCAGCGCACGCTCGGCTTTGCACAGCACACTGTAATGGACGATCATGTACCCGAACAGATAAACGAATAACGCAATGGTGCGGAAAATGCTCACAGAGCGATACCTCCTTCTGGCTCAAAAAGCCGTTTCTATTGTATCACACTCCGCCCCAAAAAGGGAGAGGAAATACTTTTTTTACATTTAGAGGGCTTTGCGGCTTGCAAAATCCACAAAATCCGGGTATATTTATAATCAGAAAGCCAGCACAATGGCGTTTCCTGCCAAAACCGTGCTGTGCAATGCAAGCCGTCTTTCGGGACAGCGAGAGAGGATATCCACACAACATGAGTCTGTTCCCTTCTGCAAACGATTTCAAGTCCGGGCCGGGTGTCGAAAAGGACGCCCCCCGCAAGACCGGCGTGGGCCGCTTCTTCGAGCTGGTGGGCCGGGATATGAGCGGGATGTTCCTTGCAAACCTGCTCACCTGTCTGGGCTTTCTGCCCGTCATCTGTCTGGTGTACATCGGCTTTCTGATGAACAGCCTGCCCGTCATGGTGCTCAGCGCCGCCGTGGGCGGCATCCTGGCCGGTCCGGTGCTGGCGGGCATGTACGACACCGTCCTGCGCGCTCTGCGCGACGAGGCCGGTTACTGGTGGACCACCTACCGCAAGGCCTTCAAGCAGAACTTCAAAGCCAGCATCCTGCCGGGCGTGCTCTACTGCGTCGTGGTCACGGTGCAGGTCTTCCTCGTGTACTTCTGCTTCAACCTGCTCTACCACGGCACCAACGTCGGCGTAGGGATGTGGGTAGCCACGGTGCTCAACCTCGTCATCTTCCACATGCTGTTCTCCTACATGTGGCCCCAGGTGGTCCTGCTGGACCAGCCTTTCGGCCAGACGCTCAAGAACAGCGTCAACTGCATGATCGCTTTCCTGCCCCACGCACTGGCTGCGTCTCTCGTGACGGTACTGTTCTGGGGCCTCGTCATCCTCTGTATGCCGCTGGGCCTGCTGCTCATGCTGGTGTTCGGCTTCTGGTTCCAGGTGGAGATCACCAGCCAGATCGTCTACGGCGACCTCGACCGGGTGTTCCGCATCGAGGAGAACATCCGCAGGCTCCACGACGCCGAGTATGAAGCCGAGATGGCCGAGGAGCGCAGCGACGACGAGGAATAAACGACACACCGACGCGAAAAGGGGATGCGTGCAATGGAACAGCGGAACAATCTGGTGCTGCAGGGCACGGAGACATTTTCCCGCGGACAGCTCGATAATGTGGCGCTGGACAACGGCAGCGTCGTGCTGGACAGCGTGGCCGGGCGGTACCTGCAATACGGCAGCTACACGACGCCCGAGTTCGCCATGCCGGCCTTCTGCAACCTGAACGTCAGCTGGAACGCCCACGCGCCCCAGAACACGATGGTGGAGGTGCGCTGCCGCGTCTACGCAGGCGGCAGCTGGACGGGCTGGATGAGCTTTGGCAAGTGGGCGCCGGATTACCCCCGGGCCAGCATCAGCACCCACAGCGACGACGGCCTCATCTTCCTGATGGGCGACACCGTGACGGTGGCGCTGCCCGGCGGCGGCACCGGCGTCCAGCTTCAGGTCAATCTTTCGACCAACGACGACAAAGTCACCCCGGCGCTCCGGCTGCTGGCGGCGGCGGTCCGCCCCCTTGCGTGGGATAAGCAGAGCGGCCACCCCATCAACCGCCGCCTGTACTTACCGGAATACTGCCTCTCGGCCCATGACCCCAGCTTTGGCCGGGACATGGACCTGCCGCTGGTGATGGCGGCCCTGATGAACCGCTGGGGCGAGGACATCCTGCCCGAAGAGGTGGCCTACGTCATGGAGGACAAGACCACCGGTAGCACCAGCAACGGCGCTTTCGCCGCCGCGGCAGCGGGCTGCTGCGGTTTTCCCTGCTGGCAGGCGTGGATGGACCTGCAGGATCTGCGGGAGCAGATACACGACGGCTGTTCTGTGGCCGTGCGCATCGAGCGCCGCATCCGGGGCCAGCGGGACCCCATCGGGGTCTGGATGGGTCTGCGGGGCTTCGGCCACGACGACGCGGTCCTCGCCGATTATGTCCTGCTCAACGACCCCACCGCCGACAGCGACGGGGCCGTGAACTGCACGATGGCGGTGACGGATTTTGCCCGCTGCTTCACCGGGCGGGCCATCGCTCTCCGCCCCAAGCCCCGGGACACCGAGGCCAACCGCCCCCGGCGGGTCTCCTGCGACTTTGTGTACAGTGCCGAGGATGACTGCTGGTATCTGGCTCAGAAATGCCAGCGGCAGCTGCTCCCGGCCGAATTTTCCGGCTGGGCGGCCTGCAGCCCCCACGACGGAGTAGCCCACGCCACCACAGCCCACCGCACCTTCCGGCGGATGGAGCGGACACGGACCGGCGGCTTCCGCTTCCCGCCCGAGCAGACCGCCGCAGGCGGGCGGTGCAGCGTTTACATCGTGGACCATACCGGCACCATGCAGTTTGCAGAGGTGCGCCTGCCTACGCCTCCGCTATCGGAAGCAAACCAAAGCGCCGCGCCTTCTGTCTCCTGAGAGGCAGCACAGCCAAGAGCTTTTTGGGATAAATCATCAACATGGGAGGAACATATTATGGCAAAGACGATCATCACTTTGGGCCGTGAGTACTGCACCGGCGGACGCTACATCGCCAAGGACGTGGCGCGCGCACTGGGCATCAAGCTCTACGACAAGGAACTGATCACGATGGCCGCCAAGAATTCTGGACTGTCCGAGGAAGCCGTGGCCGCCAGCGAGAAGCGGCACACCCACAGCCTGCTGTACAGCCTGTATACGATGGGCAATGACCTTCCGCTGGGCGACCAGGTCTTCATCCTGCAGAGCCGCATCATCAAGCAGCTGGCCGACGAAGGCCCCTGCGTCATCGTGGGCCGCTGCGGCGACTATGTCCTGCGCGACCGCAAGGACGTGCTGCGCATCTTCGTCTACGCCCCCAAGGAGTGGCGTCTGGCTTACGGCAAGGAGAACAACATGCTGCAGGCCAAGGACGAAAAGGGCATCAAGGACGAGATCGACAAGACCGACCGCAACCGTGCCGCCTACTACAACTACTACACCCAGAACCGCTGGGGCGATGCCCACAACTATGACCTCGCCATCAACGCCGCACTGGGCCATGACGCCTGCGTGAAGATGATCCTTGCCGCCGCAGAGGCCAAGGAGAAGGCCATGGAGGGCTGATGCCCGCCGCCCCGGAGGGGGGAAAAATAAATAATGATGCTGCGTGGGTGGGGTGCTTTTGCGCTCTGCCCACGTTTGCGGCATAGAAGAACTCTGCATCCCCAAGTCATCAACGTCAAAAGGAGAAATCGTGGAAAACAAGCAGCCCTTATCCTCTCCCGCCGGTGAGCGGGAAAACATCATGGGTACCATGGACATCAACCCTCTGCTCATCAAGCTCAGCGTGCCGATGATGGTATCCATGCTGGTACAGGCCCTCTACAACGTGGTGGACTCGATTTTCGTGTCCCACGTCAGCGAGAGCGCCCTGACCGCCGTTTCGCTGGCGTTCTCTTTGCAGAACGTCATGATCGCCGTGGGCGTCGGCACCGGCGTGGGCGTCAACGCCCTGCTGTCCAAGAGCCTCGGCGAAAAGAACCAGGAACGGGCCAATAAGACCGCCGAGAACGGCATCTTCCTGTCCCTGTGCAGCTACGCCGTCTTCCTCGTCATCGGCCTCACCTGCATGAAACCCTACTTCTACGCACAGACTTCGGACATGGACATCGCCCGGCAGGGCATCCAGTATCTGCGGCTCTGCTGCGTGCTCAGCCTCGGCCTCTTTACCCAGACCATGGGCGAGAAGCTGCTGGCCGCCACCGGCCGCACCCATCTGAGCATGATAAGCCAGCTGGTGGGCGCTGTCGTGAACATCGTTCTCGACCCCATCTTCATCTTCGGCTACTGCGGCGAGGCCCTGTCCGGCACCACCGGCGCTGCCGCGGCCACCGTCATCGGCCAGTTCTGCGGCGCGGGCATGACGCTGTACTTCAACCTCAATAAGAACCCCGACATCCAGATCAGCTTCCGGGGCTTCCGGCCCAGCGCCAAGGCCATCGGCCGCATCTACACCGTCGGCCTGCCCAGCATCGCCATGCAGTGCGTGGGCAGCGTGATGACCTTCTTCATGAACCAGATCCTGATGGCCTTCTCGGCCACGGCTGTCGCCGTCTTCGGCGTCTACTTCAAGCTGCAGAGCTTCGTGTTCATGCCCATCTTCGGCATGAACAACGGCATGGTCCCCATCATCAGCTACAACTACGGCGCACGGAAGCCGGAGCGGGTCAAAAAGACCATCCGCCTCGCAGTCTTCTATGCCGAGTGCATCATGCTGGTGGGCTTCTGCATCTTCCAGTTCCTGCCGGATAAGCTGCTGGGCCTCTTCGCCGCCGGCGACGCCATGCGGGCCATCGGCGTCCCGGCGCTGCGCATCATCTGCCCCCACTTCCTGCTGGCGGGTGCCGGCATCGTGCTGAGCTCGGTGTTCCAGGCGCTGGGCAACGGCGTGTTCAGTCTGACCGTCTCCATCTGCCGTCAGCTGGTGGTGCTCATCCCCGCTGCATGGCTGCTGAGCCGCACCGGCGAGGTGAACATGGTCTGGTGGGCCTTCATCATCGCGGAGGTGGTCAGCCTTGCGCTGAGCCTCGTTTTCATGGCCCGCATCAACCGTACCGTCATCGTCCCGCTCTCCGAAAAGCAGGACGCGGCCGTATAACCTGAAAGGAACGTGAACTCTATGGCAAAAAAGCTGAAGTGGAACCTTATCCTCATGAGCCTGCTCTATCTGGCGCTGGGCATCTTCCTGCTGATGGTGCCCGGCACGGCCCTCAGCGTGGTCTGCTATGCGCTGGGCGGCGTGGTGCTGGCCTGCGCGGCAGTGCAGCTGGTGCGGTATTTTGTCGTAGAGCGCGGCGTGTTCCAGAGCCAGCTCACCCTCATCTCGGGGCTGGTCTGTCTGGCGCTGGGCGCATTCCTCATCATCCGCAGCGATGTGGTGGTGCGGGTGCTGCCCATCGTGTTCGGCCTGTTCGTCATCTTTGACAGTCTGGGCCGCATCCAGAATGCCCTCGAGCTGCGCCGGTGCGGGTATCCGAGCTGGAAGATCTTTCTGCTGCTGGCCGTGCTCAGCGTCGTGCTGGGCATCGTGATGGTGGTGGACCCCTTCGGCACCATGGAGACGCTGGTGATGGCCATCGGCCTCATCCTCATCCTGGAAGGCGCGCTGAACCTGCTGAGCGCCCTGTACACCATGCTGGCCGTCCGGCGCTTTATAAAGCTGCATCCGGAGACCCAGTCCATGCTGGAAGCCATTACCGGCCAGGATCTGAACGGCGACGGCGTCATCGCCCCGGATGTCTCCCACGCAGATGTGGAGTCCACCGCTGTGGAGCTCGACTATGTGGATGAGAGCGCCGAGGTGGAGCAGGAGAACAAATAACGTTAGCGGGCTTGCCCTCTCAGTCACCTTCGGTGACAGCTCTCCCAAAGGGAGAGCCTCTGGCCT
>ENA-OQKE01001163-OQKE01001163.1-human-gut-metagenome-genome-assembly--contig:-NODE-1163-length-11324-cov-5.472126_pt1 | contig 11324 bp, 10 predicted proteins | sample MGYA00242620_ERZ504787 | MGnify/ENA primary metagenome ERZ504787 (study PRJEB26092, sample SAMD00036349) | human gut metagenome | host: Homo sapiens | study: EMG produced TPA metagenomics assembly of... | reverse complement strand
GGATGGCAATTCCACGCTGTCCGCTATCCTGCAGGATCGAACGAAGGAGGAAGGCGTCGACCAGGCAAAGCAGCACAATTTCTTATACTGTGATTACAACAACCGCAAATGCCTGACGAAGATGGCGATCCTGCCGATGTTCTCGGATGCCTTCCGCACCTTCAAGGATATCGATGAACAGGGGGCGAAGTCATGAGATGGCGTAAGTGCCTTACCGTCCTGAGCTTACTGTTCCTGCTGCTGGTCCCGACAGGTATCCATGCGGAATCTATGGATGGAGCGATCGGCAACGGTAATTCTCCGGGAGAGACGACAGCACAGAAGAACGATGAAGAAAAGGCAGATACCAATACTTCGGATTTTCTCTCGGATGCGATCCTCAGTTTAGATAAAGATACGAGAAAAAAAGAAATGGACCGGGATTATATCAAGAATCTCTATAATTCCAGTATGACAGCGAAGACCAAAGGGCTCAACCTGCTTGATGGGGATTCCATCGTCACATGTTTCATGAATTTGATCACGCTGCTTCTGGAAATGATCGGGTTCGTGATCTCCTTCTTCGTGTTGACGATCTATAACCTGGTATCCTCCAGCTTTTTGGGGACCGTCATACAGGGGATCTTTGATATGATCGACAAGGTCGTTTTCGATTGGAGCGATCCTGATTCCTGGATCAATAAAGTGCTCCTGATCGCTGCATTGTCCTCTATCCTGTATAAGCTCATCAAAGACTTTACCAGGATCGTGCGATGGCAACAGATCGTACAGATCGTACTTACCGCCTTCCTATCGATGACCTTCATCACCTTCATCGGCCAAAATGGACGCAAGATCGCAAATGGGTTTGAGGAAGTGACGACACAGATGTTGACGGAAACGTTCGTATTCGGAGAAAAGAAGGAAGATCCGGAGATCATGAACAAGCAGAACATCTTCGATATCTTGCAGAAACAGCCGTTCATGGTCCGACATTTCGGTACGACAGATCTTGCGAAGATCGCCGGATCGGACGATAAGGATGCGATCGAAAAGGTAGAAAAGCGAGTCCAGCGCCTTCTGAACGATCCATCACAAGACAATGCGGAGGATGAATATGACAAGTTCGGAAATCATGTGATTACGCATGATGGTGGTTCCGCAATGCGGGTCTTGGGACTCTCCTTCGTCTTGTTAGTACATCGTGGTGCGATCAGTATCGTCATCGCAGCGATCTGTATCGGCTTAGGGGCTGTAAAGGCCTCAAAATATATCGTTCTGGGATTGAGTGTATATCAACTCATCTGGTGGCTGCTCAAGCATGGACGCAAAGCTCGCCAATGGTTCACAGACAGGCTCATGTGGTGCATGGTCACGATCTTTGCGGATATCCTGTTCAGTATGGCGCTGTTCTTCCTGGTAGAATTATGCACGAAGATATCCGCTTACAGTGTCCTGCTCATGCTGGCAGTCGATGTGATCCTCATCGTCCTGCTCAGATTCGTGATCAAGAATCTACCGACGATCATGTCGAAGCTGATGGAAGATGGAAAGATCGTGGCAGAAGGAATGCTGTTGGGTACCTCTCCGATGTCGACGTACCGACAGCTGAAAGGCTCTGCTTCACAAAGTGATGCGTTTGATGGGGGCGGTGAAGGAAACGGCAGTGGCACAGGTGGCTATGGAGAAAGTGATGATAGTGATCTTCGTGATCATGATGATCCATATGATAGCAGCTATGATGACGACGCCTTGCGAGATGAAAAAGATCCCGATATGTATGCAGACGATATACCGGATGATGTGGACTCTGCGGATCATGAGGAAGCACCTGCAGATGGTGACAGCGAACTGGCTGGTCCGGCCACAAGTAGTGAGGGTGCGCCTACAGAAGCAGAGAGTGAAACAGAAGGATCTGATGAAATGACTTCTGAGACACAGGAAGACATCGATGGTGGGGCACAGGAAACGGATCCGGGAGATGATGGTGAACCATTCGATGAAGAACATGCAGCTGACATACAGAACATGAGTGCAGAAACGCAGGAAGAGGAAGACCTGAGCGATGAAGCGGATATAGCGGAAGAAGATATGTCGGATATCGATATGGACGATGACGATGATCTTATCGAGGATGCAGGAGCCCCGGATATCTCAGATGTGGGAGGAGTTCCGGAAACAGTGGATCCTGAAACAGAAGATGATCTGAAAGATCGCTCGGATGATGATCCTATTCCTACAGAAGCTGCGAAACATACGGATCCTGAAGATGCAACGGAAGAAACATCGTCAGTTTCTACTGAAGACAGCCCAGATGTAGAAATGAACACAGAACCTACACAAGCTACGCAGCAGCCGGATGATCCAAACAGTGTGCCTGCAGGAATGGATGTCGATGAAGGAGGACAAGAGAGCGGACCGATAAACGAACAGGATGTGCCAGCAGAACATGAGGCTTCAACAAAACCGGAAGAGGATACACTGCCGCAGGAAGAGGAGAACCTCCTGAATGAAGGCGATTAAGAAGCTCCTTCTCCTTTTCCTTCCCCTTATCATTATCATGATGATGTTTCTGATGTTCCTTGGCGGTGGTGTGAGAGATGGGAATGAGACGCCCAAAAACAATCTCAGTTCCTCTGTCGAATATTATCGTCCCTATGTGTCCAAGATCGCCAAGCTGGAAGGCATGGAAGATTATGTGGATCTGATCCTAGCAGTGATGCAGGTGGAATCCGGTGGGACTGGCGGTGATCCTATGCAGGCATCGGAAGGGCCGTTCAACAAAAAATATCCGCAGATACCCAATGGGATCAAGGATCCGCATTACTCGATCCGCTGCGGTATCAAAGAGCTGCAGGATTGCCTGAAAAGGGCGAAGGTCAAGGATGCATCCGATGAAGGTCGCATCCGGGTGGCATTAGGTGGATATAATTTCGGAAATGGATTCATCGAATGGATCGATCGTGAAAAAGGTGGACGATGGACACTGGAAGCAGCTCAGGAATTTTCCGATATCATGAAGGGAAAGACCGGATGGAGCGTCTATGGAGATCCTCCTTATGCCGATAAGGTGATGTCCTACTATGACGCCTTGGATTTTATCAGTGGGGATGGGACATTGATCCCACCATTGAAGGGCTATACGCTCACCAGTGGGTATGGGAATCGGCAATCGATCGGTGACTTTCATTATGGTGTCGATCTGGATGGCTCCTATGGTGCATCGATCTACGCTCCCGGTGATGCGAAGGTATATCAGGCATCCTCGAGCTGTCCTGCAGATGGCGGATACCTTGGGAATATGTGTCCGGGTGGTGCTTATGCAGGTGCCGGAAACTTTATCCAACTGAAAATGAAGTATAAAGGAAAAGAACTCTATATCCTGCTTTGCCATATGAAGGATGTGGACGTCAAGACAGGACAGAGCATAAAGAAAGGACAGCGGATCGGCAGCCAGGGACATTCTGGAAATTCGACAGCATCCCATGTACATATGGAGATGCATTTCTCAACCCCTGTGATCGCAACGACAGAAGGCAGTGTGGATCCGGAAAAATACATCAAATTCAAATAATGGACAGAGGTGAAATATGGAAAAGAAAACGATCGTGTCTGCAGCATTGCTCATACTGGCTGCAGCAACGATATTATGGATGAATCAGCCATCGGAAACGAGGGAGAACTCGCAGCAGAGCAGTACCACGATACAGAAAAAGCCAACAACGGAGCCATCTCCTCAGTCGGATGTTCCCAATGATGTGGAAGAGGCCTGTAAGAGCGCAGCAGAACGCTTCGTGAGAGTGAAGACCGAAGGCCGCAGCAGTGATATCTTCCTGGATCGTATCGAACCGGTCAAGGAACTTCTCAGCGATGACTTGTACCAGTCACTGGTACCGGATCTGAGTAAGGAAGAGCTGGCGGCCATGCGAAGAGAGAGCAAACGTATCAAAAAAGAAGAAACGACAGAAACACAGATCACATCGATGGACAGCGCTATCGACAGGATAACGGATGATGACTTTGAAGTATATGTCATCTACACTGCACAGATGCAGCATGCGGACAGGAACGATGCGAGCCGGTATCTGGTCCGGATGCGTGTGCAGTGGAGCGATGGGAAAGCGAAGATCTATAAGATGATCGAAGAGAGCAGCCTGGGAAACGGCTTCTATGAAAAGTAAGAGGAGGATCCGATATGATAGGAAGGAAAGCAGACATCATCCATCGCTTATATGAACTACAGGAAAAGATGGAAGAGAGCGAAGGATATTGGAAAGATGCCCTGGAAAGATGTGCCCTTATGGAAAGTGAGGAATACGAGGAACAGTATCAGACTCTATATCAGGAATATTGGTACATCATGATGAAGGAAGTAGAAGAAAGGTGGCGCAAGTATGTAGAGGGGATCCTTGGTGATGGCCATTTTACAGAAAAGATATATGTGGAAGAATTGGAGATGATCATGGAGGCAGACGGTAAGTTCGTGGATGAATATCAGGGATACATCCTGCGCTCCGGCATGGATCCATTCGGTACACTGACCTATTGGATCAAATCTCCGGATGGTGAGCCACTGGAAGAAAGTTTCGACTTCGTAAGCGACGCGGATGCGATCTTATCGTTTCGTGACATGGTCGATCGAAACGAGTTTTATTGAGATGAGGTGAAGATATGGTACTAGAAGAAATATTGAAATATGATGAGACGTTCCGCTATCAGCTCCTCTCCCGGATGGTGGAGGACTGTAACTATTATCTGGGATATGGCAACCGAAATGCCAAGGACCTTTGGGCTGATGATGAATGGGAGCAGATCGAGATCATGCAGGCATTGTACGAAAGTTTTCCTCCCGAAAAGAAACCGGAATGGCTCACACCGGACGATATCCTGGGATATGGAGAACGGATGCTTACTCCTCTTGGAGAGATATAGGTGTTAGGAGGAAGGCGGAATGTTATATCAGATATTACCAAGATATGATCATCAGTTCCAGGCAGATACGATGCGGATGTTTTTAAAGACATTGTCCGGAACGAAAAGGCGTCGATCGTTGCGAGATCGTCTATCGAAGCTCTTCGATCCAAACTGTATCCTGGATTATCGTTTCATCATCGATTGCGACGGTAAGGATCAAACGGATGGGATGATCTCTTTCTACTTACAGGTGAGTGATGAAAGAGAGAATGGGCTCGTCCTGAACAGTCTGCAGAACATGTTCCAGGATAAGGCGAACGTATTCGAAGCGGTGAGACCGCTCACGCCGTATACGACAGTACATACCTTGTTTACGGATGATGTGCTGGATCATGCGAAGAAAGATACGAAAAAGAGCCTTGCGACCTTCCGGGATGATCAGATCTTCCTGTTCATCCTGGGGACGATGCGCAACAAGACGAGGATCACGATCGATTTCAGTGTCGAAAAGAATTACAGTGCAACGAAGAGCATGTTACGAGGCGTGAGTACGGATGTCGATGTGCAGGTGATGATCAAGGTATCCGGAAAGACGAGATACCAGAGAAACCAGATCCTGGAGATCACGAATACGATCATCAATCTGACAGCAGGAGAAAAGGAGCTTCGAGCGATCTATCGGGATACCTATAAATTTTCCAAACTGACAGGAAACGAACTGATGAACCTGTTTCAGATCCCGACCTTCTACAATAAGAAGGATCTTGAGATACTGAAACGGATACACAAACTTGAGATCGGTCAGCGGACATTGAAGGAGGAAGAATTTGCGTCCGGGATCAAATGCGGACATGTCTACCATCCGATGCAGGATCGTGTGGTCTTCCTGAAGCAGCTACAGCTGCGGAAACATATGGTCATCTCCGGACAGACCGGTTCCGGAAAATCGAGCTTTGCGGAGGAGATGATGCGCGATATCCTGACATCTATCGTACAGGGGAAGAAGAACATACCGGGATTCACGTTCTTCGATCCTGCAGAGACCAGTGTGCTGGGGGTCATCGATATGATGCTGAAGCTGCAGGCGGATGGTCATGATATCACGAAGCTGCGTGAAAAGATCCATTATATCGATTTTGGGTATGAGGATTGTATCTTTCCTATCTCCTTATTGAATAAGGATGTCCCCTCTACCGAGATCCTGGACTATTTCCGGATGTTGTTCGGTTCCGCAGTCACTGTACAGGTAGACCGTATGATCACCAGTGCGATCAATACGATCCTACTGGATGAAGAGGAGCATACGATCATGGATATCCCAAAGATGTTTCAGGATGAAACGATGCGTGAGCGACTGTATGAGCGGCTGAAGGATAATGTATATGCGGATGATGCATGTGCCTTCCTAAAAGGGCGCTTCGATAAACAGCAGGTAGATCCCATCCTGAACCGTACCGATCCTTTCATCAATACGCCGAAGAAGAAGCTCATGTTCGGTATGCATAGTAAGTATGACGGGTTGCGGAAGATTTCAGAGTGGATCGAAAAAGGTGACATCATCTTATTCAATCTGAAAGGTCTCAATGACAATGACCTACGGATCATCGTCGGATATATCTCTTTAAAATATTATCTGATCGGTCTGAAGCGTCCGGATAATTCACGGCTACATCTGACCTTCATCGATGAATGTCACAAGGTGCAGTTCGATATCTACGAGCGCTGGTTGGCGGAGCTGAGGAAAGGTGGTATGGCACTGATCCCGATGACGCAATATCTGGAACAGTTCCAGCAAGGCTTCCTGAAGGCCATCCTTGGGAATGCCGGCACGAAGGTGACCTTCCGACAGGGGCGTGATGGAGCCGTACGTATGTCCGCAAACCTTCCAGGCCATCCGGATATCGATGGTCTGCAGGGACTTCCCGATCGGATCGGATATGTATCTACAGAGGACAACCGTATAGCCAAAACGGTACTCGTAGAAGTGGATCCACCATATCGGTATAATGCCGGAAAAGTAGTACCACACAAGGAAGGAGAGAATGTGCAGGCGGAAATGAATACCGAGAAGAACCGTAACGAAGCACGCAGCTTGATGCGGCGAGACTTTCTGTCGAAAGAAGAGGCAGAAAAGATCGTATTTCGTAGAGTAAACAGACGAAAGAAAGGTGATGGAGAATGGGACGGATAAGATTTCTGCTGTATAAGATATCGCAGCTCCTCCCGAAGGGACAACGCCGACCGGTGATCCTGATCTCATCGATCCTTGGGTTGTTCATCTTCTTTCAGTTCATGACAAGGATCAGTGATTCCTACCTGCTGTTGAGCGTGCAGCGGGTATTCCGGGATACATGGAAAGCACTGCAGGATGAGCAAGTCGGAGGACTTACGATCGTCTTCATCTGTGCTATCCTGGGATATGGCGGATATCGATATTACGGTAAGATCCAGACGGCCATCACTATCTGTTATGCGATCATCTTCATCCTCGCTATCTTGCCGTTCATCATGTCGATGTAGGATGAAAAACTATATAATGTGCTGTGCCGGTTACTGTGCCGAGAGATGTGCCGAACACTGTACGATATATGTCACACTTTTTCGCAATGAAACCCTTTGTTTAAAGGCTTATTTGCACATCGAAAGATTTAGAAATTACCTTATTTTACCTTATAAAATAATATAATATACAACAACCTTATGGGACGCTGCTTTATGCCTTATATCAGAGCCTATTTGGGTCCTCGATTTCATATGCTTATTTCTTATGATACAACTATATATACAATTTGATACTACTGTATAGATATAGTTACTATTACTCTTATATAAATATTTAGTATATAACTTAAGGAGGGATCATTGATGGGACATAAAAACAAACCAAGGATCTTAGATGATGATATCGAACTGATGGTTCGGATAGCGAAACATGGATTCGTGGATATGGACTATATACAATTATTTGCTTATAAAGGTAGAAAAAAGGATACGATTGAAAGGCGTATCCTACAGTTGGCTCTGCATGACTTCTTGATCATAGAACGGACATTCATACCTGCGAACCATACAGCAAGTTTCCGGACCGGATACAAGATCGTTACTTTAGGGAAACGAGGTCTCCAGTACATGCAAGATATGGGATATGAGGCCAAGGACAATACAAAAGCATTTTTGAGTTACAGTCCTTATTACATGTATCACCAGGTACAGGTGGCCACCGTATGTGATATCATTCAGTCTAAATATGAGGATGGGAATTCAAACTGGTATGTAGATGAGATACTGAATGAAAAGGAGGCATATCTGGAAGATACTTCTAATCGCCCGGACGCCATCTTGATATTCAAACAGAAGGATAAAACAAAAACTTCATCCGTATTGGTATATGTGGAACTAGAAAGATCCTATCCCACACAGACATTAGCAGAAAAAAAGATACGATCCTATCGTCGTGTCATTCATGAAGAACTGCATGCAAAGGCTCTATCTCTCGATGTCATCGATTACCGTGTATTATTTGTTTGTACTCTGCGAAATGCAAAGCGACTTTTGATACAAAAAATACGGGACAATAAAGACAGGATCGATTTTAACTTATTGGTCACAGGTTATGAGGATGTAACACAGCATCCATTGGATGCTATATATACGCTGCCTTTACATGAAGAGGTACAATATAAACTCATGGGGCAGCTGCCGTGATGAAGGAACTATATGAACGCCGTCGATAAGTATTATAGAACGAAGCAGGAACTGCTTCAGGAAGGTTCTTATGCAGTAAAGATATTCTGTGATGCCAGCTTAAAGAAGCTAACCTCACCAGAGAGTTAGTCAACCTGATTGCTCCAAAACTGAGAAAATATGCAACTGTGGATGTATACAATCAAAATCGCAGCGCATTCTATGATGTGCAGAACGGTACATTCAAAATCAGTAAGTACGATTATGTGCTGGAAGTACATTTCAATGCATTTAATGGATCCGGACACGGAACAGAAATCTTTGTAACAGACAGTGAGCAGTATACCGATGTAGAACAGTCCATCATGAACAATTTGGGAAAGCACTTCGTGAAGCGTGGTGGCTCCGGCGTCAAGGTGACAAACTGGCTGGTGATTTATACATGCAAGTGTTTAGGCATCAGCTCAGCATTATTAGAGACCTGCTTTATCGACAACAAGGCTGATATGGCCGAATACCAGGCAAGCAAAGAATCCGTCGCACAGGGCATTGTAGACGGCATTGCAGAAGGCTTCCAGCTGAAAGCAAACAGCACAGAGCAGAAGCCAGGGAACAAACCTGCAGAACATAAGAAACCTTCCAAGCCTGCGAAACCGGGACAGCCTGATCAGATTTTGCATAAAGGAGAATACTTCGTCATTCCAGGAGTGCATAGCGTAGACCAGGTATTGGCCAACATGGATAGCATCTGGTGCGAGGAGATGACCGGGAACGGCGGTAACTCCATTCAGGCGGGACCACTTACCAAATGCGATAAGAACGGTAAGAAAACAAGGTCACAAGTTTTCAGCGTAGGTGATTACTGGAAATGTGACAAGAAATTTAAGGTGCTTGCGGTGGATAAACCTACAAATTCAGTGCAGGCAAATGTCGGAGGTCGTAAAATCTGGTTGTATGCTGGTCCACTGCGTGAAGTCTAATATATGAAATAACCCTACTTCTCTTGACTGAGAGGTAGGGACTTTTTTTGATGATTATTTTCATTTTAATGAAAATAAAAAATTACATTTACAATGCCAAATAATAAAAAATGAATTATAATAAACAGTGATGTATAATTATTCTATAATTTCAAGCAAAATAAATAATTTTGTTTTGCAGTAAAAGGTAAGGAGGAGAAGAAATGGTTGAATATAATGTTTATTGTGATGAAAGCTGTCATTTAGAACATGACAACAGTAATGTTATGGTTATTGGAGCTGTTTATTGCCCTAAAAAGATGGTAAAAAAAATTAATAAAGATATCTATAGCATAAAAGAACGATATGGGCTACCTAAAAACGGTGAACTTAAATGGGTGAAAATATCCAATAGTAATTTTAACGTTTATCGTGCATTGATTGAATATTTTTTCAGCAATAATGATTTACATTTTAGAGCAGTGATAGCAGATAAAACTAATCTGAATCATAAAAAATATTCACAAACCCATGATGATTGGTATTATAAAATTTATTATACTATGTTGAAGAATATTTTTTTGAAAGGGAGTACGTACAATATTTATATAGATATTAAAGATGTATTTTCAAATAAAAAAGCAAACAAACTACATGATGTTTGCTGTAACACATTTTGTGATTTTCAGCATAAAATGATATCAAAAGTACAACCAATACGCTCTAATGAAGTAGAAATAATGCAATTAACCGATATAATAATCGGTGCTATTGGGTATGTAAATAGAAATTTTATAGAGGGGCATAAGTATAGCGAAAGCAAACTAAAAATAATAGAATTAATAAAAGGGAAAAGCGGATATTCTTTAACGAAAAGTAGCTATTATACGGACTTTAAATTTAATTATCTTATCTGGAGTGCTGATTTTTATGACTAAATGCTATTCAGATTTACTAGAGCCTTATGAAGGCGGACAATATAAAATGTATCTTGAAAAGATATATAATATTTATAAGGAGGATTTACTAAATAATGGCGAATTACAACTTAAAGGTAAACCAGTTAAACTTAGGCATCATCCGATGTATAAAGAAAGAGAGGAAAGTTTCTATCACTTAACGCATAGAAAATATGACAAAAATACTTTTAGGCAACCTGACTTTAAAAGGTGCGAAAGAATTAGATGGATAAGGAAAATGATTGAAAATGTTGGTAGATGCAAGTGTTGTGGTGTGAATATTGAGAGTTGTGCTGGTATTTTGATTTGGATAGAAAAATATAAAGGTAGTGATCGTATTCATTTTTATTTAGAGAATGAGAATTTTCTATTAGTTATAGAGAAACGTACAGAATATTATTTAATTATTTCAAGTTTTTATGTTGATTATAATAAAAAGAGCTATTATATTAAAAAATATGAAGATAATAAGGCAGAATATAGCGATATATAAAAACAAAAAACGCCATTTAATAAATTAAATGACGTAATCAGAAACTCCTTCTACATCACGGTAGATGAGCATAAATGGATTATATCCACATACATATTATAAGATAAAATCAAAAAAAATCAATAAATTTTTGCAAAATCACATAATCTTTGTTGATTTTTTATTAGAATTAAGATATTATATACCTTCAGATTTAACTACTCTCCACACCAGAGAGTAGCCTTTTTTGTTAAATATGGAACTTCCAATGTTTTACTACGATAATGATTTGCAATTTTTGAAGAAATGCTATATAATTTCGTAGTCACTCTTTCATACAGTTTATGCAGTGACAAT
>ENA-OQKE01001161-OQKE01001161.1-human-gut-metagenome-genome-assembly--contig:-NODE-1161-length-11332-cov-3.108485_pt1 | contig 11332 bp, 9 predicted proteins | sample MGYA00242620_ERZ504787 | MGnify/ENA primary metagenome ERZ504787 (study PRJEB26092, sample SAMD00036349) | human gut metagenome | host: Homo sapiens | study: EMG produced TPA metagenomics assembly of... | reverse complement strand
CCGAAAGGAAGCGGAATGCCGGAAATGTTCTATACTTCCGAAGCGATCAGCAGTGATAAAGAACTTGGAAAGAGCATTGCCCTGATCACTGACGGCCGTTTTTCCGGTGCATCTACAGGTCCGGTTATCGGACATTGCAGCCCGGAGGCTGTTGACGGAGGCCCTATCGCACTGGTAGAAGAAGGCGACCTGATCGAAATCGATGTTATGGAAAGAAAATTAAATATCATCGGAATTGCAGGAGAGCGCAAGTCCATGGAAGAAATCGATGAGATTCTTGTAGAAAGACGTAAAAACTGGAAACCAAGAGAAGCAAAATACAAAAAAGGTGTGCTGCGTCTTTTCAGCCAGCATGCAGCCAGCCCTATGAAGGGAGCTTATCTGGAGTATTGATTATGAAGCATAAATTTATTACCATCGGCGAGATCATGCTGCGTCTGACACCGCCGGATTATGAAAAAATCAGAACAGCTACAACCTTTGAAGCAAGATATGGGGGAAGTGAGGCCAATGTGGCCCTTTCCCTTGCAAATCTTGGAATTGATGCCTCATTTTTCACAGTTGTGCCGGATAACAGTCTGGGCAAAAGTGCTGTTCGTATGATGCGGAGCAATGATGTAAACTGTGACAGCATTGTTTATTCTACAGAAGAAGAGACTCCTACTCATCGTCTGGGAACTTATTATCTGGAAACCGGATATGGAATCCGCCCAAGCAAGGTGGTTTATGACAGAAAGCACAGTGCGTTTTCTGAGTATGATTTCAGTAAGACAGATGTGAAAAAACTGCTGGAAGGTTATACATGGCTTCATTTAAGCGGTATCACTCCTGCTCTTGGAAAAAGCTGCAGGGAACTGATTCTGACCTGCCTGAAAACTGCAAAGGAAATGGGTATGAGAGTAAGCTTTGACGGAAACTTCAGAAGCACCTTATGGAGCTGGGAAGAAGCCAGAGATTTCTGTACACTCTGTCTGCCATATGTGGATGTTCTTTTTGGAATAGAACCTTATCATATCTGGAAAAATGAAGAGGATCATGGAGCCGGAGATGTGAAGGACGGTGTTCCTTTCCAACCCAACTGTGAAGAACAGAAAAAAGTATTTGAAGCCTTTGTGGAGAGATATCCAAATATCAAATGCATTGCGAGACATGTGAGATTTGCACACAGCTGCAGTGAAAACAGTCTTTCTGCTTATCTGTGGAAAGATGGAGAAATCTATGAAAGCAGACGTCTGACTTTCCACATTCTGGACAGAGTGGGAGGGGGAGATGCATTTGTAAGCGGAATCATCTACGCACTGATGAATGATTACACACCTGAGGATACAGTAAACTTCGGTGTTGCTGCAAGTGCAGTAAAACATACGATCCATGGAGACGGAAATATTACAGATGACGTTTCCCTGATCAGACATGTAATGGAAATGAATTTTGATATTAAGAGATAAAACATCAGGATTTATGGATGATATTCGATAAAACATTATGAAAGGTGAGAAAATTCGAATGAAAGATTTAGCAGAAAGATTTCATGAAGTGGGAGTTGTCCCTGTAGTAGTTCTGGAAGATGCAAAGGATGCAGTGCCGCTTGCCCAGGCGCTTGTAGAAGGAGGACTTCCATGTGCGGAAGTTACTTTCCGTACAGCGGCAGCAGAAGAGTCCATCCGTCTGATGGCAGAAAAGTTCCCGGAAATGCTGGTTGGAGCAGGAACTGTACTTACCACAGAGCAGGTAGATGCAGCTGTGAAAGCAGGTGCAAAGTTTATTGTAAGCCCTGGCTTTGATCCGGAGATTGTAGACTATTGCCTGAAAAAAGAGATTCCTGTTTTACCGGGATGCATTTCTCCTTCTGAAGTAGCACAGGCAGTGAAACGCGGCCTGAAAACTGTAAAATTCTTCCCGGCAGAACAGGCAGGAGGAGTTGCCATGATCAAAGCTATGGCAGCACCTTACACAGGAATTAAATTTATGCCTACAGGTGGAATTAATGCAAAGAATCTTGAGGATTATCTCTCCTTTGACAAGATCATATGCTGTGGCGGAAGCTGGATGGTAAAAGGAGATCTTGTTGCAGCAGGAGAATTTGATAAGATTACAGAGCTGACAAAAGAAGCAGTGATGACAATGCTTGGATTTGAACTGAAACACATCGGAATCAACTGTGAAAATGAAGAAGAGGCTGAGAAAACAGCAGGAACATTCGCTTCTTTATTCGGATTTGAGAAGAAGAGCGGAAACAGTTCTGTATTTGCAGGAAGTGCTGTAGAAGCAATGAAGAGCCCATACCTTGGAGCAAAAGGACACATTGCAGTAGGAACAAACAGCGTAGATCGTGCAGTAAATTATCTGGAGTCTCAGGGCGTAGAGTTCAATATGGACAGTGCAAAATACAAAGACGGAAAACTTACAGCAATTTACTTAAAAGAAGAAGTTGCCGGATTTGCAGTACATCTTGTACAGAAATAAAAAATTATTAAAGGAGAATAATAATGAGTAAAAAAGTAGTTACATTTGGAGAAATTATGTTAAGACTTGCACCAGAAGGATATTATCGTTTTGTGCAGGCAGATACATTTGGAGCAACATACGGCGGTGGAGAAGCAAACGTAGCAGTTTCTCTGGCAAATTATGGATTTGATGCTTCTTTCGTAACAAAACTTCCGACACATGAGATCGGACAGGCAGCAGTAAATTCTTTGAGAAAATACGGTGTGGATACATCCAAGATCGCACGTGGAGGAGACAGAGTAGGTATCTACTTCCTGGAGAAAGGTGCTTCTCAGAGACCATCTAAAGTAATTTATGACCGTGCAGGTTCTTCTATCTATACAGCATCCAAAGAAGATTTCAACTGGAAAGAAATCTTTGAAGGAGCAGAATGGTTCCACTTTACAGGAATCACACCAGCACTCAATGACAATGTAGCAGAAATCTGTCTGGAAGCTTGTAAAGCAGCCAAAGAGATGAATGTGAAGATTTCCTGTGACTTAAACTACAGAAATAAACTGTGGAGCAAAGCAAAAGCAGGAGAAGTAATGGGTGAACTTTGCAAATATGTGGATGTATGTATTGCAAACGAAGAAGATGCAGCAGATGTATTCGGTATTCATGCAGCAAACACAGATGTAACTGCAGGAGAAGTAAATCACGAAGGATATAAAGATGTAGCAAAACAGCTTGCTGACCGTTTCGGATTTGAGAAAGTTGCAATTACACTTCGTGAATCTATTTCAGCAAATGACAATAACTGGTCTGCTATGTTATATGACGGAACAGACTATTTCTTCAGTAAAAAATATAAGATGCATATCGTAGACCGTGTAGGTGGCGGAGATAGCTTCGGCGGCGGATTGATCGCTGCAACACTGAGCGGATATGATTCACAGGCTACCATTGAATTTGCAGTAGCAGCATCCTGCCTGAAACACTCCATCGAAGGTGACTTCAACATGGTTTCTATGGATGAAGTTGCCAAACTGGCAGGAGGAGATGCTTCCGGACGTGTACAGCGCTAAGCACTTTTGGAAGAATATAAATAAATAAGCCATAATCGACTATTTTGTTGCCAATATACGCCGGGACAGATTTTTCTGTCCCGGTTTTTCAGTTTTCCTTACAGAAGAGATTGACAATATTCTTTTTGTATAGTACTATTATCTCACAAAACCGAAACGTTTCGGTTAAGGAAAAGGAGGAAAGAGATATGCCATTAGTAACGTCGGAAAAAATGCTTTCAGACGCACAAAAAGGTGGGTATGCAGTGGGAGCATTCAATGTAGAAAATATGGAGATGGCAAAAGCTGTGATCGCGGCGGCAGAAGAGATGCGCTCGCCGGTTATGCTGCAGACTACTCCATCTACGGTCAAGTATGGATCTTTGGAAACATTTGCAGCAATTGTAAAAGCAGAGGCTTCTAAGACCGATATTCCGGTCTGTCTTCATCTGGATCACGGCAACAGCTTTGAGCTGGCTGTACAGGCGATGAAAGCCGGATATACTTCTGTGATGATCGATGGATCCCATGAAACATTTGAAGAAAATGTGGCACTGACAAAAAAAGTGGTTGAGGTAGCCAATGCCTATGGAGTTCCGGTGGAAGCGGAGCTTGGAAAAGTAGGCGGGAAAGAAGATGATCTGGAGGCAGAAGCGGATCATAATACAGATCCTGAAGAGGCAAAAGAATTTGTGGAAAGAACGGGTGTTTCTTCTCTGGCGATCGCGATCGGTACAGCTCATGGATTTTATGCGGGAACTCCAGTGTTGGATAAAGAAAGGGTTTCAGATTGTAAAAAGGTTGTTTCTGTACCACTGGTACTTCACGGTGCAAGTGGACTCAGCGAAGAAGATGTGGTAGAATGTGTACAGCGCGGGATGTGTAAAGTGAATTTTGCGACAGAATTGCGTGTAGCATACACAGATGCTGAAAAACAGTTGCTGAAAGAGAATCCGGAGACCTTTGATCCGAAAAAACTGGGAATTGCAGCAATGAAAGCCGTAAAAGAACAGACCATACTGCGAATGAAGATGTGTGGATGTACAGGAAAGGTACAGTAGTTCCACATAGATGTAGTAAGGAAGGCGGAAAGCATCAATGGGAGCGACGATGAAAGACATCGCGAGAGTGACAGGACTGGGACTGGCAACGATTTCTTCTTATTTAAATGGGGGAAATGTCCGGGAGAAAAACCGGATCAAAATTGAGGCGGCAATTGACGAATTGGATTTCGAGGTAAACGAGGTAGCGAGAGGTTTAAAGACAAACCGGACAAAGACGATTGGGATCATCATTCCGGAGCTGAACAACATTTTCTGTGCAGAGATTATTACAGAAGTGGAAGATGTGCTTCGAAATCATGGATATGCAACGATGATCTGTGACTGTAGAACAGATGCGGCACGGGAAGCGGAAGCGGTAGAGTTTTTGTTTCGACGCAGGGTGGACGGACTGATCTTGATGCCGTCCGGCAAATCAGGAAAGCATCTGGAGAGATTTTTACATGTGGGAAAACCAGTTGTGCTGATCGATCGTAATCTGGAAGATGTTCCATGTGACAGTGTACTTGTGGACAACCGGGGAGCTGCGCAGGCGGCAGTAGAGAGACTTTTTCTGGCAGGTCATCGAAAGATCGGAATGATTGCAGGACCGGAGCATGTATTTACAGCAAGAGAGCGATATCTTGGATATGAAGAGGCGTTCAAAAAGGCAGGAATCGAAGTACAGGATTCATTGGTTGTGCATGGAGATTATACGATCGCAGGCGGTGCCAGGGCGATGAAGGAGCTTGCAAAACAGAATCCGCAGATGACAGCAGTTTTTGTATCAAATTATGAGATGACGGTTGGAGCCATGATCGAAAGCAATGAGATTGGAATCCGGATTCCGGAAGATCTGTCAGTGATAGGATTTGATAATATCGAGTTTGCGAAAGCCAGCAATCCAAAGCTAAGTATTGTGACACAGCCGACAAAAGAAATCGGCAGAAATGTAGCAGAACTGATATTGGACAGACTGGACAATCCAACCCGGGAGATGCCTCCGAAAGAAATGAAGTTAAAGACCAGTTTTGTAGAAGGAAAATCCGTACACATTTTGTCTGTATGACAAGGTGTACGATTTCTTTATCCCGAAAACCGAAACGTTTCGGAATGTTTTGGAGGAGAACATGAAGACGTATTTAATAGGAATTGATATTGGAACAAGCGGATGTAAAATCGCTGTATTTAATAAAGCAGGAGAAGTCCTGGCCGCGCAGAGCGGAACGTATCCGGTGTATTATCCAAAGCCCGGATGGGCAGAGCAAAATCCGGAGGACTGGTGGAATACAATCTGCCAGGTACTTCCGGAAATGTTACAAAAAGCTGAGATTTCACCGGATGAGATTGCGGGAATCGGAATTGACGGGCAGAGCTGGTCAGCCATCGCAGTGGATGAAAACGGAAACGTTCTGACAAATACACCGATCTGGATGGACACAAGAGCGCAGGACATCTGTGATGAATTGAATGAGAGAATCGGAAAAGATCGGATTTTCAAGCTGTGTGGAAACTCCCTGCAGCCATCGTATACAACGCCTAAGATTGTCTGGTATCAGAGAAATCTTCCGGAAGTATATGCAAAAACAGCAAAGATCTTACAGTCAAACAGCTATATTGCATTTAAGCTGACTGGAAAAATGACACAGGATGTTTCTCAGGGCTATGGTTTGCATTGCTTTAATATGCAGGAAATGACTTGGGATTTTGCAATGTGTGAGGAGCTCGGATTTTCAAAGGATCTGCTTCCTGAAATCTATCCATGCCATGCTGTAATCGGAACCGTGACAGAAGAAGCGGCCAAAGAAAGTGGACTTTGCGTGGGAATCCCGGTTGTGGCAGGCGGTCTGGATGCAGCCTGCGCAGCACTGGGAGTCGGTGTACTTCACGATGGAGAGACACAGGAGCAAGGCGGGCAGGCAGGGGGGATGAGTATCTGCATGGATCATTATTGTGCAGACGAGAGGCTGATCCTCGGAGCCCATGTTGTGCCGGGACACTGGCTGCTTCAGGGGGGAACTACAGGAGGCGGCGGTGTCATGCGCTGGCTGGAAAAGGAATTTGGAGACTGGGAACGAGGGGAAGGAAAGCGAAGGGGCGTCAGCTCTTTGGATCTGATGAACGAAGAGGCAAAAGTAATTCCGGCGGGTAGTGACGGAGTTGTATTTCTTCCGTATATGTCCGGAGAACGTTCTCCGATCTGGGATCCGGATGCGAAAGGTGTTTACTACGGATTGGATTTCAGCAAGAAAAAAGGGCATCTGATCCGGGCTGCGATGGAAGGAACTGCCTATGCACTGAAGCACAATCTGGAAGCGGCAGAAGAAGCAGGAGCAAAAGTGGAAGTGTTAAAAGCAATGGGAGGAGCAGCAAATTCACACCTCTGGACACAGATCAAATCCGATGTGACCGGAAAAACCATGGAAGTCCCCTCATCAGATACTGCAACCACACTGGGAGCGGCACTTCTTGCAGGAGTCGGAGTAGGAATGTATGAAAGCTTTGAAGAAGCGGTGGAGAAGACCGTCAATAAAGGAAGAGTCCATACGCCGAATGTGGAGCATAAGGAAATCCACGAAAAGAATTATGAGACATACAGAGCTCTGTATGAACAATTAAAAAGTCTGATGAAAAAGACAGGAGGAAAGAAACAATGAAAGCAGCAGTAGTTTGTGCAAATGAAGATGTACAGTATCTGGATTATGAAGAGCCGATTCCGGGACCGGGAGAAGTGAAGGTTAAGGTTCGGGCATCCGGAATCTGCGGTTCGGATATTCCGAGAGTGCTTCACAATGGAGTACACTTTTATCCGATCGTACTTGGACATGAATTCTCCGGAGATGTTGTGGAGATCGGAGAAGGTGTCACAAAGGTAAAAGTCGGAGACAGAGTATCCGGTGCACCGTTAAAGCCTTGTATGAAATGTGATGACTGCCAGAAGGGAAACTTTTCCCTCTGCAAGCATTATAGCTTTATCGGCTCCAGAGAACAGGGAAGCAATGCAGATTATGTGGTGATTCCGGAACAAAATGCAGTTGTCTATGATTCTTCGATCTCCTATGAGCAGGCCGCTATGTTCGAGCCTTCTACAGTTGCCCTTCACGGATTGTTACAGAACGAGTATCAGGGAGGGCAGTATGTTGCTGTGTTAGGCGGTGGAACGATCGGAATGTTCACCATGCAGTGGGCAAAGATTTTCGGCTCCAGAAAAGTTGTGGTATTTGACATCAGCGAGGAGCGTCTGGAACTGGCAAAACGTCTGGGTGCAGATGCAGTCATCAATACAACGAAAGAAAATTATATGCAGGAAGCAATGGCACTTACCGGGAAAAAGGGATATGGCTATGTGTTCGAGACGGCAGGACAGATCCCGACTATGCATATGGCATTTGAACTTGCGGGCAATAAAGCAAATGTCTGCTTTATCGGAACACCACATGCAGAGCTTACATTCACACCGGCAATGTGGGAGAATATGAACCGGAAAGAGTTCCACCTGACCGGTTCCTGGATGTCTTACAGTGCACCGTTTCCGGGAAAAGAGTGGGAGCTGACCGCACATTATTTTGCAACAGGACAGTTAAAATTCGATCCGGGATTTATCTACAAAAAAGTCCCGATGAGTCAGGCACAGGAGGCATTTCAGATGTTCAAGACGCCGGGACTGGTCAAAGGAAAAGTGTTACTTGTAAACGAATCGTAAATGAGTGGGGAGATAGTTGTAAGATGATACTGACCGTGACATTAAACGCAGCAATCGATAAACGTTACGTTGTAGAAAATTTCCGTCTGGGAGAAGTAAACCGTGTGAAGGAGTGTGCATACACTCCGGGCGGAAAAGGACTCAATGTTTCAAAACCTGCAGCAATCGCAGGAGAAGAAGTAGTTGCCACAGGTTTTGTAGGAGGCCATGCGGGAAATTATATTGAGGAGGCGTTAAAGCCTTTCGGAATTCAAAGTGAGTTTTACCATCTGGAAGCAGAGAGCCGTTCCTGCATCAATATCTGGGATGAGACGAATCGTGTGCAGACAGAATTTCTGGAACCGGGGTTTACGGTAACAGAAGAGCAGTTTCAGGGATTTTTAAAGAAATTCCGCAATCTGGTAAAACAGGCAGATGTGATAGCAATGTCCGGAAGTGTGCCAAAAGGACTGGATGGAAGCGCGTATCAGCGTCTGGTGGAAATCTGCAGAGAGGAAAAACGGAATGTGATTCTGGATACAAGCGGCGCATTGCTTACCATGGGAATTGAAGCAAAACCGACAATGATCAAACCGAATCTGGATGAGATCCGGATGTTGACAGGCATGTCCTGTGACAGCCTGGAGGAAATGATCGAGGCAGCAAAGCAGATTCATGAAGGCGGAGTGGAGATCGTAGCAGTTTCGCTTGGCGCAGAGGGATCCTTTGTGGTGTGTGAAGAAGGGATTTATCAGGCGCAGGTTCCGAAAATCGATGCAGTCAATACCGTGGGATGCGGGGATTCCATGATTGCCGGATTTGCAGTCGGAATGAGTCAGAAGATTTCCGTGGAAGGAAGTTTAAGACTTGCAAGCGCGATTTCAGCGGCAGCTGCACTTCGAGAAGAAACCGGATTTTTTGTAAAAGAAGATATGGAACGCATTTTTAAAGAGGTAAAAATAACAAAGTTAAAATAAAGAAAGCGAGGGACAAAACATGGCAGAAATGATTCAGCCGGCAATGGTGCCGAAAGTAAAATTGTATACAGGAGAAGAAATCCCATGTGTGGGAATGGGGACATTTGGTTCTGACCGTTTTACACCGGAGCAGGTGTCAAATGCAGTGGCAGGAGCAATCCGCTGCGGATACCGTATGTTTGACTGTGCGGCATGTTATGGAAATGAAGATCAGATTGGAGAGGTATTCCATGCGGCCTTTGAAGAGGGTGTGGTAGAACGGAAAGATTTATTTATCATGACAAAAGTATGGAATGATATGCATGAGAGAGTAGAGGAATCCTGCAGAAAAAGCATTCAGGACCTGCAGTGTGACTACATTGATTTGTTCTTTATTCACTGGCCATTCCCGAACTACCATGCACCGGGATGTGATGTGGATTCCAGAAATCCGGATTCCAGACCATTCTCTGTGGAAGAATTTATGAATACATACAGACAGTGTGAAGAACTGGTGAGAAAAGGACTGATCCGCCACATTGGAATTTCCAATATGACCATTCCGAAAATGGAGGCAGTACTGCCGCTTATGGAAATTATGCCGTCTGCCTGTGAATCCGAGATGCATGTGTGCTTCCAGCAGAAGGAAATCTTTGATTATCTGACGGAACATAAGATTCAGCCGATCGGATTCATGCCGCTTGGTTCCCCACAGAGACCGGAGAGAGATATGTGTCCGGAAGATGTAGCAGACCTGCAGACTCCTGAGATGCAGGAAATTGCAAAGGCACATGGCTGTCATCCGGCGCTGATCGCTTTAAAATGGGCACATCAGAGAGGACAGATTCCGATTCCGTTCTCTGTTCATGAAGCAGAATATGTAAGTAACCTGAAAGCGATGACAGAGGATCCGCTGACTGAAGAAGAGATGAAGACGATCGAGACACTTGAGAGAAACAACCGTCTTGTGAAAGGTCAGGTATTTTTGTGGGAAGGCGCAAAAGACTGGCACGATCTCTGGGATGAAGAAGGAAAAATTGTAACGTTGTAAAGCTGTAAATAAGTAGAAAGGCATGCTGTATGGTATGTCTTTTTACTTATTTAAGGCAGATTGCTATTTTAAACAGAAAAAAATTCGGTTAAAATAGAAGTACATATGAAAAAGGAGATTAACTATGTACATTTTATATAATAGACTCATCACTGCATTGAATGAGAAAAAACCGGATTCTACAGAATTTTATATTGCCAAAATGATGATCTGGAATTTATGGGAGCTTCCAAGAATGTCGATCAGTGATGTGGCAAAGATGTGTGCTGTTTCAAAGTCAACGATTTCCAAGTTTGTCAGAGACATTGGTTTTGAAGATTATTTAGATTTTAAACTGGAAGCAGTACGGCAGGGGAAGAAGGAAATTTATAATAGCAATGGAAAATGTAATATCACAGATTATATTCGGGGGCATGGCATATGGGAATATGAAAAAATTTTGTCAGAAGATATTAGATCTGTATTGTTTGGAATAGAGGAAGATCAGTTAAAACGTCTGGCGGTGGATTTGCATGAATACAAACACCTGGCAGCGTTTGGAATCAGTTATTCAGAATCTGCGGCGATCAATTTGCAGCATAAAATGCATTATTACCATAAGTTTTTGTATACGACAATGAATGACAGACAGCAGGAAAACTATATCGAATCAGCGGATGAGGAGACATTGATCTTTATTTTTTCGAATTCAGGAAAATACATCACTGAATATCAGAATCGTGAAGGGCGGCCGCCAAAGTATAGTTTTGATAAGACGAAAGCCAAAATCGTGCTGGTTACATCGAATGAACAAATGTTGGTTGATAAAAGAGTAGATGAGTGTGTGTTGTTTCGATATGCAGACTGTGTCCAAAATCATCCAATCCTGTATCAGGTGTTCATAGAACGACTATTATACAGTTATGAAGAGTTATATGGTACTTCAGAAGGTATGAATACAAAATAAAAGAGGTTAAAAACAGAGGGTTTAAAGTTTCCAAAATTCGAACTTTTAAAAATCTCTGTTTTTTTTATTATAATGATAGTAACAAATAGAGCTTTATTTGAGAAGAAAAAGGAGGAGTCTATGGGAAATATTTATTTCCGGAAAGAGGCGGAAGAATGGAACC
>ENA-OQKE01001155-OQKE01001155.1-human-gut-metagenome-genome-assembly--contig:-NODE-1155-length-11395-cov-8.610444_pt1 | contig 11395 bp, 10 predicted proteins | sample MGYA00242620_ERZ504787 | MGnify/ENA primary metagenome ERZ504787 (study PRJEB26092, sample SAMD00036349) | human gut metagenome | host: Homo sapiens | study: EMG produced TPA metagenomics assembly of... | reverse complement strand
TTCCCTCAGGCGACAGCCGCTAGTAGTCTTCGGGAATCATTGACACCTCAAATGCAGCGTTCCCTCCGCCTGCCGATGCCATACCGCCCGGCTCTCCTTTCCCGGCACTTTCCTTCGCCATCGGCGAAGCTCCCACCGGACTCCCGGCATCCTGCCATCCCGTGCTTCTGCGCTCTGTCCAGAAGTCCTTCAGCTTCCCGTGGAAGTCGCACCCCGCATAAAAGCAGCAGTACAATCCCGTATCGCACGAAATGGCAAGATGTTTTTTCCCGCACTTGGGACACTCTGCTATATAATTCTTCCCCGCTCTTCTACGCTCGGGAAAATCACTCAAATAATAAAACGGCTTCATCCTCCTAAATTTTATAATTTATAACTCACAACTCCCCCCATTTTCCACTCAGCACGTTCCACTCCGCTCCCGCTCCCGGGCGGGGCGGTGCATTGTCCGGTATGTTCACCATCCCTTCCAGCGGGTCGTCGTAAAAGCGCAGGCCGCTTTCCTTATCCGTCCACTCAAACTCGCAGAGCGGATGGTTGTTGCGTTGTTCACTCCGCATGTCGGCAAGGTTCTGTACCCGTTGCCGCCTTCCGGCATCCGTGGCATCTTTCAGCATCCGCAGCCCGCCGGCGGATTTCAGCAGGTTGCTCAGCCAGCACAGCCGCCCGACATGGGTGGATTTCATAAAGCGTTCCTGGCTTGCGAAGTAAGGCACCAGCAATTCGTTCACCAGGTACACCAGGTTGGCGCAGGCATCTTCGCGCGCCAGTCCCTCCTTCTGCTGGAAGCCGTCGATGAGCGGAGTGAAAATCCGCATCTTATCCATCGGATTTTTGTTGATGAGGTGAAAGAAATTACGTGCGGCCTCCAGACTTTTTTCCGCAGAAGAAATCCTTCCGGAGGATGTATTATTCTTATTATCCTGTATAGTATATATATTATATATATCCCCCTGCGGTAATTTTACCGGTAAAGTTACCGGTAAAGTTTCCGCGGAATCATCCGTTTTTTCTTTCTCTTTCCAGAGGTAGGAATAGAACGAACTCATCCCGTACACATTGTCGCCGGGTACGATGCCGAACGCTCCGCTCAACCTGACCGCTTCCACCAGATACCGCGCGTTCTTAAACTTCAGCGCCTTGCTGATATCATAGAAATTCTCCACAGGATAAACCGCATCTTCATTCATGTAGGCGGTCATCCCCAACATCAGTTCCAACAGCTTTGCAATGGTGGAATCCGTAATTTTCCGACTTTTCCACTGCCCTATGGTCTTTTGCAGCTCCCGTACGGAAAGAGTAGTTTTATGTGCTTTCATAGCATTTATATTTTAAATTGTTTTAAAAACTGTTGCAAAGGTATACCTTTGTACCCAAATTACCTGTACCCACTATGTAGGTACAGGAATCAAATATTTCTATTTTATTAACTAAAACAAATTTATTATGAAATCGAACAGATTTATTTCCGATCATCCGGAATTCGGTGCATTCCTCAAAAAAGAACTGGAACAGCTTGATATCCGAAGAGAGGCATTCCGTTCCACCTGTCACATGAAGCAAAACTATCTTGAGGACATAAAAAAGGGCTCCATAATTATGAGGTAGACAGCTACGAGATCATTCTGAGCGCATTTAAAGAGTTCACGACGCCTGAAAACGCACAACGTATCTATCGGGAAGGGGTAAAGACTTTATTTCCTAAGCTGAAAGAGTAAAAATCATTACTTTCCGAAGAAGATACATTACCTCTTTCATATGCTTTTTTCTTCGGAAAGTTTTGTTTTTTTATGATTAATCTGTAATTTTGCAGGACATTTATCAATTATTGTTTTGGATTTCGTTTATCCTTTGAACATGGGATAAGCGAAAGCGTAGCGTACACATTTTATACAATATATAAACAAACGATTGTAAGCATAATTACAATACATTTGTCCGCAATTGCTACGCCATTTATCTCTTTAAAAAATCTACGTAAGAACAAGATATTGTAATCAAATATCAGAAATTTCTACAACACTAAATTATGCTCAAAAAAATCTTCCGTTTTATTCTGAAGCAAAAACATTATATTTCTTCAGATAGTTATATTTCTTTTTTAAAGTCTAAAGGTATAAAAATAGGAAATGACTGCATTTTCAGAGAGCCTCGTACTACATATATAGATCTCACACGCCCATGGCTTATCAGTATAGGTAATAGGGTTGACATGAATGTAAACTTCCACATATATACACATGACTGGGGAGGACGTGTATTTATAGGTAAATATAACCAAATGTTAAATTCAAGCGGTGCTGTAACGATAGGGAACAATATCTATTTTGGGGCAAATGTGACAGTACTTAAAGGAGTAAATATAGGAGATAATTGTATTATCGGCGCTGGTTCTACAGTGACACATGATATTCCTTCTGGAAGCGTAGCCGTAGGAAATCCTTGTAAAGTAATCTGCTCATTGGATGACTATTTTGCAAAACGTTTAAAAGTGGCACCTTTAGAAGCCAAAGAGAATATCATGTATTTTTATCAAAGATACGGACGATATCCCTATAAAGATGAGCTATCCGAAGAATCAATCTATTACGACGGAAAACCTAACCTTCTCCCCCCCCCCTACAAATTTACTTCGTACGAAAATTTTTTGGATTGGTGTAAAGATTCTATATCAGAATAAAAGAGCAATATCCCATATGCCGAACTTTGATTTAGATTATCTAATAATTAATATAATACTTCTATCTTGCTTCGCTTATTGCGGAAACAGGATATCAAAAGGAGCCCCATATAAATCTGCAACTTTACCATGCATCCTCTTATTCACTTTAGTACAGGGTTGCAGATATATGAGAGGAAATGACTACCAACATTACATCGAAGTATTCAATGGAGATACACCTGATACAACAGGCTTCCTTTTTATCGGTATCAACGATACTGCTAAGTTATTAGGCTTTAATGCATACAGCGTATTCCTTATTTATTCTTTTGTATTTATTTTATGCGCCACACATTTTCTAAAAGAATACAAAGCCTATGCCAAATGGATATTTCCATTATTCATTATGGCATATATGCAATTCGAAGAATATATGATAAGGCAAGCTTTCAGCTATTCTTTTTTCTTTCTATACATGAATAGCCTATTTAAAATAAAGCCTAAAAGTGTAAAACATATATGGAGAAAAAATAAAAAATCTATTTTCCTATGTATTTTTTGGGGGATTATTTGTCTAAACATACATTCTGCAAATATTGTAAACATATTAATAGTAACAGGATTGTATATCTTTATGCATAAGCCTTTGCACTACAGCATCACAATACCAATTTATTTGCTGTGCGTATATGTTCTTCCTAAAATATTTGATTTTTCTATTTTACAACCTATTTTAGATATTTTTTCAAGACATAATGAATTAGCTTCTGCCTATGCAGAAAACTCATCTAAGTGGTTTTCTTCAGAAGGAATGAATGAACTATATACTAGAAATGTAGCAGTACAAGCTATAGAAGCATTAGGAACATCTACACTTTTATATTTGGGTTACAAAACAATATTATGTCATAGAGTAGGGCAATCAATAAATGCTACTTTATTTAACTCTTTTTTCATAGGGATTTCAATCCTTTCTCTATTCAGGAACCTTGAAATTCTAAACAGAATAGGACAAGTATTAGCTTACTCATGGATTTTTCCAGTATCCCTTGTGCTACATTACAAGACTCCCCGATGGAGTAAATTCGACAAATTAGTAAGTATTTTTCTCGTATGGTTTGCATATGAATTCCTTAAATACTTATTCTTTCCGCCTACAGATAAGACCGCATTTATTTGGGATGCCCCTTTCACTGTATCTTTTTTTTAAAACAGATTAAAATTCAAAACAGTAAAATGAAAACAAAACTATTAATTATTGATAGAGGACAATTAGGCATTCTTACAGACACTTTAAAATATTGTGAATATTTGCATTGCCATTTTAATATTACATACATCTGTTTTGATGAACATCGCAAAAAAATAGAAATCCCTCAAGTAAAGATCATTTATGTTTCTTCATCCGGTGGAAAATTATTTAAGAATGTCCGTTTTCTCATAACTTGTATTCTATACTGCCTCTTCTATAAAGGTAAGATTTTTACTGTCTATTTTCCAAAATGTCATTGGCTAAAAAAAATTCTACCCTTCAAAAAAATGCATATTGATATCCGAACATTATCTGTACACAAATCACTAGAACAACAACAAATAGAAAATAAAAGTATAGAACATGCGGTTAATGTATTTGATAGTGCCTCTTTTATATCCAAAGGCATTAAACAAAAACTTCACTTAAAAACAAATTTGCCTACATTCATCCTTCCTCTCGGTGCTGATATCATTTCACATACAGATAAAGACTTTAATTGTTTAAAACTTCTTTATATGGGCACCTTAAGTAATAGACATATTATTGATACAGTAAAAGGAGTGAAAATGTTTAAAGACAAATATCCAGAAATACCTCTTATATATAGCATTATTGGAGATGGCGAGGAACTTTATGAAATAAAGAACTATATACATATGCAAAAGTTAGAAAGCACTATACACACATATGGTAGACTACCGTACAGTGAATTAAAACCTTTTCTTGATACCCATAATATAGGTATATCTTATATCCCCCAACTTGAATGTTATGAATATCAGCCTCCAACAAAAACATTTGAATATGCTTTATCTGGCCTATATACTATAGCAACAAATACCTATGAAAATAGACAAGTCATTCATTCCAATAACGGTATACTCATCAATGATACAATTTCTGATTTTGCAAAAGCTCTATATGATACCTATCAACACAGAAGAGAATACAACAGCCAAACAATACGCAAATCTATGGAAAAATGGCAATGGGAAAAAATAATACAACAAAGCCTCATTCCTATTATATCTTTCAAATAACATAAAACAAATAAATATGAAACAAAAACATAATACTTTTAAGCGTATATTTCACAGAATATGCGAAGAGTTAAAAGCAACATATGATGTAGCACAAGTTATTTCATGGAAAGCGGCATTAGTAACATTCCGTGCAAAGATTGATATTCAAATTATGAACCGAAACGGATTCAAAGAACCTGAAAACGTTAAAAATAGATTATTATACAAGCATCAAATAATGTTAAATTTTTTAGAGAAAAAATTTAGCTCATATTGGAATAACTACCAATACCTAAATACAATGCCAGAATGTGATGAAAAAATGCGAAATAAGATTTGGGTATGTTGGTGGCAAGGACTTGACAATGCACCTGAAATTGTAAAAACATGTGTTGAATCTATCAAACGTAATTCCGGAAAATATGAAGTATTAATCATTACAGATGAGAACTATAAGCAATATGTAAAGTTTCCTGATTGGTTAGAGGAAAAGCGCAAACATGGTATCATATCTAAAACAATATATTCAGACTTATTACGCTTAAACCTTTTATCAACATATGGAGGAATATGGATTGATTCGACATTCTTTTGTACGGGAAAAAGTTTTGAACATTATATGCAATTACCTTTATGGTCCATTAAACGCCCAGATTATTTACACTGTTCCATTGCAAGCGGATATTTTGCAAATTATTCACTAGGATGCAGTTACGAAAACCGTTGGGCATATGCAGTTATTAGAGATTTTTTATACAATTATTGGAAACACTACGATCATCTTATTGATTATCTACTAACGGATTATGCTATTGTACTTGCACAAAATCATATTAAGCCATTAGCTGATTTATTTATGCAAATTCCACCCAATAATCCATATTGCGACGAGTTGTGGAAAGTGCTAGGACAGCCATACGATCCTAACGTATGGAAACTAATCAGTAAAAATACATTTTTGTATAAACTTACATGGAAACAATATTTTCCAAAAGAGATTAACGGTAAGCCCACTTTTTATGGCTTGCTAATAAATGGAACATTGAATCAATATAAACAAGAGCAAACTTTACAATAAAATATTATTATATAAATGAAAATACTTCTAATAGACGTATATAATTTTAATAAAGGTGGCGCAGAAACAGTATGTTTCAATACAGGTAAATTATTGGAAAAGCATGGACATCAAGTTGTATACTTCTGTTTAAAATGGAAAGAGAATAACCCTTCCCCCTATAGCAAATATTTTCCTGAATCCAAAGCAACTAGAACCGGATTCTTCAAAACTGTAAAAAACGTAATAAATTACTTTTATCATTTTGAAGCAGCGCAAAAAATAGAGCAACTAGTTAAAGATGAAAAACCTGATATCGCACATATTCATTTATTATGGGGACAGATAACTCCTTCTATTTTTCCTGTTTTAAAAAGATATAATATCCCCATTTTATTTACAGTACATGATTATCGTATCGTTTGTCCTGCTTATACTTTTCGTAACGGAAAAGGAATAATTTGTGAGGATTGTAAAGGCAAATATTTTTATAAATGTTTTACCCACACATGTTGCAAAGGAAGCAAGGCAATGAGTGCAGTAATGGCAGCTGAACAATATTTCCGTAATTGGTTCTTTAACCCTGCAAAATATATTGACGGTTTCTTGTATGTAAGTAAATTTGCTAAAGAAATTCAAGAAAAATATATGCCCGAAGTTAGACAAACACATAATATCACACTTTACAATTTTACAACCTCCATTGCTACCACATCCAAACAAATACCAACAAATAAATATTTTCTGTTCTTTGGTCGTCTTTCTTATGAAAAAGGAGTAAAAACACTACTTAAAGCATTCAAAGAACTACCCGAATGTAATTTAAAAATTGTTGGTACAGGCCCAAAAGAAAAAGAGTTAAAGTTGTTTGTCTCAAACAACAGCATGAACAATGTTGAATTTCTTGGCTATAAACGTGGATTGGAGCTTATAGATTTAGTAAAAAATGCATATTTTGTTATCGTACCATCAGAATGGTATGAAAACAATCCTATGACTATCATTGAAGCTTATTCTGTTGGCACTCCCGTTATTGGCGCAAAAATTGGTGGCATACCAGAAATAATCATTGATGGAAAAACAGGATATCAATTCACAACAGGTAATAGTGATAATTTACAGGAAACTATCAAAAAAATATTTTCTCTGACTCCCGAAGCATATCAAAGATTAAGTGCAGGAACGTTAGAATTTGCCCATGAAAATCTAAGTCTTGAAAACTATTATCCAAGACTTATAGCTTTTTATAGCCATTTTTTAAAACAAGAATAAATACTTTATGAAAATAGTAGTAATAGGCACCCGTGGCATCCCTAATATAATGGGGGGAGTTGAAACACACTGTGAAGAACTTTTCCCCCGCATAGCAAAACGTGGATTTGACATAACGATAATTCGAAGATCTAATTATGTACATGATGATTTAAAAGATTGGAATGGAGTAAAACTCATAACAATCCCTTCTCCCAAGAAAAAATCCTTTGAAGCAATAATTCACACTTATCGTGCCATTAATGAAGCAAGACGACAGAAAGCTAATATCATTCATGTTCATGCTATTGGTAACGCTTTACTTGTCCCATACGCAAAACTGTTAGGAATGAAAGTCGTATTTACTCATCATGGTCCTGACTATGACCGTGACAAATGGGGAAGAATTGCCAAAATTATATTAAAGCTTGGTGAACGGATAGGATGCATGTTTGCAGATGATGTAATTGTTATTTCAGATGTTATCAGAAGACTAATTGCGCACAAATATAACCGCACAAAAAAGGTGCATCTCATATACAATGGTGTATCTGAACCTGATATTTGCGACTACCCGGAATACTTTCAAGAACTTGGTATCGAAAAAGGAAAATATATTCTTGGCATGTGTCGATTCGTACCAGAAAAAAATCTACACCATCTCGTAGAAGCCTATAGCAAGATTGACACAGCAGACTGCAAATTGGTGCTTGCAGGTGATACTGATTTCGAAGACTCTTATTCACTTTCATTAAAAAAACAAGCAAAGGAAAATGGCGTAATATTAACAGGATTCATCAAAGGGAGAAAACTCCATTCACTCCTTACTAACTGCCGCTGCTATTGCTTGCCTTCTTCACACGAAGGTCTTCCTATTGCTTTACTCGAAGCTATGAGCTATGGCGTGAAAGTTGTAGTAAGTGATATTCCTGCAAATAAAGAAGTAGGGTTATCTGACAATAGTTATTTTCGCTGTGGAAATGTTGATGAATTAGCCTCAAAACTCCAAAACATTATCAATTCACCTCTCGAACATATTAAATATGATATGAATAAATATGACTGGGAAAGGATTGCAGATGAAGTGGCAAGTGTCTATAAACAATTATAAACACAATCTACATCGATCAGCAAATGATTCTCACCAAACATATTAATCAATAATCATTGCCGAATGGAACGGCGCACTGCTGGTATGTAGCTTAAAAGAAGAACAAAATATCAAACGTTTTACCCTAAAACAAAATTAGTTATGAAAAGAAATTCAAAAATGTTTCTGTTTATAGTCATGCTACTATTAACAGGAAGCAGCTGTTTTTTAATGACCAGCTGCCAAAAAGATTATGACGGTCAATTGGAAATCATCCGTAACCAACTGAAAGCGGGAGAAAACAGTTACACCGAACTTAAGGAGCAGATAACCAGTCTTGAAGAAAGGGTTACCACTATCGAAAAGCAAATAGAGGATTTACAGAACGGAAACAATGGGGGCGGTTGCGATGTCGATTGCGAAGCTCAGTTGAAAGAACTGAGAGAAGCATTGGAAACCGCCAAAGCCGAACTGCAAAACAAGATTAATGACTTGAACGATAAAATAAAAGAACTGCAAGAGCAGATAGATAACCTAACCGGCAATCAGGGCATTACCGACGAGGAACTCGCTGAAAAGCTGACAGAACTGGAAAACAAATTCCAGGAACTGCTTAATGAAGTGGAACAAAATTTGAGTAGCAAAATCGATAAATTGCAAAGTCAGATTGATAAATTGCAAAGTCAGATTGATAAATTGCAGGAACAGATCGATGAACTTGCCAATCGCATCAAAAAGATGGATATTATTCCAGACTTCAACAACCAAAGCGTTCTCCTGAAACAGGATGGCAGCAAGTACACCTTGAAAATCAATGTAAAAGTGATGCCTGCATCAGTAATAGATGAAATGATAGAACAGAAGGATGCCATTTCTATTGATAGTCGCAAAGTGACTCCCGTGACACGAAGTGCGGAAGCTGGTCCGGAGTTTACCGTAGAAAAAGTAGAAAAGTATGATGAAGCAACATTGACTGTAACAGCTTCTGCCACAGAAGTGGAAGGATTGCCGAGTTCTGTTGCCAAAGATTTAGCATGTCAGGTTGCTGTTGTATTTAACAAAAACGCAGAAAACGGAAACTGTAGTCAGAGCGGATACTGCGGAGTTCGCTTCTCTCCCAACGGTGTTATGGACGGAAATAAAGATTATGACTTTTTCCAAGAGAATATTCCAGTAAATGTTGCTACCGGATCAGACTTAAGCGACTTTAACGATACGGATATCTATAAACGCAATATTCTTGCCGATATAGAGGACTTAGGAAATAATCTTGTGGAGATAATAGGCACACAACCGGTTTTGGAAGGTGAAGATGTAAAAGCCAGCCCGAAAGATGACGGAACAAAAAAGCTGAATGTAATATACTCTTATATAATGGCGTATGATAAAAATGGAACTGCGGTAAGCCACATGGACAGTCATATAGGAGTAACCACTGACGGAAAAATATTTATGAAACAACATCTGAATCCGGGTGTGAATGTTACTTCCATCGAAGGTTACAAAGTAGTAGTGCGACTGCAAGCCAGTGAAAACGGATATTTCTACGGAAAACCGGCATTCGTCTGCATTGAACTGTTAAAGAAATAACCGATCCAATCACTTAAAAAGTACAGTATTATGAAATTGTTACAGAATATAGCAGCCGCTTCATGCCTTATATTCTTATCCGGCATGAATGCTTCGGCTCAAGAAACAATAAAAGTGGATGATCCTTGGAAGGATTATCCCAGCAAAAAAGCTTTGTACAATGATTACTCACGGTGGAGCATAGGTATTAACGGCGGTGTTCCGTTTTTTGCAGGAGACTTCCGTTCCGTAACCAAAGGTAACGGTTATTGGGGCGGAATGATAGGACTGCAAGGCGGATACCAGTTCAATCCGTTGTTCGGTATACGGCTGTCTGTGGACTATGCCGCCAACAAAGCCGGTTCGCGAGATTATGAAGACGACTTCATCCTCATGCCAAATGCGGAAACCTATTACAATGTAGATTTTCCGGAAGGAGCCAAATACTACAAAGAGCTGCGCAGTGACATCAGGATGTGGAACTTCGGACTGAATTTTGAAGTGAATATGTTTAACCTGTTCCGACGCAGCGATGGCAATCGCCGGTGGGCATTACTGGTAGCTCCGGGTATATACATGCAGAAATTCTCAACCGAAGTGGAAGAAAAAGGCAGTGGAAACCGGTTTGCAGATAAGCTGAGCAACAAAGTCAATTTGGGATTGGGCGGAGATGTAGCATTGCGTTACCGCATCAACAAACATTTGGACGCCCAGTTGAAAGGCGGCATGATGTGGATTAACAACAACAAATTTGACGGCATCAAAACTATCTGCAACTGCAAGAGAAATACGATGTTTACCGCACAAGTGGGTCTGGTATGGAAAATAGGCAATGGAAAGAGCGGAAAGAAAGACAACATCATGTACGCTCCGGGCTATCTGCCTATGTGGAAGCGCGCTACAAAGACCGTTACGAAAGTGGTGCACGATACTATCTACATCGAACAGAAAGTGCTTGAAAAATCTCCGGAAGTAGTGGTATGCAAAGGTTTCCCGAAAGACTTGCCCGCCGTATACTTTGAACGCGGAAAATGGAAACTGGATACGGACAAGTATGCACGCGAACTCTTCACCATTGCCAAAACACTGAAAGAGAATCCGGAAATACAGATTGACATCTGCGGCTATGCCGACCATACGGGCGGAGAAGCCATAAACAAAAAAGTGACGCTGAAACGTGCCGAAGCCTTGAAGAAGTTCCTCGTGAAAGTGGGTATAGAACCCGAAAGACTGCATACGTATGGTCTGGGCAAGGATATGACCATTGAAAAGGAACTGCGCTACACCGAAAAGGCACGCCGCGGCGAAGTGAAAGAAAAAGAATAGTCCTAACCTACTTTATAGGTAATTAAAATAGTCTGTGTCAGCAAAGTTTTATTTTATTCTTTGCTGACACAGTTTTATTTACGCCATGAAGATTCCAAATCGAAGTGCAAAACTTTAGATCAGGAATCTCCTCTCTCCAACTCCTCCGGCGGGGGAAGCCAAG
>ENA-OQKE01001125-OQKE01001125.1-human-gut-metagenome-genome-assembly--contig:-NODE-1125-length-11679-cov-7.409585_pt1 | contig 11679 bp, 4 predicted proteins | sample MGYA00242620_ERZ504787 | MGnify/ENA primary metagenome ERZ504787 (study PRJEB26092, sample SAMD00036349) | human gut metagenome | host: Homo sapiens | study: EMG produced TPA metagenomics assembly of... | reverse complement strand
CGATCACCTTGATGCCGGCCTCATGCGCGGCTTTGGCCATGGCGTCGAAGTCGTCCATGGTGCCCAGTCGCGGGTCGACGTTGCGGTAGTCGATCACGTCGTAGCCGCCGTCCGCCAGATCGGAGGGGTAGAACGGGGAGAGCCAGATGGCGTCCACGCCGAGGTTTTTCAGGTAGTCCATTTTCTCGGTAACGCCGGCGATGTCGCCGATGCCGTCGCCGTTAACGTCCTTGAAGCTGCGCGGGTAAATCTGGTAAACGACGGCCTGCTTCCACCAGTCGTCATTGAGGTTGTTGGCGGTCATGCCGATTCCTTTCTGTGCGTGCGTGATTGTGTGGCTCACGTGGTGTGTTGCGCCCGATTGCTGTGGGTTAGTGGTTATTGGGTTCAGCAGGACTCGAACTGCAACGGTGAACCCATGCTTGCCTATCACATTGATGACAACGGTATCATGCAAATGATTTATGTGAAAGTACAAGCATCGGCGTTTCGTGGTGGTAACGTGGTCACGCTCACCTTAGTCCACACAGAAAAGACATTGAGGGCAGAGGTGGGACGCGGTGCACCGTGCCCAATCACCCCTGCGCAGGCACGGGCGCGGCAGGAGGCGCAGTGGTCTCACGCAGCACGAGCGGCGCGTCGGGCTGAATGAACGCCGGTTCAATCGGCCCGCCCGCAATGGCCTCCAACGCCATGCGCCCAGCGTCGGCACCCATGGCAAACGGATCCTGATGCATGGTGGTTAGCCCCACGGCCTGAGACATTTCAACGTCGTCAAATCCCACAATCGAAATATCCTGCGGCACGCGTTTGCCGTACTGGCGCAGGCGATACAGCACCGGCAGCGCCAGCTCATCGTCCTCAAAACAGAATGCAGTGGTGCCGGCCGGGGCGGTCAGTACCGCGTTCAGAGCCGCGCTGGTCTCCGTTGCGCCGCGGGGCACCTGAAGGTTGGTCACGGTGAGCTCCGGGTGCGCGGCCTGCGCGTCCAGCACGCCTTGCAGTCGCGATTCGGCGCTATAGCGCATATTGGTTTCGGCGGGAGTGCCGCCAACGAATGCGATGCCCCGATGCCCCAGCGCGATGAGGTGTTCGACGGCCGCGCGGGTGGCGGTACGATCATCAATGCTTACGCCGGAGTCGAACCCGTCCGTGGAGGGGATGTTAATGCCGATGATCGGCACATGCATATGCTTGAGGCGCTCCACCTCGGCCGGCTCGATGTTGAACGAGCTGACGATTACCGCATCTGCATTGCGGCGCACGGGCAGGTCCGCAAAGAAATCGTGACGCTCTTCGGCGTTGCGCATGGGGTAGGCCACGGTGTCATAGCCAGCAGGGCGCAGCACCGAGTCGAGCCCTGCAAAGATGTTCGCATTGAACCAGGTGGTGATGGTCTCGCTGGCCAGCAGTGCGATGCGGAACGACTGGCCGGACTTCAGCGCGGCCGCCGAGCGGGAAATGGAGTAGTCGAGCTTCTCGGCGGCGGCCATTACCTTGTCGCGGGTTTCGGGGAGCACCAGGTCCGGCTTGGCGAACGTGCGGGACACTGTGGATACGGAAACGCCGGCCTCCTTGGCCACCGCCTGAATGCTTGCTTTGGTCATATCGAATACCCCCGTTATTGTTGCGCCGTTGTGATGATGGCGCGATGTTGCGGCATCGTGTTTGCGCCGTCGATGCACATGATTCATATCGTCATTGCTGTGACAACGGTATCATGCATTGATCTGTCGTTGAATAACGCCGGTGAAGATCCTCTCGTGATGAAGACGATTTACAGTGCGGTAAGAGTCTATAAGTGGAAACGTTTGCATATTGCTCCGGTCAAATGTGCCGCGATTGTCTGTCTGATGCGATTTAGCTCCGAAAAGTGATCTTTGACATTCACTATTGCATGGGTTTGCAATAATGAATACCTTCTTAGCAAAGAGTAAACGCTTCGACACTCCGTGCTGATTTGGCTTGATGCCAAGGGGCAATGCTGCAGTATTGTGCGAAAAAATGAGATATGGCCGGCGGGCTTTACTGATGTCGACTTGCAAGAATGACAACCTTTGCAGTATGATGGCGCCCAAATGAGAGAAGCGATGCGTGTCAGAATCAGTAAGTGGTTAGTGGCTATTTTTATCGATTCTGCGCAGGCCAAAAGCTAGCGTGTGCAAAGCTGATCCGCCAATGAAATAGGCATGCTCCGCCGAAGCTGCACGCCTATTCCACGACCTACAACTGCACAACAAATGAGTCGCGGCGATACGTCATACCGATGCACCCACCGACGGCTCTCCGGAGATGAGGAAAGCATGATGATAGCGAAAAGTATCGGGGGGGGGGCAGCGAAATTCAAGGCTGCCGCCGCTGCCCTGCTTGCCGCTGCCGTGCTGGTGACGTCAACTGGCTCACTCGCATTTTCCAATAACAAACTTGCCTATGCCGCCGATCTGAGCGACGGCGCATTATGCACTCCGACCAGCCAGTCGATGGGCACTGAAGCAAATCCCGCAACTGAGAGGGATTCCGGCGTTGCCACTTGGGTTGGCGGCGATATGTATGTCGGTAAGAAGTCCGACAACCTGACCAATGCTGACGGTCCTGATGCTTCATATTCCGCAGAAGCCGAAGGCTTGACTGTGGTCAACGGCAAGCTCATGCTGCATCCTCAGAAGAATTCGTGGAACGGCCAGGGCTTTCGTTTCGGCGTTGCCGGCTTCGGTACGCAGTATCGTCCCGCCGAAGGCAGCACCGCATTGGTAGTTGGCGGCAATACCGTAACCGTAATGGATAGTGCCACTTCCACCGCTGATGTGAAAGCGTGGAATAAGCCTGGTTTTATTGATGGACATTCGCACGTCGGCTCACTCTCCGGTAGCCAGTCGGATGTATGGGGCAGGGACGGCACGTCGTCGATTGGCAGCTATAACGGTGCTTCCGTCAACTGGCAGAAGGACAAGTCCGGGAATACTCAGAACCAAGACGCCGGCAATCTGACCAAAGTTTCAGTCAAGGCTACCGATGGCGGTGCCGCCACTGACAAAGATTTTTCGAAGGATACGTTCTATCAAGGGTATGTGGTCGACGATATCGTTAGCCCGCTGGCCAAGCAAAATAATACCGGTACAGTGAGTTCAAGCATCTCCACGTTGTCTGAGCTTCCTCGCCATAAGTACAACTATTACAAGGAAGGCACCAACGCCGCTAGCGGCATATCTTACACTTTCAAATACGACGACACCACCAAGTACGGTACCGGCCGCGGCATTGCTCCCACAACGTCGTACACCAATCGCGAAAAGCTCATCACGTTCACCGGCACGAACAATGCCAGCATGGAGGTATTCAATCTCGATGCCAGCATGCTCAGCGACACCGATGAGAATGGCACCCTCTACCGTGGCGTAGGTTTCGCCTTTACGAACATCGCCGACACTGCATCTGTCGTAATCAATGTGACCGGCAACGCCGGTAATATCTCGTTCCACAACGGTTGGCAGTTCTGGTGGAACGGTGCGGAAATCTCCGATGGCTACTCCAACTACAACAACACCGACGAGTTGAAGAAGAAGTCGGCTGCATACGACAAAGCCTCCCAGAAGATTCTATGGAATTTCAGCAATACCGATAACCTCACCATCTACGGTGGCGTGGCCAATGAGGACGGTACGAACACCAATGCCGATAAAATTACCCAGGATGATGCCGCCGCCGCGATGATGGGCAGCATTATCGTCAGGGGCAACTTCGAATCGCATGTTTCCACCAACGGCCGTGTGTACACGGGTGGCGACTTCTCCATGTACAACCCATACAAGGCATGGGTGTTCAATCAAGCCGGTGCGAACGATGGTGATTCCGCCTCTGTGCTCGACATGGATCAGGAGCGTCACAACTTCCCGTGGAACGGTTCGTACACCGAGTCCTGTTCCGCTATCGCGTGGCAGAAGGCCGATGAAAGCGGCACCCTGCTCGGTGGCACGACGTGGGCTGTGTACGGTAAGTACGATGATGTCGCAAGCGGAAAGAACGCGCTGCTTACCGTGCAGGATAACGCGTTCTACGACAAGGACTCTGCCGATGGCCGGTTCACTGTGGAAGGTCTGAAGCCCAACGCAACCTACTACATCAAGGAAGTCTCCGCCGGCAACGATTACCAGCTGAATACGAACGTCTATTACGTAGCGACTGGGGACTCATCGGCAACGCCGGTCAATGTCACGCAATCGGTGACAAAGACGAACGGTGCTTATACGTACGGCAGCGCCGACATGACCGATGGCAAGATCGTCAACAAAAAGAACGGCCATGAGGTTTCTTGGTCGAAGGTCGATGCCGACACTAACAAGGAGCTTGCTGGCTCTGAGTGGCAGATTCAGCAGGTGAAAGATGGCGCGGCCACTAAGAGCTGGAACGTCACAGACAACACCAGCAAAGCAACCGGCGTAACGGTCAATCCGACCTCAGCCACGTTGGATTCTACCAATGGGTGGAAGACCGATTTGACCGCAGCCGTCGATCCGAAGGATGCCTTGCAAGAGGTTGCATGGACGTTCACCGATAAAGATGGCAATGCTGTCGATTCGCCCACTGTTGCGGTATTGGCCCGTACGGGTAATCTGAAAGCCACCGTCACCGGTATCAGCAGCATTGATACCACTGTGTATGTGAAGGCATGCTCGGTCTCCAATCCTGAGGTGTGCAGCGCCCTGGTCACCATCAAGGTGAAAGCTATGAGCGTCAAGGATTTCACCGTCAAGGATTCCTCGAACCGGACTGTTGAGAACAATTCCACCATCACCGCTGCTGCAGTGGATAGCACGCTGACGTTCACCGCTTCCTCCACTCCGGCTGTCCCGATTACTTGGGAGTCGAGCAACAAGAGCGTGGCAACGGTTACTTCCAGCGGCGAGAACGGTCAGAAAGCAACCGTGACGATGACGGGATTCGGCTCTGCGGTCATCACCGCGAAGGCCGGCGACAAGAAGGTTTCGTTCACGGTCAAGGTGCCGTCTACCACGGTGTACTTCAAGAAGTCGTTGATGAATTGGTCGAAGTACTACGTGTACTACAACGCTGGCAACAATAACTGGAAGTTCGTGGAGATGAGCCAGAGCTGCGGTGATTATGTGTATGCCATATTGCCGAAGCAGTCGCCTGGTACGAAATTTTTGTTCCACGGTGACGATGAAAACACGAGCACCAACAAGTGGTACCAGGGGTCGAATAAGAGCGATTTCAAGTTCACGGGCAACGAAGTGCAAGTCGTGAACCAGCATAACGATTCACAGGTCTCCACCGCTCCGGCCGGCTGCCCTGCATCCGCCGCAGCTGCTGCCCAGTCGAATGATGCGGCGGTGCTCAACGAGAACGCCGTGGTGACGCCCGCCGATGACCCGCAGCCCAGTGATGCTGACGGTGTTGCCGAAAACGCTATTGACGATGGTGCAAAGGCCATTTCCTGCACGGCAGCCAACGGCGAGAACGGTCAGCCCGGCGTGAAGTGCGATATGGACACCGCGGCCGGCAAATTCAAGGTCGGTGGTCTGGATGCCGGCACGTACTGGCTCCATGAGACCACGGCTCCGGACGGATACACGATCAATAAGACCCTGTACCAATTCACGATTGATGCCAATGGCAACGTCACGTGGAACGGCAGTTGGGCCAGCGGCGAGGCGACTGGCGCCATCGATGAAAAGCTGAAGCCCGGTGATAACAACGCAATCTCGGACACCCCTACCGAAGTGACCTGGAACAAGGTCGACACCAAGGGCGGCAAACTTGTCGGTTCCCAGTGGAGGATCGTTGGTCCAAGCCCTGCAACGGACGTGTACTGCGTGGCCGACAACGTGACGGTTGATGCCAATGGCGCCACCACGCCGGCAGGCATCGAGTTCACAGGCTGCACTGGCGAAAAGCTGTCCGATGCCGCGAACACCGCAGACGAGGCCGGCGTCATCACGGTCAGGGGCCTGCCGGTCGGCACGTACACACTAACCGAGACTAAGGCTCCAGACGGCTACGTGGCAACAACCACGGTCTACACGCTTACCATCTCTGACACCAAAGCTTCCACCGTTGTGGCTCAGACCGCGACCGATAGGCCCACGACCCGTTCTGGCGGCAATCGCGAAGCTGCGGCCAATGTCCCCAACGCTTCGGCTCCGGTGAACATCCAAATCCCGGTAAAGAAGAGCGTGAAATACACGTCGTGGCCAAAGGACAGCAACGGCAACTACGTCAACTTCAACTTCAAGATTGAAGCGACCAAGTCGACTGTGGACGCGAACCCCGCCGCGCCGATGCCTGCCGAATGCAGTAGCAGCGACGCGACCAAGAATGACTGCACCATCTCCTTGGCTCCGAAGTCTGACGCTGATGATCTGTCCAACGTCATAGCCAAGTTCGGCAAGATGACGTTCACCGACGCGAACCTCGCGGCGGCAGCTGGCGACGCCAGCGACTACGCCAAGACCTACACCTACAAGATCACCGAGATTGTGCCAGATTCCGCCGACGCGGTGGAAAACCTGCGCTACTCGAAGGCGGTGTACCAAGTCGTAGTCACAGTCAAGCAAGCCAAGGATTCCAGCGGAAAGCTGTCCGGCTTGTCCGTCTCCGCCACGATGACACGCATCAAGGATGACTCCGGCAATGCCGAAGCTGGCGGCGGAAAGGTGATCGGCACATGGTCATCAACGTCCACCGGCAGCAGCGCCGGAACCGCCGTCGAAGCAACCTTCGTGAACACCAAGGTGCTCACCGGCCTGCCCACCACGGGCGCCGACTGGACCGGACGCCTAGTGCTTCTGGTCGGCGACGGATTCATACTTGCTGGCGTTCTCATCGCCGGCGGATATCAACTGGCCAAACGTCGACGGGAGGAGGACTCCGACTGACTTTTCTTCCTAGGCCACTCGATTGGCCACCTACCAACACTCATAACTGAATAACCAATATTCAACACAATCTTCTTCTTCATTTCAGAGAAAGGAAAAGAGAAATGAACACCATATTCAAGAGGGTGATCTCCGGAGCCGCCGCTCTGGGCATCGCCGTCAGCGGTCTAGCCATAGGCGTCTCCACCGCGTATGCTGCGGATCCGACCACCGGCAGCATCACCATCAACAAGTCAGACGCTGGTCAGGTGGATCACAGCTTCGATGGCTGGCACCTGGCATCGTTGACCAACGTCACCAAGGATAGTACTAACAAGATCAACGGCTTCCTCATCGATACCGATGACAATATGGTCAGAACCATTTTTGCCGCGATGACTAGCGATCAAAAGGTTGCATACGAGAAAGACGCCAACTACTACAGCACCGACAACGCCGTCGCCAACCCGATGGGGTACTTGGTCGAGAAGGTATTTAAGGATAAATCTGGCAAGGCGCTGAGCGAGCTGACCAGCCCGTGGGGCGGCGATAGCTCCGCGCTGCGTGCGTTCGCCGAGTCACTGTCCAAGGAACTTGCCAAGGCCGGTGCTCCCACTGCCGATAAGACCGGTGACAGCGCACTGAAGACCGGTGAGAACAAGGAACTCAAACAGGGCCTGTGGTTCCTCAAGGATGTCACGACCACGGATGACACCAAGGGTACCAACTCCATCCCGATCATCACGCCGACCACCTTCGATGGCGCCGACAGCTGGGGCACGGTGACGCTGAAGAACACCACCCCGACCATCGACAAGAAGCTGGTTGATTCCAAGGACGACGGCACCTACACGCCGAACACTCAGCCGGATTACGCAGTTGGCGATGATGTCTACTATGAGCTGACCTCCACCGTGCCGGTCTACACCGGCTACGACATCGATTCGACGATGATGGACGCAACCAAGACCCGTATCTTCAAGATCAATGACACCGCCAGCAAGGCGCTGACCGTGTCCGCCGGCACCGTCATCGAATCTGTCAAGCTGACTCCTGCTCAGGGTACGGCCGTCACTCTGGTCAAGGACAATGACTACACCGTTACCGTCGCTGACTATGGCGATGTGAACACTCCTGACACCGATGCCTACAAGGGCGGACACGTGACCACTATCGACCTTGGTAAGTACGTCAACAAGGCCGAGGGCTCTAAGTCCGCTACTGACGGCATCCTCGAAGGTGCCACCGTCACCGTGATCGTCAAGGCTAAGCTCAACAAGGATGCGCTGATTTCCAACCCCGGCAATCTGCAGAAGAACCCGAACAAGGTCGACCTCGAATACTCCAACCGCCCGGAAGAAGTGGACCACGCCCATAAGGTTCCTGGCCCGGAAGTGCCCGTGTATGCCTATAAGTTTGACATCTTGAAGACCGATAAGGCTGGTACCACTAAGCTGCCCGGCGCTAAGTTCACGGTCAAGGCAGTCTCCGGTACCAGCACGCACGACGGCAAGTACCTCGGTTCTTATGGCGAGAATGGCTGGAGCTACCTCGATAGCGAGCCGGCGGTCGCTGCTACCGATGGTGTGTTCACCACTGGCAAAGACGGTAAGATCAACGTTTCCGGCCTCGATGCCGGCACCTACGAGGTCCATGAGATTGCGCCGCCGGACGGCTACACCGCGATTAGTCTGCCGAAGTTCCAGTTCACCATCACGCCGACCGTCGGCGATGAGGACGCCGGATGCAAGACCATCACCGCCGTGGCGCTGAGCCTCGCGAATGCCGACAAGCGTGTCTCGCTGTCCTCGGACAGCAAGACGCTGAACATCTGGAACGCCAAGAACATCACCGAGCTGCCGAAGACCGGTGGCGCTGGTCTGGCCATGATTGTGGCCGTCGGCGCACTGTTCATCGCGGCCTCCGGTATCTTCGCCCTCCGCGCTCGCCGCAAGGCCTGAGCGGACACGCCTAGATAGCTAAGGAACGGCGGCCAGCGCACCGCACTTACCCCTCGCAAACCGCCGTTCCTGCTCCGTCTCCGGCCGCATCGTCTTGTTCCCGATCGATGCGCCCGGAGACTTTTTCCATATTTCTTTTTTTGCTGATTCTGGAGAACCGAATGACGCAAACAATTATCATGAAGTCCCGTATCCGCAGGGTTTTCTTAGCTCTTGGGGTAGTGTCGTTTACTGAGCGGAGATGAGTCCATCCAATGCGAAGCAGCACCGGAGCAAAACAAAGTGGTACGCGCACACAGTCGCGCGTGTTTACTGTGCTGTCGGTGCTGTTTTTGCTGATCGGGTTTGCCATCATCACCACGCCGTTCGTCATGCGCGCCATCAGCGAATACCAGCAGAACGCCACCGTGCAGCAGACGCAGCGCGAGGTGGATGGCTGGCCGTACCCACAGGCGGAGAACCAGCTCAAAACCGCCCGCGAGTACAACAAGAAACTCGCGGCTGGCGGCCAGGCCGCCATCGGCGAGGTCAAAGATCCTTTTGCCAGCAATGCCGGCCAGTCCACCACTTCCGGCGCGGATGATTCGATGGCCGCCAAAGATCAAGAATATCAGAGTCTGCTCGACGCCGGCCAAGGCGTGATGGGCTCCATCCGCATTCCTGAAATCGACGTCAACCTGCCCATATACCACGGCACCGGCGAAGATGCGCTCGCCGTGGGCGCGGGACACCTTTATGGCACTTCATTGCCGGTCGGCGGCAAATCCACACACTCTGTAATCACCGGCCATCGCGGTTTGCCGAACTCGTTGCTGTTCACTCGCCTTGATGAGATGAAGAAGGGTGATGCCTTCTACATCGAGGTCATGGGCAAGAAACTCGGCTACAAGGTCGACCGCATTACCGTGATCAAGCCCGACGATTCCAGCAAACTGCGCATCACCAAAGGCGAGGATCGCGTAACCCTCATGACCTGTACGCCTTACGGTGTCAATTCTCATCGCCTACTGGTCTCCGGTGTGCGTGCCGAAATCCCGGAGGAAGTGCCTGACCCGGACGATGTGCATGGCATCAACACCACATGGCTGGCACTGGGAGCCATAGTGCTTTTGGCCGTGCTGTTCGCTTTCATCGTCATATTGATGCGACGTAAGCAAAAGCGCGATCGGGAATTTGCCGGCCTCGCCCGGCACGCCGCACGTCCGACAAAATAAGCGCCCCGCGCGTATGCGATTCCGCGTTGGGAATATGAACGGTTTCGGGTGCCGGACTATTCAAAAAGCGGCCAGATTGTCGTAACTCGATTTCGAGGGGCTGATTTGGCGTGTTCCGGAGGTCTACTTCCGTTTCGAGGGGCTGGTGCCAAAGTAGACACAGCTACAAAACGGCAAAATGACGTTGATGCAAAGCCGTTTCTACTTCCGTTTCAACGGATGAGGAGCCCCTTGAAGTGGAAGTAGACCTCCGGCAAACACGAAATCAGCCCCTCGAAATCGATCTAGGCAGTCTCTCTACCGTCGGGAAGCGTTTCAGCGCTTCTCGCGGCGCATTACGGCGGACAGGGACTGCACGCGCGGCAGGTCGAAGACCTCATCGGTGTGCACTACGTGCCCTTCGCCATCTGCCAGCGGCACTCGCCAGTTGGAATACTCGCTGGACGTGCCCGGCTGATTCTGCGAGCGGCATTCGCCCACGCCGTCCACCAGCGCAGCCTGCAACAACAGCGACGGCGTATCAGTGAGCATGGCGTGCATGGCTTCAACGATCTCCTGCACATGACCTTCCACGTCATCGGCCACAGCCTGCGTGATATAACCGCCCTCCACCAGTCGGTTCATCATCGCGGTGCGCTCGGCCATGGCCGAAGCGGCAAACACCTCCACCGGCTCGCTGAGCAAATGCAGCTCCTCGCGCAGTTTCACATGCTCGAAGTTCAGATAGCCGGCGGTTGGCGGCAGATCGTGTGTGGTGACCGATGCCAGTGCCTGCTTGCGGTACTCCTGCGGCGCGCGGTAGGGATCGCCGGCGTTCGGCGAATCGTCCACGCGGTTGAACCACTCCACATCGGTGCCAAGCACGCCATGATCGGCCAGAATGCGGCGCACATAATCCGGCACGGTGCCCAAATCCTCGCCGATCACCATGCCGCCGGCGCGCGTGGCCTCGATGGCCAGTACGCCGAGCATCGCCTCGTGGTTGTACATCACGTAGGCGCCATTGCGGGCGCCAAGTCCCTGCGGAATCCACCACAGGCGGAACAGTCCCAGCACGTGATCGATACGCACCGCGCCCGCATGCTCATACATGGAATGCACCATCTCGCGGTACACCTGGTAGCCGGTGGCTTCCAGATAACGCGGGTTGAACGGTGGCTGGCCCCAATCCTGGCCCTGCTGGTTGTAGAAGTCCGGCGGGCAGCCGACCGTGACGCCACCGGAGGCGAAACGCTCCGGGTTGGCCCATGCGTCAGCGCCGAGCCCGTGCACGCCAACGGCCATATCCTGCATAAGGCCAAGTGTCATGCCATGATCCAAGGCCGTGTGCTGAGCGTCGTTCACCTGCTCGGCGGCGATCCACTGCAGCCAGCGGTTGAACTCGAACAGATCATGATGGTCCTTGACCAGCGTCTGCACGGTCGGGTCGTCGATGGTCTTCTCGAAGAACCAGCGGTTCTCGCCCCAAGGTGCGCCCCACACCTCGAAGCACAGGCACCAGGTGGCGAAGGAATTGAGGTCCGGGCCGACCGTGGCCTTGAAATACTCGAACTCCAGCTCGCGCTTGTTGTTGCGGCCCGCTTCGAAGATCAGGCGCAGCGCCGGGCGCTTGGCCTCCCACGCCGCGTTGAT
>ENA-OQKE01001121-OQKE01001121.1-human-gut-metagenome-genome-assembly--contig:-NODE-1121-length-11694-cov-3.293794_pt1 | contig 11694 bp, 10 predicted proteins | sample MGYA00242620_ERZ504787 | MGnify/ENA primary metagenome ERZ504787 (study PRJEB26092, sample SAMD00036349) | human gut metagenome | host: Homo sapiens | study: EMG produced TPA metagenomics assembly of... | reverse complement strand
AGTGTAAGAGACTACCGCTTCCCTGGTAACAGGAAAGGCATATGTAAACCCCATCTGAAGAAAGACCGAATGAAAACGATACGGCGGCCCGTCGTGTTTTAGGTAGGTTGATGGACTCCTTCGGCGACGATGGAGCTAGATAGATGACTGTTCAAGACATAACCCGGCTTATCGTCCTGCCTGTCATATATACAGAAAGCAAAAGGTGCGGTGCAAACCGCACCTTTTTAATAAGCTTCCTGGCAGAATTGTCGATCTTACATTGTAATCATTCGTTTTTTGTGTTCTGTTTTAGTGATAGCGGACATAGTCAGCCGCAAGTTCAATCAGCTCTTTTGGATAGAGCGTACCGTGAAAGGAATAATTCGGGAAGAACTTCCGGAGCTGCGTTTCATTTGTCGATGCTGTGAGACAGACGGTACGGATTGCCCTTGCCACGCTGGATAGAGAGACATGATTGCGCTCGGCAATGGGCCGGTAGATATTTTCTTGGACCTTGCACAGACAGTGCTCATCCTGAAGGACGAGAAAGACAGCCTCCTTCAGGTAATAGAATCCTTTGTAACGTCCTGATATTCCGATAGATTTCAAGAACAGTACCAGTTTTGTTTCTTCTTTTGCCATGTTTATTTTCCTCCTTGTATGAACCGGAAGCTTACATAATCTTTATATAAAAAGTGGAGGAAAAAGAAAGTCAAGATATGATACAAATTGTAGCATTTTAAAACAAAACTGAATAAATGAACCTAAAAAATGCAAATTCCGAGAATAGAAGCGAACACCAAGGGCTCCTCTAGGCACGGAATTTAGCTCATAGCCATTGCAAAAAAACAGGGAGGTAATCCCTCCCTGTTTTGCGAATTCTGAACGGATGTCTATTTTCTGTGATATTTCTCTTCACAGTACTTGCAGCGATATTCTTCCTTCTCCGGATCGGTCAGAATGAATACATGATCCAGTTCCTGCTCGATGGAAGTGATGCACCGTGGATTTTTACAGCGGATTACATTGGTGATCTCCTTCGGAAGTGTCAGAGATTTCTTATTTACAATCTCCTCATTTTCAATGATATTGACGGTGATGTTGTGATCAATAAAGCCCAGAATATCCAGGTCAATCTTTTCCAGCGGACATTCGATTTTGATGATGTCCTTTTTTCCCATCTTATTACTTTTGGCATTCTTGATGATGGCTACACAGCAGTCCAGCTTGTCCAGACGTAGGTATTTGTAAATGTCCATACTTTTTCCGGCCTGGATGTGGTCCAGCACAAAGCCATCAGAGATGCGCCCGATATTCAATGTATTATTCATTTTCAATAGCTCCTTTCAAATACACAGATCAGTCGACGTGGATGCCCAGAAGAGTTAGGATCAGGGCCATACGCACATAGACACCATATTTAGCCTGTTTGAAGTATACTGCACGCGGGTCGTCGTCGACTTCCACAGAAATCTCATTGACCCTTGGAAGCGGGTGAAGAACGAGCATGTCTTTTCCTGCAAGCTCCATTTTCTTTTTGTCCAGAATGTAGAAGTCCTTCATGCGGACGTAATCCTCTTCATTGAAGAAACGCTCTTTCTGTACACGGGTCATGTAGAGGATGTCCAGTTCCGGAAGCGCCTCCTCCATCCGTACAACCTCCTTATAAGGGACATGGTTGCGTCTGAGTACATCGTGGCGGATGTAAGTCGGGAGACGCAGCTCCTCCGGAGAGATCAGAACAAAATTCAGATTGTCATAGCGAACCAGAGCCTGGATCAGGGAATGAACGGTACGGCCGAATTTCAGGTCTCCGCAGAAGCCCACGGTCAGGTTGTCCAGACGTCCCTTCATGGAACGGATGGTCATAAGGTCGGTCAATGTCTGGGTGGGATGCTGATGGCCTCCGTCCCCTGCGTTGATAACTGGAATCTGGGCCTTCTGGGCAGCTACAAATGCAGCGCCTTCCTTTGGATGCCTCATGGCGCAGATGTCAGCATAACAGGAAATCATGCGGATGGTATCGGCCACGCTCTCGCCTTTTGCGGCAGAACTGGAATTGGCGGATGAAAAACCTAATACATTGCCGCCCAGGTTCAGCATGGCAGCCTCAAAGCTTAAACGTGTCCGTGTACTTGGCTCATAGAAAAGGGTGGCCAGTTTCTTGCCGTCACATACATGGGCGTATCCTGGAAGATTCTGTTCAATGTCCCTTGCAAGGGCCAGAAGGTCATCAATTTCTTCCACAGAGAAGTCTAAGGGATTCAATAAATGTCTCATGGGAGTCTCCTTTGCGCATTATATTGTAAAATATTGAATTTGGGAAATAGTTCACACTCTACCAGTGCGATAGCCGGACCAGCCAGATATGGCACTGATTTGTGCCTCGTCATATTCTTACATAGAATGCGTTATAAGTCAAGTAAAAATTACAGGCTTTTAAAAAAAATGGCAGCAGTTCATACTGTTGCCAAAAAAGTAATTGCTTTTTATTTGCCGGGTCTTCCCAGGACCTGGGCAATGTATGCGCTGGGAGTCATACCTGTTTTTTTCTTGAACAGCTGGGAAAAATACTGGGGGTTGTTTCCAAGTCCCACCTCCTGGGCCACGTCCTGTATCTTGTCCAGACCCTTTGAGGCCAGTAGCTGCTTGGCGGTTTTAATCCGCATGTCCGCCAGGTAGGTGGAGAATTTGGTGCCTGTTTCCTTCAGGAATTTTTTGCTGACATAGTCCACATTCATGAAGAGATAGTTTTTGGCAATGAATTTAAGGGTCAGGTTGTCATCCTGCAGGTTCTGGCTTACATAGTCAAATATCTGCTGTGTCATGGTGCTGACGGCCTGCCCGCTGTCAGGCTCTCTCAGGATGTCCTCCACCCGTTCAATGGCAAGGTTTTTTAAGTCCGTTATGCTCTGTTCATTTTCTATCCGGACCAGGAGTTCGGTCAGCCAGGTGGAAGAGAGGGAAGGACTGTTCAGGGTGAGCTTCATGAACAGGTTGCTGGCAATCTGCTTTAAAAAGGTAATATCATTTATATCCTTTATGAGATCGGTCAGCTTCTGCATGGAATCCGGCTGCCGGTTCAGGATGGACTGGCACAGCTGCTCCAATTCATTGATGTGAGTGTTGTAATTGCAGGTGTAGAGCAGATGAAAATTATTGATATAATAAATCATACCAAAACGCCTGATTTTTTTGAGAACCACCACCAGAAGCTGCTCCAGATTGGAGTACAGGGTGGATTCGGTTTCCAGGGTCACGGCCTGGCCCGGATAGTGCCTTTGGCAGATAAAACGCTCCAGGTCCTGGTAGTTTGCGGCAAAGTCTTTAAAGAACAGAAGCAGGGTGTTATTGACGTAGACGCCGTGTATGATGACAGAGGAAATATTTTCGCTGCAGTACAGTCTCAAATCATCCAGAAACTCCTCCAGGTGTTCAAAGGGCAGAAAATACACATAGTACAGCCTGTAGACCGTGAATTTAAAGTCGATATAGGACTCATAGGAACGGATGATGTCCGGAAAGCCCCGGTTCTGGCATATGCTGTCATTGATGATGCTGAAAATAACGTTGTGGTTCATGCTGTTGATTGCCATGAAGCGGTCGGACACAATCCGTTCCATGATTTTCTGCTGGTAGCAGTCCTTCTTGCACTGCTCAATACAGTCAATGATCTGCAGTTCATTGCAGGGCTTGAGAAGGTAGTATTTAACCCCGTTTTTCATAGCCTCCTTGGCATACTCAAATTCCCCGTAGCCTGAGAGGATGATGAACTGTACATTCAGGTCCGTGCCGGAAATCCTGCGGATCAGTTCCAGCCCGTCCATACCAGGCATCCGTATGTCAGTCAGTACGATATCCGGCGTCTCGTCCATTATCATGTCATATGTTTCCATTCCGTTTTTGCACAGGCCGACCACCTCGATGTCGTATTCCTTCCAATTGATGATGGTGGATATGGTTTCGCGGATGATGCGTTCATCGTCCGCAATGATTAATTTAAGCATAGTCATCTTCCTCTGTTTTGTATGGTATAGTGATGATTGCAATGGCTTTCTCATCCTGGTTCTTAAAGGACAGTCCGTAGGATTCCCCAAAAAGCATCTGGATGCGCTGGTGGATATTGACCAGGCCGATGCCAAAGCCGTGGGCATTCTTGGTACCGTCCTGAAGCTTTTCAAGAAGGCTGTCCTCAAATACAGAGCCTTCATTTGACACCTCCACAATCAGCAGCGTGCCTTCCTTTCTGGTCCGTATGCTGATTTCGCAGGTATCCATCATTTCCTCCATACCGTAGCGTATGGCATTTTCCAGAAGGGGCTGGATAGTGAGGGGAAGGATAAGTGCTTTGCCCAGTTCTTCAGGGCACTCCACATGGAAAAGAAGCCGGTCCTCAAAGCGTATTTTCTGAATGGTCATGTAGCTTCCGGCCAGGCCGATCTCATAATCCAGGGAAACAAGCGGCTTTTTGTTGCTGAGGGTAGCGCGAAGCAGGGTTCCAAGGGATTCCACCATGGAGGAAATCTGCTGGTCCTTTAATGCTTTGGCCCGCCAGTTTATGGTTTCCAGGGTATTGTATAAAAAATGCGGGTTAATTTGGGATTCCAGCGCCTTAAGCTTTGCGTCGCGGCTTAAAATCTGATTCACATAATTGTTCTGGACCAGGTACTGGATACGGCCGGCCATAGTATCGAAATGCTGGTGCAGCCTGCTGATTTCATCCGTCCTTTCACTGTAGTCCACCTCTACCTCGGGCATTTTAAGCTCCGTGCTGCTGAAAAACTCCATCTTCTGTATTAAAAGGTCAAAGTCCTTTAAAATGTAGCGGGTCAGGCGCCTGGAAAATGCCAGGGCAGCGATAAAGCCCACAATGAGCATGGCCAGGATAAGGCGGTAGGCCATGTCTGTGGATTGGGCAATCTGGTCATAGGGGACCAGGTTGATGTAGGTCCAGTTGTAGTAGGGAATGGTGTTCTTAACTGCAAAATAGCTGTGTCCGTTCTGGTGTATGATGCTGTAGGGCTGGCCCGTCTGTTTCATGAATCCGTTGGCGGTTTCCGGGTCAATCCCGGCAGAGGTGTATATAAGCTGGTCCCCGTCAAAAAGAATATAGCTGGATTCACCGTAGGTAGTTACTGCACGGTTGGCATCCCTTACAATCCGGTCCAAATCCACAAAAACCAGCAGGTCGCCCAGATGGTCCAGCTCCAGGTTGTAGACCTTCCTGACGCTTCTGCTGAGTATATACAAACTGTGATCATAGTCAATGGTCCAGGTAATGGCTCCTTCCCGCTCCCTGGCCTTGTCCACTGCGCTCTGTACCGTGTCCGTGTCCGCATTGTTGATGACCACGAAATTAGTCAGGTTTTGGAAATGACGGTTATTCAGCGCAATAGCGGATACGCCGTTATTTTTGTAGGCCTGCTGGTAATTGTTGATGGCTGCGCTGATCCGCGGGTTGTTTTCGGACCATATAATGGGATCATCCGTACTGTCAATGCGGTTTAGGGAATCCTGAATCACAGAGGAGGAGATAATGACGGAGGAAAGGGTCTCAATGCTTTTTAAGTTGCTGGAAATGGTCTGGGAGGAAAAGGACAGATTTCCGGCAATGGCCTTGTAGAGCTGTTCATTATATGCATTGGAAGAAATGCGCAGCCCTATGAGCGCTATGAGAAGAATCAGCACCACATTAGACAATACAACGGCCAGCAGTTTGTTTTTCATGGAGAGATTTTCAAAATCATGTTTTATCCGTTTCAGGTATCTCATAAGTTTCTCCTGTTTTCAGTGGAAATTTCCTGTCTTAGATTAATATATACCATATCTTTCAACAGGACAAGGAAAAGTTGCATCCGCATAAACTGTATGAAAAAGTCGGAAAATTAACCATGGACATCGGTTTTATTGATTGGTTTGACAAGAAAAAGCAGGTATAATCAATTCATCAAAAGCAACTAAAGAACGAGGGAGGTTTTCAATCATGAAAAAGAAATTAGCACTTGTGCTTACAGCTGCCCTGGCGGCGGCAAGCCTGACAGCATGCGGCGGTTCCGGCACCGCAGATACAAAGGCGGCCGGTTCACAGGCGGAAGGAGCATCCGGGGAAAAGGCTGCATCCGGGGATGGTTCGGAGATGGTGGTTGCCTGGTGGGGCAATCAGGTGAGAAATGAGCGTACACAGGCTATCTTAGAGCTGTATTCCCAACAGAATCCCGGAGTTACCTTTGACGGACAGTTTTCAGAGTGGGCAGATTACTGGAACAAGCTGGCTACGGCCGCTGCCGGTCATTCCATGCCGGATATCGTCCAGATGGATTACAAGTATATCCAGCAGTATGTAAACAATGATTTGCTGGTGGACTTGACGCCTTATATTGAAAACGGAACCATCGACGTGGCAGACTGTAATGAAGATGTACTGAACTCCGGTAAGGTAGGGGACGGACTTTATGCAATCTGCAACGGCATCAATGCACCTGCGCTGCTGTACAACAAGACAGCCCTGGATGAGGCAGGCATCACGGTAAAAGACAATATGACCATGGACGAGTTCATTGCACTCTGCAAGGAAATCAGGGAAAAGACAGGATATAAGACCAACATTGCTTATAACAATGGTGAGAATTTCATCGAGTATTTCCTGCGCGCCAATGATGTAGTCATGTTCGAGGACGGAAAACTGGGCGGAACAGCAGAGGATTATGTATCCTATTTTAAACTCTATGAGGATGGCATAAGGGACGGATGGGTTGTGGATCCTTCCATCTTTGCAGAGAGGACCATCGGATCCGTGGAGCAGGACCCAATGGTGTATGGTTCCAATCCTGAAACCATGTCATGGTGTGCGTTTAACTATACCAACCAGCTCACAGCCATCAGAAGCGCCGCACCTGAGGGTGTGGAAATTGCCATAACCACCTGGCCTTCAGCAGACCCTGTCAAGTCCGATTATCTGAAGCCAAGCCAGTTTTTCGCCATCACAAAGGACAGCACAAATCCGGAAGAGGCGGCAAAGGTCCTGAATTTCATCACAAACTCAGTGGAATGTAATGAAATCCTTCTGGGAGAGAGAGGCATTCCTCTGTCATCAACAGTGGCAGATTCCATTGCGCCTAAGATGGATGAGACCAGCCAGGAAGTGATTAAGTTCATCAACGAAGTTGTATCTGACAATTCTTCCCAGATCAACCCGCCTGCTGCCGACGGTTCAAGCGAGGTAAACGATCTTCTGAACAAGCTGGAGGAACAGGTATGTTACGGCCAGATGACGGCTGAGGATGCCGGCCAGCAGCTGTTTACAGAAGGCTCAAAGATTATGGAGTCCAAGAAAAATTAGCAAATTAAAAAAGAGCGGCTGTTGTAGGTCGCTCTTTTCATAAGGCGAGGAGGAGAGGCTATGAAGGCATTAAAGCAGCAGCTCAGCAAGGAAAGTGTGGCCGGTGTCCTGTTTACACTGCCATTTACCATTGGATTCCTGCTGTTCATGATTGTTCCAATGGGAATTTCATTGTATTATTCGTTCTGTGATTATGACATTCTTTCACCGCCTGTTTTTACAGGACTTAAGAATTTTATTTCCATGTTCCAGGATGAAACGTTTTTTAAAACACTGAAGGTAACTTTTTTCTTTGCATTTGTGTCTGTTCCGCTCAAACTTCTGTTTGCTTTGATTGTGGCCATGCTCTTGCTGGAAAATTCCAAAATGTCCGGTTTCTACAGGGCAGCCTATTACCTTCCCTCCATTATCGGAGGTTCCGTGGCAGTATCCATCTTATGGAAGAGGATGTTTGCCATGGACGGCGTGGTGAATAAGCTTCTGGGAATGGTGGGAATCCAGACCAGCTTTTCGTGGCTGGGAGATACCAGAACAGCTATATGGGTCCTCATATTGCTGGTGGTCTGGCAGTTTGGTTCATCCATGCTTATCTTCCTCTCATCCTTAAAACAGGTTCCGCAGTCCCTGTACGAGGCGGCGGAGGTGGACGGCGCCAGCGCACCGGCAAAATTCTTTAAGATTACCCTGCCCCTGCTGACCCCCACCATATTTTTCAACCTGGTCATGCAGATGATTAACGGCTTTCTGGCCTTTACCCAGTGCTATATCATCACCCAGGGAAAACCCATGAATTCAACCCTGCTCTATACTGTTTACATGTATAAACAGTCCTTTGAATTCTACAACACAGGATATGGTGCGGCCCTTGCATGGGTCATGCTGGCTGTGATTGGTCTGATAACCCTGTTCCTGTTTGCAACGAAACGGTTCTGGGTATATGAAGGAGGGCTTTAATCATGAAAGAGAAGCGAGTGGTTAAAAAAGCAGTATACCATATCATTGTTTTCGTCATCGGCATCATCATGATTTATCCCCTTATATGGATGGTCATGAGCTCTTTTAAGGAGAACAGCACCATATTCTCCACAGCGGGCAGCCTGATTCCGGAGAAATTTATAGTCAGCAATTATTCCACGGGATGGAAGGGCTTTGGAAAGATTTCTTTTGCCACCTTCTTCAAAAACTCCATCTTCATCTCAGTGGTGGCCACCCTGGGAACCGTGGCCTCCTCCGCCCTGGTGGCCTACGGATTTGCCAGATTCAAATTCAGGGGCAAGAGCATCCTGTTTGCTGCCATGCTGCTCTCCATGATGCTTCCCGCCCAGGTACTCATGATCCCCCAGTATCTGTGGTATCAGAAGCTGGGCTGGGTGGGCTCCTATATGCCGTTGACTGTTCCATATTTCTTTGCCATACAGGGATTTTTTGTGTACCTGATTTCCAACTTTATCAGCGGTATTCCTACGGAATTGGATGAAGCGGCCAAGATTGACGGATGTTCCTATGCAGGTATTTTTACCCGCATCATGCTGCCTCTTATAAAGCCGGCACTGGTCACGGCCTGCATATTCTCCTTCATGTGGAGATGGGATGATTTCCTCTCAGCCCTGCTGTATGTCAGCAAGTCCAGCATGTACCCTGTCAGCCTTGCGCTTAAGCTTTTTTGCGACCCGGGCTCGTCATCGGATTACGGAGCCATGTTCGCCATGGCAACCTTGTCCATACTGCCGTCCATCCTTATATTCCTGTTTTTCCAGAAATATCTGGTTGAGGGCATCAGCACCTCCGGCCTGAAAGGATGATGAAAATGGAACATGAAATGAAGATAATAGACGGACATGTCCATCTGGTACAGTGTATCGCGGGAACAGGGGCAGGAGGAGAGCTGCGCTTTGCCGGAAACGGCATGGCAGAATATGCATCAGGGGAGCGTTTCCGGATGCTTCCGGATGAGTTCAGCCAGGGAGTGGTGACTGCCGGGGATATTCTCAGGAAAATGGATGATAACGGAGTGGAGAAAGCAGTGCTGCTCCAGGGAAATTACTTTGGTTTCCAAAATCTCTATTCCATGGAGGCAGTGAAAAAATATCCGGACCGGTTTTGTGCCGCGGCTTCCTACGACCCTTTTTGCAGGGGCAAGGAACAGATACGAAAACATCTGTTTGAAGAGCTGGGTTTTCCAATTGTGAAGTTTGAGGTAAGTACCGGCTCCGGGCTCATGGCCAACCACTTTACGCTGCCCCTGGACGGGGATATCATGAAGGCTGAATATGATTATGCGGATGAGCATGGTCTGGTGTTTGTCATTGATATAGGTAAATGCGGCAGTGAGAGCTGGCAGACGGACCGGCTTTTGAATGTGATAAAAGAGCATCCCGGCATGAAGTTTGTGGTCTGCCATCTGCTGGCCGTGTCCATGAGGGACGAGGATAAGCTTGTGGAAGGATTAAAGAAGCTGGCCCTGCCCAATGTGTGGTTTGATTTGGCTGCCCTGCCCCATAACTGCGGCCCTGACGCCTACCCCTATTCCAATGCGGTGAGGTATCTGAGGCATGGAATTGAGATAGCAGGGGCGGACAGACTCATTTTCGGAACGGATATACCCTCGGTGCTGAAAGAGGACAGCTACCAGCACTTTATTCAGTACATCACATGCAGCGATGCATTTTCCCGGGAAGAAAAGGAACGAATTATGTACAGGAATGCAGAGCATGTATATTTCAAGTAAACATATTAAGGAGGAAGCTATGAAGTATAGTGATAATAAAGTTAAGGATATTCAGATTGCATATATAGGCGGCGGTTCCAGGGGATGGGCCTGGACCTTTATGACAGACCTTGCCCTGGAGGACCAGATCAGCGGTACCATACGTCTGTATGATATTGACGGTGACGCGGCAAAGAACAATGAGGTAATCGGCAGCCGGCTTATGCAGCGGGACGACGCCAAAGGAGACTGGAAGTTTGAGACCAGCGCCAGTCTTAAGGACGCCCTGACAGGCTGCGATTTCGTTGTCATTTCCATCCTGCCCGGCACCTTTGACGAGATGGAGTCTGATGTTCACCTTCCGGAGCGCCTGGGAATCTACCAGTCTGTAGGCGATACGGCAGGGCCGGGCGGAATGGTCCGTGCCCTGCGCACCATACCCATGTTTGTGGAGATTGCCGGGGCCATAAAAGAATATGCGCCGAAGGCCTGGGTCATTAATTATACCAACCCCATGTCGCTGTGCGTAAAGACCCTGTATCATGTATTTCCGGAAATCAAGGCATTCGGGTGCTGCCATGAGGTCTTTGGAACTCAGAAGGTCCTTAAGGGAATCTGTGAGGAGAGCTGCGGGGAACAGGATATTGACTGGCATGACATCCATGTCAATGTGCTGGGTATCAATCATTTCACATGGTTTTCAAGTGCTTCCTATAAGGGGATTGACTTGTTCCCTGTTTACCGGGACTATATTGACGCACATTTTGACCAGGGATATGAAGTGGAAGGCGAAAACTGGATGAATTCCTCCTTTAAGTGTGCCAACCGGGTCAAGATGGATCTGTTTAAGCGATACGGCCTGATTGCGGCAGCAGGGGACAGGCATCTGGCTGAATTCATGCCCGGAAATGAGTACCTGAATGACCCGGAGACAGTTACATCCTGGAAATTCGGTCTGACCACGGTACAGTGGAGAAAGAATGACCTGAAGGAGAGACTGGATAGGAGCCGCAGGCTGGCTTCCGGACAGGAAGAAGTCAAACTGGAACCTACCGGCGAGGAGGGAATCCTTTTAATCAAAGCGCTCTGCGGCCTTACAAGGGTTGTCAGCAATGTAAATATCCCTAATACGGCCTGCCAGATAACCAACCTGCCCGCAGGCGCGCTGGTGGAGACCAACGCGGTCTTTGAAAAGGACCACATCTATCCGGTGGTGGCGGGAGCTGTGCCGGAAAAGGTAAAGGAACTTCTGATGCCCCATCTGGAAAACCATGAGCTGATTATGGAAGCAGCTCTTAAGCCGGATAAGGAAAAGGTGGTAAAAGCATTTATGAACGATCCTCTTGTAAAGGGAAAGAACTGCCGGGAAGAGGATATCAGGCTTCTGGTGGATGACATGATAAAAAATACGCTTAAATATCTTCCAAAAGGATGGGAATAGACGAAAATGAAGCACGATGGCGAATTACTTAAATTCACAGATGCATTCATCATCAATCTTGCGCCGGTACCCCAGAAAGAGCCGTTTTACGATGCAACCGGAGGACCGTTTACCCATTCCAAGACATGAAATGGCTGAAGAAAAACGGCTATCTGCTGTCCTATGAACGCTGCTCCTGAACCGTACTGTGAAATATTAAGAACCCCTCAAAACCGCGCCCCGCTT
>ENA-OQKE01001118-OQKE01001118.1-human-gut-metagenome-genome-assembly--contig:-NODE-1118-length-11710-cov-3.008424_pt1 | contig 11710 bp, 10 predicted proteins | sample MGYA00242620_ERZ504787 | MGnify/ENA primary metagenome ERZ504787 (study PRJEB26092, sample SAMD00036349) | human gut metagenome | host: Homo sapiens | study: EMG produced TPA metagenomics assembly of... | reverse complement strand
CATTTTTATACAGAGGATGCCAGCGGAAGTACGTCTCAGGCTGCAAACGTTGTGGAAGCAATGGAAGCGAAAGCAGGTGTCATGCTGATCGATGAGGATACCAGCGCGACAAACTTCATGATCCGGGATGAACTGATGCAGAGGGTAATCCACCGGGATATGGAGCCGATCACGCCGTTTATCGAACGCATCCGGGAGTTATATGAAGAAGAGGGGATTTCCACTGTGATCGTGGCGGAAGCTCCGGAGCTTATTTTCATATCGCGGACTGCATCGTGCAGATGGATCGGTACATGCCGAAGGATATCACGCAGACGGCGAAAAAAGAAGCAGAACAGTTTCCTCAGTTGAGCGGACCGAAAGAGAAAGCGAAAAAGCCTGATTTTGCAAGAAAACCACAGCAGGGACGGGAGTGGAAAGGAAATGACCGCATCAAAATGAAGACCTTGGGGAAAGAAGCGATTTCCATCAATCGGGAGACGATCGATCTGCGTTATGTGGAGCAGATCACAGACAGCGAACAGGTAACTGCTCTCGGATATTGTGTAAAATATGCGCAGCGCCATTTACTGGATGGAACACGTACCTTGCAGGAAGTCGTGGCAATGCTGGAAGAGAAGATTGAGAAGGAGTCGCTTGCCGCACTTTGTGAAAGCACCTCTTCTGTTGCCAGCCTGGCCCGTCCGAGAACGCAGGAGATCTTCGCATGTTTTGACCGGTATCGGGGATTAAAATTATAGATACAGGGGGAATAGAAGATGAGGTTTATCCATTTGTCAGATCTGCACATCGGCAGACAGCTTCATCAGTACAATTTAAAAGAAGATCAGGAGCATATTCTGGGGGAAGTGGTGGAGTATGCCAGAATGCTGAGACCGGATGCAATCGTGATCGCAGGGGATGTGTATGATAAGTCTGTACCATCTGCTGAGGCGGTGGGGATTTTTGACTGGTTTTTGACTGCACTTTCTGCACTGAAACCGGAAATTCCGATCCTGATCATCAGCGGAAACCATGATTCCGCGCAAAGGATTGACTATGCCAGTGGAATTCTTGGGCAAAAGGGGATTTACATTGCAGGAAAACTGCCGCAGAATCAGGAAGAATTTCTCAAAAAAGTGACACTTCAGGATGAATACGGAGAGGTGGATTTTTATCTTCTCCCGTTTCTGAAGCCGGGATATGTAAGGACCGTGTTTGACGGAGAAATGCCGGAGAGCTACAGTAAGGCAGTACAGATGCTGCTGGAGAGAGAACTGGTTGATACCACCAAAAGAAACGTCATTGTGACGCATCAGTTTTATACCGGGGCAGGTCAAAAGACAGAGACTTGTGATTCAGAGATTTTCTCCGTGGGAGGGATTGATAATGTGGATGTTACGCCGCTTCTTCGATTTGACTATGCGGCGCTGGGACATCTGCACAGCGCTCAGAAGGTAGGAAGAGAGTCTGTGCGTTATCCGGGGACACTGCTGAAATATTCTGTCAGTGAGTGCAATCAGACAAAATCTCTGCATCTGGTGACGCTGAAAGAGAAGGGCACACCTGTGGAAGTGGAGACTTATCCACTGCATCCGCTTAGGAATGTGAAAAAGTTCAGGGGAACACTAAAGGAATTGTTGAAAACTGTTCCTGAGGAAGCGAAAGAGGACTATGTCAGTATCACACTGACGGATGAGACAGATCCATATCGACCGAAGGAACAGCTGGAGAAGGTATTTTCCCACATTCTGGAGGTACGTATGGATAATTCCCGCACCAGGCAAAAGCTGATGAAAGATGCGGAAGTTGTGCGCATGGCATCTCCGCTTGAAATTTTCGGGGACTTTTTTCAGGAGATGCAGGGAAGAGCGCTGAATGCAGAAGAGCAGCAGGTGATGAACAAGATCGCAGAAGAGATGGAGGAAGAATAGATGAAGCCGATCAAATTGACGATGTCTGCCTTTGGGTCCTACAGTGGAGTGGAGAGAATCGATTTTACAGGAATACAAAACGGATGTTTTCTGATCACGGGTGATACCGGCGCCGGAAAGACAACCATCTTTGATGCTGTAACCTATGCACTTTATGGAAGAACCAGCGGAGGAAAGCGGGACGGAAACATGATGCGCAGTCAGTATGCAGATTCCGAGACAGACACCTATGTGGAGTTTCAGTTTCTGTACCGGGATCAGGAATATACCGTCCGAAGAAATCCGGAATATCTGCGTCCTTCCAAACGAAAGAATGCGGACGGGACAATAAAGTTTGTCAAAGAGACTGCAAAGATCAGCCTGATTCTTCCGGATGGAAGTGAATTTCAGGGAAAGAAAAAAGAGATCGATCTGAAGATAGAGGAGATCATCGGGCTGGATGTCAATCAGTTTACCCAGATCGCGATGATCGCGCAGGGCGATTTTTTGAAGCTTTTGCATGCGGAATCAAAAGAACGAAAGCAGATTTTTTCGAAAATTTTTCATACACGGATTTTCTGGAAGATTCAGGACACACTGAAAGAACAGGCAAAAGGGCTGTACATTCAGTTGGAAAAAAACAGCATGGACTGCAGGCGGGAAATGGAACGGGTGCAGATTGCACAGGATGATGAAAAAAACGATGTCTGGAAACAGCTGCTGAGTCTTCAGCTGCCGCCTCAAAAGGAAGTACTGGACTGTGTGGAAACAATCTGTCAGTCCGGGGAAGCAAAGGAGAAGGAGCAGGAGGAGAAAAATGCACAGGAAGAAAAACGTGCGGATGCGATACAGATTGAATTGAAAAACAGGCAGAATACCAATCATCTGTTTGAATTGCTGAAAAAGACCAGAGATCAGTTGGAGATCTTGAAGGGGCAGGAGACCAAAGCGGAAGAAATGCGAAAACAGATTCATGCAGCAATTCGTGCAGAGAAGGCGGCTGCAGCAGAAGAACAATTGCAGAAAACAAAGGGAGAATGCGCCAATCTGAAGAAAGAGTCCCGTGAGCTTGAAGAAAAGCTGAAACAGCAGGCAAAAGATCTGGAAAGCGCAGGTGCGTTGTATCAGGAAAGAGAGGCACTTTCCAAAAAAGAAGAGCCGAAGATCCAGGAACAGATCCTCAGGATCCAGGAAATACTTCCGAAATTGAAACAGGTTCACAGTCTGAAGGAACAGTATCAAAAGTCAGAACAGGATATGCAGGACTGTATGAAAAAATGTCAGGAAACCTCACAGAGATATGAGCGGTTATATCAGAAATACTTTGAAGAACAGGCGGGCATTCTTGCAAGAGAGCTGCAGGAGGGAGAACCCTGTCCGGTGTGCGGTTCCTGCAGTCATCCGAAAAAAGCGGTATTATCCGGAGGCGCACCAAAAAAAGAGCAGGTGGAGCGTGCAAAAGCAATGCGGGATCAGGCAGAAAAAGAGCGTACAGAAGTTTTGGAACGGTTTCAGGCAGTGAAGGGAAGACTGGAGTCAGAACAGTCCATGATTGTCGGATTTCTGGAAAAAGAAGGAAAAACAGAAACGGATTTTGATGAAAAAGAAGCAGAAAATGCTCTTCGTAAGCTTACAGAAGATTTAAAAAAACTCCAGTCTTCGTTCAAAAATGCACAGGATCATTATCAGAAGCTGACGCAGGAGAAAAGCCGGATTCTGGGACAGGCAGAAAGCAAAAAATCCCAGCTGATCCTCTGGAATAAGAAAGTCAAAGACGAGGAAGAATATTTTCGGAAAGAGTTTCAAAAACAGAACTTTCAAAGTCAAGAGGAGTACGAGCAGGCAAAGCAGTGGATCAAAAGCCGGGAGGCGAGAGAAGCCAATTTAAAGAAGTATGAAACCGCTCTTTTAGAAGTATCGTCCCGGTATGAGACATTAAAACAGCAGACAGAGGGGAAACAGATCGCACCGATCGATAAGCTGGAACAAGAACTGATGGTCATTCGTGAAAAACTGCGCCTTGGCAGAGAGGAAAGTATGACGCTGCATACAAGAAATGAGATCAACCGGAGAGCAAGGAAAGCGTTGATTTGTGATTTTTCAGATGCCGAAAAGCTGCGCAGCCAATACGAAATGATGGGGAATCTAAGCCGTACGGCCAATGGAAATCTAAGCGGAAGCGTGAAGCTGGACTTCGAGACTTATGTGCAGCGCCAGTATTTCCGGCAGATCATTCATGCGGCGAATGTGCGCCTGGCAAGAATGACCGGACAGGAATTTATCCTGCAGTGCCGGGATATCGGAAGCCTGAGCAGTCAGGCGCAGGCAGGACTTGATCTGGATGTTTATGACCTGGTCAATGACTCGGTGCGGGATGTAAAAACTCTTTCCGGGGGAGAATCGTTTATGGCATCTCTTTCCATGGCACTGGGGCTGGCGGACATTGTACAAAATACAGCGGGCGCAGTGAGTCTGGAGACGATGTTTGTAGATGAGGGATTTGGATCTCTGGATGACATGGCAAGAGAACGGGCGATCCAGATTTTGAAAGAACTGGCGGGAGAAAAAGGACTTGTGGGAATTATTTCACATGTCAATGAATTAAAAGAGCAGATCGAATGGCAGCTGGAAGTAAAAAAAACAGAGCATGGAAGTCATGTAAAGTGGAATTTCATGGCATAAAAGACAGGAAGTGATCGACATGAGAAAAACAGCAGTCAGGGTAGTGGCTCTGGCAGCGGTCTGTTTTCTGAGTGTGTTTGGGACATGCAGCTATGCAAAAGAGGCCACATCGGAGCCGATCCAGATTGTAGTGTTGGGTGACAGTATCGCAAAAGGATATTGCGGAGCAAACAAACCCGAGCTTTACTGTTATGGACAGACTGTGGCAGAAGAGATCGCACAGGGAGCAGGAAAATCATATTTGTATCAGAACTATGCGAAAAACGGACTTGCCACTCGAGAATTCAACGAAAAGGTGTTGAAAGGTCAGGAAGTGCAGGATAGTCTTTCCGGGGCAGATGTGATTTTGATCACAATGGGATCCAATGATCTTCTGAATGAATTTAAGAAGACCGCACAGGAAATTTTGAATACGGATACAAAATTTAAAAGTGCGGATGAGGCGCTCAAAGAAGTGACAGAGCATGTGAAAAGTAATCCGCTTTTAGTCTTTCGCATCATTGATGCTCTGGGAAACTGGGATTATCAGGAATTTGAGACACAGTGGATAGAGGCTATGGATACCATTTCTTCCTGTAAAAAAGAAGAGGCACAGATCGTAGTGACCAACATTTACAATCCGGTGAAACAGATGGAGCTTCCGGGAACGATGAATCAGGTCGTGGAGGATATCATCGGGAATATGAACCGGATTCTGGAAAAGCGAAGCAGCGAGTACGGATATCAGATTGCAGATCTGGCGAATTCACAGGTGACAGAGCATGTCCAGAAGGACGGACTGCATCCGAATCAGGCAGGACAGGACCTGATCGCCGAAATTGTGCGGGCGCAGATTACAGGGTATGAAAGAAATATGCCCAAAAGTCAGGTAGACGGAACGGCCGTGAAAGTGGAAGAAATCCCGGAGGAAAAACAGTCACAGATCAGACCTGAGAAATGGGGAGTCTGTCTGATCCTGACAGCAGGCATACTGGGCGGTGTCGGATTTTTGCAGAAAAAGAGGAAAGAAAACAGGCATAAATAAAGTACAAAACTATATCACAGTTATAACACAAAAACTTCACAAAGTTCTGGTATCGTCTTATCTTATAAAACAGGGAAATCCTGTAAAAAGCAGGGAGTAGGAGGACGAGATTTTGATAGAAGTAAAGAACCTTGTGAAAAAATACGGAAATCATATGGCCATAGACCACCTGAATTTCAAGATTGAAAAAGGGCAGGTCTATGGTTTTTTAGGTCCAAACGGGGCAGGAAAGTCTACCACGATGAATATTATGACGGGGTATCTTGGAGCCACAGAGGGAGAAGTACTGATTGACGGACATGATATTTTAAAGGAGCCAAATGAGGCAAAAAAGCACATCGGATATCTGCCGGAAATACCGCCGCTTTATGTGGATATGCAGGTGATGGAATATCTGGAATTTGCTGCAGAACTAAAAGGGATTCCGAAACAGCAGAGAGAGTCTGCCATCGATGAGGTGATTCAAATGGCAAAACTTGAGGATGTAAAGCTGCGTCTGATCCGCAATCTGTCCAAAGGATACCGGCAGAGAGAGGGGCTTGCACAGGCAATCCTCGGATTTCCGGAGATCATCATTCTGGATGAACCGACAGTCGGTCTGGATCCGAAGCAGATCATTGAGATCCGTGAGCTGATCCGGGAACTTGCAAAAAAACATACCGTTATTTTAAGCTCGCATATTCTGGCTGAGATACGGGAAGTGTGCGATTACATTCTGATCATATCCAAGGGAAAACTGGTGGCAAGTGATACACCGGACAGACTGGAGGAAAAGATGAGCGGAACCGAAACTGTGGAGATTCTGGCAAAAGCCAGTGCAGCCGAGGTTCGGGCGATATTGTTAAATGTAGAGCATATCAGTAATATCCATACCCAGGAACGGGCGGACAAAACATGCAGTGCCAGAATACAGACGGAAGGCGGATGTGATATCCGGGAAGCGCTTTTCTTTGCGTTTGCAAAAAATGAATGTCCTCTGTTGGAGTTGCAGACTTCAAGGATAAGCCTGGAAGAAGTATTTTTGGAACTGACACAAAACGATGCAGTCGGAGAGGAGGAACGGACAAATGCTGGCAATTTATAAACGAGAACTGAAGTCCTATTTTCATTCCATGACAGGGTGCGTATTTATTGCGTTTCTGGTGATGTTTACGGGAATTTATTTTATGGCATACAATCTGAATGCGGGGTATCCTTACTTCTCCTACACACTCTCAGGCTCCCTGATCGTATTTCTGGTCGGGATCCCGCTTCTGACGATGCGGAGTTTTTCTGAAGAGCGGAAAACAAAAACAGATCAGCTGCTTTTGACAGCGCCGGTAAGTCTGACAAAAGTAGTGCTTGGCAAATATTTCGCCATGGTGACAGTACTGGCAGTTCCGAATGTGATCTTCTGCCTGTTCCCGCTTTTGATCAAACTGCAGGGAACGGCATATCTTCTGGTAGATTACAGCTCCATTGCGGTATTCTTCCTGTTGGGATGTGTGTATCTGGCGATCGGGATGTTTATGTCGTCTCTGACAGAGAGCCAGATCATTGCATTTATCAGTACGTTCGGAATTTTGCTTTTGTTGTATTTGTGGGACGGAATCTTGTCTTTTCTGCCAGGCTCGGCGCTCAGCGGAATGATCGGAATCCTTTTGATCCTGACACTGATCGTTGTTTATATTTATCATATGACGAAAAACTGGATGCTTGCGGCCGGAATTGAAGCAGTGGGAATTGCGGCGGCGCTGATCGTATATTTTGTGAAATCCAGTCTGTATGAGAATCTTTTGACGAAACTCCTGGGACGGCTTGCTCTTGCGGATGTCTTTATGAATATTTCGTCCAGCAATATTGTGGATGTCAGCGGATTGCTTCTGTATGTATCGATACTGATCATATTTGTATTTCTGACGATACAGACAATTCAGAAAAGGCGTTGGAGTTAGGAGGAGCGAGATATGCAGAAAATTAAGAATTTATTCAGATCGTCAGAGTCCAGAAATGGTTCATACAGTGTGGGAATCACGGCTTTGGTCATTGCGATCATCGTGATCGTCAATCTGATCGCAGGACAGATTCCGGAAAAATATAAAAATCTGGATGTCAGCAGTACAAAAATTTATGAGATTTCCAAGACCAGCAAAAAGCTGCTCAAGAACATGGATCACAAAGTGAAATTTACAGTGTTGGCAAACAAAGAAGAGGCCGATGAAAGAATCGTTACATTTTTAAGTAAGTATTCGGCATTGTCTTCTAAAATTTCTGTGGAATGGATCGATCCGGTGCTGCATCCTTCGGCATTGACAGAAAATGATGCGTCCGAAAACAGTATTGTAGTCTCATGCCAGGATACCGGAAAGAAAAAAGTAGTTTCTTTCAGTGATATCATTGTTACGGATATGTCTTCCTACTATTACACAGGAAGTGCATCGGAGACGAAATTTGACGGAGAAGGACAGTTAAGCAGTGCGGTGAATTACGTAACGAGTGATGTGGTACGCAAAATTTATCAGACATCCGGACATGGCGAGACGACATTGTCTTCTACAATTCAGGATCTGATGGATAAAAATAATTATACGCTGGAAGGATTAAACACGGTCATGAATCCGGAAATTCCGGATGACTGCGAATTGCTTCTGATGTATGCTCCGACCTCGGATCTTACTGCAGATGAGAAAAATTCCGTGGAGTCATATTTAAAAGACGGCGGTAAGATGATGCTTCTTTTGGGAGATACGAACAGCACAGAGCTTCCGAATCTTGCATCGATCATGAAAACATACGGAATGGAAGCTGCAGACGGTTATATTGCAGATACACAGAGAAGCTATCAGAATAATTACTATTGCTTCTTCCCGCAGCTGACTGCATCAGGCGATCTGACAGACGGAATGGAATCGCAGATGGTTCTGCTTCTGAATACACACGGAATGACCTTGACAGATCCGGAGCGTGACAGTATTTCTACGACATCCTTTATGACTACATCAGATAATGCGTATGCAGTCACAGAAGACAGTCAGAGTCAGGCAGGAAGCTATGTGCTTGGCGCCGTGGCAGTGGAAGATTCCTTCCGGTTTACCGTGATCAGCGCAGGAAGTCTGATTGCTTCGGAGATTACAGATACATTCCCGCAGCTTGAAAATACAAAACTGTTTATGAATGCAGTGGCTGCGAATTTTGACGGGGCGAAGGATCTGTCGATCGAAGCGAAAAGTCTGACACCGGTCTACAATACGATGCAGCATGCAGGACTTCTTAGTCTTCTTGTGATCTTTATCCTTCCGCTTGGAATTCTTCTGTCAGGATTTGCAGTTTGGATGAAGCGTAGAAAAGCATAGAAAACCAAAAGGAGAGAGGCGGACAATGAAGAAAAAAAGAAATCCTTTACTGATCCTGCTGCTTGTGCTTGCAGTACTGCTCGTGGTCTATGCAGGCGTGGTTGTGATCGGAAAGAATCAGGAAAAAAGCAAGCAGAAGGAAGAAGAGGCAAAAAAAATCTATGTCACAGATTTAGGAAAGCTTTCTGAGATTCAGTTTGACGTGGGAAATGGAGAAATCCAGCTTGTAAAAGAAGACGGTACATGGTACGACAAGAATGACAAAGATTTTCCGCTGGCTCAAAGCTATCCGAAAAAGATGGAAAAAACATTCCGGAAGCTTGAGGCAGACCGAAAGCTGGAAGATGGGGATTCTCTGGAAGCATATGGTCTGGAGGATCCGGCATATACGGTAGTTCTCACCGATCAGGACGGCAATGAGACAACATTATATTTCGGAAATGTAACAGGAGACTCTTATTATCTGACATTGAATGAGAAAAAAGAAATCTATACGGTGAGCACCGGTGTTATTGAAGATCTTCAGTACAGTATGGAAGACATGGCACAGCTTGATACATTCCCTACGATTGGAAGCGGTAATCTGAAAAAGGTTGTCATCAGTCAGGGCACAGAGAAAACAGAGTACAGTTCAGAGAATGACGATGATGCCAAGAGTATGGCAACAATCGCGGGAGGGCTTGGAGTCCTTACATTGAAGGATGCAGCTGACTATTCCGTGGAAGAGAACGACTTGAGTAAGTACGGACTGGATGAGCAGAGCCGGACAACGGAAACCGTGACATATACAAATAATAAGAAAGAAAAGACCGTGACATTGTATTTTGGAAAAGAGGACGGAAACGGAAACCGGTATGTGATGCTTTCCGATTCAAAGATCGTGTATCTTGTGGAAAATGAGAAGTGTAAGAATATGCTGAATCAGGATACAGAATCTTAAGAAACAACCGGCTGCCATAAAGTTTATAGTAATTTAAGGATTGCTTTATTGACAGCCGGATAAAAACGAAAGACAATGTTTTCTATATTTAAGAAAAGGCGGTAATCGATACAATGAAAGAAAAATTTATGAGATTTATGCAGGGACGATACGGAGTGTTGGATACGCTCGGCAAGGTTTTGCTGGTGTTGGGATTGGTTCTGGCATTTTTTGCACCTGTCTTTTCAGGAGACCATGTGATAGGAATGGTATTTTACCTGCTTGGCTGGGGATGTCTCATTTATGCATATTTCCGGATGTTTTCCAGAAATGTGAGAAAGCGTTATGATGAGAACGTAAGATTCCTGAACAAGACAGCGAAGATACGCGGATTTTTCAAAAGTCAGAAAAATCTGATGGCGCAGAGAAAGGATTATCATATCTATACCTGTCCGGGATGCAAGCAGAAAATCCGGATTCCGAGAGGCAAAGGAAAGATAGAGATCCGCTGTCCGAAGTGCGGGACAACATTTATCAAGAAGAGCTGAGATTACATAAAGGGATAGAACATAAAGGGGAGCAGACAAAGGACAATGACAGATCCATATCATGTGTTGGGAGTATCACAAGATGCTTCTGACGAAGAAATCAAAAAGGCGTACCGGGCACTGAGCAGAAAGTATCATCCGGATGCCAATATTAATAATCCGCTGAAAGAAGAAGCGGAAGTGAAGTTTAAAGAAGTACAGCAGGCATATCAGCAGATCATGGATGAGCGTTCCCGTGGATATTTCTCCGGAGCGGGAAGCAGTGCGGGATATGGCGGCTGGTATCAGAATCAGCAGAGAACAGATGCCGGGGATGAGAACAGCCAGTACTTAAGAGCGGCTGCAAACTATATTCAGAGCGGACATTATACGGAGGCGCTCAATGTATTAAACAGTATCAAAGAGCGTGGAGCGCTGTGGTATTTCTACAGTGCATCGGCGAACTCCGGTGTGGGCAATAACGTGACGGCGCTGGAACATGCAAAAGAAGCAGTCCGGCTGGAGCCGCAGAACATGCAGTATCAGATGCTTCTGCAGCGGCTGCAGGGCGGCGGAGGCTGGTATCAGCAGAGACAGAGTATGTATGGATATCCAAGTTCTGTAGGCGGAGACTGGTGTATGAAGCTGTGTATTGCAAATATGATGTGCAATCTGTGCTGCGGCGGAAGCGGCTTGTGCTGTGGAGGTTACAACGGCGGAGGATACGGCGGCTATATTTAGAATAAAAGTGGAAGAAGAATCCCGGAGACGGGGTTCTTTTTTGGATGAAGGGACAGGAGGAGAGGCTATTGACTAATCAGACCATTGAGATTATGATGAAAACAGTGACCACAGATTTTTTGAAAGTGAAAAATCGTATCAGGACAAACAGGAAACATTAAAACAGTCATTGAATGGAATCTGGAAATTCCAATATTCAGTGAATGCAAAAAAACGTCCGGTTTCCTTTTATGAAAACGGTTATGATATTTCCGGATTTGATGAAATTCAGGTTCCGCAGCATATAGAGCTGGCGGGATATGATAAAATTCATTATATCAACACCATGTATCCCTGGGAAGGACATGAATATCGCTGACCTGCGGGGACGTGCAATCATATCGGAGAGGGGATGTTCAGCGAAGCTTCTTATAATCCCACAGGTTCTTATGTCCGTTTTTTTGATCTGGAGGAAGCCTTGATCGGAAAAAGGGTGATCTTAAGTTTTGAAGGGGCAGAGCAGGCAATTTACGTATGGATAAACGGTGAGTTTGTGGGATATGCGGAGGACAGTTTTACCGTGTCTGAATTTGACATTACACCGTATGTAAAAG
>ENA-OQKE01001117-OQKE01001117.1-human-gut-metagenome-genome-assembly--contig:-NODE-1117-length-11718-cov-3.471867_pt1 | contig 11718 bp, 7 predicted proteins | sample MGYA00242620_ERZ504787 | MGnify/ENA primary metagenome ERZ504787 (study PRJEB26092, sample SAMD00036349) | human gut metagenome | host: Homo sapiens | study: EMG produced TPA metagenomics assembly of... | reverse complement strand
TGGCAGCTTCCTACAAAATATATTGGATTTTCTCATTATCGGCGTGTGCATGTTCTTTATGATTAAGACGGTTGCCGTCATCAGCAGCCGGTTACGCCATGAAGAAGATGCCAAGGAAGAAGCACCGGCACCGGCTGGTCCCACACAGGAAGAGCTTCTGGCTGAAATCCGCGACCTTTTAAAGGAACGAAAGGACATAGCCTGATATTCCTAGAAAAACCGAATCCGCTTGGCATTCTCCACAAATTCCCTGTTATTCCTGGTCCTCGCGAAAAGGTCAAGTACCTTTTCCACTGCGTCCTCAGGTTTCAGGGAATTAGTGGCCTTGCGGATGATATCCACTGCCTCGGCTTCCTCCCTGGACAGCAGAAGATCATCCCTTCTGGTTCCGGACTTCAATATGTCGATGGCCGGGAAGATACGCTTCTCAGACAGTTTCCTGTCGAGCACCAGCTCCATGTTGCCGGTGCCTTTAAATTCCTCATACACAACATCATCCATGCGGCTTCCCGTCTCCACCAGAGCAGTGGCCAGAACAGTCAGGCTTCCGCCCTCGCGCATATTTCTGGCAGCGCCGAAGAAACGCTTCGGCATATGAAGGGCTGCCGGATCCAGACCGCCGGATAATGTACGGCCGCTGGGCGCAACCGTCAGGTTATATGCCCTGGCCAGCCTGGTAATGCTGTCCAGCAGGATGATAACGTCACGTCCGTGCTCCACCAGACGCTTGGCCCGCTCAATCACCATCTCGGATACCCTCTTATGACGGTCAGGCAGCTCATCAAAGGTTGAGTAGATTACTTCCACATTTGGACCCACAATGGCCTCTCTTATATCCGTAACCTCCTCAGGGCGCTCGTCAATCAGAAGGATCATCAGATGCATGTCCGAATTATTGGTTGTAACGGCCTTTGCTACCTGCTTTAACAGCGTGGTCTTTCCTGCCTTTGGAGGGGATACAATCATACCACGCTGTCCCTTTCCAATAGGTGCCAGAAGGTCCAGGACACGCATGGCCACCGTATTCCTCTCACCAGGTGTTTCCATATGAAGCCGCCTGTTAGGGAAGATGGGTGTCAGGTCCTCAAAGTTGGGCCTTGTCTCCGTGGCGCTTAGGGGATAGCCGTTTACCGTCTTGATGTAGAGAAGGGCCGCAAACTTCTCTGTTGCAGACTTCACCCTGCGGTTTCCCACTATAATATCTCCTGTTTTCAGATTAAAACGGCGAATCTGGGATGGAGCCACATAGACGTCGTTTTCACCTGGAAGGAAATTTTCACAGCGGATGAATCCAAATCCGTCCGGCATGACTTCCAGTATGCCGTTTGCCTCAATCCCGCTGTCTAACTCAGCCATATCCTGGCTGGAAAGGCCGATTGCGTCACTTCTATTGTCCGCTCTGGCAAAACGCTCTCCATCGTTCTGGGAAGGCGCGCTGTTCTGGCTCATTCTGTTATTCATACTGCTGTTTCCATGTGTTTGGGGAGTCTGGGTCCTGTTCTGTGTATACTTGCTGTCGTACCCTCTTGAAACAGGGCGGCGGTTATCCGTTCCCCTGCTGTCATTCCGGTTTTCCTGATAATCCTGGCTCCTTGACTGGTTACGCTCAAAGGCATGGGGCTGGTCCTGGCTCCGGGGAGTTTCCTGGCTCCGGGATATCTCCTGACTCCGGGGCGTTTCCTGGCTCCGGGATATCTCCTGACTCCGAGGCGTTTCCTGGCTCCGGGATGTTTCCGTTTTTACTTCCCGTTTTATTTCCGCCGGCTTTATATCCGGGTTTTTCTCTGCCTCATCGCAGAGCAAATCAATAATTTCTGCCTTTCTTAATGAACTGATGCCCTTAATTCCACGGCTCTTGGCCATTTCCTTTAGTTCTGAAAGAGGCAGGGTCTGCAGTTTTTCACGCATAGTATTTCTCCTTATTAAATTCAATTCTTCACCCGCAAAAAAAGCCGGTGTACGCCTTCTGTCTATATTCAAATTATCTTCTGTTCATTCAAATTCGGGGTTTATTCCAGATTTGGGAATTGCTCAGGGACTAACAGACTGCCGGCAGTATCAAGAAAACTGCCAGCCAATCTATGTATAGCCCTATTATATACACGAATATCAGGGATTGTAAAGTTAAAATTTGAGAAAATCAGCTTTTAAGCCATTTCATATGCGCATTTATCTGCTTCTCATAGCCATTGTCAGAAGGTTCGTAAAATACGGTTCCCTCCATACCTTCGGGCAGATACTGCTGCTGCACATAATGCTTGGGATAGTCATGAGCATAGAGATAACCTGCCCCATGTCCCAGCTTTTCCGCTCCCTTATAATGCTTGTCCTGCAGATGGACCGGCACTGGCATGGTCCGTTCGTTCCTCACCGCTTCCATGGCCTTATGTACCGCCATACAGGCAGCGTTGCTCTTTGGAGCTGTGGCCACATAGGTCACTGCCTGGGAGAGGATGATATTGGCCTCGGGAATTCCGATGCGCTCTGCGGCCTGGGCTGCGTTTACCGCCACCACAAGGGCCTGAGGGTCCGCATTTCCCACATCCTCCGCAGCACATATCATAATTCTTCTGGCTATGAACTTGATGTCCTCTCCCGCGTACAGCATCCGTGCCAGATAATACACGGCCGCGTCCGGATCCGACCCTCGCATGCTTTTAATAAACGCGGATATAGTGTCATAGTGGTTGTCCCCGTTCTTGTCATACCGGACAGCCCTTTTCTGAATGCATTCCTGGGCCACTGCCATATCAATGTGAATCCGCCCGTCCGCTCCCTTTGCAGTGGTCAGTACCCCCAGCTCCACGGCATTCAGCGCGGCCCTGGCATCCCCATTGGCCGTGTCTGCCAGAAAATCAGCTGCATCCTCGTCAATGTCGGCATCGTAAATGCCCATTCCCCGTTCCTTGTCATAAACTGCCCTGCGGATCAGTTCCTTGACATCGTCCTTTTCCAAAGGCTTAAGCTCAAATATTCTGGACCTGGAAAGAAGCGCTCCGTTTACCTCAAAATATGGATTCTCCGTCGTGGCTCCTATCAGTATCAGGGTTCCGTCCTCCACAAAGGGCAGAAGGTAATCCTGCTGTCCTTTATTGAAGCGGTGGATCTCATCCACAAACAAGATGGTTTTCCTTCCATACATGCCAATGTTGTCCTTGGCCTCCTTCACCACTTCCTCCATGTCCTTCTTTCCTGCCACTGTGGCGTTAATCTGCCGGAAATCCGCACTGGTGGTATTGGCAATGACCTTGGCCAGGGTTGTCTTACCGGTTCCCGGAGGTCCGTAAAAAATAATGGACCCCAGCTTATCCGCCTGTATGGCCCGGTACAGCAGCTTATCCTTTCCCACAATATGCTGCTGCCCCACCACCTCATCCAGGGTCCTCGGACGGAGCCTGGAAGCCAGAGGCGACTCCTTCTCCATATCCTTTTCTCTCATATAATCAAATAAATCCATATCTGTATTCTCCTCAGTCAATCAGCAGTTCATCCACCGTAACAAAAGTATAGCCCCGCTTCGTGAGCGTGTCAACGATTTCCAGGGCTGCTTCCACAGAAGTGGGGAAAATATCATGCATTAATATGATATCCCCGTCCTCCACATCCTTAAGCACCCGTTTCACCACACGGTTGGTATTGCGCAGTTTCCAGTCCAGGGAGTCCACAGACCACAGGACAGTGGTCATGCCCACCCTGCACTCCAGCTCCTCATTCCAGTCCCCATAGGGCGGGCGCATGTATTGGGGCCTCTCTCCTGTAATCTCTTCTATCATCCGGCTGGTTCTGTCCACGGCCTGGCAGACTGCGTCTGAACCGGCCTTTGTAAGCTGCACATGGCTGTAGCTGTGGTTTCCAATCAAATGGCCCTCTGCCTTCATGCGCTTTACAATCTCCTCGTTTCCCTCTATGTTCTGTCCCATCAGAAAAAAGGTTGCCCGGACATTCCGCTCTTTCAGCCCGTCCAGCAGTTTTTCCGTGCAATCCTCATTTGGTCCGTCGTCAAAGGTCAGAGCCACACATTTCCCTTCCAGTCCCTTGGCCCGGTCCAGGGTATCCCCTCCCTCCCTGACCCAGGAGCCCTCATCGGCGGACACATGGGCCGGCATCTCCCCCCTGACCGTATGGATAAGGCCGCCCAGCAGCAAAAGGTCCGCTATGCAGACAGCTGCCAGGAGCTTTGACTTATTTATCAGCTTCACCCTGTTTTCCCTCTCTTATTTCGCATCCTTATCTATCCAGTATATGTGCAGGGGCAATATAAAAATGCTTTTACCTTTTTCTCCCTTTACAGACTTCATAATATGTGCGGGAAGAAGAAAACAGCGCCGGGACTGCTCCCGGCGCCGCTTGGCTGAATTTACATCATATTGAAGTTATATTCTGATAAAGATTATACCCTGATTGAGCTTATTGTCCATTACATTAAACCCAGCGGCTGCTGTCACGGCCCTATTGGTGTGACCACCACGCCCGGTCCGCCGGATGAACCTGTGACAGCCTGGCCCAAACCCGGCGCCTGGTTAGATACCCCGCCGTTCTGTGAAGGCTGTGGCGCCTGTCCTCCCTGGCTGCCGTCCGGCGCCTGGGTCTGTACATTTCCTGTCTGGCTGTCTCCGGTCTCATTTCCCGCTTCCTGCACAACCTGGCTGAGCACTCCGCTTCCGTCAGCAGTATAGGCCACGCCGCCTATATCCACGGTGGTGCCTGCCGCCATCCGGCCTGTGGATGGGTTCATATAGTAGTGGAGTCCGCCCACGTCTATCACGCCTTTGGCCATACGTCCTGAGCCCTCAAAATAATACCAGGCCCCATCCATCTCACGCCAGCCCGTGGCCATGGCGCCGGACCCCTTCAGGTAATACCGCTCACCGCCGTCATCCAGCCAGCCTGTCTGCATCACGCCATCCTGGCTGCTGTAATACCAGGTTCCATTGTCATTGATCCAGCCCCTGGAAAGAGCTCCTGAGCTGTCCAGATAGTACCACTTCCCGTTCTGGCTGGTCCAGCCTTTTGCCATGGCCCCATTTCCCTCCAGGAAGTATCTGCGCCCGCCGTCGTCCAGCCAGCCTGTCTGCATCACGCCTTCCTGGTTGCTGTAATACCAGGTTCCGTTGTCATTAATCCAGCCCTTGGAAAGGGCGCCTGAGCTGCCGAAGTAATACCATTTCCCGCTGTCGGATTTCCAGCCGGTTATCATCTTACCGGTAGTGTCATCCAGATAGTAGGACTTGCCGGACTGGTTAAGCCAGCCCTTGGACACCAAACCGTCCCCGTTCATATAGTACCATGTGCCGTCATCCTGAATCCAGTTGTTCTTCTGCTTTGCATAGTTCTGGTAATAGTAGGTCTGGCCATTGATGGTTCTCCACGTATTCGCCGGAATCACAGAGGTGAAATCCCTGAACTGGAAATCAATATCTACATTGCCGCTTATACCGTTTACAGCGCCGGTGCTGGTTGCCTGCCACATAACGGGATTCTGATAGGCCGGTTTGGCGGAATAGCGCGCCACCCATACAGGGTAATTCATCTTGCTCATATCCAGCTTATTGGCAAGCCAGTTGTCATTGGCATAGATAACCGGATAATAGCCTGCCTCTGAAATCCGCCCGCAGAACGCGTTGGCGATGGCTGCCAGCTCATCCTTGGAAAGGGTTCCCTGGGTGGAATCCTCCATGTCAAAGGCCACCGGATAGGAGACCGGATAATCGTGAATCAGGTTGAGAACAAAATTCGCCTCCTCCACTGCCATCTCAGGCGTCATGGCCAGGGAATAGATGTATACACCCACCTTGACTCCTGCCGCGCTGGCCTGCTGGATATTCCTGTGGAAATAAGGGTCTACTGCGCCCTTTGAACGGGTGCCCAGCATGACGAAGGACACGTCGTCCGCAGCTACCTGGCTCCAGTTAATATCCCCCTGCCACCTGGACACGTCAATTCCCCGGAACAGCACATTATTGATAGCTGAGCCGTCCGGCATCTGGTATACGCCGTTTACCTTCTTCCACGCATTGGGATTTGCAGTGGAAGCAGACTGTCCTGAGGTGCTTCCTGTTCCGGAAGCAGTCCCTGTGCTGCCGGCGGAGCTCTGCCCCGGTCCTACGGGAGATATGACCGTGGCGGACTGGGTCTCCCCCGGTCCCACGGCCAGGGATGTACCGGCAGGTACAATTGTCCCTGCTCCGATGAGTCCTGCCAGGGCAAGTGCGTGGCAGCGCCTCATGATCTGCGTCGTATTTTTCATAGTATTCTCCTCATACCTTTGTATTTTTCAAAAAAGAGGGGATGTCCAGCCATCCGCTGTCACATCCCCCCTTATTAAACCGCTGTCAATCAACCTGGTCCGTCTGTCCGTCCTGGTTCAAGCGCAGTTGATGAGCCGGATGGGCTGTTATTGGAATTGCCGCTGGTCGGGCCGTTTGAACTGTTTCCGGAGCCGCCCGGTGTGCCGCTGCTGATACCGGAGCCAGAAGAACCGGACACTCCAGGTCCGCCGCTGCCGCCGGAACTGCCGGAATTATTGTTCACAGTTCCCGGTGTCTGGGCCGATACGCCGTTGGCATTCTGGCATACGCCGCTGCCGTCAAAGTTATACTGTACACCGTTGATGGTGGCTGTGGTGCCTGCAATCATCTTGCCCTCGTTGGCAGGGTTCAGATAATAATACTTGCCGTCCAGCTGAATCCATCCCGTCATCATATGTCCGTTGCTGTTGAAGTAATGCCAGGAATTATCAATCTGCTTCCAGCCCGTGGACATCTTGCCGTTGCTTGTATCCATATAATATTTGTTGCCTTCGCTGTCGCTCAGCCAGCCGATCAGCATCCGGCCGTCCGTATTCAGGTAGAAATAATCATTATCCACTTTAGCCCAGCCCGTCATCATCTTGCCGTCCGTGCCAAAGAGATACCAGTTGTCCTTAATCTGTGCCCAGGAATTAACCACGCACTTTCCGTTGCTCTGGAAATAATACCAGGCCCCGTCCATCTCACGCCAGCCGGTTGCCATGGTACCGTTGCCCCGCATGAAGTAGTAGTCATTGCCAATCTTCAGCCAGCCTGTAACCATACTGCCGTCATTCAGCATATAATACCACTTGCCGTCCTCAGGATTAATCCAGCCCATGGCCATAAGACCATTCGGCCTGAAGAAATACCACTTGCCGTCAATCTGCTTAAAACCCGTGGACATATGTCCCGTGGATAAGTCCATGTAATACCAGCCCTCGCTGGTCTGAAGCCATCCTGTATGTGTCTGTCCGTTATAGATATAAGTCCAACTATCATTGGATTTACTCCATCCGTCCGCCGCATAGCTGGTAAATACAGACCCCAATGACATGGCCCCAATCATACCGGCTGCCGCCATTGCCGCCCAGTACTTTTTATATCCCATTTGTCATCCTCCTCGCCTGGTATATCTGGCCGGGGCATACGAATCCCCAACCGTTTACATATCTCCGATTATAGCACAAACCCATATTCATTTGGTAACAAATTTATTACAATTTCCGTAATTTCCTATAATATTTTTTTGCATACCGGTACATGATGATGGTGTATTCTCCGAACTCATCTCCCAGAATACTTTTATATACAGCCCACAGGCACCACAGGAATCCGCCCAGGGCAGCATTGGCATAGAGCGCAAACAGTTCATCTTCCGAGGGCTCCCGCCTGAGATAAAGCCTGAAAAGCCGCTCCATGTCCTCTTCCTTGTAATAGGAATAAATAGCGCACATGGACACATCCATCACCGGATCGCACATGCCGGCATACTCCCAATCCAGAAGTTTTACACTGCCGTCCTCAAAAAAGAGAAAGTTATCCACATTTGCATCAATATGACACAGGCATTTTGGGCGTTCCATTGAGTCAAGGGTATCCATAAGCCAGTCCATCCACCCCTTTACTTCCTCGTAATCCTCAAACAAAAGGGCGCCATGGCTCCTGCACAGCTTTTCGTAAAAGCCGATCCTCTCCCGGATATCAAAGGAATGGGCCACCGTGATGCCTGACTGGTGAAGGCGGCGCACCATAGACATGCATTTTTCCATATCAGCCCAATCTGCGGAATCCGCATTTCTGGTACCTTCATAGTAATCCGCTATCTTATACCCGGTCTTTTCATTCATGTACAGCACATGCTCGGTGATTTCCAGTGAGGCAACGGCATCGTAGACTGTTTTTTCCTGTTCCCTGTTAATCAGAAGTTCTGTTCCCGGACCCGGTATGCGGCAGATGCAGTGGCGGTCCTCCACCTTAAACAGAAAGGACTTGTTGGTCATGCCTGCTTTCAGGCAGCGGATATCCTTTATGCTGGATTCCGGTACCTTGAATACCTCTGCGACCAGCTTCATGGCCGCATTGTCAGAATGATTCTGATAGCGGGGGTCAAACAGGCGCAGCTCCTCCAGGTTCTCAAATTCATATACCTGATCATCCGGCTGGCGGTTCACATCCATCTCTATCTCATCCCACCGGGAGGCCGCCAGGCCGCCGGCTTCCTGGGCTGCTTCCAGCAGTCCGCCGCCTTCCTCCTCAAGCCGCCGTCTGGCCTCTCCCTCCAGCATGTCCACATAGACCTGTTCCCAGTAAAACTGCTCTGTCCCCGGCGTCTTATAGTAGGCTTCCAGCACCGGAAGGAACTGCCGGGAAAATTCCCGGGAAAAATAAGCCGGACCATACATGACCCACTGGTCCCGTCCGCCTACTTTTACGCCGGTGATCCTCCCCTTTTTATTAAAATAAAGGCACCATTCCCTGGTCTCTCCCCTCTGAAAGGCAGAGCTGTACCAGGCCCCGCATTCATAGGCATGATACATATTCTCACGCATCCAGTTATCCGATGACAGGACGTACATATTGCGCCCCTCCAGCACCTTCCTGGCCCGGTAAATGGTGGTCAGGGTGTTTTTGCTGGTATACTCAGGATTGTACAGAAGCTCCACGCCGTATTTATCAATAAGGTATTCAAACTTCTCCTTCAGATATCCCACTGCTATGGTTATGTTCCTTATGCCCGCTTCGTGAAGCTGCTTAATCTGACGTTCAATCATACGCTCCCCAAAGACCTCCAGAAGCCCCTTGGGCGTCTCAAAGGTCAGGGGGACAAAGCGTGAACCGAAGCCCGCTGCAATAATAAGGGCGCCGTCCACCTTATATTGGTCTAACAGCTTCTGGCCATCCGGCATAAGCCTCCATCGGGCCTTGCCCTTTTGGCTGCTTTCCTCTCCTATATATCCCTTCGCCAGACATTCCTTAATCAAACCATTGGCCGTGCCCAGGGAGACATCCAGCTTTCCGGCCAGCTCTCTCTGGGTAATATCCGGCTGCTCCAATACTGCCCTGCATACAAGTCCATGTCTGTCCATTGTGTAATCCTCGCTTCCCTGCCTGTTTTATGTTCAAATCTATCGCTTTTCAAAAATATATGAACATTATATCACAGGAGTGAGAAAATGCAAGCTATAATCTTTCCCAAATATTTGTCCCGGCAATACATTTTTTCTTATAACACAAAAGACACGCCATTAAAGCAATTGCATAGCCATTAGCTCGCTACTGCTTTAAGACGCATCCTTTTTTGACTAAATCTTATTTAGCGTTCTGACGAATATTAATTCCCGGTGTCGTATGTAAATGTTCCCCGTCACGTAACACCTGTAAACCGTTTACTATAACATGTGTCACTCCGCGGGCATATTGCGCAGGCTGCCGTAAATCGAATGGTGTATCCATATGTTCATAATCAAACACTATAACATCCGCAACTGCCCCCTCATATAATAGCCCCCGTCCTTTCAGGTTGAAATGGGAGGCCGGCATGCTTGTCATCTTGCGAACCGCTTCTTCCAGACTGAGAATATGATTCTGCCGCACATGATGCGTCAGGAACCAGTCCATTCCGATGTAATGAAGCGGGAACTGTGTGTGTCTGGCCACCTCGCCTTCAACAGATGTACTATATCCATCTACCACAAGCATATAGAGTGGATTCGATATTGTCTCTACAAGATGTTCATCTGTAAACAGCCGTGACACAAGAACAACACTGTCAATATCTGGTGCAACAGCGGCCAGAATATCGAAGTAACAATCCCAAGGTTCTTTATTCCATAGATGTGATATTTCCGGAAATGTCATCCCATTAATGTCCGGAAATGCATTATTGTTCTGCATACGCACCCGTTCCCACTCACCGCCGGCAATAAACCTCCAGTACCGGTCACAGTCATGTTTAAGCCTAGTCCTGATTTCCGGATCCATAAGCGCATCTTTCATCTGTTGGCCTGGCAATGAGGTCAGCCACTCCGGTAATATACCCGCCATCTGACCGATACCATAATTTAAGGGGGTCATATCTGTCAGAACCTCAAATCCCTCATCCCTTGCCTGACTAATTTTCTCCATACACCTGCGCACTGCATCTTCAGGTGCATGCGTATTGTAGCGTATATTCATGTGAGATACTTCACCTCGAATACGATGGTGACGGATTACCGCTAAAAATTCCTCCAATGCCTCCAGCACATGGGCATCTCTGTTCCGAATATGACTGGTATAAATGGCATCATATTCCTTTACAACACCTGCAAGACGCATTAATTCCTCCGGACAGCTTGTACGTCCTGGCTCGAATTCCAGACCGCTGCTAAGCCCGATGGCTCCATCCTCAAATGCCTGTCTGAGGGCATTCTCCATTATTTTATACTGTTGCTCTGTTACCTCCGGTCCTTTGACACCGGCCAGAGTTCGCAAGGAATTGTGTCCCACCAGCCATGCTAAATTACCGGATATACCCATATGTTCTAATTCGCACATGTGCTCTCCCAGTGTGCGGCCATAGGGTACAGGCCCATTATCGAAATGGCCAAATCCTCCAGCCGTACCATTCCCCACCGGTGGAAACGGGGCCGTACTGTCTCCGCAGTTCCCTACAATTTCTGTAGTAATTCCCTGGCGTATCGTACTCTCGCAAAAAGGATTACTTTCAATCGTCACATCCGAATGGCTATGTGCGTCAATAAATCCCGGACTCACAATCAGCCCGTCTGCATTGATGACATGCCGCGCCTCCTCGGTAATATTACGCTCCATACAAGCAATACACTTTCCCCTGATTCCCACATCCAGGCGCCGCCGCGGATTTCCTGTGCCGTCTATTACCCATCCTCCGCGAATCAGAATATCTAACATTTAACTACCTCCATCTGTATCTAACTTCAATTGTTTCCAAGTTTCTTCACCCCTTTACTGCACCGGCAGTAAGCGTAGAAATAAAGTATTTTTGCAGAAAAATAAAAATGATAATAAGTGGGAGGCTTGTCAGAACACTGGCTGCCATCATATCATTCCATAATGTGCGGTACTCACCCACCATCTGCGCAATTCCGACAGTCAGCGTTTTAGAGGTCTCCGATTTCATCAAAGTTTGTGAAAACATATATTCATTCCAAACCTGAATAAAAGAATAAATTGCTGTTGCAGCCATACCAGGTAAAGTTAATGGACAAATAACTCTGGCAAAGCTCTGATATTTGTTGCAGCCATCAATTTGTGCAGCCTGCTCTAATTCTGACGGTATTGTATTAAAATATCCCATCATCATCCACGTACAGAATGGCATAGTAAATGCAATGTTAGGTAGGATTAGACCTACGAGTGTATCAACCAGGCCATATATAGTCAGCATTTTATAGTAAGGGACCAAAAG
>ENA-OQKE01001114-OQKE01001114.1-human-gut-metagenome-genome-assembly--contig:-NODE-1114-length-11751-cov-2.816258_pt1 | contig 11751 bp, 9 predicted proteins | sample MGYA00242620_ERZ504787 | MGnify/ENA primary metagenome ERZ504787 (study PRJEB26092, sample SAMD00036349) | human gut metagenome | host: Homo sapiens | study: EMG produced TPA metagenomics assembly of... | reverse complement strand
GGTGGGAAGCACGGACACAGCCCATGCCAACATGATCTATCTGAACCAGGCCACGGAGGCCGACAGTAAATTCCGCATGACCAGGCGCGTACAGCACCTGGCTGCCTACACGGCCCCGGAAGACGCGTGCAGTGCCTGCTACGGCTCCCTTATATATGCCCTGGACCGCCTGAACGACATGGGGTATCTGAGGAAGGGCCTGCCTCCTGTATGCATCGGCCAGGGCTACAAGGGACAGGAGGGCGCCATCGGCGTGGGCCAATGTACCTCCTGCTTTGCCAAAACCCTGGGCGGCTGCCCGCCTAAAGCAGCGGATATCGTGGAGTTTTTGAGCAATCAATGGCAATAGGCCTGTTTTCTTAAAGCCCCCGTTCCCTGAGCCAGGCCATAATGTGGGCCCCATATGCCTTTTCCTTCTTAAGAAGGGTAAAATGGTCCGCTCCCTTGACAAACACCACCTTTGAATCGGGAATCTGTTCTCCCATCCACAGAGAGTGGCGGGGGCGGATCATGTCCCTGCGGCCCGTAAGAATCAGGACAGGCGCCTGGATACAGGACAGCTTATCCTTGTCCAGCCTGGGCCATCTGGCCATAAGGCCTAACAGCTGGCGGCTTTTCACAGCCCTTTCCCTGACGCCCCGGGGAAGCGGTACCTTCTCCAGACCGCGCCAAAGGGCGTATTTTAATTTTACCTCCATAAGCGAGGCTGCGCTCATGCCTCTGGGCAGGGCATTTCCGCTGACCGCCACCACGGCGGACACACGCCCCGGATAGCAGCTGGCTGTCTCCAGGGCCACATTTGCCCCGTCGCTGAAGCCCAGTATCACCGCCCTGGGCACATGGAGGAATTCCATGACCTGGACCACATCCGCCGCCATATCCGGGATGGTCAGATCTCCTCCGGCAGCCTCCTCTTTCATAAGAGAGGACCCGTGGCCCCTGCTGTCCATGAGAATCACCCTGTAATACCGGCTCATCAGCTCAGACAGCCTGGCAAATATTTCGTGGCTCTCACCATTGCCGTGGAGCATGATGAGAGGCATACCCTGTCCCATTTCCTTATAATAAAGAGACGCAAAACGGTTGTCCACATATCCTTCCTTCATCGGCTCAGCCTCCTTCCTGTTGACCTTCACCATATCACACCTCCGGTAAAATGTAAATACAGGCACAGCCCGGCAGATAGAAGTCCTGCCGGGCTGTGGTTATACGGGTCTGTAAGTCCCGCTCTTATCTTCTGTTAGTATTGGCTTTTTCCACGTGAATATTCTTTCCCTTGATCTTGGCATGGGCCATGGCCTTCAGCACATCGTCCGCATAGCGTCCGGGCACATCCACGAAGGTATATCCGTCGTACATGTCAATGCTTCCCACCATGCGTCCCGGAATTCCCGACTCTCCGGCAACTGCTCCCAGAATGTCTCCTGGGGTGATTCTCTGGGCCTTGCCGATGTTGATGAACAGTCTTGCCATCTTCTCGTCCCCTTCGCCCAGCACGTAATCCACAGCAGCGCGGTCTGTTGCTCCCTTGCGTCGGTTTCCGTAGGCGCTGCGCTCACGGCCTCTGCCGCGGCTGCTTCCACGTCCAAAGCTGTCCAGTTCATCCAGGGAACGGGCTGTCTCAAAGCTGTCGATGATGTCTTCGCTCTCGTCTCCCATGCTCATCTTGAGAAGGGCTGCTGCCAAATCCATGGAGGTGTAATCCTCCTCCATTAACTTCTTCTCAATGATGTTCACCATCTTGGTCAGGTCTGTGTCATTTAACACATCCTGAACCTGGTCCAGAATCTTCTCCACCTTGATTTCCGTGATATCATTTAAAGACGGAATGGCCTGGGGAATGATTTTAGTCTTGCAGTAACGCTGGATATCCCTGAGCTTATAGACCTCCTTGCCCATAACAAGGCTGAATGCCTTTCCTTCCCTTCCCGCTCTGCCGGTACGGCCGATACGGTGCACGTAGTACTCGTCATCCTGGGGAATGTCATAGTTGAACACTGCTTCCACATCCCCTACATCTATGCCTCTCGCAGCCACATCCGTGGCCACCAGAATATCGGTGCGGCCGTTCCGGAAGCTGTCCATGACACGGTCACGCTGGACCTGCTTCAAATCTCCATGAAGGCCCTCTGCAAAATATCCCCTTCCCTGGAGCTCCTGCACCAGGTCATCCACCTGACGCTTTGTATTGCAGAACACGATGGAAAGCTTCGGCGCATACATATCCAGCAGACGGCTCATAACCTCCACCTTATTCTTCGGCTTAACCTCATAGTAATACTGGGTCACCTTCGGCACGGTCAGTTCCTTCTTAATCACCCGGACCGTCACCGGGTCCTTCTGGAACTTCCTGGCAATCTCCGCAATGGCCTGGGGCATGGTAGCTGAGAACATCAGGGTCTGGCGCTCCTCAGGCAGCTGGCTTAAAATAGTCTCCATATCCTCCAGGAAACCCATGTTCAGCATCTCATCCGCTTCGTCCAGCACTACGGTGAGGACATGGTCCACCTTTACAGTCTTTCTTCTCATATGGTCCATGACACGGCCCGGGGTTCCCACGATAACCTGTGTTCCGTCCTTTAAGGAACGGATCTGCTTTACGATATCCTGGCCGCCGTATATAGGCAGCACCTTCACACCGTGCATGAACTTTGCAAAACGGCGCATCTCCTCCGCCACCTGGATGGCCAGCTCCCTGGTAGGAAGCAGCACGATAGCCTGAAGCTTCTTCACCTTCGGGTCCACCTTCTGAAGAAGAGGCAGACCAAATGCAGCTGTCTTGCCTGTTCCGGTCTGTGCCTGGCCAATCATGTCACGGCCTTCCATGGCTACCGGAATGGCCTGAGCCTGAATCGGTGATGCCTCCTCAAATCCCATCTCTGTGATGGCGCGGATAATCCGCTCGTCTAATTGTAACTCGTCAAACTTAACTGTCTCCATATAAAGTTAATATCCTTTCTTCCTCTGCCGTCCCATATAAAAGAGCCTCCGGCAGGCCGCCTTGTGCATATTCCCTGACTCCGCTGCCACGCATCCGTCTGCCTGTTTCCAGAACATTTCCCCCGGACCCCCAAGCAGGCCTTCCAAAGCCCCCGGCCAGATACCGCACCGGCTACGCATACGTCATACCATGCACCGCAATTTATTAGTTTCTTCGTGAAACGAAGTCCTCCACGCGAACAAAAAAACGAGGGGTAAACAGGCACGTCTCGGGCCTTTCATCCTCTCGCTTCGTACGGTTATTAACTATAACAGATATAAAAGTCAGTGTCAATGGAGGGGTTATAGATTTTTATATCAATTTCAGGGCCGGTTCCCGTGAAAATGCCCGAATGAAGCATTTTTCACGGTCCCGGCCTGCTTTTTTCATGAATTTACCAGACTTTCGCAGGATTAAAGCAACTGTTTTCACACAATTTCTCATTCAATTAAGGACTTTCTGTATCTGCGGAAGCATTTTCCTGGTGTACTCATACCCCCGCTCCATACATTCCCCCATGAGTTCAAAGGTCAGAAGGCCTGCCTTGGAGCTTAAGGGCGGCTTCAGCAGCAGTACCTCACCTGTGGAGGCGCAGTCCTTCAGCCGGCCGCTCATAATGGAAAAGGAGTGGGAAGCCACCTCCATAACGCTGTGGTCCGAAGGCGCTTCGTAATCCCCTCCGATGTCCACTGCCAGCACATCCCGGATACCGGCTGCCTGCAGAAGGTTGACCGGGAGAATATCCGTAACGCCACCGTCCACCAGAAGATACCGTCCCAATTTTCTGGGCGCAAATATGGCAGGCACGCTGGCTCCGGCCATCATGGCTTCACAGAGATATCCGTTCCACTCCCATGTCACGTGCTCCATCTCCCGTACCTTATCGCTGTTTGTAAAGCAGATGGTATTTCCGCTAATCAGGTCCACTGCCGGTATGACTAACTTAAACACAGCCTCGTCCATATGCTTTCTGCCGGTCATCTGAAAAAAATAGTCCTGCAGCTTATCTCCCTTAATAAGACCGGACAGGTTTACGCCCTTTCCCGTCAGCAGCTGGGGCATAAATGCCAGCAGGCCGCTGTAATCCGGGTCCAGATACTCACCTCCGTGTTTCTCCAGATGAAGCACTGCCTGCTCCATCCGGGAGACAGACATTCCGGAGGCAAAAAGTCCTGCCACAATTCCCCCTGCGCTGGCTCCGGCCACTGCATCAGGGCGCAGTCCCGCCTCCACAAGGGCTTTAAACACCCCCACATGGGCCGCTCCTCTGGTTCCGCCGCCTGCCAGTGCCAATCCATATCCCATAATAAATCCCTCCGCCCTATCCCGTGTCAATGCCGTACCGGTAATAGGTACATATGCACTGGCACAGCCGGATATGACAGAGGGAAGCAGGTGAAATATAGTTTATTCCTAAACCCTGACCTTTACTACAATCTTACGCACCTTGCAGGGAGTACCTGCAATACATCTGGGCTTGTGGGCGTCCTCAGGAGCCACTACCGCGCAGTCCCCGGCCTTCAAAAGAACGGCGCCGCCCTGCTCCGGTTCCTTAAAGAACACGATATCATCCGCTTCATTATAAGGCGCTTCCTCTTCCAGCCCTGCCCGCTTTGTGTAGCCGAACTGCTCCTGGCCCTCCACCACATACTGTATATCAAAATACAGATCGTGGGATTCATACCTGCATGCATCTGCCGGCATGGTGGTATACTCCTGCACCGAGGCAAATACCTCATCCCCGTCAATATCAACACGGCCCAGGGGCAGCGCCTTTAAATCCGTGTTTCTTAAGAACTCATAGCCTTTTTTGAATTTGTCCTCCAGGTAATCATATTTCTGGATTAAATCAATACTTGTGGCCAGCATATCAACCTTCCTTTCCTTTACCGTCTCCGGCAAATGCCGCGATCTCTTCATAGAGGGCCGTGGCTGCCTCCTTGTCATAGCCGTACATGAGCAGCACATCCAGGACATATGGAGTATAGGGGATTCCGGTCAGGCGGCGGGCAAACTCCATGCCCCCAATCTCTCCCAGGCATATCATACGGGAACGGTTGGAAAATGGCTTTCTCCACAGCTCCACCTTTTCTGTCTGGGTAAATATGCAATCCCTTTTCCTGTACTCCGTCACATGGAACAGTTCATGGGCCAGCAGCACGTCCTCCACTGCCCTGTTGCCCAGAAGCCCCTCCAGCTTTTCTTCCCGAATCAGCTTCTGCGCCCGCTCTGCGCCGTCCATGAAAATGGTAATGGAATCCGGTTCCTGATACTGGGCAAAAATCACATGCCCGCCGCCCCCCGGCACCTGGGGTGTTAAAACCTTAAGCCCCATGCCGGCGGCGATATCCCAGACATCTGTCTTCCCCAGAATCAGCTGCGCCTCACTTCGCCCGCACTCTGCCGCCCGAAAGCCGTATGCCAGCTTCTGTTCCCTGGAAAACCTGCCTTCCAGCGGGTCCCTGGACCAGGCATAGAGGTACCAGGCTGTCTCGTCCAGGGACAGCAGGTGTTCCACCATGGAATACAGGGACCTCTCCCTTGACGGAACCGCCATCTGCTCCATCATGGCCCTTTGTTCCCCTGCCGTTTCCCTGCTGTTTCCCAAAAAAGCCCGGAACAGCTTTCTGCCGTCTTCTCTCTTCATGGAAAAACCTCCTCTGCGCCTGTCCCCTTCTATTCTACAACTGATTCTTTGCTCCGACAATCACAATATCTTCCGACGGGTCCACCATCTGCATTTCCACATCCATGAGCATGAGAATCTGCTCCAGCTCCCCTGTGCCGTTAAAGTCCATGACTCTGGCGCCCACACACAGATAGTAGTCGGGCCGCAGGATGGCATCTGCCTTGAAAATGGCCATTTCTTCCCACATTCTGGAAACAATGCTCCGGTAGGAGGATGCCTTGGCAAGAACCACTTCCCCGTCTGTCCTCTGCACCTTGATAAATCCCTTCTTATCCAGGATACGAAGTGGCTTTCGGCCCCTGCTTTCCATATTATAGACATAGAAGTTAGGCGTCTGGCCCACCAGGTTCAGCTCTTCCGGCCCGGACCTTAAATCCTCCGCCGCCAGGTTCCTTGCCTCCTCCTCGCTGCACTCCTTAAGAAGGTCCGTTGTCTTGACCTCCGTGGAGCCCAGTGCAATGGCAGTGAGCTTGGAGGTCTGGGGGTCAATTTCAATGTGGACCTCCACGGAACCGGGCGCGGCGCCGCTCTCCACCGCCTTTTCCGCAGCCTCCCCCTTAATGCTCCTTATATCCTCAGGCGTGGGATTGGGAACCACCCGCTCCACCACATCCCGGACCATGGCCAGGGCCACGCCGATGGAGGAAATGACCTCTGCATTCTCAGGCACGCTGTACTTAATATTCATCTTATTGGCGCAGAACCCAATCAGGGATGTGGCGCCGCCGCCCACGCCCACAAGGGATATCTGATCGTGCTCCAGGCGGTACTTGTCAGCCAGCTCCATGATAATAGGCTCGATCTTCTCATAGGCCCTGGTAAGAATCTGGGAAGCCACATCCTCCACCGTGGTGTTCAGGTAATCGGCAATGGGCTGCATGGCTTTCCTGGCCGAATTTACGCTGCCGTAGGAAAAGTCCTTGGGCGTCACCAGTCCCAGCACATTGGCCGCGCAGCTGTTGGTGACGGTGATGCGCTTGCCGCTCTTTAAACGGATGGCCACGTAATCCTCCGGATCCCCCTCCTTCGGGGAGAAGAACTCCAGCCGGGGCTCCGCGATTTCATCCTCATCCGTAAATACGGCGTAATCCAGCCCCGCAATATGGGCGGAACGGGGACCCACATCGTGGACGCCGCTCTTGTTCACCCGAATCATGCTTCCGCCTGCAACGCCCAGCACCCGCACATCCAGGGAGCTGATATAGGTCCTGTGTCCGCCTACCACAGAGTAATCAATGGCAGGGCGTCCGTTCTTGATAACGCCGATATTGGTGGTGGTTCCTCCCACCTCAAAATACACGCCGTTGGATGCCCTCAGGTACATAAGGGATCCCATAACGCTGGCAGCCGGGCCGGAAAGCATGGTCAGCACCGGACGTTTCTTCATCTCATTGATTTCCATGACGCCGCCGTCTCCACGCATAATCATGAGAGGCACCTCCACGCCGGCCTTTCGCACGCTCTCCTCCGTGGAATTGGCCGTGTTCAGCATTTTGGGCAGAATGCTGGCGTTTATGGCAGCTGTCCTGGTCCGTCTGGTCAGGCCGTAGAGCTTGGTAATGTCCGAGGCAACGGTTGTCTCCATGCCCATCTCGTCATGGGCAATCTCGAACACAAACTGCTCCCCGGCAATGTCGTCCACCCCGTAAGCGTCTGACGCCACCAGCACCTGGGCGCCCTCCGCTTTAAGCTCCTCAACCGCCTTCCTGACCGTATTCTCGTCCTCTTCACTGTCGCTCAGATAACGGTTCTTTATCTTTATGCTTCTGCCGGATCCCAGGTCGATATCCTTAAGGCGGGTCTGATGCTTTGCCAGAAAACCTTCCATGCCTCCGGGCCCCATGCCCAGCACGCCCACGCAGGCCACATCGCCTTCAATCAGGGCATTGGTGGCCTGGGTGGTGCTGTGGGCCACGAAAATAACATCCTCAGGGGCAATATCATTTTCCCTTAAGCAGTTCTGAAATGCCTTCACCACGCCGGCCGCCACCCCGTACCTGTCATCATGAGTGGTCTTGACAGAAGATTTTCCTATGATTTCATGTGTGGCGTTGTCAATCGCTACCGCCTTTGTATGGGTTCCTCCAACGTCGATTCCCATTCTCACCAGTCTGTTTCCCATGTTTCTTCTCCTCCCGTTAACCAAACATGATAAATGTAATAATCTGCAGGATGCAGCAGATAATCCAGCCGCACACCACGCTCATCTTTAAGAATTCCTTGGTAGATACCTTTGCGTAGCTGATTCCCCATACAATCCATGACTGGGTGATGCAGCAGGACACGTTCATAACCGTGGTGGCGGCAATCATCAGGGGAGCCAGGAAGGCCACCTCAAAGCCCACGCCCTTTAAAATGCCCAGGGTAGCCGCGCCGCAGCCGTAAAGGGTAAAGGGTCCTCTGAACATTCCAAGGGGCGCCAGCACACAGAAAATAACGGTGATGAATAAGGTGCTGTGGGGAATGATATTTCCCAATAGCGCGTTGAAATACGGAATGCACAGTTCAGCCGCCTTGTTGAACATGGGAACCACCAGCAGGAAGCCTACCAGGGGAGCCGTGTCCACCACGCCGTCAAAGAAGTCCTTGTTAAAGGTCCTGCAGGCAGCCCGGAAGCTTTTTAGTTTTCCGCATACAAACAGCGCATAGAAGCCGCCGATCAGAAAGCCCATGATAATGGGCACCTTGAACACAATTAAAAGGAATACAGGGATAAAGGGCGTCAGCAGGGACGGTGTGGGAGCAAAATCCAGTTTCTGGCGTACCGGCCTTCTGGCTGCCCAGGAATGGACCGATTTTTTTCTCATGCAGAACAGAATCAGTATAATGGTAAATACCAGCTGTACGGCCAGTGCAATGCCGCCCCATTTCACATACTGCTCATAGGGGTACAGGACCTTGCCGTCCCCGTCCAGGAAGAACGCGGTGTACTGTCCGAAGAGTACAGGGTTCAAAAACATTCCCGCTCCGATGCTCAGCATAAAGGATACAACGGACAGCACCTTGGGAATTCCCAGGGACATGAAGATGGGAAGGATGATAACGCCGATAGCTACCACTGCGCCGGCCCCGAACAGGGAGGAAAATATGGCAGCCGTAACAATGCACAAAAGGATACAGGTGACGGCGGGCTTGTCGCCGCCCAGCTCCGTGGTCTTGCGGATAAGGGTGGCTGCGATGCCTGTCTCTAACAGCACCCGGCCGAACCATGCCCCAAACACTACATTTACCAGCACTGAGCCCCAGCCCTCCGGGCCGCTCTGGAACACCTTGGAAAATGCCTGTATCCATGTAATCCGTATGCTGTCTCCATTGGCTGCGATAAATTCAGGATTAGACGCCAGAAGGTTGCCTGTCATGGGAAGGATGGTCCAGAGAATGGCCATAATCAGCATTCCCATCATCAGGTTTCCGCCCCTGGCCGCGTAGACGGCCAGGCCAAAGAACGATGCTAAAATCAGTATTCCTATGATATATTCCATAAGTTAAATCTCCCCTCTATATTGCTATTTTAGCTCTGTGCTTCAGCGCTCAAGGCTGTTAAGCGTTTCCCACACCTCGTCAATGACCGGAATTCCGTCTCTTGTATTGGTCTCTCTGGTGATGAGCTCCAGTTCTCCCGGATAATACACTTCCCCGCCTTCCCTGATTGGCTCTGAGGACTTGATGTCGGCCAGAATCTCATCCACGATGGAGTCCGTTTCCTCCGGCGTGTTGAATCTTAAGGGGTCAATGGCTATCATAATCTGGCTCAGTCCCACCTCGTCCCCAAAGGTGCCAATCCTGCTGACGGAATTGCCGTTTGTCAGAACCGTCGCTATCAGGTCCAGGGCAATGGAGATGCCGCTGCCCTTCCAGTATCCCATGGGAAGCACCCTCCATGTTTTCTCAATCTCAGCCGGGTCCGTGGTCAGGTTGCCCTTTGTATCATAGCCTCCGGGAACCGGAAGCTGCTGTCCCTTAAGCTTTGCCTCCTCTATCTTTCCGTAGGAAAACTGGGATACGGCGCAGTCAATGACAGCGTGTTTTCCGTTGCTTCTGGGGATGGACATGATAAATGGATTGTTTCCGATTTTTCTGTCCCTTCCGCCCCAGGCAGGCATGTTGGGCATGGTGTTGGACCAGCAGATACCGATGCATCCCTTGTCCGCTGCCTGCCAGCCGTAGCTGCCGCCCCGCATCCAGTGGTTATTATTCCCAAGGGCCACCACGCCCACGCCGTACTCCCTTGCCAGCTCCACAGCCCGGTCCATGGCCAGCTTTGCATTGAGGGGGCCGAATCCCCTGTGTCCGTTCCACCGCTCAATGGCTCCCATGGAGGATTCACAGGTTGCAATGGCGGCGGAATCAATCTCTCCCTTATCCAGATACTCCACCACCCTGGGGAAGCGGTTCACACCGTGGGAATATACGCCGTCCAGGCTGTTGTTTGCAAATACGGTGGCCGCGTCCTTTGCATGCTTTCCTGAAAAACCTCTGCTCTCTAAAATCCTCTGGAACTTCTCTAATAAATCCTCATACTTTACTCTCATGGCTCTCTCCTTTTATGTTAGCTTTCTCTTTTTTGAGAAAGCGCTTTCTCATGACACCATTATAGCATTATCAAGATTTATGTCAATATAAAAGTGTTTAATCTCTTTATCTTTATACAATTTGTACTATATTGTCTCATGCTTTTTGTGCATTATAATCCCGTTTTTTCTTGTTTATAAAAGCGTTTTCTTATTATTGGAAAATAAAAAGGAGTTGGAACAAATTATCTTTGTTTTTACCAACTCCAATTCTAAAAAAGCGCTTTTCCGTATTTCCTCATACCAAGCCCTGTTCTGTGTTATACGGCTGTACGCCGGCAGGACGCCTGATATGCCCAGGCACGGGCACTATACGTGATGTCTTACCCAATCTTTCAGAATAACGCAGAACCGCGCACCACCAGCTGGGGCTGGATGGCCACGCTTGTGGCCGACTCCTTTCCTTCCATCCTGTCCCTGAGCAGGGAAGCGCACATTCCGCCCAAAAGCTCCGGCTTGTTGTCCAGGGTAGTCAGCTCAGGTTCGCATATTCTGGAATCCGGCGAATTATTGCAGCCGGTAATGGCTATATCCTCCGGCACCCGGTATCCCCTTTCCTTAAATTCCTTCATGAGTCCGATGGCCGTGATGTCCTCGCCGCACACCACCCCGTTGACAGGCCGGCCGGCGGCAAGAATCTTTCTGGCGGCATCCCTTCCTCCTTCCAGGCTGCTTTCATCCACAATCACCACCCGGTCGTTTCCGTCAGGTACATCCCTCAGCTTCATGGCTTCTAAAAATCCCTGACGTTTTGCCCTGCCGCTGTCCGTGGCAATATCAAAAACATAGAATAAGTCCATACGCCCATGGTCAAACATATAATCCGAAGCCATGCGGATTGCCTTTGTGTCATCCACCAGGACTGAATAAAAATTAGGCAGCTTTACCTGTCCGTTGGCAATGACTACGGGCGTATCCTTTATCTTGGCAGTAATCTCAGGATAATTTATCAGTTCATTGAATACAGAGCCGATGAGCACAATACCGTCTGTCTGTTTCTCTGACAGTATCTCGAAATACCGGTCGCATTCCTGTATGGACCCGCCTGTATTGCACACCGAAACATTATATCCCAGATTGCTGAACTCCTGTTCAATCACATATATCATCCTGGCATAATGCGTCACCCGCACATCCACTGTCAGGATAGCAATATTCTTCATGGTTTTGGAGACCATGCCCCTGGCTATGGCGCTGGGCTTATAGTCATACTTTTTAAGAACGGCCTCCACCCTGTCCCTTATCTTGGGATTCACATTTCCCTTATTGTTGAGCACCCGCGAAACAGTGGAGATAGAGGTCCCTGCCTCGGCTGCAATGTCATAAATATTCATCCCTTCACCCCTTTTATTCCTTTACACTTCTGTGCTTTCATCCCCTGCTCTGCTCCTGCTTTTTTCGTGAAAGCCCTTTCTCTATATTGTAATGGACTTTTCCGGATTTTGCAAGATAAAATCCAGAGGGTTCTGACAGGTTGCGTAATGGATATAGAACCACATATGGAATTGGCG
>ENA-OQKE01001107-OQKE01001107.1-human-gut-metagenome-genome-assembly--contig:-NODE-1107-length-11791-cov-3.170907_pt1 | contig 11791 bp, 17 predicted proteins | sample MGYA00242620_ERZ504787 | MGnify/ENA primary metagenome ERZ504787 (study PRJEB26092, sample SAMD00036349) | human gut metagenome | host: Homo sapiens | study: EMG produced TPA metagenomics assembly of... | reverse complement strand
GCTTACTGCTCAATCTTATTACATTTGGTACAACGTCTTACATAACCGCCATACGGACCGGAAGCCCGGCTCCAATGCTTGCGGTAGTGGTGGCAGCATTCTTTCTTTTTGAAAATCCTCTGCCTGATCCATGATATAAGCCCCATACGATCACCTTCTTTCATTTGCGACGTCGCAATTATGCTTCATAGATCACATCTAACCCATAGGCTACCGCTGCATCATGCTCAATCCTGCACCCTCTGGCATTTTCCCAACCCTTACAGAAATAAGCTGCATGACAAAGGGACATTTTTTCCAGACTTTTAGCAAGAAAGCAAAGAGGAATCTGTACCACTCCACGTTCTTTCATCTTTTCATTGCTGTACCATTCATCAATAAACAACGTATTCACAATTTCATAGCCTTTGGCTTCCAGTGCCTTGATTGCCTGTTCCCTGGTTGTAATAATCTCCTCATCTGTTTTCCCGGCCATTGGCTGACTAAGCATTGCTTTCTTCATCTTCTTATCCTCTCTTTCCTAAAAATGGGTACAAAAATACCAGCGTCCTTAAAGCCCTGGTATCGTATCCTTTATTCCTTTTATTAATGCTGCCGCTTTCTTCATTGCTGAATTTTCTTCGAGATATTCCAAGCCCTTTAACGTAATACCCATACTTGGATCTAATTTCACTCCCCTAAGTCCTTTTGCATGCAGAACACCGTGAATATATCCTTCATTCTGAAGCATAACAAGAAGCGCATCTAAACGATTTTCAGATATTCCAAAATACTCAGGAGTGAGCTGGCTTCTGTCAAATTCATCATAATCCATAGCTGCTTCCAAAAGCTTCAATATCTTATAAATAACCTTGAAATTATCCATCTGATCATCTCCTCATCTTCCAATACGCTGCTTTCCTTGGCCCAGTGGAGTTTTGTAAACCTCTTCTATAAGACCATGTTCAATATCTCCACCAACATATCCTTTTCCATACAGCTTATCTAAATGCGCCAATACTTCTTTGTCCCTGACAAGACTTCGGAATTTTTCTCTCTGAGGTTCATACTCTTCATATGTTTTGATTTGCAGAAATTCTTCTTTCAAACTCATCTTATTACCCTCTCAATAAAATCATAAATTTCCTGATGTCCATTTAACTGTTTCTTTTGATACAATCTAAATGGCTCCGAGATAGTTTCAAGCATCCGTTCAGTTTTTATGCTTCCATCTGCATTTATTGCTTCCGAAAGCGAATTTACATATACGCGCCCCTGGTATTCACTTACAAAGTGGTCTCCATGAACAATAAAAACTGTCTGCGGTTGTCCTGATGTATTGTAATACGTTTCCTGAGTAATATCTGCATCTGTAAGTCCCTCTACCAGATACTGTTTATACGCCTCAACATCTGCCGGATGCATCATGCGATATTCAACCAAATGACCAAACTCATGATAGATATCTTCCTTTTCCGCATTCGATGCAGCATAAATAATACCATTCTTGTAATCACAGGCACTTCCGGGATTTCCCAAATCAACTGTTACATCTGCCATAACACTTTGTACCTTAGGTGGTAATGTAGCATACGCTTCAATAACCGTATTCTTGTCCTCACGGACCTCTATGCCGGCTTTCTGTGATTTGAACTTTATATCTACGATTTTATCATCCGTAGCGGATGATTTCAATTCTTCTTTACTCAGAAACTGCTTCTTCCACTCCGCATAAGTCATGCTTTCTGGCACTTCGATACTATTGCCCTCTACATTCCTTGCGGCCCGTTTACCGTCTGTTGGTGTATCCGGATAATAGGGAACATCCGTACACCTGCAAAATGGATGAAAAGGCGGCATATTCTTTCCTGTTACCGCCTCTGCCACCGGATAGATCTTTCCGTCCAGCTCTCCGCATATTCCACAGGTCTTACTGTCCAATGTAGCCAGGATCTTGTATTTCTCCACACCGTCTTCTTTATACCCGGCATGCGTTGCCTCACTCATCACATAAGAACTCTCCGTATGTAACAGACGATAAGCATCAAACTTCTTAGCCTGCATCTTCTTTGCAAAGTCTTTTACCAAGTTCTGAGGCGGTGTGCCCTGGATTAACATGGTAGTCAGCGCTTCCATGATCTGGCCCTGCAGATGATCCTTCTGCTTCCAAAGTCGGTCTGAAAAGTTGGCACCATTAAATGGATATTTCAGCACATTTTCTATAGTTTGGGGCTCAATCTGGGCAAACTGGGAATGAAAACCACGGTACCGGTCAATATCATACCAGGTGCGATAATATGTATCCTTGTATACATCACTCATCATCTTTTCGGACTCAGACTGATAATCAACCGCATACAGCTGCCTCAGGATCGCATCTACCTGGGCTTCCAGAGCCTGGTATCGTGTCATCCTGGCCTTAATGGACATATTGTTGACTTTCTGGTTGTATTTGCCAATATTATCCATTGCCAGATCAATAAACTCCCGAAGCTCCCCTATTTCTGCTTTATCAAGCCTTTTCTGGGCTTCTGTATAAGTCAGGCTATTTTCCTCTGCATAGCGCCAATAAAAGCTTTCAACAGTCTTTTGGAGATCTCTTTTTGCTTGATTAAACGCTTTTTCCAGCTTGGTAAAATACTGGTTTACCGTCATTTCGCCAGCCTTATACGTTTCTTCTTGGCGCTTCTTCCAGTAAGACATCACTCATCACCGCCCTAATCAAGGTTCTGACCGTCTCCTGCTTTTGGAAACATATCTGATAATTCGCCAATGCTGCTTTCTTCCTGTGCCTTTAACAGTTCCATTTCCTTTTCCGGATCTTCCACCCATGGATGATGTGCCACGATCGTTTCATCAGAAATAACACCTTTGCTCTGGGTTGCAATCTGAGATAATTCCTGATCATTTTTTACACTGGTCCTGGTCCATGTCTGGACAATGGTATCATCTTTGATCTGAATATTATTTAACCGACAAATACACCGTATAAACCGACCAAACCCTAATTTAAATTCCGTCTCCTGCAGTCCAGCCTTCTGTTCCAGGAGGGAATATAAAAACTGCAGCGCAACTCCAGAACTGTTTCCAAAGTTTTGCGGATCTGGATCAATGCCCATTCCCTGCTCAAAGATACACTTCCTGGTAATCTCTAAAAGCTTTTCCCTGGCATCCACTGGCAACTCGATCGTCAGCGTAGAAACGCCAGAATGGTCACCGTCTCCGTCACTTTCAATCTGGATAGCCTTATAATCTTTCAGGTCCCGAAGAAACTGCCCCAGATCCGCGCCACCGTAGTTGGTCAGTACGAAGATCACTTCCTGGATATCTTCCAGGTCATTTACGAAACCACTGAACACCTTACAGTAGGTGTCGATCAACGGCTTGATGTTCTTCAGATCATCTGTATCAATGTTATTGTTGAAGAACGGAAAAAACGGCACCTCACCCACTCCATGCAGGTAGCTTTCCGAATAATCGCATAATGCCGGATCTACAAGGAACATCTGATACGGCAGCAGCTGATCCAGCTCATCGCCTGTTTTTAACCTGTATGCTGCACACTCCGTCTCATTCCAATATTCATAAATGATATCGGTCTCGCCGGTCTCTTCATCAATATTTGGATAAGTCCGGAATACTCCCAGAAGTTCTTTCTCCAGATTATCGGACCACACAGGAATTACCTGCTCCGCTGGAACTACCGCGTACTTCCATGTTCCTTTCTCACCATGCCATACATGTAGCCAACCAACTGTACAATTTGATGCCTCAATACACAGGTCCTTACATACCTTAGGGTATTTATCCCCAAGAAACTTTACTAATGCCTTGTTGGCATTCTTATTCCCCAGATCAAAAAGCGGAGGCGCTGTGAACATGTAGGAAGCCTTCTGATTGACCAATAGACCATGGAAGTTAAACGGGATCCGGTTATCCGCATTCCGCAAAGGCTTTTCTTTTTTCTCCCGCTCCTCTTCTAACGGTGGAAACATGATATCCGTTTCATTCTTGTAATAGGCCCTGGTTTTAGCTGCCTTCGTTACAAAAGAACTATGACCTGTCTGATACTTCCGGATCAGTTTCTTTATCACTTCAATGTCCATTTTCATCACCTCACTTTAAAATCTTAATTCCATTTACTCTACGAATAATCGTATAGCAAAAATAGCGTAGAGCATCCAGCGCGTGATCATGCTCTTTCACTGGCTTGTCTTCGCCGCGCTCTCCTGCCTTTGCGTCCCAGATGTAGGACGCAAATTCCTTGATCAGATTCTCACAAGACTGGTCTATAAAAATAGAACCCGAAAGCAGCAGAGTTGCCACAAATCGGATTCCATCTAAAACATCATTTTTTGCTTTCTTTACTTTGTATCCATCCTTCTCAAGCTGGGCCTTAAATGATGCTGCCGCCGGATCCAGGATTACTGCCCGGATTTCCTCTCCGACAAGCCATGCCGTCAGATCTTCGGAAAATTCTTTATTGGTTTTCTGCCGGCCCTTATCCCTGCCAGAGTAATAATACTCCCGGCGGCAGTACCACTTACCGTCAGCACCTTTGCTCCAAAGCAGAAAAGCCGTAGGGTTCTGAGTACCATAGTCACAGCTGACATACTTATCGCCACTCCAGAACTCATGCCCTGTTCTCTGACGATATTCTGCCGCGATTGTCCCTGTATCCACTACGTTCTTGTCCTGATCGAACATATCGTAGATGATACCTTCTGCCATTGCCCAGAATCCTTCAATGTAACGTTTGAAGAATACACCATTGTACATGCTCCGGTATCTGGCTTTGATTGCTTCTGACAGGCTCAGGTTATCATCCATTGTAAAATGCAGATATAGGAGCTTCTTTAAATTCAGCTCCACACCTTTTATCTTGGCCTCTTCCTGCAGCTTGACAACCGTTTTCTTCCCCAGATATCCAATGGCCTTATCGATCCAGTTGACCTTGAACCAGTGGTACGGTCCGTCCGGGTTGCAGTTAAACCAATACTTGGAACCTTCTACGGAGCAGCGGCCCGTTGCCTGGTTCACGAAACTCTCTGGCATCAACGCAACCTCATCACAAAACAGACCAGCCAGAGTAATACCCTGGATAAGGTCCTGACTGCGTTCATCCTTACCACCGAAAATATAAAAGTAATTCGTGACACCATTACGAGTGATCTCTACCAGGTTATCTGCTCTGTGATCCGTAACTTTGTAGCCACGGCTTCTGAGCATTAACTTAAGCCAGAAAAGAACGTTCCTGCGGAAGGATCCTATCGTCTTTCCACACATTGCAAAGTTTTGACCGTTGAATTTCTCCATTGCCCAGAACACAAAAGACAGAGACATACAAACTGTCTTGCCTGATCTGATTGCTCCATCGGCTATGATACCGTCATAATCTTTTACAGGACTGTTCGGCAACCACCAAGTAAGTACCTGCTTCTGTCTGCGGGAAAACGGCTGAAACTTAAATACCTGGACCTTCGTTAAAACTCCACGCTGTTGCTTCATAGCCTGTAGCTTTGCCTTCATCCCAGCGATGCGTTCCTTAATCTTCATCCGCATCCTCCCACAGTTCCTGTGCTTCGGTATTCAAAGCTTCCAGAAAACCGTCATCTTCAACTTCCTGCTCCTGTCCGCCAAGTTTCAATGCAGCCAGATCAACCTTCATGGTTTCAAGCTCTAATCTGGCATCATCCACACCATACCTGTGCAACGCGTCAATGGCAGCCTGTTTCCTAGCCTGTACACGGGTCAGCGCATCCTCAATGTTCTGGATCTGCCCCAGCTTCCCGCGGTATTCCAAAAGGTCTGTTTCCTTGTCCTTTTCAAGACCTTTCTTGTGGCCTACTGCAGTCATGCCAGTCTCACCGGCAGCAAGCTTATTCTCTTCATCTGCTGCGCTGCGCAGCAGCTCGATCCGCTTAAGCATCCGGCGCTCTCTGACAGTTAAAAGCTGTATCTCCTGCATAAGAAGCGCCTGCTTGTCCTCTGGAACTGCCTGCACCAGGCGCTGCTCCTCCAGATCCAGGCAATCAAAAAGGAGAGTCTCAAACTCTCCCGTAGTAACTGCATTCTTATTTTTTTCCGGAGCTCCTCCGTTGTTTCCAACGGCGTTCTTATTCTTTGGCTGGGCTCCGCGCTTACGATTTCGCGAACGCTCGTTTTTCTTATCCGAACGTTCGTTATCCCATTTATGTGTACACTTCCAACGGCGGACCGTTCCTTCCGGCAGATTTAGTTGACTTGCAATCTCAACCAATTTCTCCCCTTCCAGATACATGGCCTTCGCCTGCTCTATTCTTGGATCCGGCGCTCTGGCCATATCCGATCACCTCGATTCGTGTTGTTTTGAGTATAAGAAAAGGAGCCACGCAGGTGACTCCATATTTAATATCTATAAATTTTTCTCTTCAAACATTTCAAAAGTAGCGTTTTTAGCATTCATAGTAAGAATGTCCTTTTTAAAGCTCAAATAGTCCAAGAGGTTAACTTTTTTATCAATTAATGCATCTAAATCCGTATCCGATAATGACAGCATAATTTTAGGTTGTTTCATATTTTTATTAATCAGATAGTTATTATATGCAATGCTAATATCTTCTGCGCTTGCCTTTCCTCTAGATAAAACAATTCCTAGTTTCGCTTCATTAGAAGACATAATATCAGATAGCTTATGAAAATATGTATTAGATGGAGTTTTTCCTTCTCCAGATTTTTTCATTTCATTTTTGCATTCTATAATAAAATACGGAGTTAATAACTGCATAATGGTTGGAAACGCTTTCGAACTATACAGAAAACGCATTGTACAGTCAAACTGATTTGTATAGGTACGGATCTCATTTGTACCACTTACTGTCTCTATCTGTTTAAACAAGTATAACGCAAGTTCTTCTAAAGCATCTCCTTGACTTTTACTCGTCTTAAATGGTCCATTAAGTGCTTTTTTTAATTCCCTTAATCTTTTATAAGCTGATTCCGAAGGCGCATAATATAGTTCAAATATAGCTTTAGGATTATTGGCCAACGTATCAGCTAGGGGAAAATTTATATCACCATCTAGCTTACTTTCCCTTTTTCTTATTTCGTCTTCTATCACACTTTCCGGTACATTAGGATTTTTTATTCTCTCATACACAACTCGGGTATTTTCAAATGAAATTTGAAATTCTTTTCCGCAATTATGACAATAGCCCATTGTTCCTAAAATATCTCTAAGTTCATCCGCATCAAATTCTCCATAAAAGAATTCGCATTCTTCATTTGCACATAATACTACATATCTTTTTTTTAAAATTTTTTCCTTTTCAGCAAATCCCATTATTGATTCGGCAACACTATACTTTACTTCCAATCTTGATGCAACTGTTGAAACAGAAATTGTCCTGGCTTCTCTATCCGGAAGAGTGGTAAGCCAAAAATCAAACGTATCAACAAAATGTTCATCAAATAAATTAGTAATTTTCAAAAATTCTCTGTAAAACATTTTGTATATCTACCTCCTCTGGATCATAATACATTTTGACTACACCTAAATTTTTAGCTGATGTGAATTGCACCGTAAATGGTCCTAAGTATCTTCTAATTCTATTATAACATAAATGAAGGACTTTACACTCTTTTGTATTTAATACTGATTTTTTTCCATCAAAAAAAGTATCACTACACTGTAAAGGTCTCTGACCCGTAGATGCCGTATCTATCCTTGTCATCTGCAATATGTCATCTGATGAAATTTTAATTAAATATGCTTCTCGATCTTCCTTAAAAATTTTTTCCATATTTCCATTAATAGAAATAAATTTTTCAAGAAAAATATCCATATCTACTTCTGCCTTTGACTTATTAGCCTCTTTTAAATTCAACTTCTCAAATATCTGATTGATAAAACTATTCCTCATAGTTTTCATAGAATTTATTTTTTCCTGTATATCAGCCGGCGTAAAAGAATATTTCAAATATAACTTATACATCATCTGTCCCCACTTGCTTACAGGATTAATATCAGCATTCTGCATTTTAAAAGTTTTCATTAAGCTATTAATCAAATCCATTGATTTATCTAATGGTTTAAATCGGTTTTCCTTATGTATTATGTCATCCTCACAGCATACATAAAGTGTTGTTTTAGGCTTATATCGCGCCACAATAAAACCTTGGTCAACATAAATATCAATATAAATCGGATATATGATTCTATCTCCTTTTTCAAATTCAACGTTTCCTTCCAATAGAATTCCTGAAAAAAGTAATGAAATAACGGAGATTTTTTCTTGTTGTGCGTAGTCAATCTTATAATTCACCAATTCAAATCGCTCTGTATTCTTGTATGACAAAACATTTTGTTGAGGGCATTGCTCATATCTATTTTGCATAATTATGTCAACATTATTCAAAATCTCCTCAGGAATATAAACTTTTTTAATACAAAATTCTTTACTACCTGATTTTATTGTATCCAGAAGCCATTCATAAGTTTCTTTATAGGTTTTAGTAGATTCATCATCACCTGCATATGCCACTACTTGACTAAGTAAGTCTGATTTTATCTCACTCACTGGCATTTTATGCTCATAGCAAAAATTCTTTAACCTGTAACTATGAATATAATCATCTGATAAACATTTCGCTACTTTTATCATATCGTACTCTCCAATTTGACATTTTTTTACATTATACCACATACCAAATTGGAAATATATAACAAAGCCCTATTTCTTGTATCTATACAATAGAACACATGTTCTGTTTTGTCAATATCAATACGACAAAAAGACACCCTTTCTCAAGGATGCCTTTCATGCTACCTGGAATGTCCGGGTGGAGATTCCTAAGCCAGGCAAATCGGAACGGAAGGGTTCGAACCTTCGCTTATGACACAAGCCATTGCTCTCCCAACTGAGCTACGTTCCAAGGGGGAGACAGCAAGCTTTTGCCTGCTGCCTGGTGGGGTTCGACGTAAGCCGCCGGCCGTATGCCTTTGGCTTCCACTCTATTGTATTCCGAAGCAACCGAATAAAACGAACTTTTTACAAAATATTATGCTCTTTTAAATATTTATCCCTGATCATCAGCCTCGGATAGTCTGGACTATTACTGTATCCAATCTTTGCTGCAATCCTATCCCACGTCATTCCCTCTATATAGAACATCCGGAACACATACCGTGCCTGACCGTCTTTAATAGATCTTATCCAGTCCTCCACAGCCTTGCAACGTGCTTTCTTGTTATCCAGGATCTTCTCCCGGCGATCATGCAGCTTCCAGTCAAAACCTGGAACCGCTTTTGGTTGCGGATAACCTTTCCGGTAGTCCATAACAACACTGACGCCGATTCCATTATCCCCTTCCATCATTTCTACCAGTTCCAATTCCAGAACTACTATCTCCCTCTTAAGCTTTCGGTAACTGCTCAGAAGCTTCCTGGTTATCTTTATCTTCGCCAACGGTATCACCTCATTCCTGCTCTTGGTTTGTATGTACGTTCTCCCAGAAGATATTCCTCTTCCTTCCTCTGTTGACCTAGAAGCTGCCGTAACCGATTTAAGATATCCCTGTTCTTCTGATCCTCGAAAAACTTCACCAGCTTCTCGTTCATCTTTGCCATATCTTTATTAATTCGCCTGGTTCTTCTGCTCTGTTGAAGGCTTGTTGCAATCCGGTTCCTTTCGTTCCGGTCCTTGGCAAATTCCATTTCATGAAGAAAGTCCTGGAGACGCTTGTCCTCTTCAACGACCTTATCGCAAGCATACCTGTATTCTAAAATGCTCTCATCATAGTAGCTTAGAAACTCTTCCAGAGCCTGCGCCGGTGTCTTTCTCTTACTCATCTGGTACCCTCCTTAGCTCCGGATCCACGCAGAGGCTTGTCCCCACATAGGCTGGCATCCTGGCTGACCAGGTTGTAGGCTTCGGCCCGTTAATGATCGCATGGTCTGATGCGGCTATGGCACTTTTCCTTTGCAGCTGATTTGCCTTTCTCTGGGCCTCTGACTTTACTAATCCCATTCTTTATGTCTTCTCCCTTCTTGCGCATGGCAGCTATCACATACTCCACGTTGGGATTTGCTCGTTTCCACATTACGCAGCTTTACCTGTATGCTTCCGGTCTTTTCTTTCCAAGTACAGCTTTACCAGCGTGTAGATCTGGCGAAGGAACAGGCTGTCTTCTATGTGGCTTATGTTCTGGATGATATACTGCTTTACATGTTTGTTATTCATAGGCTACCTCCTTTAAATTTCAGTTTTCTGTTTTATCAGCATCAATATATGGATCCACTTTATATACATCGCCCTCAAAATTCCACATTTGAATTTCTTTGCAAACAGCACCACACTTTCGGCACTTCACTAGATCTATCCACATCTGATCTACCTGATGTATTTCATCAATCCATTCTATTTCGGCCGGTTTCTCACTAATAGATTTTATAATGATGCTTCCACACTTTCCGCATGTCATACAGCGTATTTTCCCTTTTCCGTATCGAATAAGATTATACGCTGCGTATAAGCGATCTTTTAAATTTGGATATTTTCGTCCCATAATTTCTCCTAAATCTTAATTTAAACATATTCAAACTCATCCAGCTCCACATCTTTTTCACATGCTGGGCAAGTGCAGAAAGCACCATCCAGCCACGATTCTGTATTATAATCAGCATCCTGAAATAATATTTCAACATGCTTCTTGCAGTGTGGGCACTGGAACCGGATATAAGCTGGCTTGCTTATTATCATATAACGTGTACCCATTCCGACCACCTTTCACACCATTTTGTTGACGCCAACAAAATCGATGATTTTACTTCCCGACTTTAATTTTGGGAACATCAGCTCTTAATTTCCTTTGTATGGCTCCGGAAGTGGCATCCAGGCATTCACAAAGTGTCATTGCTTTTGCATAATTCTCTACCAAATCTGCTATGCCGTCCGGGATACAGCCTGTATCTTCATAGTCCTTAAGCTTACACAGCGCCCCATACAGCCTTTCACTTACTTCTTTGGTGATTACCTGGCCTTCCCGTAACTGCTCCCGCCTGACACCCTTCAGACACCAGTTGCCCAGGTCATCCTTTTCTGTTAATCTCTGCATTTTATATTTCCCCCAACTTTATTTTTTTCAAATATCCGCATACTGTACTTTCTGCGATATGCATATCTTCAGCAATTCGTTTTCCAGTCCACCCGGCTTTGTAAAGTGCCTTTATTCTTCCAACATCGATCTGCTTTTTGTTTGTTGCTTCTGGCTTTGGCGGTTCTGGCTTATCCTTGGTTTCCGCAGCTGTCTCTGTTGGCTTCTCTTTCACAGCCTTCGGCTCTGTTACTTCTGCCGGCTCCTTCTTAGCTGGCTCTGTCTCTCTTTTTTCTTCCTCCAGCACGATCCGGAAGAACTCACATCCAGCTAGGATCTTCTTCAATGTCAGGAACTCATAATCATCCAGGTTCTTAGGTTCCGGCACCACTGGCTGGAGCACTCCCACCATCAGCCCTCTTTTATGCAGTTCCAGTGCCTCATCGATTGCTATCTGCTTTATGATCATTGTCTTTTCCCTTTCCGTACGCACTCCTTATGCATGTACAACACCGTCCCCCTCTTTGTCCTGATCCACTCTGCATCCCCATTGATCACCTTCTGGCAAATGCAGCAGACCGGGACGGATGTTTTCTTGGCATTATTCATTTTTCCCCTTTCCTACTCCTGGCTTCCAGCTGATCCAAAAGATCCTGTATCTGGTGGACTATCAGCGGACAGGAATGATATCGTTCCATCAGGAAGCGGGCCTGCCTTACGATCTCATCCCATTCCTCTG
>ENA-OQKE01001102-OQKE01001102.1-human-gut-metagenome-genome-assembly--contig:-NODE-1102-length-11828-cov-3.247638_pt1 | contig 11828 bp, 6 predicted proteins | sample MGYA00242620_ERZ504787 | MGnify/ENA primary metagenome ERZ504787 (study PRJEB26092, sample SAMD00036349) | human gut metagenome | host: Homo sapiens | study: EMG produced TPA metagenomics assembly of... | reverse complement strand
TGGTAATGTAGAGGTTTCCTGCAACAGCTCTCATTTCCTCTTCCAAAATCAGCATGTCCTTGGTCTTGGCGCCTTCCACCACATCCACGTCAATGCCGCGCTCTTTCAGCCATTTTACCTGTGGGTAAACAGGCGCGCTTCCCACGCCGCCGGCTACAAAGAGATAACGTCTCTTCTTTACTTCCTCCAGGTCATCCTTCACGAATTCGGAAGGCTGTCCCAGGGGACCTACGAAATCTGCGAAGCTGTCTCCGGCCTTCAGTCCGGCCATACGCTCTGTGGATGCTCCCACAATCTGGAACACGATGGTTACCAGGCCCTTCTCACGGTCGTAGTCACAGATGGTTAACGGGATTCTCTCTCCTACTTCGTCCATCTTGACAATTACAAATTCGCCTGGTTGACAGGCCCTGGCTATACGCGGTGCTTCCACGTCCATCAGATATATCTTATCTGCCAGGCATTCTGATTTTACAATCTTATACATGGTTCTCCTCCTAGTAATATATACTCGCGTCCTCAGCTGGATTTCGCCGCGCATCCGGACGTGACATTCATTGTTATTCCACCCGGATCTGGTAGCTCTTCTGCCAGTTTTCCCATCCGGGCAACGATATGATTCCCCTTCTGTCCTTCAATTCCCCCTTATATCCATCTGATGCGCAGATACCGTACCATGGTTCCAGACATACAAAGGGATGGGTGGCCTCCATTGTCCATATTCCCAAATATGGGAAATCGCTGCATTCCAACGTCACATAGGGGCTTCCATCCACCATCAGGCTCACGCTGCTGACCTGTGCTTCATCAAACATATATGTAAGAGCTGTATCGAAAAATCCTTTTGTCAGCGGCACCCGGCCCTCTGACAGCTTCAAATTTCCCTGAAGTTCTTCCTTCTCATAGCCGTTTGCATTAGGCGCAAGATAATGGAGACAATCCGTAAACCGTCCCTCCCTGCACCCTCTCCGGTTAAATTCAAAGGTGAAATCGTATATGTTTTTCCCTTCCGGCACCTGAAAAGCAGGATGTCCGCCCATCATAAACAGCATCTCGCCTGAATCCGTATTGGCAACCTTCCACATAACCTCGATGGTTCTGCCTTCCAGCCTGTGACCAATCTCCACCTCGAAATGGAACGGATACTTTTTATATGTCTCCGGCGTGTCCTTCAAACGGAACCAGCATTCGTCCATATCGCATAGAAGGGGTTCAAAATCCATATCCCTTGCAAAGCCGTGGGGCGTCATGCCGTATTCTTTCCCATCATGGACATACGCTCCCTCATAACATTTTCCCACAAACGGAAAAAGCACAGGGGCGTGTCTGTTCCACACAGACGGTTCAGCGCACCAAAGCACTTCGCGGTCCGCTTTCTTGTCATAAATCCTGGTAAGTTCTGCACCGCGGCGGGCAACAGTAACTAGAAGCTCATCATTTTCAAGTGTAAATAATGTTCCATCCTGTTTCACTATATATTCCCCCGTTCTCCTGTTTTTTAAGAAGCTTGTGAGAATTTACCCTCGCACAAGCTTTATATTAACATTTTCTGCTTCATGTTACAACCGGTTTTTAAATTTTTTCAAAAATTATTTTCTTTTTTTCAGCGTGTTGAACAATTTTTTTATTACTTTTTTCTCCGGAACCTCCGGAAGGTATAACAGAGGTCAAAATAGGTCTGTTCGTCCCCCTCTTCCGCCAGATACCATCCCTCTTCCTCTTCCAAATCAGGAAAGTATGCATCCCCGTCATAGGTATAATCAATACTGGTCACATGGGCCGTTGTGCAATAGGGAAGAAACTGCCGGTAAACGCTCTCCCCTCCTATGATATAGATATCACCTTCATCGTAATCCTTAAGCGCCTTAAGCGCCTCCTCCAGGCTGTGGCAGACCACTGCGCCCTTTACTTTATACTGCATATCATGGGTCAGGACAATATTTACCCGGTTTCCAAAGGGCTGTCCTCCCGGCAGTCCCTCCAGGGTCCTGCGCCCCATGACCACCACCTTGCCGGCCGTCTCCTTAAGAAACATCTGCCGGTCGGCCGGAATCGTCACCAGTGGCCTGCCGTCCTTGCCGATGGCCCAATGCCTGTCCGCTGTCACGCAAAGATTCAATATCCCCTCACCTTACCCTTCTGTATATTCTGAATTCAAAGGAAATGCCCTCATGCTCCCTGCCATCGCTGACCGACTCCAGTTTCCAGTTTTCATCCTGATCCAGATTTTCAAAATCCGTGTCCACCTCAAAGGTCCTGTGGATGTAGGTCACATATGCCTTATTGCAGTAGGGAAGAAACTCCCTGTATATCATGCCTCCGCCGATGATGAACACATCATCCTCATTACAGTCCTTTAATGCCTCCAGCACATCCTCCGCCCTGTGGTACACCTGCACACCCTCAGGAGAATACGATTCATTTCTGGACAAAACCATATTTACGCGGTTCTTCAGGGGCTTTCCACCGGGAAAGCTCTCCAGGGTCCTGCGTCCCATGACCACGGTCCTGCCACTGGTGGTCTCTCTGAAATACTTCATATCCTCCGGGAGATGCGCAAGGAGACCGCCGTCCTTACCTATTCCCCATTTCTCATCCACTGCAACAATCAGATTCATGTGTGAATACCTCCCATTTTCTTCCAGGTATCTGTTTATCCCTGTCCCGTTCACCGGTCTTGACCGATTATATCATGAAACCCTTTGAAAGAAAAGGTGTCCTCTGTTATAATGATTCCATATTTAAAATGGAGGACAATGAACATGAGCTACGCAGACCAGATATTCATACAAAACTGCAACGATATATTAGAACACGGCGTCTGGGATACAGACTATGACGTGCGTCCGGTATGGGAGGACGGCACCCCGGCCCACACCATCAAGCGCTTTGGCATCGTGAACCGCTACGATCTTACAAGGGAATTTCCCGTCATCACCCTGCGGCGCACTGCCTTTAAGTCGGCAGTGGACGAGCTTCTGTGGATATGGCAGAAAAAATCCAACAACATCCATGACCTGAACAGCCACATCTGGGATTCATGGGCAGATGAGAACGGCAGCATAGGCAAGGCCTACGGCTACCAGCTGGGTGTAAAGCACCATTATAAGGAAGGGGATTTTGACCAGGTAGACCGCATCCTGTATGACCTGAAGCACAATCCCTTAAGCCGCCGGATCATGTCCAATATCTACAACCACCATGATCTATGCGAAATGAACCTCTATCCCTGCGCCTACAGCATGACCTTCAATGTCTCCGGTAATACCCTGAACGGTATCTTAAACCAGCGTTCCCAGGACATGCTGACAGCCAACAGCTGGAACGTATGCCAGTACGCGGTCCTGCTCCACATGCTGGCGCAGGTAAGCGGCCTGAAACCCGGCGAATTGGTCCATGTTATTGCAGACGCCCATATCTACGACCGGCATATACCGATGGTGGAGGAGTTGCTGAAACGGGAGCCTTACCCAGGTCCAACCCTGTCCATGGACACTTCCATCCAGAATTTCTATCAGTTCACCACTGACAGCTTCCGGCTGGAACATTATCAGTATCACACCTTTAGCGGGAAGATTCCTGTGGCTATATAGGCAGGAAATAAGGAAAGACGGATGGACCGTGGGAATGGTCATCCGTCTTTTCTTATTTCCATCTGCCTCTCCCCAGCGCAGGTGACACCGTATTTTTCTTAAAACAACCCCTCATTCTTCTGCTCCAGCACCTTAATTCCATGGTAGAACATTTCATTATAAGGCGTAGGCACTCCCAGCTCACGGCCCATACGGATGATGGTGCCTCCGAACATTTCCACCTCGGTCTTGCGGCCTGCCTCAATGTCCTGGAGGGTGGACGGTTTATTTTTAGGAGGCACGTCCTTAAGCACGCTGGCCTGTTTTTCCATATCCTTTTCCGAGAGGTCGATTCCTTTCTTTTGCGCAATGGCTATGACCTCCCTCATCAGCTTCTCACGGATAAAATTGGCATCTGCGCTGACACTCCAGGCCCCAAAGGGGATGCCCAGGACAGCGGCGCTCTGGTTCTCACTGACATTGCACATGTATTTATACCAGATGGCCCGCTCCATATCCTCCGGAACAACGGTACGTATGCCCGCCCCCTCAAACAGCTCCTTCACGGCCTGTACCCTGGGGGACACTGTCTCATTGTGCTTCTCCCCCATTTCAATCCGGGCAGCCTTTGGATTAAAGGAGGCGCACCCGTCCTTCATGACCACGCTTACCTTTGCCAGGGAATACAGCAGATTATCCCATCCAAATACCGCTGCCACCTTTTCCTCTGCCTCCACCCCGTTTAACGGGGCCATGATAAGGGTATCCGGTCCAATCTGGTTTCTCATGTCCTCCAAAGCCTGGGACAGGGCAGGAAACTTGGTGATGATAATAGCTAAATCCGGATAATCCTGACCGCAGGTTTCCTCCGGGGATACGATGTTGAAATGGTGGCGGACCCCATTGACCATGACGCCTTCCTGTTCCAGACGTTCACGGCGGCTGCCCCCTGCAATCACACGCAGATTATCTCCCATCAGAGGCCCCAGATGACTGGCCAGGAAACAGCCAATGGCTCCCAGTCCAATGAGGGATACGGTTCTTATTTCTCTTTTCTGATTCATCCTGATTCCTTCTTTCATACGTTTATACTCATCTGAAGCGCAAGGGAATAAATAATGCGCTCTTTTACATGTTTCTCAGTCAGCTGGGTCAATGCGCGCTCATAATAGTCCAGCTGGACTCTGTAGCGCTCTGCCAGCATCTTTGCCCCTTGTTCCGGACTTCCCTCCGGCACATGGTCTGTTTTATAGTCAATAAGGACCAGTCCGTCCTCTTCCTCCAGATAGGCGTCGATGATTCCCTGGATAAGTACCAGCTCGTCGGAATCACCAAGGCCCATTTCCCTGGCAGGTATGCCTATGATAAACTGCTGCTCCTTATGGATGCGTCCCTCTGCCTGTGCTTTCGCCATACGCGTCCCCAAGGAACTGGACAGGAAATTCCATATGACATTGGGATTAATAAAGTCACGGGCTTCCTGGTCCAGAAATCCGTTCTCCAGAAGCTCATCCACCACCGGCTTTACCTCTGACAGGCTGTGTATCTCATGGAACCGGATATGCTCCAGAACCGCGTGGTATGCGGTTCCCCGCAGAGCTCCGCGGTTTGGGCCGGATGAAGATGGTTTATTCTGTTCTCCTGATTCCCTGAATCCGGAGCCTGCCACATCCTGTTTTCCCCTCAGCGCCGTCAGCTCACCAAGGGCTGCCCCCTCCAGATTGTCACGGTCCGTGCCAATGGTATCCTCTGCCCGTCCTATCTGGCTCTGTTTTTTGAGCTCGGATACAGACACCATAGCGTACAGTCCGGTATCTGATTCATAAGGGTATTCATATTCCAGGACTTTTCTGAGATGTGTTCCAAATGCTGCATCATACACCCTCTCCCCATCCAGGTTCAGAAGGTCTTCCTTTTTCATCTTCCGTATGATTTGCCGGGTAATTTCCTCGCCAATCAGATCTTTTACCTGAATCTGGCGCATTTCCATGTGGGCGGCAGGAATAGCGGGCTGGGCCATAAGGAGCCAGTCCAGGCAGGAATTGGCTGAAGCCAGTATGGTATAGGGCAGCTGGCCCTGGGACAGGGGAATGTCCTTCCATTTTCCCAGCTTATTCTCCAGTGACTTATCCGCGGCTGTCATAATCAGCTTTTCCTTGGCCCTGGTCATGGCCACATAAAGGACCCTGAGCTCCTCCCCCATTGTTTCCAGCTCCATCCGGCGCTTCAATGCCTGCTTTTTAAGAGTCGGCGCCTTGACCCGCAGCTCCAGGTCCAGGAAATCTGCCGCAGCCCCTAAATCCGCATCCAGAAGAATCTGTCCGTACGCATCCTGCTTGTTAAACCGCTTTCCCAGGCCAGCCAGAAATACCACTGGGAATTCCAGACCTTTGCTCTTGTGAATACTCATGATGCGCACCGTATTGTCCTGCTCACCGGCCACGCTGGCCTCACCGAAATCCGTATCAAATTTCTTCAGTTTTTCAATGTACCTTACAAAATGAAACAGACCCTTGTAGCTGGTGGATTCATAGGCAGCTGCCTTTTCCACCAGCATGTCCAGGTTGGCCCGTCTCGTCTCCCCGGCCGGCATGGCGGATACATAGTCGTAATATCCGCTCTCCTTGTATACCCGGTACAGCAGCTCATGGATAGGCAGATGCCTTGCCTCCCCCCGCAGCCGTTCCATAAGGAGTGACAGCTTAAGGGATTTAAGGGAAATGGAATGGGCTGCCCCTGCCGGTATGCTGCATAATCCCACTGTGATTAAGCCTTCTTCCCTGTCAGGATTTTCCTCCGGCCCCGGCCCTTTTCCCGGCCCCAGACCTTCCTCCTGCTCCAGTTCTTCCTCCGGCACCGGCCCTTCCTCCAGCCAGAGCCTCCATGCCCCGTATACGCCCCGGTCCTGGCCCTTTTTGGAATTCCGCTTGTAGACGGCCATCATCCAGGCCATCTCCTCATCATCCATCCCCACAATGGGTGAGCGCATAACGGCTGCCAGCGGAATATCCTGCATGGGATTATCAACAACAGACAGAAGGCTGAGAACCGTCTCCACCTCAACCGTGTTGAAATATCCTGTCCTGGTCTGGGCAAAAGCCGGGATGCCTTCATTCATCAGCACATTTACAAATACCTCCGACCATCCCGTCATGCTTCTGAGCAGGATAACCATGTCGCCGTAACGGGCCCTGCGGTAAGCTCCCCTGGATTTGTCCCACACCAAAATCCCCTGGCCTTGGCTTACCAGCTGGCGTATCCTTCCGGCAATCAGTCTGGCTTCCAGCTCTTTTGCCGTATAATCAAGGGAGTCTTCATCCAGCTGCTTCAGTGCTTCCGCACCCGTATCCACCATGAGAAGCTCCGTAGGCGTTCCTGCAAGGAAGGAAACAGGGCCGGATTCCTGCGTGTCAGACTCCCCCTCTTCCAGTCCCGGGCCACAAACCGTTTTCCTGTTCACTTCCTCAAATACCGCTCCGGGATAAAGGGCTGTCTCAGGCGTGTATGTGATTCCTCCCAGATTCTTTGTCATGATTTGATAAAACACATCATTGACACTGGTCAGCACAGACTCCCTGCTCCGGAAGTTCTGCTGTAATTCAATCATTTGGTACGGTCCGCCCTGCCTGGAATATTTTTCATATTTATCCATAAAAAGCTCCGGCCTGGCCAGACGGAACCTGTATATGCTCTGCTTCACATCCCCCACCATAAATACGTTGGGATAACCGAACCGCTCCCTGGAAATGCTGGTAATCAATGCTTCCTGGACATAATTGCTGTCCTGGTACTCGTCCACCAATATCTCCTCATACTGCCGGCTGAGCTCGTCTGCCACCTGGGACGGATGACGGGAAACCCTTTCTTCCCCGTTTCCGGTTTCCTCCCGCACATACAGAACCTCCAGCGCCAGATGCTCCAAATCATTAAAATCCAGCACGTTCCGCTCCCGCTTGGCATCCCTGTATGCCTGGTCGAACATGCCTGTAAGCCTTAAGAGCTCCCGGATGACCCTTCTGGTCCCTCTCATGCTTTCCACGACTTCCTGCGGACTCTGCTGGCCGTAGAGCTCCCTGCATTTTGCCACGGCCTTCTTGACCCGGTCCCTGCATGCGCTTACAAATGCCTTCTTATCACCGTCAATATCCTTGCTCCGGATGGATGCCAGCCGGTCGAAGCTCATGTTCTGCAGGCTGTTATACAGGGCTTCAAAGCTGCCTGTGGAAGCGGCCCTTCCTATGGCCTCGATTTTACTTCTGTCGCTTATGAGCATGGGCTCGTATGCCAGGGGGCCGTTTTCCTCCAGGCACACATTAAGGGCTTCCCCCAGCTGCCCGGAAAGCTCTGCCATCTGTCTGGCCACATCCTCCATCAGGAACACCATCCAGGGGCTTTCCTCCATTTCCCCGATGCTTTCCTCCTCCAGCTCCTTCTGACAGGCTGCAAGCCATTCCTGCGGCCATGGATGGCTCTGGGAAAACTGCCATGCCTGGAGAATCACATCCTCAATTCCCCTGTCTGACTTTCCCCGTCCGAAATGCTCCACGAACCTTCCAAACTCCTCATCCGCCTCATCGTAACAGTTTTCCAGCATTTCCCCCATGCAGTCCCCCCGCAGAAGGGACAGCTCCCCCTCATCCCCGATACGGAAGGCCGGATCTATGTCCAGGCTGTTATAATGGCTGCGGATGATATTCAGGCAGAAGCTGTCAATGGTGGTAATCTGGGCCTGGGGGATCAGGGCTGCCTGGAGCCACAGATGCTCATCCTCAGGACGTTCCTTCAGCTTCTGCTCCACTGCGGCGCCTATCCTCTCCCGCATCTCAGCCGCAGCTGCATTGGTAAACGTCATTACCAGCAGCTGGTCAATATCCAGTGGGCGGTCTCCTTCGCTTATCATCTGGATGATACGTTCCACCAGCACGGCCGTCTTACCGCTGCCCGCTGCCGCGGACACCAGAAGGTTCCTGTTTCTGCTGTCTATAACCTCTTGCTGTTTACTGGTCCAATTCACTGCCATCTGTTTCCTCGTCTCCTTCAGATTCCAATTCCGCCCAGATTTCCTCAGGCTTAAGTCCCTTGAGCTTGCGGTATCCATAGCCTGCTGTCTTGGTATCGAACCCGCACACTGCATGGTAGGGGCAATAGTCGCAGGCTGTCCTGTTTCCCTGTTTGTAAGGCTTTAAGTCCACATTTCCCATCAGTATATCCTGCCCCGCTTCCCTGAGCCTCCGGTTCACAAACCGGCGCAGATCCTGAAAACGTCTGGTGCTGGCCACGGACGAGCGGCTTTCCTGGACATAGCCATCCTTAATCGCTACGGGTATCACATCGGATTCCTTCTCTATCTCCCGGTCCAGATGCCGGATAATATCCAGTTCACTGTTTACCAGACCGTTCATCCTGAGCTGCTTTAATATCTGTTTTTCGATATCCCTTTCATCCATTCCTTCCTGCTTATCCGCTATCGGGTCACCTATGTGGTAGTAGAAGATACCGGCAGGAACCACCTCCTTGTCCGGATGTCTCCTCTCCTCCATCTCCACCGCCGCATCCATATAGACCACCCGCTGAAGCTGCAATCCCTCAAACAGGGCAGCCAGGTCAAAGGATGTGGTTCCTGACTTATAGTCAATAATCTTTACATAGACATGGTCCTCATCCCTGCACAGGTCCATGCGGTCAATACGTCCGCGAAGCTGCAGCTCTTCATCCTCTGACAGACCGATGCGCATGGCCTTCAGGTTATCAATGGCTGAAAAGGACACCTCGAATCCCACCGGCTCAAAGTCCCCCTTTTTCACCTGCTCTGCCAGAGCCCATATGGTGCGGTCCGTAATCCGTTCCACCCTGCCTGCCAGATACGCGTTGCGGGCTGAGCTGGACATGATTGTGTTGCCGTATTCCTCCGTTACCTGGGTCACGCATTCCTTTACAAGGCTCTTTCTCCCCTCTTCGGTCAGCTCCCGCCAATCCTGCCCTCTGTCCTTCATGGAGGCAAAGCATCTGTCGATGGACTGGTGGAACAGGTTGCCCATGTCCACTGCCTCCAGCTCGTACTCCTGCCGCTCCATCAGTTCCAGACCATACCGCAGGAAATGGGCGTAGGCACAGGAGGCGAACTGCTCCAGCCGGGTTACGCTGCCCTGCAGTTCCCTGCCGTAAAGGGCTCTGGCAGCTGCCCGTCCGATTCCCCTTTCCTCATAGGAATAAAAAGCAGCGTCCACCAGCTGCCTCACCTTATCCCGGTGCTCCTGCGATGTATAAAAATGCTGGAAGAGCTGCATAAAGGCAGCTTCCTCCCGCTCCCTGTCATCCTCCCCCTGTTCCTGCATTCCCCGAAGCCCCTGTATAAGCAGCTCCCTGGCATCCCTCCCGGTCCGCACCGGCCATTCCACGGAATGCTCGTCCAGGGTTTTCATTCCGGGAAACAGCTTTCCCACTTCTCCCATAAGATTGGAGGGTCTCTGGCTCTTGCCGTCCGGCGTAAGTCCGGCATAGGTGAGCACCAGCTGTCGGGAGGGCTTTGACATCATAAGATACAGATAAAATTTCTGGATGCAGCCATCCTCTTTTACCGTGGGAGCCAGCTCTATATCCATTTTCCTGAGAGCCGCCCTGTCACGGTCCGATAAAAGGCTTCCCCCGTTCTTTCTCTGGGGCACCGTTCCCTCGTTTACTCCTACGAAAAACAGTACCTTCACTGCTTCCAGACGGCTTCGGGTGATATCACCCACCATAACCTGGTCAACCGTGGCCGGAATCACACCCACCTGGATTTCCTGGAAACCGGCGTCCAGAATCTGGATATAGTTCTTCATATCCGCTTTTTCCGCGCCCAAAAGCCCTTCCAGCCGCTCAAACAGTTCCAGTACGCGGTCATAGACCTGGCCGTATTCCCTGGCCAGGTTCTCATCCCCCGGCTCTTTTCGCTCCAGAAAGAAATCCCTGTACTCCTCCAGCTTTTCCCTCAGCTCCATATGCTCCAGGAACTGGCGAAGAGCTGCCGTCACAGAGGCAATGGTGGCTCCCTCTGCCTTAAATGCCTCCCGCAGAGGCCGCAGAGGCTCCAGTATCCACATGCGGTATTGGTTCAGCTCCTTCAGGTTCAGCTTTTCACCGCCTCTGTACTGCCGTGCCCAACAGGAATCCCAGCGCTTCCACCCCCGTATGCCCAGGGCCCGCACATAATTTTCCAGCCGGTCCGTCATCTGCTCTACATGTTCCCTGGAACCGTCGAATCCGCTCCCAGCATCTGCCTCCCCTGCATCCCCGGACGTATCTGCCGCTGTATCTGCCGACGCCCACTCCTCTGTATCTGCCGACGCCCTCTCCTTTGTATCTGCCGACGCCCTCTCCTCTGTACTCCCAGCCTTATCATACACCAGTCCTGTTTTCAGATACCGGAACGCGCTCTCATAAGAGAAATCCTTCACCATCTCTAACGCTGCCCGTATCAGCTCCACCATGGGATTTTCCAGAATACTCTTCTTATCATCCAGGAAATAGGGAATCCCGGCCTCATCAAACTGGTGGGCCAGCTCCCGTCCATAGGATGGAAGGTCCCCGGTAATGACGGCGGCATCCCGGTAACGCATCCCTTCCTCCTTTATCATCTGCTCAATCCTGCTGCACACGTAGGCAGCCTCCCCTGCCGGGTTGCGTCCCTTGTACACCTGGATGCGCTCTTCCTTTCCCTCCCAGGTCCTGCCGGAGTACCGGTACAGGTTCTGTTCCAGAAAATCCAGCTCCGGGCTCTCATCATATCTCCAGGCCGGACGCCGGCTGCAGATTATGTCCTCCTTCTTCGGGATTCCATGCTGCTTTGCCATGGAGGCCACGCGGCACACCGTATGACGGCTCATATAAAACAGATGCTGGATACTGCTCTCCTTGTAGGCGTTTTCCCTGGAATCAATGGTAACCGTACATACCACCTCCCTGGCGTGCATCAGGAACAGCTCCACCAGCCTGTACTGCACCGGTGTAAATCCTGTAAAACCGTCCAGAAGGATGACGCTGTCCCTGAGGATTTCCCATTTTGGCAGTTCCCTGCACAGGATATCAAGTATTTCCTCTGCCGTGATATAATGCTCCTCTATATACTGCCTGAACCCGCTGTAAATCAGCTCCAGGTCCTTCAGTTTCTGCTTCAGCAGGGGGTTACCTGCCTCCCTCATCACTTCACTGAGCATATCCGGCGTAATGCCATACTGGTATAATTCAGATATCTGGGATTTCAGCTGGTTGATAAAA
>ENA-OQKE01001101-OQKE01001101.1-human-gut-metagenome-genome-assembly--contig:-NODE-1101-length-11831-cov-3.289944_pt1 | contig 11831 bp, 10 predicted proteins | sample MGYA00242620_ERZ504787 | MGnify/ENA primary metagenome ERZ504787 (study PRJEB26092, sample SAMD00036349) | human gut metagenome | host: Homo sapiens | study: EMG produced TPA metagenomics assembly of... | reverse complement strand
GGCAGTTCCCCCAGTCCGGCCTCGTGATAAATTGCCTGGAGATGAAGGATACCATTGGCGGAGCCGCCCATGGTCAGAAGGTGCATAACTGCGTTCTCAAATGCGTGCTCTGTTAGGATATCCCTTGTGGTAATTCCCTTTTGAACCAATTCCACAATTTTCTCCCCGGTCTCAACCCCCTTTGCCATGCGGGCTGCCAGGACAGCCGGAATGGTGCTGCTTCCCATCAGGGACATTCCCAGGCTCTCCGATAGGGCGCTCATGGTATTAGCAGTTCCCAGCATGGCACAGGAGCCAGGACACGGTTCCGCAATATCTTCAATATGCCGGAACTCCTCTTCATCAATCCTTCCCTGTTGTTTCCACCCAATAGCCTCTGTCACAATGTTTCCGTCGTAATGCCTGCCGCAGTAGGAAGCCGGATACATGGGACCTCCATTCAGGAAAATGGCCGGCATCTCCAGCCTGGCCGCAGCCATCAGCATGCCCGGTACAATCTTGTCGCAGGAGCCCAGCAGCACCAGTCCGTCAAACCGGTGGGCCCTTACCATGCACTCAATGGATGACGCAATCAAATCCCTGGTAGGCAGGATGTAGCGCATCCCCTCATGGCCTTCCGCAATACCGTCGCAGGGAGCCACTGTGGAGAACTCCATGGGCGTTCCTCCCTCCTTGATAATCCCCTCCTTTACGCTCTCACACAGTTGTTTCAATACAAAATGCCCCGGTGTTGCATTGGTGTAGCTGTTAGCAATAGCAATGATTGGTTTGCCCAGCTGTTCCCCGGTGAATCCCATGGATTTGTACAGGGCCCGCTTTAAAGCGCCCTGTTCCCCTTTTAAGATATCGTTCTCTCTCATTACCCTTCCCTTCTTTTGTTTTGTAATAGAAAACTTTGTTTTGTATTACGAGTTAAAATAATAAGTTTTGCATTGCAAAACTTTGTTTTGTTTTTATACTTATATAATACTCCTACTCTTGTTCTTTGTCAAGAATCATAATGGGTTTTTAAATTTTTTATCATTGTCCTCCCCGTTCCATGGATACATACGCAAAAAACTGCCGGCGCAGTTCCTTTTAAGATACTGCGCCGGCAGGACTGGTTTGCTCCTCTGTCCGCCGGGGCTTGGGCCCCATTTATAACGCTACTCCAGCAGCCGTCCCACATCCAGCTTCCCCCACCCCTGCTGGTTATGGGGAAGGCCCAGGTCCAGGGCCCGTTCCCTGATACGAAGCTTCACATCCTTGTTGCTCATGTCCGGGTACTTTTCCAGCAGCAGGGCTATTGCGCCTGACACAAGAGGCGTGGACATGCTGGTGCCTGACTTTGAAAAATATTTGCCGGGCTCATTGCAGCAGCTGATGATGCCTGAGCCCGGCGCTACCAAATCCGGCTTGCAGACACAAGCCAGTGTGGGGCCTCTACCGGAATAATCCACCATGCGGCTTCCCATGACGTCCACTTCCTTGTGATCGTCGGAGCAGCCCACGGTTATAACCTTGCGGCTGATGCCGGGAGTTGTGATGGTCATTCGGCCCGGTCCATGATTTCCGGCTGCCACCACTACCACCAGGCCGTCATCCCAGGCCGCATTCACCCCCCGCACCAGAATTGAGTTCTCTGTCATGTCCCTGCGGGACAAGGAGCCTACGGAGATATTCACAATGCGGATATTATATCTGTCCCTGTTCTCCCGGATCCATTTAAGTCCGGTCAGTACGTCTGTGGCATAGCCGTTTCCCTTCTGGTCCAGCACCTTCACCGATATAAGACTGCATCCCGGCGCCACCCCTCTGTATTTCCCGTCGGAGGAGATACCGTTACCTCCAATCATTGCAGCTATATGGGTGCCATGGCCATTGTCATCATAGGGCGATGTGCGGTGGTTTACAAAATCAGCAAAGGCTGTCACTCTATCCTTAAAATCCTCATGGAGGTAAATTCCGGTGTCAAGTACTGCCACACCCACTCCTCTACCCGTAATACCCATGGAATACACTTCTTCACAATTAATGTCTTCTCTCGCCTGATTCACATCACGATTTTCTCCTTTTTTATTAGGATATTCTATAATGAAGGAATCTGTGCCAGGGCACCGTGTGACGCGGTCAGGCAGGCAGGACTGTCAGGCAGATAAAACCGCCTGACAGGAGCAAAAATATTTTCTTTAAAAGGAAGGCGGAACCTGCTTCTGCCGGTCCACGTCAATCACACCGTAGGTATTGATTCTCAGCTTCGGAATGACCGGAAGGCTTACAAATGCCAGGGTCATGAATGCATCTATATCGCTGCTGATTCCCAGCTGCCTTGTCAAAACCTTCAGAGCCTGCAGCTGCTCCTCCACCTCCTCCACGGATAACCGGCTCATAACTCCGCCAATGGGAAGCGCAAGCTCGCCTAGCACCTGTCCTTCTGCCGCCACAGCCAGGCCGCCCCTGTTCTTTCTCACTGCGTTGGCGGCCAATACCATATCCCTGTCATTGGTCCCCACCACAATCAGGTTATGGGAATCATGGGCAACACTGGTGGCCACGGCCCCCTTCTTAAGACCGTATCCGCCCACAAAGCCCAGTCCCTTGTGCCCGGTGTGAAGATGGCGTTCAAACACAGCCGCCTTCACAATATCCTGCTCCAGGCTGACGCCGGGTGCCAGCCCCGGAGTATTCTGCCAGGGCACCAGACGCTCCTCTGTGAGAAGTTCATGGGGTTTAAACTGAATAACCCGCTCCATGGCCCCCTTTGGCTCCAGCACCAGGTCCTCCAGGGCAACCTCATCCATATGGAAGGAATCAAACACCCTTGGAAATGCAGTTTCCAGGCCACCAGCTGTTTTTTCGGCTGATTCGGTATTCTCCCTGCCTGCAGACCGCGGCTCCTCTCCTGCTGCATAATTTCGTTTCTTTTCCTTCCCGGCCCCCAGGCATACTCCCTCCTTTGCCGTCAGGACTCCGTCCTTGTATACAGCCGCCACCCGGATATCCTTCAAGTCCTCAAGCACTGCCAGGTCCGCCCTCAGCCCAGGCATGACAGCCCCCCTGTCCTTCAGTCCAAAATATCGGGCTGCATTAAAGGTTCCCATCTTAATGGCCCGTATGGGGTCCGCGCCCAGGGACACTGCCCTGCGGATAATATAATCAATATGTCCCATGGAAATCAGGTCGCCGGGATGCTTGTCATCTGTCACCAGCATACACCTATCATAATAGGGGGCCTCAAACAGGGGCATAAGTGCCTCCAGGTTCCTGGCAGCCGTGCCCTCCCGTATCATAATCCACTGTCCTCTTCCAAGTTTTTCCAGGGCCTCCCCTGCATCTGAACACTCGTGGTCAGACCACACGCCGGAGCACACGTAGGCATTCAGCTCATTCCCTCTCAGGAAAGGCGCATGGCCGTCTATAACCTTGCCTCGCCTCCCTGCCTCCGTAAGCTTCCCCATCAGATCCTCCTGGCCGGCAACCACTCCCACTGAATTCATCACCTCTGCCAGCCCCAAAACCCTGGGATTCTCATAGTATGGCTTTATATCCTCCGGCCCCAGCACAGCACCGGACTCGTCCAGTCCGGTGGAGGGCACGCAGGAGGGCATGACAAAAAATGCATCCAGGGACAGTCCCTCCGTGGCTTTTAACATATAATCCACGCCCTGGCACCCTGCCACGTTGCCAATCTCATGGGGATCCGTAATCACGGTGGTGGTCCCATGGGGAAGGACTGCTTTTTCAAACTCCGGCGGCGACACCATGGAACTTTCAATATGTATATGCCCGTCAATAAAACCGGGACAGATGTACCTGCCTGTCATATCCACGTTGACAAGCCCGTCATATTCCCCTATGCCGGCTATGCAGCCATCCTCAATGGCTATGTCCCCAATCTCTGTGCGCTCCGTAAATACATTGACGATTGTCCCCCCTTTTAACACAAGGGATGCCTTTCTTCTTCCGGCAGCAACGTCCATCATTTTTTTTAAATCATTGTATTGTCTCACACAAATACCTCCTTCTGTCTATTCTTTAGCCCCCGATATATTTGATATCATAATACTATAATCCATATAAAAGTACAATATTCTGATATTATTAAATTTTTATTTAAATTATCAATACTTCTTCATCTATTTGGTTTTTCTGCAAAATTTTTACATTCTATCATTAAAATGCTTGTATTTCCGCATCATCGTGCTATAATAGTCTCATGGAAGTATAGCTCAGCTGGGATGAGCGTTCGCCTCACACGCGAAAGGTCATGGGTTCGAGCCCCATTACTTCCATTTTTCGTACCCTTTTTCAGTTTACGATTCCATTTCATTTTTCTTTCATCCCCCAAAGCCTGTTTTTTCCAGCCTCCTGATTTTTCCCTTGCAGCCTTATTTGTTTCCGCGGCTTTGTCCAGCGGGTGGAAATTATCAATTTTAAGATTTTCTTAATAATCTATTCAAAGAACATTCAAACATTCCGGAGGATTGCATGCTATACTAAGTACATAAGAAATGCACGAATGTTTAACAACTATCCTTCAACCCTTTTTGAAAATCCGAAAATCCTAAAGAAAATTGCTCCGTACCACCTGGTACGGAGCTTTTTCTATGTATTCCATATGTCTGATTTTCTTTATCTCCGGTATCTGTCTGCAATACCTATCTCCGGTTCAGCCCTGCCAGGACCTTCCTCAATTTCTCCACATTTCCATCGTCAAAACAATATCCGTCCATACCGCAGCGGCGCGCTCCCTCAATGTTAAGCTCAAGGTCATCCACAAAGAAGCATTCTTCAGGCTTCAGATGGAACCGCTCAAAGAGGTGGCCGTATATTTCCTTCTGTGGCTTCAGACACAGGACGTCGGCCGAGAACAGGATGCCGTCAAAACAGTCCACTGCGGGCAGCACGTCCTTATAGCAGCTCAAAAGGCGCACAGATGCATTGGAGCACAGATAGATGCCGTAGCCCATGGACTTAAGCCATCTTACCACATCCTCCATTCCTTCCTTCTTATACATGTTGAACTCATGCCAGCGGTTGAAACACAGGGCGGCCAGACTGCGCTCCTCCTCTGTATCCAGGCGGGCCTGCATCTTTTTTAAGGCCATATCCTCCGGCATTACTCCCAAGTCCAGCAGAATCCACTCAGGAGATACGAATATGGAAGTGCTGACCTTTTTCCTGGTCTCCTGGTCCTCTATGAAATGCCTGCACACTCCGTCCGCTATGTAGTCCACCAGGACATTTCCCATATCAAAAACAATGTTCTTAATCATCCTATCCTCCTGCTCTCTTTCATATATGATGGCTTTGCAGCCTCCAAGGGGAACATTTCACCATATTCAAAAACCCGGGACAAGGCCCCGGGTTTCACGTCTCTTAGGCTTCCGGTTTTTCAACCTGGATAATGGCAGCCTTCTGCATAGGAATACGGCAGTTTTTATTGTTACCGAATTCCACAATGACTGTATCATCTGTCATGTCGATGATAACGCCATAGAATCCGCTGCTGGTGAGAATGGTATCACCAACTGCAACGCTTTCCAGCAATTCCTTCTGTCTTTGCTTCTCCTTCTTCTGAGGACGGATTGCCATGAAATATAACATACCTCCCAGAAGAACAATATAGAGAACCCAGAACATCGGACCACTTGTCATTCCATTTTCCTCCTTCACACCTACCGCCGCCTCGCCGCAGTAGTTTCTTATTCATCAGACGCCGTACTGATCGCACGGCCGGAACCTTCCATACCGGCAAGCTTGGCCGCTTTATACTCAGCATAACGGTGTTCCTCGATGGCGTCGCGAATCTCTTTCATCATTGTATTATAAAAATACAAATTATGCAAGGTACATAATCTCATTCCAAGCATTTCTTTTGCCTTCAGCAGATGGCGTATATAGGCCCTGCTGTATGAACGGCAGGCAGGACAGCCGCATCCTTCTTCTATGGGACGGGAATCCAGCTCGTATTTCTGGTTAAACAGATTCAGCTTGCCCTGGTTGGTGTACACATGGCCGTGGCGTCCGTTCCTGGATGGATATACGCAGTCAAAGAAGTCCACGCCCCGGTCAACCGCTTCCAGGATATTGGCCGGAGTTCCCACGCCCATCAGATATACAGGCTTGTCCTCAGGCAGGCAGGGAACTGTCACGTCCAGGATATGGTACATCTCCTCATGGCTCTCGCCCACTGCCAGTCCGCCCACTGCATATCCGTCCAAATCCATTTCCCGTATAGTCCTTGCATGCTCCATACGTATCTCATCCACCACGCCGCCCTGGTTGATGCCGAACAGCAGCTGCTGACGGTTCACCGTGTCCGGCAGGGAGTTAAGACGCTCCATCTCGGTCTTGCAGCGCGCCAGCCAGCGGGTGGTGCGCTCCACTGAATGCCGGATGTAGTCGTCGCTTGCATGGCTGGGAGGGCATTCGTCAAACGCCATGGCAATGGTGGAACCCAGATTGGACTGAATCTGCATGCTTTCCTCAGGCCCCATGAATATCTTGTGGCCGTCGATATGGGAATTAAAGTAAACCCCTTCTTCCTTAATCTTGCGCAGTCCTGCCAGGGAAAATACCTGGAACCCGCCGGAATCCGTAAGGATAGGGCGGTCCCAGTTCATGAACCTGTGCAGCCCGCCAAATTCCCTTATGAGCTTGTCGCCGGTGCGCACATGGAGATGATAGGTATTGGACAGCTCCACCTGGGTGCCTATTTCCCGCAGATCATCCGTTGATACAGCTCCCTTGATGGCGCCCACCGTTCCCACATTCATGAACACAGGCGTCTCCACGGTACCGTGTACTGTTTCCATACGGGCGCGCTTGGCACGCCCGTCCTTTGTTATGACTTGATATTTCATATGATATGCCTCAATTATTCCTCATCGTCTGCCAGGCAGCTTTAATCATGATGGCGCACTCAATCCGCTTCTTCTGCATCTCACAGCCAATGTCATATGCCCCGTTGATGGATCCGCTGAAGTTATACGCGTTGGCAGAACAGCCGCCGCTGCAGTAGAACCTGGCAAAGCAGTCCTTGCACCCCGGCTTGGCGTATACATTGCAGGTCTTGAACTCATCCCTGATATCCGTGTTCACAACACCTGTGTCCACATTGCCCATAAGGAATTTTTCATTGCCCACAAACTGGTGGCAGGGATAGAGATCGCCCCAGGGGGTCACCGCCAGATACTCAGTGCCGGAACCGCAGCCTGCCATGCGCTTAGCCACGCAGGGTCCTGCCTTTAAGTCCAGCATAAAATGGAAGAAGTTGAATCCCCTTCCCTCCTTTTTACGCTTGATATACTCCAGGGCCAGGCGGTCGTATTCCTTTAAGATGGCCGGGATATCTTCCTCCTTGATGGCGTAATCCTCTGACGGGTCAGCCACCACCGGCTCCATGGACATCTGCTCAAACCCCAGATCCGCATAATGGAGCACGTCGTCTGCAAAGTCCAGATTGTTCCTGGTGAATGTACCGCGGACATAATAATTCATCTGCTTCCTGCTGTCCGCAAACTTCTGGAACTTGGGGACAATCAGGTCATAGCTGCCGCTGCCGTTACGGAAGGGGCGCATCTTATCGTTGACATCCCTTCGTCCGTCCAGGCTCAGCACCACATTGCTCATCTCACGGTTGCAGAATTCCATTACCTCGTCATTTAGCAGAACACCGTTGGTTGTCAGGGTAAAACGGAATTTCTTGTGGTGGGCTTCCTCCTGGGAACGGCCGTATTCCACCAGCCGTTTCACCACATCCCAGTTCATCAGAGGCTCGCCGCCAAAGAAGTCCACCTCCAGGTGCTCCCTGTTTCCGGAATTGGCAATCAGGAAATCCAGTGCCTTCTTTCCCACCTCATAGCTCATGAGGGCGCGGCGTCCATGATACTCGCCTTCCTCTGCAAAGCAGTAACGGCAGGCCAGATTGCAGTCATGGGCAATGTGCAGGCACAGTGCCTTCACCACCGTCTTCCTCTTCTTAAAGTCTACCACAAAATCCCTGTAAATATCCTTGGTAAGGAGCTGCTCTGCTTCAATCAGCTGACCGATTTCATCCAGCGCCTCCTCTATATCCTCCTGGCTGTATCTGTCCTTCAGACAGACCCTTACCTCTTCCTTCACATCTGAAGGCAGGGCAGCGGGCGCTTCCATCTCCGGAATCCGCTGTGAAACCAGCTGTACGGCGTCGTAGACCACCGGGTCCACCACATGGACGGATCCGCTGTTGACATCCAGGACAATATGATAACCATTATTTATATACTGATGAATCACGAATTTACTCTCTCTTTCCAAGGGCCAATGGCCCCAAATCCTGTGCATGGTAAAGCCCCTATAATCCCATCGACCATAGGGGCTTGCAACCAATTTCCTGTATGTATCTCTTCTGACCGGCGATTAGCGGTTAGCGTTCTCGCAGCTCTGGTTTCCTACTGTACAGGATGTCTTGCAGGCTGACTGGCAGGAAGTCTGGCACTCGCCGCATCCGCCCTTCTTCATTGTGTCCTTTAAGGTATTGGTATTCAATGTCTTAACGTGCTTCATACTACGGCACCTCCTATTCATTTAATATTATTAATTATTTGAAACTATAATTCCTTGAAATTATAACACAGGTTAAAGTCCCTTGCAACGGTATTTTCAAAGGTTTGTCATATTAAAGGCTCCCCCGGGAATATACTGCAACATAGATTCTTTCAAAAGGAGAACAATATATGGAAAATGGTATTGTGAAGCCCATGCTCCGCTCCCTGCTCATCTCCTATGTGCTGTCAGGAATCCTTCTGGCTGCCCTGGCCTTTGCCCTCTATAAACTGCGCCTGAAAGAGGGACAGGTGAACCTGATGGTGTATGCCGTGTATCTTTTGACCTGCTTATGCGGCGGTTTTCTGGCGGGCAAACGCATCCGGCAGCGCCGGTTCTTCTGGGGGCTTCTGTCAGGGCTTCTGTACTTCCTGGTGCTTTTTGCAGTGTCCTGGGCCATGAATATGGGGTCAGCCATTGATATGGAGCGGTCTGTCACCGTCATGGGCATATGCGCGCTGGGAGGAACCATAGGGGGGATGCTCAGTTAATGTTCAAAAGAGAGAATACCTGATTCCAGTCATGGCCATGGAATCCGGTCATTCTCTCTTCTCTTCCATCAGATGCCCTTTGCCGGGCCTTATTTTTTCTTATTTCTTTTTCTTCTTCACACCCGCGTCTTCCAGGCTCCCCACAGCCTGCGCCAGCACAAAGACAGCACTTCCCAAAAACACGAACATGTCGCCCAGATTGAACACCACCTTCTTAAGGGATTTCCATTCAATGGTGAAGTAATCCACCACATACCCGCGCACCACACGGTCGTACAGATTGCTGAGAGCGCCTCCCATCACAAGAGACAGGCCCAGCTTCTCCCCGGTCTTTCCCTTATCCTGCATCATGGCTGCCAGTGCTCCGGCCATGGCCGAAATCACCATAAGCGGAATCCCCTTTACCAATTCCGGCCTTTCCTTCATGAATCCGAAGGGAAAACCGCTGTTGTGGTTCTTATGAAGCTTTATAAATCCTTTGGCAGACGGCAGATCCCTTGGAAATGTGTCGTCCTCCTGGCCCTCCACCACACTCTTGACTCCCAGATCCAGGGCAGCCAGCCCGCCTATTATCCAGCCATAAATCATAGATTCGCCTTCCTTTCCACCCTTTTATTTCATTTTACTATGGTTTCACACCTCCGTCCAGTGAAAGGTTTCTGAATTCAAGCATATACTATAACAAATATCCTGCCCGAGGTGTGCCATGGCAGACTGCCCATTTAATTCCGCCGATGAGAATATTGCTGATTTCATATACAGAATTGGAAGCCAGCAGCAGATTATCGGCAATCCGGCCGATATTCCCTGTATGGATTATGTGAACGATGAATACAATATCATCTACACTCCTCTGGATACCGTAACCCCCATTTCCCTGGCCCAATACAGCTACTATACTGTACCCGGACTTTTTTCCCTTCTGGACAGTTCCAGCATGGAGGCTTCCGGCATACTTACCACCTTTGCCGCGCCTGCCCTGGGAAACAGGGGGCGCGGAACCCTAATAGGTATCGTGGATACCGGCATTGACTATACCAACCCCTTATTCCGCTATCAGGACGGCTCCACCCGAATCGCCGGACTGTGGGACCAGAGCATCCCCACAGGAGAGGATGTCATTCCTCCCGGCGTGCCGGCCTATTATGAACTCAGCGGCGCCTCTTATGGCACTGAATTTACCAGGGAGCAAATCAACCAGGCCCTTGCCTCCGACAGCCCCCTGGACCTGGTGCCCTCCACAGACACCAATGGCCACGGTACCTTCCTGGCCGGTATTGCCGCCGGCGGCTCCCTGCCGGAACAGGACTTCACTGGCGCGGCTCCGGAATGCGAGATCATAGTGGTCAAACTGAAACAGGCAAAACGCTATCTCCGCGAGTTCTACCTTGTCAGCCAGGACGCAGATGCTTATCAGGAAAATGACATCATGATGGGAATAAAATACCTGCGGGTGACCGCGTTCCGCCTGGGCCGCCCCCTAATCATCCTCATCGCCCTTGGATCCAATCTGGGAAGCCATGAGGGCACCTCACCCTTAAGCAGCGTTGTACAGGATGCCAGCCGTTTCCTGGGCCGGGCAGCGGTCATCGCGGCAGGCAATGAGACAGGCCGGGCCCATCACCATTTCGGCACTATTCCGTCCGGACAGGAGTGGGATGATGTGGAAATCCGGGTGGGACCGGAGGAATCCGCCCGCGGTTTTTCCCTGGAGCTCTGGGCATCCACTGCCGATACCTACTCTGTGGGCTTTGTCTCCCCCAGCGGCGAGATAATCTCCCGTATTCCTATTATAGCCAGGAACGAGACCTCTATCCCTTTTCTTCTGGAACCAACGGTCATTACGGTCAATTACCAGCTCATTGAATCCGGCGCCGGAAAACAGCTGATATTCATGCGTTTTAGAAATCCTGTGGCCGGCATATGGAAGGTGCGGGTCTATAATACCCAATATTTTACAGGAGAATTCCATATGTGGCTGCCCTCCGAGGGACTGGTATCGGATGAGACCGTATTTCTGCGTCCCACTCCCGACACCACCATTACCCTGCCCGGCAATACGGCCGCGCCCATTACAGTGGGGGCCTATAATCACCTGAACAACAGTATTTACATCCACTCCAGCCGCGGCTTCACCCCTTCCGGTATTGTAAAGCCGGAGCTGGCAGCTCCAGGCGTCAATGTAATGGGGCCTTCTGTGGGCCGCAGAGCTGGCGGATCCGTACCCATGACCACCCGCAGCGGCACCTCAGTGGCTGCCGCCCACGTGGCCGGCGCCGTGGCCAGCCTCTTTGGCTGGGGAATCGTGGAGAGCAACCAGATTACCATGAGCCAGGCATCCGTGAAATCTTATTTGATCCGGGGTGCAAGAAGAAATCCAGCACTCCGCTACCCCAACGAAGAATGGGGCTACGGAGCACTGGATTTATATGAAACCTTCCGGCGTATCAGGGAATAACCCTCTGTTCAGTAAGGTAAATGAGCCATGCAAAGGTATGAATTATCCACGCATCTGTATCAATGGTCCGCCGCTTTTTTCCAGATAGGGACGGGTGACAACAACAGAGCCGATATTAGGGTCCTTGGGAATCTCATACATGATATCCAGCATGAATTCCTCCAGAATGGCCCTCAGCGCCCTGGCCCCGGTCCCTCTCTTGATGGCTTCACCGGCAATCCATTTAAGGGCCTCATCCTCAAAGACCAGCCGCACCTCATCCATCTCCAGCAGACGCTCATACTGCTTGGTGATGGCATTCTTCGGCTCTTTCA
>ENA-OQKE01001097-OQKE01001097.1-human-gut-metagenome-genome-assembly--contig:-NODE-1097-length-11916-cov-2.430273_pt1 | contig 11916 bp, 11 predicted proteins | sample MGYA00242620_ERZ504787 | MGnify/ENA primary metagenome ERZ504787 (study PRJEB26092, sample SAMD00036349) | human gut metagenome | host: Homo sapiens | study: EMG produced TPA metagenomics assembly of... | reverse complement strand
ATACGATGTGCTAAGAAAGATGGAAAATACCGTGCATAAACTGCATGGAACTGGTCTGGAGGTGTTATATGGAAGAGGAAAAGAAACTGCCAAAAAATATTCGTCAGATGGCAGAAAAAGAAGAGCGGGTTAGAGTGTATCTGGAAGACTATGCATATACATTTATTCGTAAATTAAATTGTACAGGGCATGTACGCACTGGTATATTGCTTGGAAGCAAAATGGTTACAGAAAACAAAAGATGCTGGTTTGTAAAGGGAGCAGTTGAGTTAGAGGATGCGCAAGGCAGTACTGAAGAAGAAAATGAGCAAAAAACAGCGATTACGCAGCAGGTCTGGGATAATACGTTGTCAGTGATACAGGAATATTTTCCAGGATGCAGTATATGTGGCTGGTTTATAAGCGGAACAGAAGAAAATTTTCCAGATGGTGAAGAATTAAAAAAAACACATCGTCAGATTTTTTCTGGGGAGAATTGTTTGATGTACTGGAAGAAGGGTGATGAGGAAAGCTTTTGGATGGAGGAAGAAGATACAATTCTCCATTTGAAGGGGTATTTTGTTTATTATGAGAAAAATAATGAAATACAAAATTATATGCTGAGCCGCAACGCGGATCAAAGTGAGGATGTCAGCGATCAGGCAGCGCTTAATTTTAGAAAGATTATGAAGGAAAAGCAGGATATAAAGCATCCGCAAAAGTCAAAACACATAAATCAGACGCCTAAGCTAACAGCAGAAAACGGCATATGGGTAAAGGCAGGGGCGGCAATTCTTTTTATTATTTTAGTAGGAGGTGGTGTCCTTTTTTCAAGAGGAATGAATAAAAAAGAGGATTCTGTGCAGGCGCTTGCAGTAGGAGCATCCGTGGAGAGAAAAAGCGGTGAGAGCGAGCAGGTTGCTTTTGAATCAGAAAGCGAACAAATTGAGGCAACAAAAAATGACATTGGTGCATTGTCAGCGTCTTTAAAAGAAACGGAGAATACGCTTGAAGTTTCAGCTACAAAGATACCAGAAAGCAGTGAAGAAAAAGCTTCAGTTGCAAAAACACCAGAAAGCAGCCTTTCTTCATCTGAGACAGAAAAAAAAGACGTGGCAGCTATTCAAAATGGCGGGATTTTTTCTGGAGATATGATGTTTTATAAGGATGGTCTTGGAGCATCAGTGTATCGTATCACAAGCAGCACTGAAGCATCAAAAAATGAGGAATCAGATGCAGCATCATCAGAAGAAAACGAAAGCAGCACGCAGGAAATTTTAACGGTAGCAGCACCAACGTTGCCCACAGAAGAAAATGCAGCACAGGGGACGAGTGAGGCAGCAGAAGCAGCAGTAAATCGTCCGGTTTCATACACGGTTCAGCCGGGTGATACATTGATTGAGATTAGTAAAAAATTTTATGGTTCATCACAGATGGTTATGCAGTTAAAGGAAGTAAATGGACTTGATGATATAAATAAAATTTATATTGGACAGGAGCTGACTTTGCCGTGAAAATTTTTAAGGAACTTTGACACACACCCTTGGATATGTTATACTTTTTTGGACACTGTGCAGCTGTATGTAAGATGCAGCTGGAGTTTGAAAGTCAGCACAGTGGTGGAAAGGAAAGTACATGGCAAGGGACAGTGAATTTCAACGGGAAAGAAAGAAGAAGCAGCTTAGGCAGAGCATGGTTACGAACGATAAGGTTCGCAGTGCACCAGTAAGCTGGGCTGAGGATCATAGAAGAACAGTCAATGTCGCAGGAATTGTTGTCGCAGTGTTGGTGTTAGCTGTTGTGCTGGCGTGGTTTGTGGCAGAACGGCTGTGGCGTTACAAAACATATGAAGTCAGCTGGAGAACTGATGTGTCGAATGCGTCATCAGCAGGATACGTATCATACGGAGACGGCATTGTCGTAATGAATAAAGATGGTGCTACGTATTATGACAAAAAGGGCACAAAGGTGTGGTCTGCTCCATATGATATGAGCAATCCAAAGGCAAATGTCAAAGGTGATTATCTTTTGATTTACGATTTAAAAGGAAAAAATTTTGCAATTTGCAATAAATCGGGAATCACTGGAAGCGGAACTACATCTCAGATAATCACAAAGGGAGTGATTGCATCGACAGGTGTAACTGTGCTTCAGTTAGAAGATCAGGATGCGAGTTTAATTTCTTATTATCGAAATACAGGCGAGGAGCTTGCAGTTTCGATTCGGAATCCGCTCCAGATTGATGGATATCCGCTTGACATTAGTGTTTCGCCAAATGGTCAGCAATTAGCTGTATCATACTACTCAATTTCTGAGGGTGTTGGAACAAGCAGTATTTCTTTTTACGATTTTGAAAAGGGAAAAGAAGCTGCAGATCGTATAGTAGCAAGTTTTGATTATTCTGAAAATGGCGCATATGTCCCGAAGGTTGTCTATTTAAGTGATACAAAAGCGTTTGCAGTTGGAGATTGCTGCATCAGCTTTTTTGACGTGTCAAACAGAACTGCAATTACTCGAAAAGATATTGCTGTTGAGGGAGAAATTCAGCGTATTTTCTATAATAACGAATACCTTGGTCTTGTTGTACGTGATGAAGCGAAAACAGGCTATCAGCTTCATATTTACACGTCAGAAGGAAATGAAAATGCTGTTACAGAGCAGGATGAACTTCATACAGGCTATGCATTTCAGCAGAGAAATATTGTCATGTATGATGCGGATTATTGCGAGGTTCAATCATTTTCAGGAAGAATACGTTTTGCGAGAGAGTTCGGAAATACTTTGTATACTGTCATTCCGGGCGACAAGTTTAAGACCTACTATTTGGCGACCATGGAGGAGCTTCAGCAAATTAAGCTGCGATAACAGAAGAAAAACTTGATTTTCGCGCAATGGTCTGGTAAACTGAGCATAAATACAAAATTAAATGCGCTTAAGCGCGGAATGGAGACGAAGATGAATAACATTGATACAATGTCAGTAAACGCGATCCGTGTATTATCCGCAGACGCGATTCAGAAGGCGAAGTCAGGACATCCTGGCTTGCCGCTCGGCTGTGCATCTGTAGCCTATGAGTTATGGGCAAAGCATTTAAAGCACAACCCAAAGGATCCTGATTGGAAGGATCGTGACCGCTTTATTCTTTCTGGAGGACATGGCTCTATGCTGTTGTACTCCCTGCTTCACCTGTTTGGTTATGGTGATTTAAAAAAGGAAGATCTGATGCAGTTTCGTCAGTGGGGTTCTCTGACACCTGGTCATCCGGAGTATCGCCACACAGTTGGTGTTGAGGCAACGACAGGACCTCTTGGTGCTGGTATGGGTATGGCAGTTGGTATGGCAATTGCAGAGCGTCATATGGCGTCTGTATTTAACAAGGAGGGATATCCGGTTGTAGATCATTACACCTACGCACTTGGCGGCGATGGATGTATGATGGAGGGTATTTCATCTGAGGCATTTTCTCTTGCAGGTACTTTAAAGCTGTCTAAGCTGATCATTTTCTATGATTCCAACCGCATCTCTATTGAGGGATCAACAGATATTGCATTCACAGAGAATGTTCAGAAGCGTATGGAAGCATTTGGTTTCCAGACCATTACCGTTGAGGATGGAAATAACTTAGAGGAAATCGGCAAGGCAATTGAGGCTGCTAAGGCAGATACTGAGAGACCATCTTTTATTACTGTAAAGACTCAGATTGGTTTTGGATGTCCGGCAAAGCAGGGCAAGGCAAGTGCACATGGCGAGCCGCTTGGTGATGACAATATTAAGGCAATGAAGGAAAACTTAGGCTGGCCGTCAGAAGAGCCATTCTTCGTACCAGAGGAAGTTTATGATCATTATAAGGAAATCGTAGAAGGCTTACAGCCGGCAGAGGATGCTTGGAATAAGATGTTTGCAGAATACTGCGAGAAGTATCCAGAAATGAAAGAGCTGTGGGATACTTACTATGATGAGAATTTAGCAGAGAAGGTTTGTGACGATGCTGATTTCTGGGCTTATGATGATAAGGCAGATGCAACAAGAAATCTGTCCGGCAAGATGATCAATCGTATCAAAGATAGAATGCCGAATGTAATCGGAGGTGCAGCTGACCTTTCACCGTCCACAAAGACCTATATGAAGGATGAGGGTGATTTCTCAGCAGAAAATTATGCAGGACGCAACATGCACTTTGGTGTTCGTGAGCTTGCCATGACAGCAATCGGAAATGGTATTATGCTTCACGGCGGACTGAGAGCATTTGTTTCTACCTTCTTCGTATTCTCTGATTATACAAAGCCGATGGCACGTCTGTCTTCAATCATGGGCGTACCGTTAACCTTCGTATTTACACACGACAGTATTGGTGTAGGCGAGGATGGACCGACTCATGAGCCGATCGAGCAGCTTGCAATGTGGCGTGCAATGCCGAACTTCCATATGTTCCGTCCGGCAGACGCAACTGAGACAGCAGCTGCATGGTACAGCGCAATTACATCTAAGAGAACACCGACTGCACTGGCACTGACCAGACAGAATCTGCCGCAGATCGAGGGAACCTCAAGAGAGGCATTAAAGGGTGGTTATATTGTACAGGATTCCAAGAAGGCAGTTCCGGATGCGATCATTATCGCTTCTGGTTCCGAGCTGTCTCTTGCTGTAGAGGCAAAGAAGGTTTTAGCAGAGGATGGAATCGACGTTCGTGTCGTATCCATGCCATGTATGGATATCTTCGAGGAGCAGTCTGAGGAGTATAAGGCAAAGGTTCTTCCAAAGAATGTAAGAAAGAGAGTTGCAGTAGAGGCACTTTCTGGATTTGGATGGGATCGTTATGTCGGACTTGACGGTGACATCATCGGAATGAATCGTTTTGGTGCATCTGCTCCGTACAGCAAGCTGTTCCCATACTTTGGATTTACCGTAGAGAACGTAGTAGCAAGAGTAAAGGCACTGTAAAAAATGTAAATAAAAACGCAACCACTGGGGACGGGAAAATGCGGCACTGTAGTGCCGCATTCCCGTCCCTGTTGGCTATTGTTAGCTGTTTTGTTTTTTTAGTACGATCTGAAATTCATTTACGGTCATCTTTGCGCACTGTGCAGCAGTTTCGATAGACAGAAGATTTTGTTTAACAAGGTCAATTAACTGATTAATGCGTCCCTGCTCAAGTCCCTGCTCAAGACCCTGTTGAATTGCCTGTTCGCGATTTTTCTTAAGTTCTTCTTCGATTTCTTCCTTCATAAGTTCTCTCAATGCCTCACACATATCCGATGTCCTCCTTACTTCGTCATATTTTTTTCTGTTTGCCGCGACACTAACTTGCAATACGGCGTCAGCTTTTTCCTTGTCACCGGGTTCGGTAAAAGCGCTTGCAAGTTCTGTGAATCTTTGAATGTCATCAGTCTGGACACTTTTTGATAACACTTTGAGACTTTCATGATTTTGGGAGTTTAGCTGATTTGTTACAACAATCTGTGTTGGAACAAGAAGTCCATTTACATAGTATATGCCAGGAACCTGTTTTTCAATTATGTATCCCTCTTTAGAAAGCTGATTTAGCAGCTCTTTTGGAACAGATGCTCGAAAAAGAGAGACGGTCAATTCACTTAGCGGAATTTGGTTCACTTTTTCGCCTAAGCCTTTGTACAGGAAGGCATATCCTAACGTCTTGAAAAAGTCATCAATTGTCATGCCATCATCAGGTGATTTATATTCAATGATATTGTGACCTCGAAAGATTTTTCCGATTTCATTTTGAATCTGCACACCTTTTCGCTTTTCAATGATCAAAAGATCCATTTGTAGTGGTTTCTTGCTTAGATTGTACTCACGTTTAAATTCGAGATCGCCCTTATTGGAGCGCAGCTCAAGTTCAGCTGCGGCACAGAAAGCAGGATGCCATTGTATTTTTGCACTGGGCTGCTTTTCTCTTGGTGTTCCCATAAAATTCCTCCATTTCGAAAATATTTCCAAATTTTGGATTTTATCGGGTGTACGTTAATCACTTGAAATCAAACCACTTGAATTTAAACGAGTTTGAAGCCAAGCTACCTTATCTTTTGCACGTTAAAAATTTTCCTTTCAAAAATATTGTAACATCAGAACGGACGTTTTGCAATATGAAATTTATTATAATGGGATCGCAGTACATAATCTCAGTGTCATAATATGTTGATTTGTAAGCCAGTGGGACAGTAAAATAGCCATTGTACCTGTCCCGCTGGCATTCTGTGAATTTGTAAATTTCTGTAAAGACAATAATATAACACAAAGTATGAGCAAGGCTGGCTGTCCTTATGATAATGCTCCGATGGAAAGATTTTATAATACTTTCAAAAGCAATTTTTATAACGTAACTTCATTTTCAAATGTAGAGGTGATGGATGAACTCACTACTAAATACATAAATTGGTACAACTATGTTCGCCCTCATTCACACAATAATTATTTAACACCAATGGAGGCTCGTTACAAATAGGTATTTATCGAACAAAGTGTTACAAAAAAGATTGACCAGTACAAGAAGCTGTGATAAATTACTAGTGAAAAATAACTCAAGGAAACATTTTGTAGTGTTTTGTGCCTTGATCGAAGCGAAAGGAACGGATATAAAAATGATAAAAGAGGAATTGTTGATAACACATCATGGACGCACATTACATGGCTATTTTTTAAACCAGAAGAAAAAGGGTGTTTTCCATTGGTAATAATGAGCCATGGATATAATGGCTGTAAAGATGACTTTGAAAAAACAGCGAAATACCTTGCTGATGCAAAAATCGCATCGGTTGCATGTACATTTTGTGGGGGAAGTACAAGGGACGAGTCTGGTTTTCCAACAACGCAGATGACTTTATTTACGGAAAAGGAAGATTTGATGGCAATATTGGAAAGCATGGAGCAAAGACCTAATATTAATAAAAAGCAAATTTTTCTGTTTGGCGCATCACAAGGTGGATTGATCAGTGCAATGGTAGCAGAAGAATGTAAGGAAAAAGTGGCAGGGATGATTTTACTGTTCCCTGCATTGTGTATTGCAGATGACTGGAGAGTGCGTTTTAAGTCAGAGTCAGAAATTCCAAAAGAATTTGAATTTTGGGGAATGAAGCTAGGAGAAGAATTCTTTAAAAGTATGAGAAATTTTAAAACTTTTGATGTAATTGGTCATTTTGAGCGACCAGTATTAATACTTCATGGTGCTGAGGATGAAATTGTTCCGATTGGGTATAGTGTTAAAGCAGTAAAGAAATATCCAAATGCCAGATTAGAAGAATTTGCTCATGAGCCACATGGTTTTTCAGAGGATGGAAATCGAAGAATGGAGGCAATGCTGTTGTATTTTGTTCATGAATGCATGAAAGCAGGAGAAGAATGGGAGGGAAGGATATGAAAGTTTCCAATGAAATTATAGCAGGAAAATTGATTATGCAAATCCAAATCTTTATAGACAATTCTCGAATTTCTAGCTTGGAAGGGAGATACGGAAAAGTCACAATGATTCCATTTACTGGGCATGTAAAGTCAGAAATATTTACTGGCGAAATTGTGCCTGGAGGGGTCGATGTACAAATTGAAAATGCAGCAGGAAATCGAAACATGTGTGCAAAGTACATGTTTCGTGGCACAGATAAAGAAGGAAAAGAATGCTCTTTGTTTGTGGAAAATAATGGATATGTTTCTAGGACAGAACTCCAAAAAGAATATGTGGATGCATTTCCTCGTTTTATTACAGACAGTAAGATACTAGGAGAATATCTAAGTCAGCCACGTTTTAGATCAGAGGTTTGGGGAACACAAAAAGGAGTAGAAGTTCGTGTATATGATGTTGTTCAAGCGATTGATTAGTAAGGGTTTGAATGGAGAGGTAGTGAGCTATCAAATTAGGAAGAGTACTATGTTGATAAGAGTTATTATAAATGCTGAAAAATGAATATGATATGATCTAAAAAGATAACTAACTGCACAAAAATAGCAATTTTTCTATATACTTTCGCAATGCAGATAAATGAAACTGTGATATTATTGTTTATAGTTAATTAATACATTTGCAGAAAGGAAGGCAGTTATGAAACAAAAAAGTGGAGTCCGTGGTTTTTTTAGAAAATGCTACAAGTATCGTGTTTATTTGCTGATGTTAACGCCTGCAATTATCTATATATTGATTTTTGCATATTATCCAATGACCGGTATTGTGTTGGCATTCAAAAAGTACAATTATAAGGGTGGAATTTGGGAAGCCCATGGAATGGATTTGAAAATTTTCGTTTCTTTTTCCTTTCTGGACAGGCTGGAATTGTAATTCGAAACACCGTATTGTACAATCTAATGTTTATTGTAGTAGGAACGATCGTTCAGATTGCAGTTGCAGTTTTTTGACAGAGATTCATAATAGACATTTCAGAAAAATTAGCCAGTCGATGATGTTTTTGCCATACTTTATCCAGTTCTCCGCAGAAAACCTCGTCCGACATAGTCGGGCGGGGATGAATGCGGCATAACAAAAAATAAGTCAGGCAATATCAAGTGTGAGTCTTTTCCTCACACTTTTTTGTTTGCCTTTTGGTATATTTTCGTTTCGGTTTTTCAATACCCTGGTCTTGGATATATTTTTCTAGCGTTTCAATGTCTGCTCCTCCTGTAGTCGTAATAAAGTAACTGTCTGACCAGAAACTATCTTTCCATAGCTTATCCTTGATTTCGCCCCAGAAAATTGCTCGGATTTCCTTTGAAAGCTGCGTCTTGAGACTGCACACTACAACAGATGGCGCTGCTGTTGCAGGAAGTTCAAACAGGATGTGGATATGATCCAGTTCTCCATTCAGTTCTATGAGTCTGCCCTGATAACACTGCTCAATCAGATGGGCGGCATACTGTCTCACGTGATCAATAATCGGTTCTGACATTACTTTTCTGCGATACTTAATGACAAATACAGCATGATAGGTAAGTTTGTAAACGGCATGTCGTTTTCTGTTAAAATCGTTCATAAAAGCCTCCATTCTTTTTTTACAATCGACACTTGAAATGTTTCTTTAAATATGCTATAATAATAACATATTTAAGAGGATATTGCAACCATTAACTGATTTACAATCGAGGTGATTTGTATGGAGCTGTCAAGAACAATCGATTCGGATAAACGCTACTATTTGGATGAGAATACCATCGAAAATGCAGCATCGTTTCTGCAAACGATGCGTGTATTTAATGATGCCAAAATGGATCTGTATAATGCCCTGTATGATCAGAAATATCTTGCGTCAGGACCGCTTATTGATCATGCGTATCCGGTGTTTTTGAAGGAAAAATACAAAACCAATGATTATTATAATGCGGCAATCTATACAGCGGCATCAGGTTCGATCTCTTCACAGAAGGAACTGAAAAAGTATTACGGTACCACAATCACTGCAGATTTAAAGACACGTGATGAAAAGATTCAAATGATTCAGGAAGCACTGGATAAGAAAAAGGCTGTTAAGAACTCAATTCGAATCTACCGAAAAGACGGACGATGGATTACACCTTATCCAAGATGCCAGCTGAAGGTTAAAGGTCTCATGATTGTTCTGTTCAACAAAACGATTGTAAAATTGGATGAGTACGAGCGCAGTATGGAATCCTCGTCCGACACGTCGGGCGGGGTTGTTCAAATGTTTGACTATGAAGTATAATCAAAATGTCAAGCAAGAAAAATTCAGATAAGGAGACTTTTTCTCTGCCGAAGACAGTTTCGCTTTTTGGAACACAAAAAGCTTTACAAAAACTGGTGGACATGCGTGGTGAAAAACAGTATAATGAGGCAAATAAAGAGTGGCTTTTAACTCCAATAACCTTAGCAGAAGGGGGATTAAGGAAATGTGGATATTTTATGCAATAGGATCTTCATTTTTTGCAGGAATAACAGCGATCCTTGCAAAATGCGGAATTAAAAAGACAGATTCGAATGTGGCAACAGCAATACGAACTGTAGTTGTATTGTTGTTTTCATGGCTCATGGTATTGATTACAGGAACATGGGGAGGAATAAGACAGATTGACGGCAGGACGCTTCTATTTCTGATTTTATCAGGATTAGCTACAGGTGCATCGTGGTTATGCTATTTTCATGCCCTTCAAAAAGGGGATATCAACAAGGTTGTTCCCATTGATAAATCAAGTACCGTGTTGTCTATTCTTCTGGCATTCATTTTCCTTCATGAAGGTATTTCTGGGAAAAAAATAATATTTGTGCTGCTTATTGGAATAGGAACCATGATGATGATTACCAAAAAAGACATAAAAACAGATTCTGAAAAAAAGAGTGGAGAATGGCTGATCTATGCGGTGCTGTCAGCAGTATTTGCAAGTCTGACTTCTATTTTGGGGAAGATTGGAATTGAAGGTATTGATTCTAACCTCGGCACAGCAATCCGCACCACAGTAGTGCTGCTTATGGCATGGCTCATGGTGTTTGTTACACAAAAACAGAAAGAAATAAATAAGATAGAGAAGAAAGAATTATGCTTTATTTGTTTGTCAGGGCTGGCAACTGGAGCGTCGTGGCTCTTTTATTATCGGGCGTTACAAGAAGGACCAGCAAGTGTAGTAGTGCCGATTGATAAGCTTAGTATGTTGGTAACGATTGCATTCTCGTGGATTGTATTTCACGAAAAACTGACAAAGAAATCGGCAGTCGGTGTTTTACTTATTACGGCCGGAACGCTGCTTTTAGCAGTTACAGCTTAAATATCAGGGAGGGGAAAATGATTTTAATTACAGGGGCAAATGGATTTGTGGGGCATAAGCTCATGGAGCTATGCAAGGATACAGCAGCGTCACCGTCTCTTCGGAACGTGACACAGGAAATTGTGAATCGTATGATTAAAGAAAGCAATGCAGATGTTGTTGTCCACACAGCAGCAATTTCTGATATAGGTACTTGCGAGGCAGATCCAGAAGCATCGTACTTTGCAAATGTGCAGATTCCTATATACATTGCGAATGCGTGTAAAGATAATAATAGAAAGCTGATATGCTTTAGCTCAGATCAGGTGTATAGTGCTTGTGAGGATTGTGGACCATATACAGAAGAAAATGTGAAGCCAGGAAATATCTACGCTGCTCATAAGCTTGAGATGGAAAAACGTGTGCTTGATATTCTGCCGTCGGCAGTCATGTTAAGAGCAGAGTGGATGTATGATTATTATGAAAAAAGATCCAACTATTTGATGATGATATTAAATGCAATTCATACACAAGATAGTGTTTCTTTCAGCTCAAAGCAATTTCGTGGCATTACTTATTTAAAAGAAGTTGCTGAAAATATGGACAAGGTAATTTTACTTCCAGGCGGTGCGTATAATTTTGGCAGCGAAACAACACAGTCAATATATGAGGTGACAAATAAGTTTGTTGATATGCTTGGAAAAAGGCTTATCGTCAAGGACGCACCCGCAAGACAAAATTTGTGGATGGACTGCAGCAAAGCAAGAAAGTATGGTGTGGAATTTAGCAGTGTAATTGACGGGTTAGAAAGATGCGCAAGGGATTATAAGCTATGAAGTATGGGATGGAGCCACAAAACTCCATCCCATTTCCTGTTCTTTATTAAAATTCAATTTCTTTTAAATATCTTGCAACTGCATCCTGCCATGTCGGAAGTGGAGTAAAACCGTTCTCAACAAGCTTGGACTTATCCAGACGGCTGTTGAATGGTCTTGCAGCCTTTGAAAGACCATACTCAGCAGTAGTAACAGGAAGAACAGTAACGTTATCCTCGCTGTACTCAGTGCGTCCAAGAAGGGTAGCCTGACGGAAGATTTCCTTTGTGAAATCATACCAGCTGATGTAGCCGCCCTCATTTGTTACATGATAGTAGCCGTATTTGTTGGTTTCAATCATATCAACGAGCAGTCTTGCTAAATCAAAGGTATATGTCGGCGTACCGATCTGGTCATTAACTACCTTTAA
>ENA-OQKE01001093-OQKE01001093.1-human-gut-metagenome-genome-assembly--contig:-NODE-1093-length-11966-cov-2.675246_pt1 | contig 11966 bp, 8 predicted proteins | sample MGYA00242620_ERZ504787 | MGnify/ENA primary metagenome ERZ504787 (study PRJEB26092, sample SAMD00036349) | human gut metagenome | host: Homo sapiens | study: EMG produced TPA metagenomics assembly of... | reverse complement strand
GGCTCTGACCAACGCAAGCCAGGTGGCGGATACCAGTCATTACCATATGGGCGTCTACCAGGAGATGATGGACCGGGTAGTGAATAAGACGGATGACATTGGGGCCCTTTACAGGAAACATCCCTTCCCGGTGGAGAAGCTGAACCTGTTTTCCGCCTCCGCTGACATCCGGGAACGGCTTCATTCCAGGATATGCGGGCTTCCCCTTGCTATTGCCTTTGCGGAAGGCGCTTCCCTGGAGCTGTCCCCCCGTAATGTCAGTAAGGCCAGCGGCCTGGTGTGGCTGTGCGGACATCTGGACATACCGCTTCATAAGACCATCATTGTGGGAGATGCCGATAATGACGCCCAGGTGCTTCGGATTGCCGGTCTCTCTGTTGCCATGGGCAATGCCCTGCCGCACATAAAGGAACTGTGCGATGTGGTGGTGGCTGACAATGACCACGACGGCTGCGCCGAGGCAGTGGACCGTTACCTGCTGGAAGCGTGAGATTCGGGTACGGCGGGCAGACGGACCAGGAAACAGGCGCCTCCGTCCGGTGAATCCGACACGCTTATGGTGCCTTTGTGGAGCTGTACCAGCTCCTTTGCAATACTGAGCCCCAATCCGTAATTCTGCTTGTGGCTTCTGGCGCTGTCTCCCCGGTAGAACCGGTTAAATATATGCTTCTTGGTCTCGTCATCCATGCCGCTGCCCTGATCTGACACGGTGAGGCAGACTATGCTCCGGCTGCGGGAGAGCAGATGCTTATCTGTCTGTACGGATGCGGCAACAGTGACACTGCGTCCTTTTGGCGTGTAGCGCAGGGCATTGTCCAGGAGGACGGCAAAAATCTGTTCCAGGCGGTTTTCATCGCCGTATATCCTGGGAAGTGAGGCTTCGGGCAGGTCCAGCTTCAGGCAGACGCCCTTGTCCTGGTACAGCGGTTCAAACCGTTCGTAGATACTGATTAGAAGGGTATCCATGTCCAGGGAGGAGGTCCTGAGACTCCACTGTCCGGTGTCGGCCGAGGCCAGAAGCAGCATGTCCCCCACCAGACAGGACATGCGGGAACATTCCCGGTCTATATTAGCCATGAATTTTTCTCTCTGGTCAGGAGCTGTCCGTGCAGCGCATATGCTGGAGCGGATGACGGCAAGGGGAGCCCGCAGCTCATGGGATGCCGCCGCTATAAATTCATTCTGCTGTTTCTGGCTTTCTTCCAACGGTTTTAAGGACTTCCCCACCAATATCCAGCTGACGCACATCAGTGCGGCGATACCAGCCAGATTGAGAAGAAGGAACAGGATACCCTGACGGAACAGGCCGAATCCCATGGAGTCCTTGCTGGCCAGCAGTGTAAGACTCTGAAATCCTGTCTGCGTGGGAAGAACAAGCACGCTGCCCAGATAGGTGTCATTGCTGTCCCCTGTCACCGTAAATACAGAACTTCTGAGCAGGGATGAGGATACCGGCCTTGATGACGGGTCAATGCGCTCGGCCATGGCAGCTTCCCTGGCCCGCATGATTAAGGTGTCCCGCCTGGTGTCCGGAGTCCAGGAACCGTGGTAGAGAAGAGGCCTGCCGTTGTCCTCGATATGTATAATCAGGCGGTTATCGCTTTCCAGCCTGGACAGCCAGGTACAGCTGACGGTGGAGCCGGACTGGAGCCGTGAGGTGATGTTCAGGATTTGGTTCTGAAAGGAGTCCAGGGTTTTTTTATTGAATTCCCTGGCGCTTATGACCAGGATGCCGATGACCACCAGGGTCAGAATCAGTCCGGTGGTAATGGTAAAAAGGGCGGTAAGCTGCCGCCGGAGCTGCTTAATCATGGGTCCCTCCGATTTCCAGGCGGTATCCGATTCCGTGGACCGTCTTAATCTGGGGCAGGGCTCCTATGGATTTGAGACGACGTCTCAGAAAATAGATATAGTTGTCCAGATTCCCCTCCTCCACATCTGAGTCAGGACCCCATATGTAAGAGAGAATCAGCCCCCTGGGGAGGACCTGGCCCTTATTGCGAATCAGGTATTCCATCAGGGCGGATTCGCGTTTGCTCAGCTGCAGGGTTCCCAGGGGTCCTGTGAGCTCCCTTTTCTCCGGATCCAGGCTGATGTTGGAGCAGGCGGCCGAGGGACTCTGCTTAAAATTTCCCGGCCGCCTGGTAAGGGCCCGGATTCTGGCAAGCAGTTCCTCGACAGCATAAGGCTTCACCAGATAATCGTCGGCGCCTGCGTCCAGGCCGTCAATCCTGTCGTTGATGCCGTCCAGGGCAGTGGTGATGATGACCGGTATGGTAATATTCATTCTCCTTAAGCCGCCCAGGACGCCAAGCCCGTCCATCTGGGGAAGCATCCGGTCCAGTATGATCACATCGTAGGGGTATTCCGATGCATAATAAAAGGCTTCCTGCCCCTGGCCGCAGCAGTCAGTCTCGTATCCCGCCCGCTCCAGCTGGAGCTTTATGGCGTCACATAATTCCTTATCATCTTCAACCAATAGAATCCGCATTGTACCATCCTCATTGTTATTGATATATAAAACCATTATATCAGACAAATCTCTAAAAAACCTAAAAGAAATTCTTCCAAATTTTAAGTTTTTTTAGAGATTTGTCTGGTATGATACAGGGGACATGAAGATTGTCCGGGAGGAGAAATGACAATGAAAAATAAACTTATGAGCCTGTGTCTGGCTGTCAGCATACTGTCAGGATGTTTGTGGGGCTGCGCTGCGCCGTCCGGTACAGCAGGCGGCAGCACAGGTGAACAGCAGACAAAATCAAAGACACAGGAGGAAAAGCAGCAGGAGGGACCGATGGGGAGATATGCGGAGAGCAGTATAAGCATTTCCCTGGAAGAAGGGGAGACAGCCGCCGATATCATCCAGACAGGGGACCAGGTTCTGGAGCTGTATACGGTCAAAGACAAAAAAGCTTCCAGATACATATGGACGGGTGAAAAGTGGGAGAAACAGGACAACAGCCTGCTGGAGGGACTGGAGTTTCCTTACGGGACCCTGCATATGATATGGGGAGAGGACAAAAACCGGTATGTGCTGTACCAGGGCGGGGATGATTATAAGACATATATGATGAAGCTGACAGAGGGACAGGAACCCATGATGCTTTTGGACCCGGTGTTTTCCGTTAAAAATGACCAGGGATATTACGATGTGAGGCCTGATTTTGCGGCGGTGTCCGAGGAGGGACTTATTTTCCTGTCTCACAGCAGGGTGACGGATGTGTACACGCCTGAAGGAGAACTGGTTCTTTCACTGCCCCAGCAGTGGAGTTCCATGGAATGGAAGGGAACAGGCCTGCTCAAGGGAAACCGGTATATCACGTACAGCGAAAGCTCCTATATCAGCTACGATATTGCCGGCATGTCGGCGTCCGCCAAAGAGGAGATACCATTTCAGTCACCAGATTTTGACATGTGGGCCCCCATGGCATCGGACGGCAGCGGGGGAATATACATTGCCAATCCCCGGGGAATCCACCATATGAACCAGGGGGGAAGCCTGTGGGAGACTGTGGCTGACGGCACCCTTAATTCCCTGAGCCTTCCAAGCGCCAATCTCAGGAAGCTGTTTGCGGGAAACCAGAATGATTTTTATGTCTGGATGTCCCAGGATGACAAGGAAGAGCTGAAGCATTATACCTATGACCCTCAGATGCCTTCCGTGCCCACCCAGACGCTGACTGTATATGGGCTGAACCTGGAACAGACAGATACCATTCATCAGGCTGCGTCTATGTTCCAGCTGGAACACCCGGATGTCAGGGTGGAATTGATTGACGGCCAGATCACGTCGGGCAGCACCACGGTATCTGATACCATAAGAGCTCTCAATACAGAGCTTTTAGGCGGAAATGGGGCAGACCTGCTGGTTCTTGACGGTCTCCCGGCGGAATCCTATATAGAAAAGGGGATTCTTGAGGATATGAAGGATTTCTTAAGCCCCATGATAGCTTCGGGAGAGCTGACAGAGCAGGTGTCAAAGCCTTATACAGAGGAAAGCGGGAGTATTTACCAGATTCCCACCAGGATGACGCTGCTGGCTGCCTATGGGGACAGCCAGGCCGCAGCCAGCCTGGTGTCCATGGAAGCCATGAGGGCCTACCAGGAGGATCCGTCCCATCTTCCCCTGCGGCCCAAAACCAATTATGAAAGTCTGCTGCGCCAGATACTGATGCTGCGGTACGATGAAGTCGTGGATATGCGGACAGGAAAGCCGTATCCGGATAAAATTAAGGAGCTGCTGGAGACAGTGAAGGTCCTGGGAGAGGCAAATGGCGCCAAGTCTGCCTTTGATAAATCCGAGGATGGGGGACGGGGCAATGTCTATAACCTTATGCCGGGATTGGACGGACTTTTGGGCAGCGAATATAGCCGTGTGGACCAGGGGATGAGTGCCGTTGCAATCGACAAGATAGATGGCATGTACAATATCCTGCTGCCTCTGGCAGTACAGAGAAAACACGGATTTACCATGGAAAATGTAAACGCCTCCTACCTGCCCTCAGGCACCATGGGAATCAACCAGGCCTGCCAAAATAAGGAGATGGCAAGAGAATTCATTCTCTTTGTGCTGGGACGCGACGTCCAGTCAAAGGACCTTTCAGACGGCCTTCCGGTCAATACCCTGGCAGTCCGGGACTGGGTGGATCGGGAAGATAATAAGGATACATCCGTTGCAGTCAGCGGAGATGACGGTTACGAGCTGACCGGCAGCTGGCCTACAAAGGAAGAACGCCAGCTGGTGTTTGATGTGGCGGCAAAGGCGGATCACCCCATTCGGATGGACCGGGTTTTGACGGATATTATCATCAATGAGACAAAGGGATATTTTGAGGGGAGATTGTCCCTGGAACAGGCGGCTCAGAATGCGCAGAACAAGGCAATGCTGTATTTTTCGGAGTAGAAAAGCTATAAATCAATCTTCCGGGAACCGATTTGGCATTTATCTCAGGAATCTGAGGCCATGGCTGTTCCTGGCCCCAAGTTTGGCGGGGACAGCCGTATTTGTGCTCATACCCTTTGTGAATGTGGTGGTCCGCTCCTTTTTTCAGGCAGTGGGCGGACAGTTTGTGGGAATGGAGAATTTTATACAGGTCTTTCACAGCCAGGCATTCCGGCTGGCTGTAAAGAATACCCTGCATTTTATCCTGGTGTGCATCCCTGTGCTGATGGCCTTTTCACTGTGGGTTTCCATCCTTATGACGGGAGCTGCGGACAGCCGGAGCCTGTATAAAACAACCATTCTGCTTCCAATGGCCATACCGGTGGCCTCCGTTGTACTGTTGTGGAAGCTGTTGTTTTATCCCCAGGGGATTCTTGACCAGATGGTGGTATGGGCAGGCGGGAGCAGCCAGGACTGGCTGAATCAGGGAAGTGCTTTTTATATCCTGGTATTGACCTATATATGGAAAAACACAGGCTACGATATGATGCTCTGGCTGGCCGGACTGGACGGAATTCCAAAAGAGCTTTTTGAGGCAGCAAAGGTGGACGGAGCCGGTTCCTGGCAGAGCTTTTTCCATATTGCTCTGCCGGGGCTGAAAAGTACGGCCTTTCTGGTGCTGGTGTTGTCTGTTATCAATTCCTTTAAGGTGTTCAGGGAGGCATACCTGATATCAGGGGATTACCCACATGAGAGTATCTATATGCTCCAGCACCTGTTCAACCATTGGTTCGTATCCCTGGACATTCAGAAGATGAGCGCGGCATCCGTGATGGTGGAGGTATCCATTATGATTCCGGTGCTGCTGTGGACCTGGAAAAGGAAAAAGAGATGATAAAACGTATTTTGACAAATGTAGTCCTAATTTTGCTGTGCCTTTTTATATGGCTTCCCCTTTTACTCATGGCAGGCAGCGCGCTGATGTCCGAAGGGGAAATGCTGGAACGTTTCGGCGCTGTCTTTGGCATGGGAAACGCTCCCATAAAGGCAGCTTTTATTCCCTCCTACCCAACCCTGAGCCCCTTTGTGGAGCTGCTTCTGGATTCTCCGGGGTTTTATGTGATGTTCTGGAATTCCTGCCTGCAGACAGGGCTGGTGTTGGCAGGGCAGCTGCTTATAGCCCTTCCGGGCGCCTGGGCCTTTGCCCATTTCTGTTTTCCCGGAAAGAGAGCATTGTTTCTTTTCTATATCATTCTCATGATGCAGCCCTTTCAGGTGACCATGGTCCCGAGTTATCTGGTCCTTAAGCGGTTCCATCTTTTAAATACCCATCTGGCTGTCATTCTGCCGGGAATCTTTTCCGCTTTTCCCGTCTTTATCATGACAAAATTCTTTGCATCCATCCCAACGCCTCTCATAGAGGCGGCCAGGCTGGACGGAGCCGGTGACTTTTCTATATTTATGAAGGTAGGAATACCGGTGGGACGGCCGGGAATCATTTCAATGCTGGTGCTGGGGTTCCTGGAATACTGGAATGCCATTGAACAGCCCATGACATTTTTAAAGGAGCAGAGACTCTGGCCGCTGTCCCTTTACCTGCCGGACATTACGGCTGATAAGGCAGGTGCTGCATGGTCTGCCTCGGTCATTATGATGGTGCTTCCTGTTCTTTTGTTCCTTATGGGACAGGAGACGCTGGAGCAGGGGATTGCCGCATCAGGAATCAAGGAGTGAGAGTCAATGAACGTGAAAAAAGCAGCGGCCATATTCCTGGCCCTCATGGCTGCCCTGACCTTTCTGTCCAGAGCCATGGACTCCTTTACCGTCATACGGGTGAATACAGGGTTTGGAAAGCAGGATGTGGTTCTCTACACAATACAGGGAGAGGGAGAGCTTACTGCCGGAAGAACGGTATACATATCACTGCCGGAGAATATGCAGGTGGAGGAAATTGCAGCCAGGCCCGGACAATCCGTTAAGGCAGGAGACACGGTCCTGACCCTTCAGATGGAAGGACTTGAGGAGGAGCGCGACGCCCTGTCCCTGGAATACAAAAAGGCAGAGTTGGCGCTGAAACAGGAACAGATGTCCCTTGCCTCAGTGCCGCGGGTGACTGAAGAGACCCTGGCTCTGCAGCAGCTGGCCGCTGCCCAGAGAGCCCTGGAGCTGGGAAACCAGGATTTGACGGAGGCCAAGGAGGAACATGAGAAGGCATCCATTGAGCTGGAACACGATTATGTGCAGAAAAAGAACAGAACCAGGGAACAGGTGAAGGAGGATAACCGCAAGGCTATGAAAAGTGCCAGAAGATCATATGAGTCAGCCCAGAAATCCAGGGATTCTGCTGTGAGAAAGGCGGAGCGGGAGGTGGAGGATAAACAGAAAAAACTGGACCGTCTGGAGGAGCAGGGGGGATCCGATGAAGAGCTGGAACGGGCTGAGCTGGAACTTGAGAGAGCGGGGGAGGATTTGGAGGACATCCGGGAGGAAGAGGACCTGAAGGTGGAGGAGGCCAGGGCAAAAATGTATGCGGCCGAGGAAGATTATGAGGATGTGGATTACGGGGAAAGGGAAAATCAGGACGACTTGCTAAAGGCGTATGAGGATGCATTAAAGGCTGAGGATGAGAAGCTTAAGGAAGCTGGAAGAAAGGTTCAGGATTTGGAGGAAGGCCTGTATCAGGCCATGGAAAAGGTGGAAAATGCGAGGGTATCGGATGCCGGTACAGCGGCAGGGGAAGCTGCCGGAAGGGAGATGTCCGGTCTGAAACAGGAGTCCATGAAGCTTGACATGGAGGAAATTCAGAAAAAGCTGGGAAAGATAGAGCAATTCATAGATAACAAAGGACAAATCAAGGCACCGGTGGATGGGGTTGTAGTGGATACCGGATTACAGGCAGGGGACAGGATACAGGACGGACACCAGCTCAGGCTGGCTGTGGGCGGACTGGAGATGAAGGCACAGATTGACAGGGAGACAGCCGGGGCAGGTCTCCTGAAAAAGGGCTCCATGATGCAGGTGAAGCTGGCAGGGCAGTCAAAGAATGTGGAAACAGAGGTGGAGGACTTAAACCATCTGGTGGAGGATGGAAAAATCCAGGTGACGGCCGGAATGCCGGAAGGCCAGGGAAGGCTGGGAGACCTGGTATCCTTTACCGTGAACATGGAGTCCGGGGCATACCCTTGTGTCATTCCCATTGAGGCACTGCGTGAGGATAATAAAGGATATTACTGTCTGGCTGCAGAGCCGGAAAAAACCATACTGGGTGACGAACAAAAGGCGGTGAGAATCCAGGTGGATGTACTGGAAAAGAGCAGTTCTGCCGCTGCTGTGTCAGGTCCTGTGACAAAGGATATGAAGCTGATTACAGAATCCGGCAAACCAGTGAGTGAAGGAGACCGGGTCAGGGTGGTGGAAGAATGAAAAAATGGATCATACTTATACTCATTGCCGCCTTATGGGGCTTTGGGACCATCCTGGCCTGGACCATGAGGGATGCCGGCTGCCATGTATTCATGTACTTTGGGGAAGGGGACGCGGTAGAGAAACAGCTGATTACCCATGCACTGGACAGTGAACAGGAACAGGGCAGGAATATGCTGCCTGAAATCACAGCATGGTCCCGTGCAAAAAGGCTGAAGGTAATGAACCCCGGACTGGGAAGGTCCGGGGAGGCGGACTGCATCGCTGTATACGGACTCATGGAAATGGCGTCATATTCCAGGCTGATTGGAGGAACATACGGCTACCGCTCGGACCAGGACGGATGCCTTATCAGCAGCGGTCTGGCCATGAAACTGTTCGGAGGTCTGGATGTAGCGGGAAAATACATCTGGTGCAGGCAGAAACCTTACAAGATACGGGGAGTCACAGATGACTCATCCCATGTCATACTGCTGCCTGCCAAGGACAAAGACGCCATGCGGTATATGATGTTTACATACGCAAGGAGCGGAGAAGGGCGTACGGGGGAGGAAGGGACATCCCATGGGATGGAGACAGGAAAAGCAGCAGCGGTAAATTTTCTTTACAGGAATGAGATTAAGTCCGGCAAGGTCCTGGTGGATGGAGCGTATGTTTCCGCTGCCGCCGGCCTTGGAGCGTGTCTGCCCCTGTGGATAACTTCGGTATGGGCGCTCTCCGTCCTGATGGGAAGAAGGGGGGCAAAGGCGGGAGCAAAGATGAGGGCAAAGACGAGGGCAAAGGCATTCATCCTGGCTGCCGTATTTTTTTTGGCGGGCTTATTCCTGGCATGGAAGCTGGAGCTTAAGATACCTCCTGATTTGATTCCCAGCAGATGGTCTGATTTTGAATTCTGGTCCGGGAAAATAGAGGAACTGCGTTCTGATATGGCGGCCGTGGGGGAGGCTGGGGATGTCTGGTGGCTGGCGCAGATGAAGAGCAGGTTGTTATTGTGTTTGTTCTGCAGCTTTGCAGGCACAGCGGGAGGCGTCCTGTGGGGAGTAAAATGCACAGGGCGTCCCGGAGAGTAAAACAGGTTCTCTCCGGGGCGCCCTGAAGCTGTGCGGTTTTGTTTACAACTGCCTTTGGTATATACTAATTCCGCTTTCCGCTGCCGTCCACATAATAACCGTCCGGTGTTGTCTGGTTTGCATACATGGCGCCGCTGCCATCCAGGTAGTACCAGGCCCCGTTGATGAACTGCCACCCGGTGAGCATGATGCCGCTGTCATTCATGTAATACCAGTGTCCGTTGATGAACTGCCACCCGGTGAGCATGGCGCCGCTGCCGTCCAGGAAATACCAGGCTCCGTTGATAAACTGCCATCCGGTGAGCATGGCGCCGCTGCCGTCCAGGAAATACCAGCGTCCGCCGAGATACTGCCACCCGGTGAGCATGACGCCGTCTCCGTTCATATAGTACCACCGTCCGTTGACAGACTGCCAGCCACGGGTCATGGCTCCGTTTGCGCCAAGATAATACCAGGAGCCGCTTATTTGCTGCCATCCGTTCAGCATGTACCCGTCCCTGTTGAAATAATACCATGTATTATTGATTTTTTCCCAGGTATTAGAAGGGTATCCCCCATCATAGTATCTGTACCACCAGCCATACTGGTTCTGGATCCAGGAGCCGTTTCCATTGCTTGAAACCTGGCGTTCCGTGACCGTATTTTCATCGGAATACTCAGACCAGTCCCCGGCTCTGTCCGCATACCGGGCAATGGTCCGCACCCGGAAGGTGTAATCGCCGGCCCGGGTGATTTCATTTCGGAAGTCATAAGAGGTGCCGGAAGCAGTGACAGTGGTCACAAGATTCCTGTTGCGGTACAGGCGGACTTCATAATGCTTTATATCTTCTTCTGCCTTATCCCATCTGGCGCGGAATCCGCTCCAGTCCAGTCCCTGTATTTTACCGGGTTTTCCGTCTGCCTGGCTGAGATAGCACTCCAGGTTCAGGGTGCTGCCGCTGTCGGATATCTTGGCCTTGATAAAATCCGCGCCGCGTCCGCTGAGCTTGAAATGGCTGGATGTGGTGTAGGAGAAACGGTATCCGTCTGCCGCCTCCAGAACCACCCTGACCCTGGGTTTGTCTCCCAGGCTCCATACCTCCACATCATTGGTATACTCAGTGCTTTTAACGGTGAACTCCCTGCTGCCGGTCTTGGCAGTCACGGTCCCCGGTGCCTCTCCTGCTTTTGGGACAGGATCGCATGTGAATGATAATTTTACCGTGTCGATTTTTTCTGCAGCTGCAAATGCCGTAATTCCCATGAAAACAGTGAATATCATGAGAAGGAACAAACAGCGCAGAACAGGCCGGACGCAGGCCTTTGTGCTGCGGGCATTCCAATCTCTGGTCATCATATTCTTTTCCTCCTCAAACATTTCTCCCCGGAACCATGAGGCTGCTTGGGCCGCAGTGGTTCCTGTCATGATTTTATTATATTCCATTTTTATTATATTCCATGAGATAGCGTAGTTCAATTTCAAACCTATTACGTATCTTTACAATTTTCTTCCAAAACATCCCAGGCAATCGAAGCATCCCAGGCAATCGAAGCATCCCAGGCAATCGAAGCACCCCGGGCAATCAAAGCATCTCAGGCATTCAGGCGCAGAAAATCCTCATCGTCCAGACCGGCTCCGGCGTGTTCCACCACAGCGGCAGATATACGGTTGGCTGTGCGGATGGCTTTGTCCATGGGAAAACCCTTCATGCGGCATGCAATCACTGCACCCATGTGGCTGTCCCCGGCCCCGGTGGCATCCACCTGCCGTGCCGGACAGCCGGGAATCAAGGCATGCTTTCCCGAAGGCTCCATATGGAACGCGCCATGGGCTCCCAGGGTGATGATGACATGATTGCGGGTAAGGGCTGTAAGACGGGAGGCAGCCTCCGGCAGACATGCTTCTAACCTGTATTCCCGGCAGGGGAGGTCCGCTTTGTTCCACGGTTTTTTATTCTCAGGGCTTCCTGTGATGCCTGTATATTCCAGGGCTTCCTCTCTATTGAGATGCAGGATGGGAGACAGGGAAAACATGCGTCTTAGACTGCTTTGGGGGATGAAGCTGATTCTGGGACCCGGCGCAAAGTATACAGTGTATTCCGGGTGCTCTTCCAGGTAATCCAGTATGAAGCCCCCTGTATCCTCCTCCAGTTCCAGCCCGCACACATAGACAGAGCCGACAGACAGGGATTCTGCCAGGCTGAACCACTGCCTTTCAAAACGGTATTCCGCGCCGTGAAGGGCCGCAAAGGTCCGCTCACCTGATTGTTCCACAAAACAGTAGCAGCAGCCGTTATCTGCCGCAGGCGCGGGGATGAGAATGGGAATCTGCTTCCGTTTTAGATGTTCCCTTACATAGTTGCCGTAAATCCCTGTCCCAACCGGAGAAAACAGGGTGTATGGGACACCGGACTGGCGGAGGATCTCCGACACATTATAGGCGCATCCTCCCAGGGACATGGACTGGCTCTCCACAATCACATCCTCGCCGGTAACGGGCAGATGGGGCAGTCTGACGGTCACGTCCGCCACAGTGGAACCGATGATCAATGCCTGCTTCAATTTTATTTCCTCCCATGAATCATATTTTTATATGGTGCAGTATAAGC